>Ga0105856_1001095_pt1 | contig 11996 bp, 11 predicted proteins | sample OrgsoiDNA_201060_FD_89681 | JGI IMG/M metagenome (GOLD analysis project Ga0105856, IMG submission 89681) | Permafrost soil microbial communities from the Arctic, to analyse light accelerated degradation of dissolved organic matter (DOM) -... | ecosystem: Environmental > Terrestrial > Soil >...
CGACTTATTCTAGCAACGATTTCCGTCCGGGTCTTAAAATCATGTTCGAAAGCGAGCCTTACGCTATCGAAGACAGTGTGTTCGTAAAACCAGGCAAAGGTCAGGCTTTTGCACGCGTGAAAATGCGTCGTCTGTTGACCGGTTCACGTGTTGAGAAAACCTTCAAATCTACCGATACCTGCGAAGGTGCTGATGTTGTAGATACCAACATGACCTACCTGTACAACGACGGTGAGTTCTTCCATTTCATGCACCCGACCACTTTCGAGCAGCATGGTGTTGAAGCAAAAACTGTCTCTGAAGCCTCAAAATGGCTGCAAGACAATGCCGAATGTATCGTCACTCTGTGGGACGGTCGTCCTATCGCGGTTCAGCCACCGAACTTCATCGAAGCTGAAGTGGTCGAAACCGATCCAGGCCTGAAAGGTGATACTGCGGGTACCGGCGGCAAGCCTGCAACCCTGAGCACTGGCGCTGTTGTTAAGGTTCCATTGTTCGTGCAGATTGGCGAAATGGTACGTTGTGACACCCGCTCTGGCGAATACGTTTCTCGCGTTAAGTAAGTCGAGCGCGACATAACGCCAGCGAAAGCTGCGGCAGGTTGACTCCTGCCGTGACTTTTATCTCATCAATGACATCAGTGGATTACGTTTACAATGTTGAAGAAAATGTTGTTTGTCGTGGTTTCGGTTATGGCGCTGGGTTTCTTATCGGGCTGTCATACTGTTCACGGTTTTGGTGAAGATATCCAACACTTGGGCGGGGCGATTTCTCGATCAAGTTGATCAACTTTCTCTTTCGTAACTTCAAACTTTCCTAAAAACTCCGAGTAAAACCTCGCTTTGCCTTTTTTTAACTACACTTAAGTGGTCGTACTTTACATTCTCTTATAGGAAGGAAATTTATATGTTGAAGAAAAGTATTCTCGCCATTTTATCCGTGTTGGTTCTTTCCAGTGCTCTGACGGCCTGTAACACCACGCGAGGTGTTGGCGAAGACGTGTCTGCTGGTGGACAGGCTATCCAAAAAAGCGCGCAGTAGCGCCTTCTCTCAGCCATTCCCGTTTTGTGCAGACTCTGCCTGTATAGCTTATGCAGGCAGAGCTTTGCTACGGTTGTTTAACCCAGATTAATTGAGTGATATCAAAGCCATATTCCTGTGCGGTGTTCAGCAGTTTCTGTTTCACCTCTTCGCTGATGGTCGGCGTTCTCGACAATATCCACAGATAGCTTTTATTCGGGCCACACACCAGCGCATACTGGTAATCTTTATCGAGCTCAATGACGTTATACCCGCCATAAAAAGGCCCAAAGAACGAAACCTTCAGCGCCGCGCGTGAGGCCGGGCCGGTAAAATAGCCTTTTCCTTCGCTTTGCTGCCATTTCTGTTTCTTCGTATTAAAACCCCGATTAATGACTTTAACTCCGCCATCGTCGCGCATGCTGTAATTGGCTGTCACCTGTTCCAAGCCGCTTTCAAAGCTATGATCCAGACGCGCAATTTCATACCAACTGCCGAGATAACGATTTAGCTCAAAGTTGTTGACCACTTTGACGTCCGAGGGCGGCGTGACGCTGCAAGCCACCGACATGACGGCTGACACTAAAACCCCGAGTTTTGACCAGATTCGCATAACAGTACCTTCCGTAGAGTGTGTTCTAAGTGTAGGTAATGCTGGGGAAAGAAGGAATAAAAGAGGAAAGAAAAGCGGCCCGATGAACGAGCCGCGGAGAGCATTAGAGCCTGATCAGAATGATCAACGTGACAATGCTTAAAATGGCTGCCAGCCCATAGAAGATCCATTTTCCTGCTGGGATATGAATTTTCAGATCATGCATGGCGTGATGGATCCGGTGGAGTCCGCACCACAGCGGCAGGACGATCATCAGGAACAAGAACAGTCGGCCGATCCCGCTTTGTGCAAAAGCTAACACACGTGGGTAACTCAGTGCTTCCGCTGGGAAAAAGCCCAACGGCAACAGGAAACACACCAGTAAAATCATCACCGGTGCGAAAATGGCACTCCACATACCGCCTGCACCAAATAGCCCCCAAAAGACCGGTTCGTCTGAACGTTTCGGAAGGGTTTTATTCATCATCTGCTCCATTAATAGAATAATGCGAAGGCCAGAATCGCCAGCGTTGCGACGACGGTCACGGCCCAAAATGCGGCAATGATCGGTTGCGGACCCATTTTCTGTTCTTTCACAATAATGATGGATGCCTTAGGGGCGAGCTCAAACCAGGTTTTGGTATGCAGCAACGCGGCCAGTAGGGCGATCAGGTTAATCACGAGCACCAGCGGGTTTTGTAGAAAAACAACATAGCTGGCCCAGCTTTCGGCCCCGTGTTTCAGTGAATAAATCCCCGCCAGCAGTAATACACTGAACCACACCGCAGGCACGGATGTTCCTTCGCGCAGCATATAAAAGCGATAAAATCCTGATTTTTGCCACCAGTTGGCTTTCATCTCGCGGACATACGGCTTACGTTTGCTTGTTGTGTTGATCATATCTTGTCCCCTCATTGCGGTCTTAGCCTCGCAATCATGAAGTCTTTCGCGCTTTCCACTTTGCCTTGTTGAATAGCGGCAGCAGGGTCGACATGTTTTGGGCAGACCTCAGAACAGTAGCCGACAAAGGTACAGCTCCAGACACCGTTTTGGCTGTTTAATTGGCCCATACGCTGGCGTTTGCCGTGGTCACGATTATCGAGGTTATAGCGGTGTGCCAGCGTGATGGCAGCCGGTCCGATAAACTCAGGGTTTAAACCGAATTGTGGACAGGCGGCATAACACAAACCGCAGTTAATACAGCCGGAGAACTGATGGTATTTCTCCATTTGCGCGGGTGTCTGTTTGCCTGCGCCCTGCGTCGCACTGCGCGAATTACCGATAATATAAGGCTTGATGGCTTCCAGGCTTTCAATGAAGTGGGTCATGTCGACCACCAGATCCCGTTCTACTGGGAAATTCCCCAATGCCGCAATTTGCATCCCTTCGGGATATTCGCGCAGGAAGGTTTTGCAGGCCAGTTTGGGCACGTTATTGATCATCATGCCGCAGGAGCCGCAGATAGCCATGCGGCACGACCAGCGATAGGAGAGATCAGGCGCGAGGTGGTCTTTGATATAACCCAAGGCATCGAGCAGGGAGGTTTGCTCATCGAAAGGGACGTCATACACCACCGGATGGGGCGCACTGTCGGTTTCCGGGTTATAACGCATGATCTCAACTTTCCGGCTTTTCATTTCAGCCATGAGATTGCTCCTTGTCTTTTTTATCCTGTGTTTCCGCTTCACCGCCATAGACACGCTTGGCCGGTGGGAATGTCGTGATTTTTACGTCGCCATATTCCAGACGCGGTGCTGCGTCGGGCTGATAAAACGCCAGCGTGTGCTTGAGGAAATTGACGTCATCACGTTCAGTACAGCCTTCATCGAGACGCTGATGTGCTCCGCGTGATTCTTTTCGGTTGAACGCGGAGTGAGCCATACATTCGGCAACATCCAGCCCATAGCCGAGTTCCAGCGTGTACAGCAAATCGGTATTAAACACGCTGGAGGTATCTTTGATTTTCACTCGTTTGAAGCGTTCTTTCAGTTCGGCGAGCTTATCGATGGTTTTTTGCATCAATTCTGGCGTGCGATAAATACCGCAGCCTTCTTCCATCGACATCCCCATTTCATCGCGGATCGTGGCCCAGCTTTCGTCGCCTTCTTGTGCCATTAACGCCTGCAGACGATTGTCGATAGCGGCGACTTGCGCATCCAACGCAGCGCGATTGGCAGCCGGTAAAGATTCGGTAGCGCGAAATGCCGCTTGTTCACCCGCCATACGCCCAAACACCACCAGTTCTGCCAGGGAATTTGAACCTAAGCGGTTAGCGCCGTGCAGGCCAACAGAAGAACATTCGCCGACGGCAAATAGCCCTTTGATGCGGGTTTCGCAATGCGCATCGGTTTCGATACCGCCCATGGTGTAGTGCGCGGTCGGGCGAACCGGGATCGGCTCCTTAATCGGGTCAACACCGACATACGCCTTAGCGAGTTCACAAATGAACGGCAAGCGTTCGCGAAGTTTCTTTTCACCGAGATGGCGTAAATCGAGATATACCACGTCACCGCGTGAGGTTGCCTCGGTGCGCCCCGCGCGCCATTCATGCCAGAAAGCCTGCGACACTTTGTCACGCGGGCCGAGCTCCATGTATTTATTCTTCGGCTGGCCGAGCGGCGTTTCTGGCCCCATTCCGTAGTCTTGCAAGTAACGGTAGCCTTCTTTATTGATCAGAATACCGCCTTCACCGCGGCAGCCTTCGGTCATTAAAATCCCTGAACCCGGCAGGCCGGTTGGGTGATATTGCACAAATTCCATATCACGTAACGGAACGCCGTGGCGAAACGCCATGCCCATGCCATCGCCGGTGACAATACCGCCATTAGTGTTGTAGCGGTAAACACGACCCGCACCGCCGGTTGCCATCACGACGGCATTGGCGTGGATCTGCACCCGCGTGCCTTCCATCATATTGATGGCGACCACGCCGTGAACCCGGCCATCATCGACCAAAATATCGAGAACGAAATGTTCGTCGAAGCGTTTGATTTGCGGGTATTGCAGAGAGGTTTGGAACAACGTGTGGAGGATATGGAAACCCGTTTTATCTGCCGCGAACCATGTACGTTCAATCTTCATACCCCCAAAGCGGCGTACGTTGACTGAGCCATCCTCTTTGCGGCTCCATGGGCAGCCCCAGATTTCGAGCTGGGCCATCTCTTCTGGGCATTGACGGACGAAATGATCGACAACGTCTTGTTCACACAACCAGTCGCCGCCAGAAACGGTGTCCTGAAAGTGGTACTCAAAGCTGTCATGATCTTGGGTTACGGCGGCGGAACCGCCTTCTGCGGCCACGGTGTGACTGCGCATCGGGTAAACTTTCGAAATCAGCGCAATACTGAGGCTGGGATTGGCTTCCGCTGCGGCGATGGCGGCGCGTAAACCCGCGCCCCCCGCCCCTATAATTACAATGTCGGCGTTAAAGGTTTGCACTGCATTCCTCCACTATCATCATGATGTCGGGCGTTATAGCCCGTTGAAAAGCCAGCAGTATTGGCGGCTTTGTTGACTCCGATGGCATGCAGGCTCTGCCTCAGAGCTGAATATTCTTATAATTTGTAAGGGAATTATACCTAAGGGGTAGATGAGGAAATTTGATATGAACGGTGATTTAGGCGTTTTGTAACTTCTGTTGCTGTTTTATGACACACAATGAGATATTTGTTTGACCGTGTGTATGCAGGTAGACTGCACCCCCTTTCGAACTTCGGAGTTAAGCACCATGAGCGAAACAGCAAGCTGGCAACCCAGTGCTCCTATCGCCAATTTGTTGAAGCGTGCGGCGATTGTCGCCGAGATTCGACGTTTTTTCGCTGATCGTGGCGTATTAGAAGTAGAAACGCCGGCCATGAGCCAGGCAACGGTGACCGATATTCATTTGGTGCCTTTCGAAACCCGCTTTGTGGGGCCGGGCGCTGCGCAGGGTATGACGTTGTACCTGATGACCAGCCCTGAATATCATATGAAAAGGTTATTGGCAGCCGGTAGCGGCCCGATTTATCAGATGGGTAAGCTTTCGCAATGAAGAGGCTGGTATCCACCACAACCCAGAATTCACCATGCTGGAGTGGTATCGTCCGCGTTATGACATGTACCGGCTGATGAATGAAGTCGATGATTTAATTCAACAAATATTGGATTGCGATGCCGCAGAGATGCTGTCTTATCAGCAAGCTTTTACTCGCCATCTGGACATTGACCCTCTGTCTGCTGACAAAGAGCGTTTGCGTGAAGTGGCGGCGAAGTTAGATCTTTCGAACATCGCAGATACCGAAGAAGACCGCGATACGCTCTTGCAGCTACTGTTCACCATGGGTGTTGAACCGCATATTGGCCGTGACAAGCCGACGTTTGTCTACCATTTCCCGGCGACACAGGCTTCTTTGGCTGAGATCAGCACTGAAGACCACCGCGTTGCAGAACGCTTTGAGGCTTATTACAAAGGGGTTGAGCTGGCGAACGGTTTCCGTGAGCTGACTGACAGCCGTGAGCAGCGTCAACGCTTTGAGCAGGATAACCGTAAACGCGCCGCCCGTGGCTTGCCGGTACAACCGGTGGATAATAATTTGCTGGACGCTTTACAACACGGTATGCCGGAATGTTCTGGGGTTGCGCTCGGTGTTGACCGCTTAATCATGATTGCGCTCGGCGCCAGCAGCCTGAGTGAGATTTTGGCCTTCCCGGTGATGAGAGCCTGATACCACTCGGATGCTGAGAGCGATTAAAAAAGGCCTGCAATGTGAATTGCAGGCCTTTTTGTTTTGACCCGATCGGCGGCTTTTAGCTTCAATCAACCGTTATAAATCACCCGGTGAGCGCGAACTACTGCTGGTCATCGAATTGCCGCTTGAGGTGGTGAAGGTGGTATTACTGCCATTTTGCGCCCGACGCAACGTTTCCATCCGCACCTGGAACGGTGGGAATGGCAAGATGATCCCATGTTCACGGAAGCCAGCCAGAATCAGCTGGTGGATTTCATGGCGTAGCGGCATTCGGTGCGCCATTTCTGCCGCGTGCATACGCAACTCGAAAATCTGAATGCCCTGTTGTAAATCAACCAGATAGACTTCCGGTGCTGGATTGTCCAATACCAATGAACAGCGGTGAGCGGCACTGAGTAAAATTTCCGTGACCTCTTGGCTGTTAGCTTCAGAAGGGGCAGGTACGGTTAACACCACGCGCGTCACCGAGTCTGACAGCGACCAGTTGATAAACTGCTCAGTGATGAAGGCCTTGTTTGGCACGATAATTTCTTTGCGATCCCAGTCGGCAATGGTGGTCGCGCGGGTATTGATCTTGGTGATGCTGCCGGTGAGATTGCGGATCGTGACGGTATCGCCGATGCGGATCGGTTTCTCAAACAAGATGATCAAACCCGAAATAAAGTTGGCGAAGATCTCCTGCAAACCAAAGCCTAAACCGACACCCAGTGCGGCAATCAGCCACTGCAATTTTGCCCACTCGATCCCCAGCAGCGAGAAGGCACTCACGCCACCGATGATCAGCAGGACATATTTGGTGATGGTCAGTATCGCGTAGCCGGTACCCGGGCTGAGATCTAAGTGCTGTAACAGCGCCAGCTCAAGCAGTGCAGGTAAGTTACGCACCAGTTGCGTGGTGATGATCAACACTAAAATGGCGATCAACACGGCACCGAGGGTGATCGGTTGCATACTTTCCACCCCCTGAACCACCGATGAAACTTGCCACAGATGGATATTCTCAAGGAAAGAGAAGGCTGAGTGGATCTCAGACCACAGGAAGATCACCGAGACGAAAGCGACCATGGTTAAAATCGACCGCACCAGACGCAGTGACTGTGCGCTGATCGCATCCAGATCCACCTCGGGCTCCTCGATCTCAACAACCCCTTCATTGCTCGACTGCTGCGACTCTTCTTCTCCACGAGCACGCTGACTGAGCATTTCGGCCCGCCGCTGCTTGGCGCGCTCGAAGGCGATGCGGCGTCGCTGGATGAGCATCCAACGGCGAATAATGTGATAAATCACTAACAGGACGAACCAGATGGCGACCGAGGTTTCCAGCCTTGCCAGCAAGGCCTGTGCGGTGGCCAGATAACCTAATAGTGAGAACAGCGCCGCCAGGACGGGCGCACTCAACAGCATCCACCACAACGCGTTATTGATTGCGTTTTCGCCTTCGCCTTTTTTATCCAGATACAACGGGATCCCCGCGCGCTTAAGGCTGTGAGTGACCAGATACAGCGCCAGGCAAAGCAGGACAAAGCAGAGGCGACCTAAGGTATTGGAGAACTCGCGGTCATTGAGATTGGTAAAGGTGATTTGCGCCATGATGAGCGGCACGATAAGCCAGATCGACATCATGTAATAGCGCATGGCCCGTGAAACGGCGCGCTGTGACCAACCGAAGTGGGTGACAAATAATCCCTGCGGATGTGCCAATGCGGCGCTAATCATAAAGGCCCACAAGATGGGCAAGGTCGCGGTCACCCCGTCGCCAATCGCCACCGCAATTGGATAGGGCCACGCGCTCTGTAAACCAAATCCCAGAGCGGCCCACAAAACGGGTAACGGCAGCGCCACTAAAATGGACCAAAAAACGGTGCGTAGCGTCAGGGAGAAATGGTCCTGCGTAACTTTGCCCACCCGGCTACTGGCACGTTCGAGGAAGGCGTAATAGTGGCGGCGCGAACTAATACTCACAATCACCAGGATCAGTGCAGCGAACAGGGGGATCAACGTCTCTCGGCTGGTAACCATCATCAGCGACGCGCTACTGAGCTGTGACAACGTATCCAACGAAAGCAGTCGGGTCAGATCGTGCGCCAGTTGCAGCGGATAGGCAAAGGTAATCGGGCTGACATCTGCCACCCAGAACAAGTAACGGTGGGCGGCCTCGTGAATATCATTCAGCGCTTCCACCAGTTGGCTGTTAGCGACTTTAAGCTTAGTCAGCTCGAGGATTTGCGAGTCACATCCCGACAGCAGTGAATTGAGTAAGTCTTGCTGGGTGCGTAACTGGGCATCCAGAATTTTTTGCTGTGCTGACGTCAGCGGTGTGCCGTCATCTTGACGCGCCTGGCGGAAAGCCGTCTGTTTATCAAGCAAGTCTTCGTAATGCAGGCGCTGGACGCGAAGCTGGCCCATATCACGATCCAACTGCTGCGGCTTCGGCATTTCAGGTAATTTTGCCACCTGCGCGCGCAAGGTTTCACCCAATAAATTAGAGACGCCAAGCCATTGAGCTTGTTCACGTATGGTGCTCAACGCCTGACGAACCTGTAGCGTTTGCGTCGCGGCCTGACGCTGCTGTGAGGAGATCAAATCCATCCGTTGCGCTTGCTGGTTCAATGCCAGCGAAAGCTCGCGGTTGGCTTGCAATTGTTTACTCACCGAAGCCGGCAGTTCACCGCTTTGTTCGGCCAGTTGCTCCGTTTTTTCCAGAGCTTGTTCGGCTTCACGCTGGCGCTGACTGTTGAGATTATTGCGTAAGGTTTGCAGTTGCTGATCAAGACGATCGTGGCGTTTTTTATACAAATCGGCACGCATTCGCGACAGTTCTTGCCGATTGTTGGCAGAAAGCTGAGCCAGTTCTAGCTCGTCGACTTTGGCTTTTCTGGCCGTTGATTCTGCCTGCAAGGCGTACAGTTGTGCCTGCGCCAATTGCGTGCTGTTTGCCGTGCTGGTGCTTGATTGTATGCGTTGTGCGATGTCACCCAGCGCGTTACGCGCTTCGGATTGTTGCTGCGGGATTTGGCTTAATGAGTCACTGATATCGCGTGAACGGTCTTGCTCCTGCCGAAGCTGGCGTGCTTCTTCCAAAAGTTGACTGCTGACCTGCAAAATTTGCTGATCGAGCTGAGACGCGCTCAGGCTGTTGTCGACAGGAAGAGGGGTGTCACTCTGCGCCTTCAACTCCTGACGTAGCCCTTGGGTGAGTTTCGGAAAATCGTCGATCACTTTCTGATACTGATCGGCGAGAGCCGCTGAGGCTCTCGCTTCACTTAACCAGTTAAGTGCGGTCTGTAACGCTTCAACAACCTGCGCCTGATTAGCCATTTCCTTATTGGATTCAGCCTGCTTCAGCTCTTGTTTAAGCTGATCTTCTGATGGCGCCGCGTGAGAAACGATCGGCAGGGCCAGCAGTAAACTCATCAGTAACGCAGGGATCAAGCGCACTCGACATTTCCTTTTCGTCAGTTGGGGCTAAGGACGTTGTTAAATCTCGTCTGTTGGCGTAGCGGGCTTAGTGACACCCGCCTGAGCCATTCCAGCTGGCGCAGGTTCAACATTTTCTGCTGCCGATACCGGTTCTGCCGTGACGACCGTTTCCGTGGTAGTCACGGGAGCCTGTCGAACCGCTTCAGCGAAAGGCCCGCCCATACGTGTCACGCTGCCATTGCCGAGCTGCGGCATGAAATTGATTTTGCCCGCAGCAAACAGGTTAATGACCGTTGAACCGAGCTTGAAGCGACCCATTTCCTGACCTTTTTCCAGCGCGATCGCGCCTTCTTCGCCAGCGGCAGGGTAAGTCCAACGCTTGATAATGCCTTCACGCGGTGGGGTCACGCAGCCAGCCCACACGGTTTCAATGCTGCCAACAATGGTCGCACCGACCAAAATCTGCACCATCGGGCCAAATTCAGTATCAAACAGGCAGATAACGCGCTCATTACGCGCAAACAAGTTTGGCACATTAGCGGCCGTCAGTGGGTTTACGGAGAATAAATCGCCCGGCACATAAATCATTTCGCGCAGGACGCCATCGCATGGCATATGCACACGGTGATAGTCGCGTGGCGCAAGGTAGATGGTCGCGAACTGGCCATCTTTGAACTGCTCTGCCAGCTGATAATTTCCCGCCAGTAACGCTTCTAGCGAATAGAAATGCCCTTTAGCCTGAAAGAGTTTGCCATCGGTGATGGCACCAAGTTGGCTAACAGCACCGTCTGCAGGCAGACACAACATATCCAGACCGCTGACCACCGGACGTGCCCCGTCACGCAGAGGGCGAACAAAAAATTCATTGAAGGTCGGATAAGATTTGAGATCCGGGTCTTTAGCTTCTTTCATGTCCACTTTGTAGAAACGTGCAAAGCCCTTAATAACCCAGTACGTCAGCATCGCGGCACGTTTTTCAGCGCCCCAGCCTGCGAGACGGGTCAGCCCTTGTTTAGGAAGCAAGTATTGAAGTTTGATTTTGATACTGTCCAGCACGGGGAACCTCATGGGTAATGTCATTGCGCCAGTGATGGCGGCGCAAAAAAATATGCAGGTCTCTCAAGTGTTGAGGACATTCTGCCTGATGGCCGAGGCCGTAAATGACGGCAGCGCGGTGGGTTGCCGTGGCATTTTTCGTCGCTGCGGCATGTTAAGACGCGGATTGTAACGAGGGTAAATCATCGGTTCAACACCGGTTGATTTACCCCGCGAGTGAATCGGTCATTAATTCAACCGGTTACTGTTACAGATCGTCGAAGTTTTTACGCGTTTTTACGTCAGCCATGCTTTCAAGAATACGGTGATAGTTATCAAAGCGTTCTTCAGCAATTTCACCCTTGTCTACCGCCTCGCGAATCGCGCAACCCGGGTCACTGCCGTGTTTGCAGTCGCGGAATTTGCAGTAACCAATGTAAGGGCGGAATTCGACAAACCCTTGGGTAATTTGCTCTGGGGCCAAATGCCACAGGCCAAATTCACGTACGCCCGGTGAGTCGATGACGTCACCGCCGTGCTGGAAGTGATAAAGACGCGCTGCGGTGGTGGTGTGCTGGCCTAAACCGGAGTTGTCAGATACCACGTTGACCAGAATTTGTTTCTCTTCTGGGGGTAATAAGGCGTTTAGCAGGCTCGATTTCCCCACTCCTGATTGACCTGCAAAGATACTGATGCGGTCGGTCAGCGCAGTTTCAAAGGCTGGCATACCTTCCCCAGTCTGGCTGGAGACCTCGAGTACGCGATAATTAATTCGGCGGTAGATATCCATCATGCCCTGAACGAATTTACGGCCTTCGTCATCCAGCAGATCGATTTTGTTGAGAACAATCAGTGGTTCAACTTCAACGGTTTCACAGGCCACCAGATAGCGGTCGATAATGTTCAGCGACAACTCCGGTAAAATGGCGGAAACAATCACAATCTGGTCGATATTGGCGGCGATAGGTTTTACGCCGTCGTAAAAGTCGGGACGTGTAAGAACGGAAGTTCGTTCGTGCACCGCCTCAACGATGCCTTTCACACTGGAATTTTCACCGGCGCGCCACAGCACGCGGTCACCGGTGACCAGTGAACGAATGGTACGACGTATGTTGCAGCGGTGCTGGCTGCCGTCGGCCGCTTCAACGTCCGCATGCATCCCGAAACGGCTGATCACCACGCCGTCTTGCGGTTCGCCATGC
>Ga0105856_1001099_pt1 | contig 11975 bp, 9 predicted proteins | sample OrgsoiDNA_201060_FD_89681 | JGI IMG/M metagenome (GOLD analysis project Ga0105856, IMG submission 89681) | Permafrost soil microbial communities from the Arctic, to analyse light accelerated degradation of dissolved organic matter (DOM) -... | ecosystem: Environmental > Terrestrial > Soil >...
AGCCGGGCGTGAAATTCTCGGACATCGTTGAAGGATGGATCGGCTGGAGCGACAGGCATGGCGGCGGCAACGTGGAGGACATGACGACGCTGCCGGGGTTCCTCGGCGAGTTCTGCGAGGGTCAGCGCATCCCCGACGCGTTCTATCTCGGCATGGCGACGAAGGAGGTCCGCGCGTGAGCACACGTGTCATCGGCATCGCATCGGCGATCGTGATCGCATCGGCGCTGGCCACGGCGGGCGTGCGCGCGCAGTCCGGCAACAGCCGCGTGGACGCGCACCTTGCGGCCGCGAAAGCGGCGGCGGGCACCGAGTTCGCCGGCGTCTTCAGCCGGATCTGCGCGGAGGCGGTTCCGCCCGCGACGCCGGCCGCACCGCGACCACCCGCGGCGCCGCGACCGGCCGGACCTCCGCCGCGCGACACCTGGCACGCCGAGCCGGTGAAAGTGTTCGACAACCTCTACTTCCTCGGCCAGACCGAATACTCGGTGTGGGCGGTGACGACCTCCGCCGGCATCATCCTCATCGACGCGATCTTCGACTACTCGATCGACGATGAAGTCGCGGGCGGACTGAAGAAGCTGGGACTGGATCCGGCGACGATCAAGTACGCCGTCATCAGCCACGGGCACTCGGATCATTCCGGCGGCGCGAAGTACCTGCAGGATCGCTTCAACGCCCACGTGATTCTGACCGCGGCCGACTGGGATCTGCTCGACAAGAGCACGCAGACGAAGCCGAAGCGCGACATGGTCGCCACCGACGGCATGAAGCTCACGCTCGGCGACACGACCATCACGCTGTACAACACGCCGGGCCACACGCTGGGCACGCTGTCGACCGTGATTCCGGTGACGGACCACGGGCAGCCGCACGTCGCGGTCGCCTGGGGCGGCACCGCGTTCAACTGGATGGCGAATCGCGCCGCCTACATCACGCCCGAGCATCCCGATCGCTTCTGGTTCGAGACGTACAGCGCGTCCGCGCGCCGCTTCAAGGAGATCGCGCGCAAGGCCGGCGCCGACGTGCTGATTTCGAATCACACGATCTTCGACGGATCGAAGACGAAGCTCCCCGCGATCGAGCGGCGGAAGCCGGGTGATCCGAATCCGTATGTGATCGGCGTGGACGGCGTCCAGCGCTACCTCACCGTCGTCGACGAGTGTGCGCAGGCCGGCCTCGCCCACGTCGCGGGATGACCCGTTCTTCGCTCGACCGCGTGCTCGGCCTTCGCGATCTGATCCTCATCGTGATCGGCACGGTAATCGGATCGGGCATCTTCCTGGTCCCCGGCGGCGTGCTGCGGCAGGCGGGCGGGCAGGCCGGTCCCGCGCTGCTCGTCTGGGTGATCGGCGGCGGCTTGTCGCTGCTCGGCGCACTGGCGTACGGCGAACTGGGCGCGATGAATCCGGCGGCGGGCGGCCTCTACGTGTACTTGCGCGACGCGTTCGGACCGCTCATCGCGTTTCTTTACGGCTGGACCTTCTTCCTCGTGATCGCGACCGGCTCGGCCGCGACGCTCGCGGTCGCCTCGACGTCGTATCTGCAGCAGTTCATCTCGCTGGGACCGATTGGTCAGAAGCTCGCCGCGGTGGCGCTGCTTGCCATCGTCGCCGCGATCAACGTGCGCAGCACGCGACGGAGCGCGGACGTCCAGAACTGGAGTACCGCGATCAAGGTCGGCGCGCTGCTCATCATGAGCGTCACGCTGATCGTGATGCGCCCCGCAGCGCCGGCTGGCGGCGAATCGTTCTGGCCATCGTCTTTTTCTGCGTCGCTGCTGTCGGGCATGGGCCTCGGCATGATCGGCGTGCTCTGGGCGTACGAAGGCTGGCAGTACGTGACGTTCTCGGCGGGTGAAGCCATCGATCCGCAGCGGACGTTTCCGCGCGCGATCGTCGTGGGCACGGCGTCGCTTATCTGCATCTACCTGTTCGCCAACGTCGGCTACCTGGCGGCGCTCGGCACGCAAGGCGTCGCCAACTCGGATCGCGTCGCCGCGGAAGCCGTGAGCGCGATCGTCGGCCCAGGCGCGGCGAAGCTGATCGCCGCGGCGATTCTGGTGTCGATCTTCTCCGCGACGAACGGGCTCACCATCTCGGCGCCTCGCGTGTATTTCGCGATGGCGAATGACGGCCTGTTCTTCCGGAAGCTCGCCGAGGTGCATCCGACATACGGCACGCCCGCAGTGAGCATCCTCGCGGGGACGGCATGGGCCATGGTGCTCGCGGTGTCCGGGACATTCGAGCAGCTGCTGACGTACGTGGTGTTCGTCGGCTGGATTTTCTACGCGCTCGGCGCCGCCTGTGTGTTCATCCTGCGGCGGACGAAGCCGGACGCCGACCGCCCGTTTCGCGTGCCGGGATATCCATGGACGCCGCTGCTCTTCATCGTCGCGGCCGCCGCGCTCGTCCTGAACACGATCGCCACGCAGCCGGGCCGCGCGGCAGTCGGAATCGGCGTCGTGCTCCTGGGACTTCCGGTGTACTTTGTCTGGCGCAGAAAGGGAGCGGCATGACGCCTACAAAGATCCTCTCGCGGACACTGTGCGCGGGCCTCGTGCTCGGCGCGATCGTCATCTTCGGCGCCGGCCACCGGGCGGCTGCGCAACCAGCGCGGCCGCCGAACATCGTGATCATCCTCGCCGACGATCTCGGCTACGGCGATCTCGGCGCGTTCGGGGCCCCGAACATCCGCACGCCGCGCCTGGATGCGATGGCGGCGCAGGGTCAGAAGTGGACCAACTTCTACGTGCAGCCGGTCTGCTCGCCCAGCCGTGCCGCGCTGTTGACGGGACGGCTGCCGGTCCGCAGCGGGATGTTCGCGACGCCGGGAAAGCGGGCGCCCGGCGTCTTCCGCGACAACGCCGCGCAGGGATTGCCGCTCGAGGAAGTGACGATCGCGGAGCTCCTGAAGTCCGCGGGCTACGCGACCGGCATGATCGGCAAGTGGCATCTGGGACAGCTGCCGCAGTTCCTGCCGATGCGCCAGGGTTTCGATTCGTGGTTCGGCCTGCCGTTCTCGCACGACATGCGGATGACCGTCCCGGCGGACAAAGGCTACAAGAGCGACGTGTACTACAACCCGAAGCCGGAGTACTGGGACGTGCCGCTGATGCGGAACGACACGGTGATCGAGCGGCCGGTGGACCATCGCACGCTGACGAAGCGGTACACGGAAGAGGCGACCAAGTTCATCGACGCGAACAAGAGCCATCCGTTCTTCCTGTATTTCGCGCATTCGATGCCGCACATCCCGCTGGCCCGATCGAGCGCCTACGTGGATCACAGCAGCGCCGGAATGTACGGGGATGTGGTCGAGGAGATCGACTGGAGCGCCGGCCAGGTGCTCGACGCGCTGCGCGCGGCCGGCGTCGACGGACAGACGCTCGTGCTGTTCACGAGCGACAACGGCCCGTGGCAGGCGTTCGACACGCACGGCGGCTCCGCCGGCCCGCTGAGAGAAGGCAAAGGCACGACGTGGGAAGGCGGCGTTCGCACGCCGGCGATCTTCTGGTGGCCGGGAACCGTGCGCCCCGGCACCGTGACCGACATTGGATCCGAGCTCGATCTGATCGCGACCGCGGCGGCGCTGTCCGGCGCGCGGCTGCCGGCGGACCGCGTCATCGACGGCGTCGATCTGTCGGCGCCGCTGCGCGGCTCTGGCCCGAGCCCGCGCGACACGAACTTCTACTACGCGGACAGCGAGCTCAGGGCCGTTCGCAAGGGCAAGTACAAGGCGCACTTCATCACGATGGGCGCGTACGATCTCGGCGAAGCGCGCACAGTCCACACGCCGCCACTGCTTTTCGATTTGCAAGCGGATCCCGGCGAGCGGTTCAACATCGCCGCGACTCATCCCGATGTCGTCGCGGATCTGATCAAGACTGCCGACGCGCACCGGCGCACGGTCGTCCCGGTGAAGGCGCTGTTCGACGATCTGCTGCCCGCGCCGAAACCGTGAGGATCGCCGCGACGCATGTGATCTGCGCGCGGCCGGCCGCCGCTGCGGCGGCGCCCCGGATCGAGCGCGATCCGGACGTCCTCGCGTCATTCCTCGAAGACGCGGCGCATTTTCCCGGCGGGTTCACCGCGGGTGTCTGCACGCCGGCGTCGGAAGCGGAGGTTGCGGGCCTCGTGCGCGCGGCCTCCGCGATTCTCCCGATCGGCGCGCAGTCGTCGCTGACCGGCGGCGCCACACCACGCGGCGAGCTGCTGCTCAGCACGTCGCATCTCAATCGCATCATCGCGTCGGGCGACGATTGGATCCGCGTCGAGGCTGGCGTGTCGCTCGTCGAGCTCGACGCCGCGCTCGCGATGTCAGGCAAGTACTATCCGCCGGTCCCCACCTTCACCGGCGCCTTCGTCGGAGGCGTCGTCTCGACCAACGCCGCCGGCGCGGCGACGTTCAAGTACGGCACGACGAGAGAGTGGGTGCGGGCGCTGACCGTGATTCTGGCCAACGGTGAGGTGCTCGATATCGAACGGGGGAAGACCTTCGCGCATTCGGACGGCTTCTTCGAGATCGTGCTGTCGGATCGGACCGTCCGCGTGCCCGTGCCGTCGTACCGCATGCCGCGCGTGCCGAAGTCGTCCGCCGGCTACTTCGCCGCGCCCGGCATGGACCTGATCGATCTCTTCGTCGGATCCGAAGGCACGCTCGGCGTGATCACCGAGGCGACGCTGCGCGTGCTGCCGGCGCGGCCGGCGATGTGCCTGGCGTTCGTGCCGTTTGCCGATCGGGACGCCGCGCTCACGTTCGTCACGATGCTGCGCGAGGCGGCGCGAGACACGTGGCGCACGCGCGATCCGCGCGGGATGGACGTGTCGGCGATCGAGCACATGGACGCGCGCTGCCTGGCGCTGCTGCGCGAGGACGAGGCCGACCGCGCGAACGGCGTGACGATTCCGGCCGAGACTGCGATCGCGCTTCTGGTCACGCTCGAGCTGCCGGCGGACATGACGTCCGCTCGCGCGTTCGACGAGATCGGCCGGTCGCGCGAACCGCACGCGCCCGACACGCCGCTCGTGCGCTTCTGCCGCGCCCTCGACGAAGCCGGCGTGCTGGACCAGGTCGAGATCGCCGTGCCTGGCGATGCCGCGCGCGAGCATCAGTTGCTCGCGCTGCGCGAAGCGGTGCCGGCCGGCGTCAACGCGCGCGTCGGGCGCGCGAAGCAGGCCGACCCGCGGATCGCGAAGACCGCGGCGGACATGATCGTCCCGTTCGAGCACCTCGGCGAGCTGCTGGCGATCTACGACGGGGAGTTTCGCCGGCGCGGCCTGGACGCGGCCGTATGGGGACACATCTCCGACGGCAACCTGCACCCGAACATCCTCCCGCGCTCGATGGACGAAGTCGATTCGGGCAAGGCGGCGATCCTCGCGTTCGGGCGCGAGGTGATCCGGCTCGGCGGTTCGCCGCTCGCCGAGCACGGCGTCGGCCGGAATCCGGTGAAACAGCAACTGCTGCTCGAGCTGTACGGGCGCAAGGGTGTCGATGAGATGCGCGCGGTGAAGCGAACCCTGGACCCGGACGGCAAGCTGGCTCCCGGTGTACTCTTTGAGGAGAGATGAAGCGGCTCCCGCTGTGGATCATCGCGCTCGTCATCGCCGCCGCGCCGGCGCTGAACGACGTGTGCCGCCTCGACTGCGAGCGCCAGCATCCGCCGGACTGTCCGCTGCACCAGCAGGCGCCGCACACGTGCGCGCACGATCACACGATCGGCGCCGCCACACCGACGCGGGCAGCCGTTGACGCATCACGGCCGCTCGTCGTCGCGATCGCGGTCACACCCGGTCGCATCGCGCCCGCGCGACGCGTGATCGACCTCTTCCGCATCGAGCATCAGCACGCGCCGCCTCTTCGATCCCCACGCCCTGACGTTCTCCGCATCTGATCGCCACCCCCGTCGATGTAGCGCGGGCCTTTCAGGCCCGCGAATCGGGACGGATCTGAAGCCCGCGATCCGGCGGGCCTGAAAGGCCCGCCCTACAAGTGGTGGTGTCATGCGTGCCCTGATCGTCGTGTGTTGCTCGATCGTGTTCTTGCTCGCCGCCCGCGTAACACGCGCGCAGGACGAGGCGTCGCCGTGGATGCTGATGTCCGATGGCGTGCTGTTCGCGACGGTCAACCATCAGGGCGGACCGCGCGGTGGCGACGAATTCAGGTCCACCAACTGGTGGATGGGGATGGCGAGCCGGCAGGCGGGCACAGGTCAGCTGACGCTGACCGGGATGCTCAGCCTCGAGCCGCTGACGGCCACGCCTCAGGGCTATCGCGAGATCTTCCAGGCCGGTAAGGTCTACAAGGGACAACCGATCGTCGATCGCCAGCATACCCACGATCTGGTGATGCAGGCCGCCGTCGTGTGGCGCGTGCCGATCGACTACCGCACCGGCTTCACGATCGCCGCCGCGCCGGTCGGCGAGCCGGCGCTCGGTCCGATCGCGTTCATGCACCGGCCGTCGGCCGCGGACAATCCGGCGGCGCCGCTCGGCCACCACACCCTCGATTCCACACACATCGCGATGGGCGTCGTCACCGCCGCGCTCGATCACGGCCCGTTCACGATGGAAGCGTCGCTCTTCAACGGACGCGAGCCCGACGACAATCGCTGGGACGTGATGGATCCGGGTCCGCTCGACTCGTGGTCCGCGCGTCTTTGGTTCGAGCCGTCAGCGGAATGGCAGTTCCAGATCTCGCACGGTTTTCTCAAACAGCCGGAGGCGTCCGAGCCGGGCGACATCCGCCGGACGACCGGATCCGCGTCGTGGTTCAGGCGGCGCGCTGACGGCTTCACCGCGGCCACGGTTGCGTTTGGGCGCAACGATACCGACCACGGAGCGTTTCAGGCGCTGCTGGCCGAAGCCACCGATCGCCGCGGCGCGATGTCGTTCTATGGACGGTTCGAATCCGTGCAGAAAGAAACCGCGCTGCTGGAGGACGCGCTCGAGGCAGGCCGGGTCCTTTCGGACCCGGCGACGCAGGACGGATCCAGCCTCGTGACCGCGCTCACGCTGGGCGCGGTGCGCGAGATCGGACGCTGGCGGGGATTCGAGATCGGCGCGGGCGCAGACGTCACCAGCTACGTCGTGCCGTATGCGTTGCGTCCGTCATACGGGAGTCACCCGGTGTCGTTTCACCTGTTCCTGCGCGTGCGCCCGCCGGCGGGTCACATGGGACGGATGTGGAACATGCGCATGACCAAGCCGATGTCGTGACGCCGCTGATGTAGCGCGGGCCTTTCAGGCCCGCGATCGCGGCCCTAAAAGGGCCGCGCTACAACGATCAACGTCAAGCGATCAGCGCGGCGAGGGCGACGAGGGCGAGGCCGAGGATCATCAGCCACAGGGCGGCGGCACCGGATGCACCGGACGGGGTCGCGCGTCCGAGGTCGTCGCCGAGCGTCACGGCCTCGATCGCGGCCGCCGCGCGCGACTGCGCGACGAACGACGCGGCGATCGCGCCGAGCAGGAACAGCCAGCCGGCGCCGAGCGACACGCGCGCGCCGGCGCCGCCGCCGATCAGGCGCACCGACCAGACGAGCGTGCCGATCCATGTCGCGACCGCGACCCCGGTCAACAGGCGCAGCCGCCCGATCTCGCGCTCGCCCGCCTGACGCCGCAGCTCGAACCGCAGCGCGCGCTCGGCGCGCTCACGCTCCGCCGCCAGCTGCTGCCGCTCGAGGTCCAGCCGCCGCGTGTCGCGATCGAACGCTTCCTTCAGCGCGGCGACGACGACGCCGGCCAGGCGCGCTTCGAGGCTGCCGCCCGCGCGCGCGGCGACGTCCAGCTCCTCGCGCTCCCGCTCAGGAACCGGTTCCTCGTTTCCGCGTCCACTCGCAACCGTTCTGGCAATATCCGCGAAGCCAATCGCGGTGTCGAGAATGCGCATCCACGGAACCGCCATTACTTTGCTCCCAGCCAGCGATCGCGGAACGTCTTCTGCGCCGGCGTCAACGCGCCGGCCTCGACCGGCACGACGTCGGTGTGCGGATCTTCGACCAGCTTCACGCGCACGGTCTTCGGCGATCCGGTGCGATCGACGAACACCACCGGCACCGTGTCGCCCGGTTTGTGCCGCTGCACCGCCGCCACGACGTCGGCGTCACCGGCGATCTTCTGCCCATCCACCTGCTGCAGCTCATCGCCCTCATCGAGGCCCGCGGCGTAGATCGGCCAGGTCGGCGCGACGAGCGCCGCAACGTGCATCCCGCCGCGCGCGTCGAGATGCAGATCGCCGAGCCACGCGCGGCCCTGGTTGCGCTTCCGCAGCGTGAAGCCGGCGCGGGCCAGCAGCCGCGCGTAGTCGGCGACGTCGTGACCCTGGATGTAGCGCGCGAAGAAATCACGCGCGAACGCGCGGTCGCCGCTGACGGCCGCCAGTGTCGCCTCCGCGTCGGCGATCGTGTACGGATGATCGACGTAGCCTTCGCGCCCGCCGCTCTGCTTGCCGTACGTGTTCCACATCGCCCGCATGAAGTCGTCGAGCGACAGCGTGCCGTCCGAACGATCCCGCAGCGTGAGGTCGAGCGCCAGCGCGATCGCGCCGCCATACGGGTAATACGAGATCACCGTCGTCGACCAGTTGGTGCGATCGATCGAGCGGCCGCCGTCGATGAACGGCGCCATCTGGCTCATCTCCGCCGCCGAGCGCACGAGGCGGCCCGGTCCCAGCGCGACGCTTTCGATGAGACCGCCGAACGTCTGCGCGCTCGACGCGACGTCCACGAGCTGCGCGCGCTGCATCGCCAGCGGACCGTAGTACTGCGTGAAGCCTTCGGCGAGCCACAGCGAGTCGGTGAGGTTCGCGCGATCGAAGTCGAACGGCTCGAGTCCCCTGGGCCTGATGCGCTCCACGTTCCAGCAGTGGAAGAACTCGTGCGCGACCGTGTCGAGAATCGCTTCCCTGCCGGTTGCGATCGACTGCGCGCCGCTGATCACCGTGCTGTTCCGATGTTCCATCCCGTCGCCGTTGGCGTACGGCAGGTAGTCGGCGAGAAACGTGTAGGAGCCCGGCTCGTACTCCGGATACTCGCCGTAGATCGCGCCTTCCTGCCGGACGATCTTCTCGACGTCCTTCACGAGGCTGTCGAGCTCGGCGGCGGTGCCCGTGTGATGCGCGGCAAACCGGAACGTGTGCCCGCTGACCGTGAACTGCGGGATGGAGACCGGCCCGAACTCCGACGGGCTGTCCATCAGGTACTGCAGGTTCGGCGCGGTGAATTCCAGCGGCGACGATCCTGGGTGCAGCTGCGTGGCGACTTTCCACTGCATCCCCGCCGGCTGGTCGAAGGTGACGGTGATCGGCCGATCGTCGAGGCCGTGCGCCCACATGATCGCCGCCGGCATGTTCACGTGCGCGTGCGTCGTGTCGACGGCGAGATAGGTGCCGTCCACGCGATCGCCGTACACCTTGTACTTCACGGTGACGCTGCCGCCGTGGCCCGCCACATTCCACCCGTACGGATCCGGCCTCGTCGTCTCGAGCTCACGGCCGGCGGCGTTGAAGGCGTGCACGTCGTACACGTTCTTGGCGAAATCGTGGAGCGAGTAGCGCCCCGGCGACGAGCGGCTCATGCGCAACTCGAGCGTGCCGTTCCCGAGCTCGGTGAACGAGGCTTCCACCTGCATCCAGCGATGCTGCGGTTCGGGAAACGTGAGCCGGTACTGAATCGGCGCGGCCGCGTGAAACGACACCGACGCGGCGAGCAGAAAGACGCAGACGAGGAATCGGCGCATCACCGCGATGCTAACACGCACAGGAATTCAAACATCAGGTTCGCCGCCAGCAGCGCCGTAATCTGACCCGGGCCGTCGAACGGCGGCGCGACCTCGACGATGTCGCCGCCGACGAGGGAGAGGCCGGACAGGCCGCGAACCAATTGCTGGGCTTCGTGGCTCGTCAACCCGCCCACTTCAGGCGTGCCGGTCCCGGGCGCGAACGCGGGATCCACGGAGTCGATGTCGAACGTCATGTACGCGGGCCCCGTGACCACGCGGCGGATCTGCTCGACCGTCCACGCGATCCCGCGCGCCTTCACCTGGTCGATGTCGATCATCGTGATGCCGTGCTCGCGGTGGAAGTCGAAGTCCTCGTCGCCGTACATCGGGCCGCGGATGCCGACCTGGATGAACCGCGCGCCGTCGACGAGCCCCTCTTCGATCGCGCGGCGGAACGGCGTGCCGTGAAAATACTTGCCGCCGAAGTACTCGTCCCACGTGTCGATGTGCGCGTCGAACTGCACGAGGGCGAGCGGCCCGTGCCGTTTCGCCAGCGCTCTGAGGATCGGCAGTGAGATCGAGTGATCGCCGCCGATGACGATCGGTCTGGCGCCGGCGTCCGCGATCACGCCGATCCGCTCGGCGACCACCTCGTAGCATTTCTCGATACTGACCGGCGGCGCGTCGATGTCGCCGACATCGGCGACGTTCAGCCGATCGAACGGCGCGACCTTCTGGAAGTAGCTGTACGACCGGATCAACGACGACTGCGCGCGGATCTCGCGCGGACCGAGGCGCGCGCCCGGCCGATACGACGTGCCGCCGTCGTACGGCACGCCCACGATCGCGACATCGAGGCCGCGCGGATCCTCGATGTGCGGCAGGCGCATGAATGTCGCGGGGTGCGCGAAGCGCGGCGACTTGAAGGACTGACGTGGCTGGTGAGTCATGGCGCCATGATTGTAGGGCGAAGGGCTCGGGGCTGAGGGCTGCTGCTATAGTTCAGCCCCGATGGCAAAGCTGCACGGCAGTCTCAGCACGGTCGAATACTTCACGTTCGGGTTCGGGACGATGATCGGCGTCGGCTGGCTCGTCCTGATGGACGACTGGCTGACGCGCGGCGGACCCGCCGGAGGCATCCTCGGCTTCCTGCTCGGCGGGCTGCTGCTCTTTCCGATTGCACACACCTACGGCCGCCTCGTGCAGCGGATCCAGGACGCCGGCGCGGAGATCGCGTACACCGAAGGCGTGATGCCGCCCTCGATCAGCTTCGCCGCAGGCTGGACGATGGTGCTGTCGTACGCGATCGTGTGCCCGTGGGAGGCGGTCGCGACCGGCAACCTGCTCGCGCGCGTGTTCCCGGGCCTCAACAGCTATCAGCTGTACGTGATCGGCGGCAGCCCGATCTACGCGCCGCGCCTCGCGGTCGGCCTCGCGCTGACGGTGCTCGTCGCCGGCGTCAACTACCGCGGCATCAAGCCGAGCGGCATCTTCCAGGACGTCATGACGTTCGGGCTGCTCGCGACGTTCGCGATCTTCACGCTGCTCGGTTTCGCCAAAGGCTCGCCGTCGAACATGCAGCCGCTGTTCGCACCGGGCCAGACGCCGTGGCTGTCGATCTTCCTCGTGCTGCAGATCGTGCCGTATTTCATGACCGGTTTCGAGTCGGTTGCCAAAGGATCAGAGGAAGCGAAGGCGGGATTCGATCCGCGCAACTTCACGCGGGCGATCTACGCCGCGCTGGTCGCGGGATTCCTGTTCTACGTGTTGATCATCGCCGTTGTCACCTACGTGTACCCGTGGCCGGAGATCGTCTCGGGCCACGTGCGGACGGAGGTCGCGTTCGAGCGGACGTTCGGCTCGCACAAGATCGCGCAGTTGATTCTCTTCGGCGCGTTCCTGTCGCTGCTGAAGATCTTCAACGGCAACTTCGTCGCGTCGACGCGCATGCTCTTTGCGATCGGCCGGCGCAACCTCGTGCACCCGTCGCTCGGCCGCGTGCACGCGAGTTACGGGACGCCGGTCGTCGCGATCGCGCTGATGGCGGCGCTGACGGTCGCGGCGGCGATGTTCGGCGACGCGATCCTCGTGCCGATTACCGAAGTCGGCTCGCTCGCGGTCGGCGTCGGCTGGCTGTACACGTGCGTCGCCTATCTCCTGCGGCGGAAGGGCGACCCGAGCAGTCTCGAATCGCCGATCATGGCGTGGATCGGCGTGCTCGTCAGCGTCTCGATCGTGCTGATGAAGGTGATTC
>Ga0105856_1001105_pt1 | contig 11957 bp, 7 predicted proteins | sample OrgsoiDNA_201060_FD_89681 | JGI IMG/M metagenome (GOLD analysis project Ga0105856, IMG submission 89681) | Permafrost soil microbial communities from the Arctic, to analyse light accelerated degradation of dissolved organic matter (DOM) -... | ecosystem: Environmental > Terrestrial > Soil >...
AACCGGCGCGGGTGGTGATGCCGAAGGTGACGTGTTCAGCAGTTTTGAAACCATCATCGGCACCAACTACAACGACGTGTTTACAGCGGCGCTGGGTACTACGACCTTCTACGGTGGTGCCGGTAATGACCTGTACATCATCAATGGCACGGCCGGCCAGAATGTAATTGAAACGGCGGGCGGTGGCGACGATGAGGTGCGCACGAACCAAAGTGTCTACACCTTGGGCGCGGAAATCGAACGCCTGACCTATACCGGCAGCAGCAACTTCACTGGTTACGGCAACGCTTCCGATAACATCATTGTTGGCGGTGCGGGCAACGACACTCTGTTCGGTGGCGCGGGTGCGGACCAGCTCATCGGCGGGGACGGTTTTGATACCGTCAGCTATGCCGATAGCGCCAGCAGTGTGGGCATCAACACCAAAACCGGCGTGTATACCGGTATCGCGGCGGGCGATGTCTTTACCAGTATTGAAGCGATCATTGGTTCCAGCTTTGGCGATGTGTTTATCGGGGATGCGGGTGTCAATCGCTTCAACGGCGGTCTGGGCATGGACATGGTGAGCTTTGCCGATGAAAGTTCCGGCATTACGCTTGATTTGAGCGCGCCCTTACTCACTGGTGTTGCGACGGGTGATATCTACACCTCCATCGAGATTTACCAAGGGACGTCTTTTGCCGACAGCTTTACCGCAAGCGCGGCGGCTGCAGAAAATTTTGTCGGCGGAGCGGGTGCCGACACGATCACCGGCGTTGGCCGAGGTGATGGCGCCTGGTACTTGACCAGCAGCGACGGCGTGCAGGTTGACCTGCTTGCCGGAACCGCGTCGGGTGGTGATGCGCAGGGAGATGTGTTGATCAACATCGATAACCTGATGGGCTCCCTGTTCAACGATACGCTCACGGGTAATGCGTATTCGAACAAACTGGAAGGTGGCTTGGGTAACGACATCATCTACGGCGGCGATGGCGATGACTTCATCTACGGTGGCTCCGTCACCGAAATAAGCGCTTTTGGGGCAATGCCGGGGAGTGGGGTTCAGGCCGATACGCTTTACGGCGGCAACGGTAATGACACGATGCGCAGCAGTGACAACGATGCAGGCAGCATCCTGTACGGCGAGGCCGGCAATGACATCCTCACCGTGTCCTCCGGGATCGCATACGGTGGGGACGGCAACGATAACCTGACGGGTACTGGTTACGGTTATGAGCTACAAGGCGGTGCAGGTTTCGATACGTTGAACTTGCGTGGTTCTGGTGACGCGATGGGGGGAGAGGGTGGTGACGCATACGTCGTATTCTCCAAAACCATGGTTGGCATTCAAGACACTGGAACATCGGGTGCAGACACCGTCACCCTTAAAAACATCCAGAGCGTCAAAGATGTCCAGATCGTCAAAAACGACCTGTGCGCCTACATCTTCAACGTTGCGGATTACAAGAGCGGCAACCTGGACTCCGGCGTGTTCCTGAAAGACTGGTACAAAGGCTCGAACACCATCGAGACGTTCTTCACCAACAATGGTGAATCGTTCACCATTCCGGTGGTAGGCCAGGCATCGTCCGAGCTGTCGATGGTCTGACGGTCAGGCGGTACCTAACAAAACGGCGAAACCCGTCATTCAGGTTTCGCCGTTTTTTTTCGCCTGGATCTTTTCTCCAGACAAAAGAAAACCCCCGACCAGTCCAGAGAACTAATCGGGGGTTTCAGATAAGCGCCGTTAAGCGCTTACCGGCTCAGCTTATTGGCAAGCTTCGCAATCCGGCTCGTCAATCGCGCAAGCCTTTGGCACTGGTGCCGGACCGGCAGGAGCTGCCAGGACCGAATCGTCACCGTGGTTGCCGCCGCTGGAAACAGCGTTCAGTTTGCCGGTGTTGATGGTCGACTTCTCGGTGCTGGTCGCGGCCAGGGCACGGAGGTAGTAAGTGGTTTTCAGGCCACGGTACCAAGCCATGCGGTAGGTCACGTCCAGTTTCTTGCCCGAAGCGCCGGCGATGTACAGGTTCAGGGACTGAGCCTGGTCGATCCACTTCTGACGACGGCTTGCCGCGTCAACGATCCACTTGGTGTCCACTTCGAAGGCAGTCGCGTAGAGCTCTTTGAGTTCTTGCGGGATGCGCTCGATCTGCTGAACCGAACCGTCGTAGTACTTCAGGTCGTTGATCATGACCGAGTCCCACAGGCCGCGAGCCTTCAGGTCGCGAACCAGGTACGGGTTGATCACGGTGAATTCGCCCGACAGGTTCGATTTCACATAGAGGTTCTGGTAGGTCGGTTCGATCGACTGCGATACGCCAGTGATGTTGGCGATGGTGGCGGTCGGTGCGATGGCCATGATGTTGGAGTTACGAATGCCTTTCTGTACACGGGCACGAACCGGTGCCCAGTCCAGGGATTCGTTCAGGTCAACGTCGATGTACTTCTGGCCACGTTGCTCGATCAGGATCTGTTGCGAATCCAGCGGCAGGATGCCTTTGGACCACAGCGAACCCTGGAACGTCTCGTAGGCGCCGCGCTCGTCGGCCAGGTCGCAGGAAGCCTGGATAGCGAAGTAGCTGACCGCTTCCATGGACTTGTCGGCGAACTCGACGGCAGCGTCGGAACCGTAAGGAATGTGCTGCAGGTACAGAGCGTCCTGGAAGCCCATGATGCCCAGACCGACCGGACGGTGCTTGAAGTTGGAGTTCTTCGCTTGTGGCACCGAGTAGTAGTTGATGTCGATAACGTTATCGAGCATGCGAACGGCGGTGTTCACGGTACGTTCCAGCTTGGCGGTGTCCAGCTTGCCGTTGGTGATGTGGTTCGGCAGGTTGATCGAGCCCAGGTTGCAAACGGCGATCTCGTCCTTGTTGGTGTTCAAGGTGATCTCGGTGCACAGGTTCGAGCTGTGAACCACGCCAACGTGCTGCTGCGGGCTGCGCAGGTTGCACGGGTCTTTGAAGGTCAGCCATGGGTGGCCGGTTTCAAACAGCATGGACAGCATTTTGCGCCACAGGTCTTTGGCCTGGATGGTCTTGAACAGCTTGATCTTGCCCGGGTACTCGGACAGCGCTTCGTAGTACTCGTAGCGCTCTTCGAAAGCCTTGCCGGTCAGGTCGTGCAGATCCGGAACTTCGGACGGCGAGAACAAGGTCCACTTGCCGTCATCGAAGACGCGCTTCATGAACAGGTCAGGGATCCAGTTGGCAGTGTTCATGTCGTGGGTACGACGACGATCATCACCGGTGTTCTTGCGGAGTTCGATGAACTCTTCGATGTCCATGTGCCAGGTTTCCAGGTAGGCACAGACAGCGCCTTTGCGCTTGCCACCCTGGTTAACGGCTACGGCGGTGTCGTTCACCACTTTCAGGAACGGAACAACGCCCTGGGATTTGCCGTTGGTGCCCTTGATGTACGAACCCAAGGCACGAACCGGCGTCCAGTCGTTGCCCAGGCCGCCAGCGAATTTGGACAACATGGCGTTGTCGTGGATCGCGTGGTAAATGCCCGACAGGTCATCCGGCACGGTGGTCAGGTAGCAGCTCGACAGCTGTGGACGCAGGGTGCCGGCGTTGAACAGTGTTGGAGTCGAGGACATGTAATCGAAGGACGACAACAGGTTGTAGAACTCGATCGCACGGTCTTCTTTGTTCTTCTCTTCGATCGCCAGGCCCATGGCCACGCGCATGAAGAAGATCTGCGGCAGTTCGAAACGCACGCCATCCTTGTGGATGAAGTAACGGTCGTACAGGGTTTGCAGGCCCAGGTACGTGAACTGCTGGTCGCGCTCGTGGTTGATTGCCTTGCCGAGTTTTTCCAGGTCAAACGTGGCCAGGATCGGGTTCAGCAGTTCGAATTCGATACCCTTGGCGATGTACGAAGGCAGGGCCTTGGCGTACAGGTCGACCATTTCGTGGTGGGTTGCGCTTTCGGCAACTTCCAGGAAGCTCAGGCCTTCGGCACGCAGGGTGTCCATCAGCAGGCGGGCGGTCACGAACGAGTAGTTCGGCTCACGCTCAACCAAGGTACGAGCGGTCATCACCAGAGCGGTGTTGACGTCGGTCAGGGCCACGCCGTCGTACAGGTTTTTCAGGGTTTCGCGCTGGATCAGGTCGCCGTCGACTTCTGCCAGGCCTTCGCACGCTTCGGTGACGATGGTGTTCAGGCGGCCCATGTCCAGAGGAGCAAAGGTGCCGTCGGCGCGGGTGATGCGGATCGACGGGTGAGCGTTGACGGCTTCTTCGGTCGGCGCGTGGGCAGCGCGTTCTTTCGAACGACCGTCACGGTAGATCACATAGTCGCGGGCCACTTTCTGCTCGCCGGCACGCATCAGGGCCAGTTCAACCTGGTCCTGGATTTCTTCGATGTGGATGGTGCCGCCCGAAGGCATGCGACGCTTGAAGGTCGCGGTGACTTGTTCGGTCAGGCGGGCAACGGTGTCGTGGATTCGCGACGAGGCAGCAGCGGTGCCACCCTCAACTGCGAGAAACGCTTTGGTGATGGCGACGGTAATTTTGTCATCGGTGTAAGGAACGACAGTGCCGTTACGCTTGATCACGCGCAGTTGGCCAGGCGCGGTGGCGGACAGATCCGAATTCGAATCAGCGGCCTGCGGCAAGGTGCCCTGCGGGTTCTCGCGAGTTGTGTCGGTTTGCATGGGTGTCTCCACGTTCTCTATGTTTGTTTGGGCACCATCACGGTGCCCACCGTTCCGTCCTGAAGCACTACAACCGGCGAGCGCCGGGCATAACAACTTCGGGACAGTTCAGGAAGGGGGCCTTTTGAGCGCCGCTTCCATGCCGAAGTCTTTGGTTTCAAGCCGGAGGCTGAAAACCGAATTCCTTTTGGGTGACAGTTATGGACTGCAACACCCGTACCGTTTTCGCCGCTTGGGGGTCAAAAACAGCAGCCATCCGCTCGTGCGGTTTGGTCTTCTGAAAATACGTTTGGTTCAACCAGACAAAGGCAATAAAAGCGCTTGAATTCGGTGTCTGATTTGTGTTTGGTTTTTTGGCGAAAACCCTACATGTAGGGTTTTTTTAGCGCCGAGGTACAAGATAATGCGTTTTGGGGGGTGATTGCAACGTACTACCTGTGGATAAACCTGTGCGTAAATTGTGTGTGAAACGTGGAAACAGCGTGTAGGCCGCGACCCTACTGGAGTCGACCGTTTGTCATGGTATTTTCATGATTGAAAACGGTTGGGGCAGTTTTTAAGGGCGCGAACCCTATCACAAAAAACCGCGTTGTCCGAACGCATTTGCCGACTTGTTTTCTCGGCAGTCGACGTTTATACAATCGGCCGGTACGCAAGCATTCTTATCCTCCCCAATCATTACAAAAAGACGGGCGGATCCTTCCTTATTAGTGTTGTTGGCAAGCAGAGGTCACCCGTGGAGCAAGAAGCCTGGCAGGTATTGATTGTCGAAGACGACCAACGTCTGGCCGAACTGACCCGTGATTACCTCGAAGCCAATGGCCTGTGCGTGGCAATCGAAGGCAATGGCGCCCTGGCGGCGGCGCGGATCATCAAGGAGCAGCCAGACCTGGTGATTCTCGACCTGATGCTGCCCGGCGAGGATGGCCTGAGCATCTGCCGCAAGGTGCGCGACAAATATGACGGCCCGATCCTGATGCTCACCGCCCGTACCGATGACGCCGATCAGATTCTCGGCCTGGACCTGGGCGCCGATGATTACGTGTGCAAACCGGTGCGCCCGCGGTTGCTGCTGGCGCGCATCCAGGCCTTGTTGCGCCGCAGCGAAGCGCCGGAAGTGGCCCCGGAAAAACTTCGGCGTTTGCAGTTCGGCCCGCTGGTGGTGGACAACGCTTTGCGTGAAGCCTGGCTCAATGACAACGGCATCGAACTGACCAGCGCCGAGTTCGACTTGCTCTGGCTGTTGGTGGCCAACGCCGGGCGCATCCTGTCTCGGGAAGAAATCTTCACCGCATTGCGTGGCATCGGTTATGACGGCCAGGACCGTTCCATCGACGTGCGCATCTCGCGCATTCGCCCCAAGATCGGTGATGACCCGGAGCATCCGCGTTTGATCAAGACCGTGCGCAGCAAGGGTTATCTGTTCGTTCCGGAAGCCTGCACGCTGTGAACTCGATCTTCCTGCGCATCTACGGCGGCATGTGTGCGGCGCTGGTCCTGGTGGCAGTGCTCGGCGTGCTGGCGCTGCACCTGCTCAACCAGGTGCGCAGCGAGCAATACCGTGAACGCCTGGCCCACGGCACGTTTTCGCTGATGGCCGACAACCTGCAACCCATGAACGAGACCGAGCGCCACCGGGCGTTGCTGGTCTGGGAGCGTCTGTTGGGCATTCCCTTGTCGTTGCAGACCTTCGCCCAGACCGACCTCGACCTGACCCAGCGCACCCGTGTGTTGCGTGGCCATGCGCTGGTCGAACAGACCGGCCCTCACGCAGCAAAGGTTTACCGGTTGGTCAGTGACAAGGAACAACTGGTACTCACCGGGGAAGTCCAGCAGATCAGCGAGCAACTGGCCCGCGCGACCATTTACTTGTTGGCCGATGAACTGGTGCGCTACCCGGTCGCCGAACAACCCAAACGCCTGGCGCAATTGAAAGAAGATAAAGGCTTCGGTTTCGACCTGCGGCTGGTCACGGTCGAAGAGGCCGACATGGACGAGGATCAGAGTCGCCGGGTGTCCGAAGGCGACACGGTGATGGCGCTGGGCAAGGGCGGCGATTCGATCCGGGTGTTTGCCGGCATGGTCGGCACGCCGTGGGTGCTGGAAATCGGCCCGCTGTTTCAGATGAACCCGTATACGCCGGAATGGCTGGTGCTGATCGCCGCCCTTGGGCTGACGCTGATCGGTTTGATCGTCTATCTGTTGGTGCGGCAACTGGAGCGTCGTTTGCGTGGCCTCGAAGCCGCCGCCACGCGCATCGCCAAGGGCAGCCTGGAAACCCGCGTGCCGGCGCGCGGCGCAGATTCGGTCGGGCGTCTGGCGGCAGCGTTCAACGGCATGGCCGAGCACTTGCAGCAACTGCTGGCGATTCAGCGCGAACTGGTGCGCGCGGTGTCCCATGAACTGCGTACGCCGGTGGCACGCCTGCGTTTTGGTCTGGAGATGATCGGCTCGGCCACCACGCCCCAGGCACTGGAAAAGTACCGCGAAGGCATGGACCACGACATCGAGGACCTCGACAAACTGGTGGACGAGATGCTCACCTACGCGCGGTTGGAACAAGGCTCACCGGCGCTGAATTTCCAGCGCATCGATCTCGATGCGTTGGTCAATCAGGTGATCGAGGAACTGGCACCGTTGCGTGCGGACGTCACGGTACAACGAGGGTTGTGCCTGTCGGCCGCCGATTGTGACGATGCCTGGGTCGAAGCTGAGCCGCGCTACCTGCACCGGGCGTTGCAAAACCTGGTCAGTAACGCCATGCGCCATGCGCAGTCGCGGGTGACCGTCAGTTATCAGGTGGGGCAGTTGCGCTGCCGGGTCGATGTCGAGGATGACGGGCCGGGCGTGCCGGAAGTGGCCTGGGAGAAAATCTTCACGCCGTTCCTGCGCCTCGATGACAGCCGGACCCGGGCATCGGGCGGGCATGGGTTGGGCTTGTCCATCGTGCGCCGGATCGTCCATTGGCATGACGGGCGGGCGCTGATCAGCAAGAGCAAAAGTTTGGGCGGGGCGTGTTTCAGTTTGAGTTGGCCGCGTAATCAAGAAAAACGCTGAAGTCTTTGTTGTCAGTCAGGGACCCATCGCGAGACACTGAAGATCTTCAGGCCTTGATGCTGACCAGGCTCAACAACTGCCCATCCTGCACCCCAAACTGCGCGTCCAATTCGGTCCCGTTACACCACTCACTGGACAAGTCCGTGAGCAGCCGCAACCGCACCTGACCGCTCTCGGTCCATTCCAACACTTCCGCATGTTCGAAATAAAAGCGCTTTTGCACGATCGGGTAGAGCGCCTTGAACAGGCTTTCCTTCACCGAAAACGTCAGGGTAACCAGCAGCGCCAATTGATCGGTCCCGCTCGCCGCCATGCGCTGTAACTCCGGCGGTGTGAGGATCTCCCCGGCCAGGCGTTCGGCCCGTTCGACATTGAGCAGGTTTTCCAGGTCCATGCCCAAGCCGCGCCAGTGGGCCTTCTTCGCAACAATTGCCGCGGCCCGGCCGGTGCTGTGGGTGATCGAACCGGTGATGTGCGCAGGCCAAACCGGTGCCCGGTCTTCGCCAATGGCCGGGATAAAGCTCAGCCCTTCCAGTTGTTGCAGTGCGGCCAGGGCGCAGACGCGTCCGGCCAGAAACTCGGCCTGACGCTTGGCCACCGAACGCTGGATGCTCGCGGGCGGCTCGATGGCGCTGCGCTGGAAGTCATCGCTGGCCAGTTGCGAGGTGTCGAAGTGAGTACTCAGCAGCACCGCATCGGGCAGCACGAACGGTAGCGGCCAATGGGCCTCAAGTGGGGTGCAGCAGACGGGTAGGGCGGGGGCGGGATTCATGGCGGGCATTTTGCCGGGTTGGGTTGCGGCTGGGTAGTGTTCACAGCAAGAACCCCAGTTGAAACTCAACCTGTGGCGAGGGGGCTTGCCCCCGTTGCGCTGCGAAGCAGTGCTAAAACCTGCAATCGGGTTTCAACTGGTAAACCGCGTTTGCTGATTTTACGACTGCTTCGCAGCCGAACGGGGGCAAGCCCCCTCACCACAGAGGTCACTGTCCCGCCCCAGTTTCTGGTGTGCTTAGCTAAATATTTTCTTGAAGAACGCCTTCATATCCGCCCACGAACTGGCATCCGCCGCCTTGTTGTAACCAATGTCCGGCCCGCCATGATCACCATGGCTCAAGCGATCCGCATCCGGGTTGGTGAACCCATGCTTGGCGTCTGCCAGGCTGACGAATTTGTAGTCGGCCCCGGCCTTGTCCATTTCAGACTTGAACGCCGCCACATTATCCGGGGTGACCATGCTGTCCTTGGCGCCATGCTCGACGAGGATTTTCGCCTTCACGCTGCCCGGCGTCGCGGGCGTGTTGGTCGCCAGTGCCCCGTGGAAACTCACCACACCTTTCAACGGCAAGCCCTGACGCGCCGCATTCAGCACCACACCGCCGCCGAAGCAGTAACCGATGGCCGCGAGTTTGTTCGGGTCGGTCTGTGGCTGTTGTTTCAACAGATCAAGCCCGGCCTGGAAACGTGCGCTGGCCACCGCGCTGTCCTTCAGTGCTTCTTGCATGAACGCCATGGCGTCCTTCGGATGCTCGGTGTTCTTGCCGCCGCCATACATGTCGATAGCCAACGCGCTATAGCCCAGACCGGCGAGGTCCCGGGCGCGGCGCTTGGCGTAATCGTTCAGCCCCCAGAACTCATGCACCACCACAATTCCCGGGCGTGGGCCTTTGATCGCGTCGTCGTAGGCGTAGTAGCCGATCATTTTTGTACCGTCGGTACTTTGGTAGGGGATTTCCTGAGTCTTGATCGCAGCCTGAGTCAGCCCGCTCAAGGCCAGTAAAACGAGGACGAAGAACATGCGCATGGTCGGATCTCCTTTTAATAAAGTCGTCAAAACAGCCTAGTCGATTTGATTCAGCTCAGGTTTAGAGTGCGTTCAGGGGGAGTTCAGGGGCCGGTCGGTAATGTAGACCCATGATCAAACGCGCCTGCGCATGAGGAAATGCCCCCAATGACTGGTCCAGCAAAACAGTCATGCCAGTGCCAATCTCACCTACAACTGCATGTCGGCCTCGCACAATGGCATTAAACTGCGTCAGGAAGACCTCATGGGTCGCTATGATCAGTTCTGCCTGGTGGATGGCTGCAAGCTTCACCTTGTCGCCATCGAGATTTGCCGTTGCACCTTTGGAGATGTTGTTTTGCCCGGGAGAGCGTTATGAAATTGCTGGTCGTCGAAGATGAAGCGCTGCTGCGCCATCACCTGCAAACCCGCCTGACGGATAGCGGCCACGTGGTCGAGTCCGTGGGCAACGCCGAAGAGGCGCTGTATCAGACCGAGCAGTTCAACCATGACCTGGCGGTGATCGACCTCGGACTGCCGGGCATGGGCGGGCTCGACCTGATCCGTCTGCTGCGCTCCCAGGGCAAGACATTTCCGATCCTGATCCTCACCGCCCGCGGCAACTGGCAGGACAAGGTTGAAGGCCTCGCCGCTGGTGCCGACGACTACGTGGTCAAGCCGTTCCAGTTCGAAGAGCTGGACGCCCGGCTCAATGCCTTGTTGCGCCGTTCCAGCGGGTTCACTCAGTCGACTATTGTCGCCGGGCCGTTGATGCTCGACCTCAATCGCAAGCAGGCGTCACTCGAAGAACAGCCGCTGGCGCTGACCGCATACGAATACCGGATCCTCGAGTACCTGATGCGCCATCACCAGCAAGTGGTGGCCAAGGACCGCTTGATGGAACAGCTCTACCCGGATGACGACGAGCGTGATCCGAATGTGATCGAAGTGCTGGTCGGTCGCCTGCGCCGCAAACTCGAAGGTCCCGCCGGGTTCAAACCGATCGACACCGTGCGTGGCCTCGGCTACTTGTTCAACGAGCGCTGTACTTGATTCGTTCTCTTCGCGTTCGCCTGATGCTCGCCGCCACCCTGTTGGCGGTGTTGTTCATGCTGGCGTTGCTGCCGGCGATGCAGGGCGCGTTCAGCCTGGCGTTGCAGGATTCCATTGAGCAACGCCTGGCCTCGGACGTCACCACGCTGATCTCCGCTGCCCGGGTGGAGAACAACCACTTGCAGATGCCTTTGCAATTGCCCGATGAGCGTTTCAACCTCACCGACAGCCGTTTGCTGGGCTACATCTATGACCGCGAGGGGCATCTGGTCTGGCGCTCGAAGGCCTCCCAGGAAGAGATCATCAACTACAAGCCGCGTTACGACGGGCGCGGTAGCGAGTTTGCACGCATTCGCGAGGCCAATGGTCATGAGTTCTTCGTCTATGACGTCGAGGTCAAACTGCTGGGCGGTAAAAGTGCGGCGTTCAGTATCGTGGCCTTGCAGCCGGTTCGTGAGTACGAAGCCACCCTTGAAGGCCTGCGGGAAAATCTCTATCTGGGGTTTGGCGCGGCGTTGCTGGTGTTGTTGTCGTTGTTGTGGATCGGCCTGACCTGGGGCTTGCAGGCGTTGCGCCGGCTGAGCCAGGAACTGGACCAGATCGAAAGCGGCACCCGCGAAAGCCTCAGCGAAGAACACCCGCGTGAACTGCTGCGCCTGACCGGTTCCCTCAACCGCTTGCTGCACAGCGAGCGTGAGCAGCGCAGCCGTTATCGCGATTCCCTCGATGACTTGGCCCACAGCCTGAAAACCCCGTTGACCGTGTTGCAAGGCGTCAGCGAGGACATGGCCCAGCGCCCGCAGGACCGTGACCAGGCCTGGGTGCTGCAATCGCAGATCGAACGTATGAGTCAGCAGATCAGCTATCAGTTGCAGCGCGCCAGCCTGCGCAAAAGCGGTCTGGTACGCCATCAGGTGCGCCTGCGCCCGGTGCTGCAAAGCCTGTGCGACACGCTGGACAAGGTCTACCGCGACAAACGGGTGCGGGTCGCTTTCGACCTGCCGGACCCGTGTTACGTGCCGATCGAGCAGGGCGCCTTGCTGGAGATGATGGGCAACCTGCTGGAGAATGCCTATCGCCTGTGCCTGAGTGAGGTGCGCATCAGCGTGCGCGAAACGCTTAGCGGGATTGAGTTGTGCGTCGAGGATGACGGGCCGGGCGTGCCGCCGGATCAGCGGGCGCGGATTCTGCAAAGGGGTGAACGACTGGATCGACAGCATCCGGGGCAGGGGATCGGGTTGGCGGTGGTCAAGGACATCATCGAAAGCTACAGCGCCCAGTTGACTCTGGGGGATTCGGTCATGGGCGGCGCGGCGTTCCGGATTCATTTTCCGGTGGTTTGAGGTTGTTCGCGGAAATAGCCGATCCATTGTGGCGAGGGAGCTTGCTCCCGTTCGAGTGCGCAGCGCTCGCAAAATCGTGGGG
>Ga0105856_1001107_pt1 | contig 11951 bp, 9 predicted proteins | sample OrgsoiDNA_201060_FD_89681 | JGI IMG/M metagenome (GOLD analysis project Ga0105856, IMG submission 89681) | Permafrost soil microbial communities from the Arctic, to analyse light accelerated degradation of dissolved organic matter (DOM) -... | ecosystem: Environmental > Terrestrial > Soil >...
CAGGATGCGCGAGCCGGGGTCAAGCATGTAGAGCGGCCGGCCCTGCTCATCCACAACCGCGATGCCGATCACCTCGGCGCGCCCGTCGCCGAAACGATGGTCGATATTGGGGATGGTCTCCACGACTTCCGGCGCATGTACCGGTCCGGCGCGCTGCCGCTTGTCTTCCGTCCCGGCTTTGTGCAGCAGGTAGGTGGAATCCTTCTGCGTCATGGCGGCCAGGTATTTGGACACCACGCGGTCGGGTTCGCCGATATCGATCAGACGGCCGCGGTCCAGCCACATGGCGCGGTCGCCGATGGCCTTGACGTCGCTTACCGCGTGCGACACAAACAGAATGGTCACGCCGCGCGCCCGCATCTCATGTACCTTGCGCATGCAGCGCTGGCGGAAATAGATGTCACCGACGGCCAGGGCTTCGTCCACCAGCAGAATCTCCGGGTCCACATTGATCGCCACCGCGAAAGCCAGACGAACCACCATGCCGCTCGAATACGTCTTTACGGGCTGGTTGATGAAGCCGCCGATTTCGGCGAAGGTCTCGATGTCTTTGTAGCGCTGATCGATCTGGCGCGTGGTGAGGCCCATAATCGATCCGTTGAGGTAGACGTTGTCGCGTCCGCTGAATTCCGGGTTGAATCCGGCGCCCAATTCCAGCAGCGCCGAAACGCGGCCGCCCACGGTAACCGTACCGGACGTGGCTTGCATGATGCCGGCCACCATCTGGAGCAGCGTGCTCTTGCCGGAACCGTTCTCCCCCACAATGCAAAAGGTCTCGCCGCGCTTCACCTCAAAGCTCACATCGTGCAGGGCCCAGAAATCCTTGTGGCGATGGAGGCGGTTCAGGGACAGCAATTCCTTGAGCCGGTCGCCCGGCGCTTCGTAGATCGCGTAGCTCTTGGAAACACCCTGAAACTCAACGGCGTTCACGATGGGAAAGAAACACCAGTGTAACGAAACTCAATGGGGAGTGGGACGATGCGGCTATACCGGTCAACCGACTGCGACAGCTTCGCGCACCTGCTGCGGCGCCGCATAGCGCGGAATCCGCCGCATCAGTGCGTCGCGAACGTCCTCGGCTGCCAATCCCTGGACGCAGTGAAAGGCCACGATCCCCCGTGCCGACCCGTGATCCACCGGCCAGGCCACCGCCGCCACCGAATCCGAACCGCAGATTTCCGCCAGATACGCTTCCACCTGCCCGAGTTCCACCCGATGGCCGCGGATCTTCACCTGGTGATCGAAGTCCGTGGCCAGTGAAAGGAGAACGCCGAGAGCGATCATGATTCCCAGGTTAGAATATGGATTGGGAATTGTCTTGAACTCCTGGACTCGTATTGGTCTGGCCAAGGCTACATTCGTCTACAGCGGTTCTGTCGGGCTCCCGGCCGCTTCGAGAATATGTCGGATTTTCTTTCGACTCACGATACTTTCATTGCACACTGCATACAGATCCGACATGAGCAATCAACCCACTCGAAACCGAAACTTATTGCGTTCAAGGAGGAGTATAATTGACCGCCACAGTGTGGTGGCGGAAGGGAGCAAACGGTGATAAACCTCTATCGGGTTCTGGAGATTCCACCGGTCTACCGAGCGGCCCAGCATGTTTTAGCCCCCGGCATGGACCGTATCGTGACCGAGCTTCTTTCACGGACCGTCTCACAGTTCCCAACTCCGGCGACCATTCTCGACGTCGGATGCGGGCCTTCTTCGTGGCTCTGGAAGTTCGGCATGAAGCCGGTGGGGCTTGACCTGTGCCATGCCTACACCAAGAAGTTCCGCGATGCCGGTAACCTGTCCGTCACAGGGTCAGCCGCGCTTCTACCGTTTCCTTCTGAGTCGTTTGAACTGGTGTTCAGTTACGGTCTGCTTCATCATTTGCCGGAGGCCTTGGCCCGCGAGACTGTTGGGGAGATCATCAGGGTGACGCGTGCCAGTGGGCACGTCGTCATATTTGACCCTATGCTGCCCAAAGTGGCCTGGCGACGTCCGCACGCATGGGTGCTCGGCAAACTGGATCGAGGTAAGTTCATTCGACCGCAGGGGATTTACGAATCCTGCATTCTGGGCGCGCGGGAATGGAGGACCTTGCGGTTCACACATTCCTATCTGGGCACGGAAGGGGTACTGTCCGTCCTGCAGAAGGCCGGCTGAGGGTTCACTGATTTTTTGGACCGCCCGCAGGCTTGTAGCCTACCGCCGCCAGGTTGCCGACGTTCATGGCGATACTCAGGCGACCCAACTCGGAAGCCGTCAAAATCCAGAGCAGGCTCTTTTTCAGACCTCCGGGTAAAGGCAGCAGTTTCGTCCAGTAGGCCAGTGGGTAGCGGTTTCGAATCGTCGTAATCTCAACTCCGGTGAATCCTGTGTTCTCAAGAAGGTACCGCAGGCTCATCTTCGAGAATAGTTGCTGATGCTGAATGTCGAATATGGGGCTCCGGGTTCCCATGGCACGATTGACCAGAGACTCGCGGTCATGTCCGATCAGATAGATTGCTCCTCCGGAACTCAATAGCCGGTTCGCTGCCTGGCACAGTTCGAGCGGGTTCTCCACGTGCTCGATCGTTTGAAAGCAGGCGAACAGGCTGAGGCTTCCGGGCTCAAAGTCTTTAGGATTGAACATGCCGAGCCGGATGAACGAACGTACCTCAGGGGCCGCCTGGTTCGCGGCCGCCAGTGACGGCTCCACGCCAATCACGGACGCGAATCCCGCCTTCTTCAAGTGGTCTAGAAAGGCGCCGTTACCAGATCCGATCTCGAGCGCGGTTCCAAGGGCCGCGAAACGGCCGTTCATAATGCGCGGCAGTTCGGCTGCGTAAGTCCTGGCCGCGTACTGAGCCTCCTCGGTGCTGTCATAGGAGGCTTCCCCATAAGCGTCAGCCAGGAAACCGTCCGTCAGAGCGGGCGATGCATACAACAGGTGGCAGCCGGGACACTCCACCAGAGTCAGATGCATCAACTCCGGAAGTTTGCGGGAGGCAAACGCAAAGTCGTCGAGCTTGCTCTCATCGAAATTCGCCGGGTAGCGGACGGCGGTTCTGTCCGCCGAACCGCACAGGGGGCAGTTGCGCTCTCTCAGGTGCCGTGAGATATTCATTGGCGGCTACTGCTCCTTCTGAATCGCAGCCTGGCGGATTTCGCCGTTCTGGATGATGTTCATCCGGATGAAGTGCGGGCGCCGTTTCACCTCCTCGAAAATCTTGGCAATGTATTCGCCCACCAAGCTGATCGCCAGCAGATTCAACGCACCCATGGTCAGAACCAGCACCACAATGGTCGTCACACCTCGGGGTGCGGCGTTCGGAAACAGGATTCTGGCGAGAGCTTGCAGGAAACCCAAAAACAACCCGGCGCCGAACAGCAGGACCCCGGCAGACGTGAGCATGTTCAACGGGACATTGCTGAACGAAAGAATGCCCTTCTTTGCCCAACCCAAATTCTTCAAAAGGTTGTTCGTGCTGTGTCCGAACATCCGTTCCGGCCTGACGTAGTCGACACCCGTCTGGCGAAAGCCGACAAACGCGCGCAACCCTCGCAGGAACAGATCCCGTTCTTTACACTCGAGTAACCAGCGGACCACGCGTTTGTCGACAAGAGAGAAATCGCCGGCGTCGCGAGGCATATAGACGTACGACATCCGGTTGAACAGGATATAGAATGCTTTATATGCGGTACGCATGAGTGGCGACGCCTCGCGCTTCACGCGACTGCCATAAACTACGTCGTAGCCTTGCCGCCACTTTTCGACGAATTGTTCGATCAACTCCGGAGGATCCTGCAAATCCCCATCGAGTAACACGCATGCTCTCTTGCTGGAGATCTCGAGGCCGCTGCGGAACGCCGATTGCGAGCCGAAAGCGCGGCTATGAGTAATCCCAAGCACCCGGTGGTTGCGGCTGCTGATCTCCTGAATGACTTCCTGGCTATTGTCCGGACTACCGTCATTCACGAAGATGATCTCGTAATCGATGTGCAGCTTCTCAAAGACTTGAACCAGGCGTTGATACATGATCGGTATCGCCTGGCCGTCCTTGTAACACGCAACTACCGCCGAGATGCTCTCATTTGGATTGCTCTGGTAGCCTTTGGCATGCGTATCGTAAAGCGACTTGTCGGGCAGAGACCGGTACCAATCGATCGTGCGCTGAAGGCCGTCCCGGACCGTGGTCCGCGCGCTCCAGCCAAGCTGTTCCCTGGCACGAGACGGGTCGGCGCGCCAGAGGCTGGTGGTGTCCCACTTCCGCTTGGGCATGGTGGAGAACGGTGGCGGGAAACCGAGCTTAAATAGATCCCGTGCGATGTCCGCGAGTTCGCCGATGCTCGTGGATTTGCCGGTCCCGATGTTGAAGGACTCTCCATAACAGTCCGGAGTCAGGCTTAAGGCGGCGTCGACAAAAGCCTCGCATGCGTCGTCTATGTAGACAAAATCGCGAGTAACATCGGGGTCCACCAGAGGAGGGTATCCTCCGTTCACTCCCTCCACGACCAGGGACGGTATGAGCCGCGAACGTTCCTCCAAAGGCCCGTAAATGGAGTACAGGCGCAGATTCGCACATCGGAGGCCCAGGCTCTTTCCCGTGTAATAAACCAGGCCGGAGGTTGCAGACTTGGTCACGGAATAGTGGCTGTTCGGTAATAGCGCGGTATCCTCTGTTGGGCCGTCGGCCCGGTTACCGTATTCCGAAGAACTGCCGGCGTGGATGTAGCAATGGACCTTCGCTTCGGCCAGCAACTCCAGAAGCCGTACCTTGAAACTCACGTTAGTTTCATAGATTCGGGCCACATCCCGTTCGAAGGAGTAGGCTCCGTAGGCAACCAGGTCGAAAACCGTGGCTGGCTCCATTTCGCTCACTAGAGTATCGACGCTTTGCGGAACCAGCAAATCGACACTAAGGACATTCTTCTTGGGGATCCCATCGAGGCGCCAGGCAGGCAGGCCGAAGGCCGTTCCATACGCGTCGGAACGGTCCAGAAGCAACACTTTGAGAAGGTTTGCCCCCACAAAGCCGCTCGCTCCGAGTACCAGGATAGGGCCGCGTATCGCAGAGATCTTTCGTGAATAGTCAGGATGCAATGCCCGCTCCCCGATCGATGTTGCCCTCCAGGATGGCTTGCCTGATCTTCGCGGCGCTAATCCCACTTTCGGTCCGATGGAATTCTTGCGAGCCGTAGATCCCGGAAGGATATCCCTTGGCGTGCCAGTGCCTAAACGATTTCGGACGGTACCCACGCTCCAGCACCCAAGCGCTCAGCATCCTGCCAAAGCCGCCCTGCGCAACGTGTTCTTCCACCGCCCACAAAGCCGGAGAGCTCTCCAGCCGGATAGCGAACTCCACTGGAGGAGGACATGCTTCGAGCGGCAATTCCGACACCACCCAGAGCTCCGGACGGAGGGCATCCTCAAGATCGTTTACTTCTCTCACAATGGATCCCGCTAGCGGCCCCGCAACGGCAATCAGCGGTCCCGCCCCGGTCGTGAGGCGGCGCCAGGGTTGATAGGCAGGCAACACAAAGTCCGAAGGCAGCTCGTCGCGGCCGAGCCGCAAATAGGAGGGGCCGTCCCATTGCCGCATTCGCGCGACGATCTTGTCCAGATCGGCGTCGAATGAGGGCACGAAGGCTTTCATACCTTGCAGCGTGAGAAGCACTCCATAGTCTTCGATAGCGTGATGTGTGGAGCCCATGACGCCGTAGCCGTATCCGCCTCCGTTTCCGACCAGATGCACCGGCAGGCGATGCAAGCACACATCGTTTCGAATCTGTTCAAACGGGCGCGCATAACAGAATGGCGCAATGCTATACACCCACACCTCAAGGCCTGTCTTCGCCAAACCCGCGGCCACTGAGATCATGTTCTGTTCGGCAACTCCGGCATTAATGAAACGCTCACCGAATGCATCGCGCACCGGCTCGAGAGCCATAAAGCCCAAGTCCCCGGTCATGAATACGGAAGCCTCCGGTTTCACGTGCTTGAGTACCGCACCGACAAACGGCTTCCTCATTCCGCGTCAACCTCTTCCAATGCTGCGCGGTACTGGTCGGAGTTCATCGGGAGGTAGTGCCACTCCATCGCATTTTCCATGAACGGCACTCCGTGCCCTTTGATCGTCCGGAGGATCACAATGCGCGGACCCGTCTTCGCCGGAGCTTCGAGTGCGCACCGCAATGCCTCTGCCTCGTGACCATCGGCGTGCGTGATGTCCAGGCCAAATCCGGAGAGTTTGGCGCCCAGTGAATCCATGGACGCCACCTCTCGCGTCGTCCCAAACCCTTGAAGCCCGTTTTCGTCTACCACAATACTGAGGTTGCGAAGATGATGGTGACGAGCGAATATCAACGCCTCCCAGTTTGAGCCTTCCTGCCACTCGGCGTCTGAGGTCAGACAGAATATGCGTCCTGATCGTCCCTGAAGCTTGTATCCCATGGCGATTCCGGCCGCGTCCGGCAACCCGTGGCCCAGGCTGCCGGTGGCGAACGGAATATCCGGGGACCACGCCGGCGCAGGATGTGCTGTCAGCCGTGTACCCTCGCCGTGAAATGTCTTCAGATCATCCTCGGACAGCTTTCCGACGGTCCACAATGTGACATACAAGGCCCCGGCTGCATGCCCTTTGGAGAGAATAAAGACGTCATCGGGCCGAAGTACCTGATGGTAGAGCACCATCATCGCGTCCAGAGCGGAGAGATTGCCCCCGATGTGCCCTACACGACTCTCAAAGTGCATCTGAAGCAGCCGTTTTTTGGCACGTTGAAGTAGTGCGCGCATCGACAACAACATTAACACCATGCGGCCTATATGTCGGCCTAGCGCCGGCGAAGAATCGTCCATCCGCCCCTGTCGAACACCGGCTTGTACACTTCCAACTTTCGCTTCACCTCCACTGCTGTTTGGGGCTCATAGTTCCGATATACGAATCCCCAGTCGAGGCGGTACCAGCGGTCCACCGCGACGTATTCAGCCGGTTCGTGCAGTCGCGAATCGCTGATCAGATTAAAGGCCGGCAGGGTGAATAGCAATCCGGTGCTTCCGTTGCTCTGCTGTCTGGGCGATATTCACAATTGTACCTCGTAGGCACCCTGAAAGGCGCGTAGCGTTTTTGCGGCGTGGAGACTCGGAAGACCGGCGGCACCGCGGTGAAGCCCCGCCGGGAACTACCTGTTTGGGGCCGACACCTCGGCCAGAATTACATTACCGTGCTGCCAGGGAAACTGCCCTTTGAATGCCAGAGGGACATGGTCATCGAGCATCTTGCGCATCACCCAGTCCATAGGAGAATTGTAGTCCGCAAGGACCTTGAAATGAGAGTGGGCGGCCAAGAACTGACGGTAATCCACGATGTGCGCGCGGATCGGGAACCATCTCCGGAACAGGTAGTACCCATGGTCAAACGCGCTTGTCCCGGTGTACCGAACGGCTTCGGTCTCGTCGGTCAGGAAATACAGTTGATCGGTCACGGCCTTGGATTCGTAATGATCGAATTCCAGGAAAAGCAGCCCGTTCGTGATCACCAGCGGAAGATCGCGGCTCACCTTTGAGAGGACCAATTGCGGCGCGGGGACGGTCTTGCTGTTCGGCGCCTCCATGAGCCCTGGTGCGAGCCAGAGAGACGAATTCAACGTAAAGGCGCCGGCGAAGAGGATCAGCACGACCGCCGCTGCCGCCACGGATTGACGCGCCTGCCGTGCGATCAGGCCGCCCAGAAGAATACTGAAGCCGATCAGGGCCGGAACGCCATAACGATCCATGAAAACGCCGGTCACGCCCATGGCCAGCAGGACGCCGAAAACCGGCGCAAGGGCGAAACCCACGGCCAGGACGACCTCATGGGTCAGCATGCCGGAGCCTCTGTTCTCGCCGGAAGGACCTTCCGGCCCGGATCGTGCCAGCGCGAGCACGGCCAGCGCCGCGAGCGCCGGCCATAGGGCCGCCTGGAAGTGGCTCGCATAGCAGGCGGGGATCGACCCCCAGGTCGGCCGGAATACCGGGTTTTCGAAGACGTTCCCCCTCGTGGCCGCGAACATCGGAAGATACAGGACCACCGTGGAGCATGGGGCCGCAAGCCATGCAGCCATGGGCCAATCCACCTTCCGGCGCGTGAGCAGGCGCGCCGCTTCCGCCAGCGCAAACGGAAGCATCACCAACACCGCATAGCAGTGCGACATCAAAGCGCCCGCGAGGGCGATGGCCATCCCCGGGAGCGCGATTCTCCTGCGCTCGTCCCGCGCGGCCGATTGCCAGAGAATCGCCGCAAGACCGCCGAACCCGAGCATCATCCCATAGCCGCGCGCCTCGCCGGCGTAATAATACGATCCGGTGATCACCGTGAAGGTCATGGCCGCCAGACCCGCCAGGCGGCTTCCGAATCGCGACACGAACCGGAAGATGCACAAGGCCATCACCAGGAAGCCGAGGATCGCCGGCAGCCGCGTCGCCAACTCGCCGCCGCCGAAGACTGCCCGGCAGGCGCGCGTCACGGCGTAGAACAGAGGAGGATTCAGATCGACCCCCTCCTTCAGCGCCGACCAGATCGCGCCCATGCTCGGCAGCTGGCAAATATATAGCGTGAAGAGCTCGTCGTACCAGAAGCGGCGCATGGCATGCAGCGCCGTAATAACGAGATAGATCTCCGCGAACAGGATGACGAATAAGAGCCACTTTCTTTCGAGTGTGGCCGCGATTCGATCAAGGCGGTTTCTTATCCGAAGATTCGGGCTCATCGCGTGTTATGAAAAAGGTAGTATAGTCTCTTTCCTCATGCCGCAGCGGCTGCGCGATAGCGCTTTCTCTCACCACAAGCTCCGTCCCGTTCGTAGGGAACGATAGCGATGTAGTCTTTCAACGGGCGGAAGGCAGCGCTTTAGAAGACCTGGCACATGGCGCGGCAAACAATTTCTGTCTGCGGAAACGGCTTGCTCGGCGCCCGCACTTAAGAACGTGCAAATCTCGTTTTATACTGAGTTCAGAAGATACCTTCATGAACGTCGTAAGGGTTTCCGAAAAACGGCCGAGCGGCGCAAATCCATTGGCAAGCAGATATGCCGGCAATACTCCGCCATAAGGAGACCAACGCTCCAGAGCCCGCACGGCGGTGGAAGGCCCGGCTTGCAGGCATTCTGGAGAGCCGGCTGGCATATCCGCTGGTTTCCATGCTGCTGCTGGTTCCCTGCTATTGGCAGGCGCGGCTACAGGCAGGCGATTTGTCCAGCCACGTCTACAACGCCTGGCTGGCGCAGTTGGTCGAACGCGGCCAAGCCAATGGGCTGTTCATCGCCAGCCAGACCACCAACATTTTGTTCGACCTGCTGTTGGCGGCGCTTTTCAAGCTGTTCGGCGAGGGGGCCGCGCAGCGTGTTTCGGTATCGACGGCTGTTCTGGTTTTCGTCTGGGGAGCTTTCGCTTTCATCGCCGCGGTTTCGGGCCGCCGCCCGTGGCGCCTCATGCCGTGCCTCGCCATGCTTGCGTACGGTTGGGTCTTCCACATGGGCTTCTTCAATTTCTATCTCAGTCTGGGTCTCTGTCTATCCGGATTGGCCGTGGCATGGGAGTTGAACCGGTGGCGCCTGGCTGCCGCGGCGCCTGTCTTTCTGATCGCTTATACGGCGCATCCGCTTCCGCTGCTGTGGGCAGGCGTTCTGCTTGGCTACATATGGCTGGCCCGCCGCATGGGGCCGCGCGCGCGCATCTATTTCGTGGGCGCGTGCCTGGTGTCCATGACTGGGATGTTTCTGGCTGGCCTCATCGGCGGAGTAACCCGGTGGCATGTGCAACAACTCATCATGGCAAGCGGCGCGGACCAGTTACTCGTCTTCGACGCCCCCTACCGCGTCCTGTTTTTCGGGTTGCTCCTGCTCTGGACGCTACCGGCGTGGCGAATGTTGCGCAATGCCGGAGCGCCTGCGTTGGCCGCATCCCTGCCGTTTCAGGTCTCTATTCTTACCGCCATGGGAGTGGCGATGGTTCCCGACTCCGCCCTGCTCGCGGGATACAGCCATGCCCTAGCCTTCATTCCCGATCGCATGTCGCTGGCCGTCGCCGTTTGCATTTGTGCGCTACTCGCCCCGGTGGCGCTACGCGCGTTCGAGCGCGGCGGTCTGTGGGTATTGGCGCTCCTCTTCTTCGCCTTCCTCTTCCGGGATGAGCGCGCTTTGAACGCCTTTGAGGATCGTATGGAAGTGGCGGTAGCCCAGTTGCCTTCCGGCCGCCGCGTGGTGAGCGGCATCGGCGATCCGGGCCTTCGTGCCGACGCGCTGGTTCACATGCTCGACCGCGTCTGCCTGCGGCGCTGTCGTAGCTATGCCAATTACGAGCCCTCCACCGGGCATTTCCGTATCCGCGCCGTGGCCGACAACACCTGGGTGCTCGCGAACCCGGAAGATTCCATAGCCATGCAGGCTGGAATCTACGTCGTGAAGCCGAGGGATCTGCCGTTGTACCAGCTAAATCTCGATCGCAACGCACGAATCGTAGTCAAGGAGCTCCCCGTGGGGGCGCCTGGTGGAATGACCACCATCAACGTCTTGCGGGATCGGCCGTCCGTCAATTGAGCTTCGTAGCTGCTTCCTTTCGCGAGGGCCTGACTTCCCACGCCAGCAACACGGCGAGCACGAGCAGCGAAAGTCGCGGGATGTCCGCCAACTGAGGCGTCCTCCCCAGGAAATAACCAATCGGCGATACCAGAAAGACAGCCAGTAGATTTGTCAACCTGGCGCTTGCGTGAAACGCGAGAATGAGAGCCACGGGGATCAGCAGGGCCGCATCGGATATGGTGTTGTGGTGGCTGAGAAGCAAGCCCCCCACGAGCGCAAACGCAAACCGGTACCAGAAATCGCCACGCCGGAAAACATAAACGGCCGAGGCTAAAACCAGGGCGGCTATCGCTATCTGGAGAGCAACGCTGCCGTGAGCGATTCCGCGTGCGTTGAACAGCAGGTTCGGCGCCGGGTCAATCCGGCTGTCTGTCGCGGCCGCCATAAAGTCCCTGAGCCAGCCGCGCCCCCCTACGGCAAAGCAGAGCGCAACCAGCACGGCGGCACCCGCCGCCAAGCCGTAGCTCAGCTTCCTGAGGCGCACCTCGAAAAGCATCGGGAGCAGCACGAAGAGGTGGAACTTGGCGGCACACATGGCCAGCGCGAGGCCCGCCGGAAATGCGGCGTCTCGCTTCAGGAGCGCTGCGGCTATGGCCAGCCACATCAGCAAAAAACCGACATCCTGCCCGTTCGTAACCGCATAGGCGAGCGGCAGCGACCAGGCGCAGGCCAGCAACGCCCATTCTCGTGGCGCCGGCCAGAGCCAGATAAAAACGGCTACAGCCACAACGTTCGCCAGGCGCCAAAGCGCAAACGAGGGCCAAAAAGGCAGCCTCGTCCAAGGCCGCATCAGCGCGGCGAAATACGGCAGGCGAATAAAAATTGCGGATGGGCTGGTGCACCTCATCTCTCGGGTCTGGATGGCCTGCGCGGCCGATGCGGAATACAGTTCCGGCGTTCCCAGCAGGATGCCGCCCGCGTAGAACACGGCAAAATCGGAGCCGCACTGCTCCGCTCTATCGAGCTTGGCCAAGGTGACAGTTCGTAGCGCGATTCCGGCGAGTGCGATTCCGCCTATCAGCAACTGCAAGCCGCGCTTGCGCCCCATCCACACTGTCAGAGACTCGTGCCGCCGGCGTATTCCCGCAAGCGATTCAGATTAATGGAGCGCCAATCGACGTCGAAAATAGGGTTGATACAATCTCTCCTGTCCCACCAAAATACCACAGGGGAAACGTGAGGGATCTACGCTGCATCATCCAGGAAGACACGGTTAAAACGCGGCACTCCAATTGCTCACTAACCTTCAGAGGTGAGAGAACTTCTATGATGGTCGCCGGCGGATTGGGGATTTTAGTGGTGTTGTGCTTGCTTTTGTCGATGGTGGAAAAGCCGCCCGCCGTCGGACGCTAGCCACACTC
>Ga0105856_1001109_pt1 | contig 11938 bp, 6 predicted proteins | sample OrgsoiDNA_201060_FD_89681 | JGI IMG/M metagenome (GOLD analysis project Ga0105856, IMG submission 89681) | Permafrost soil microbial communities from the Arctic, to analyse light accelerated degradation of dissolved organic matter (DOM) -... | ecosystem: Environmental > Terrestrial > Soil >...
GACGCCGACGGCGACGATGCCTCAACTCTCACCATGGAAACGTCTGCCTGAGCAAATCCGAGAGCCGCACATTCCAGGCCAGGGCCCCGATGCCAGGCGCGTTCAGTCGCTCCATGGTTCCCTACTTTTCAAAGTATCCGTCAGCAGCCTCTCGCCACTCCTCAAATGAAGGCAGGCGATCCGGATATTCGTCAGGCCAGAGATCGTGACAATGCAACGCGTAGGTCCTCATCGCGGGATATGCCGGGTGATGACTAACGTGGAAGCTCAAAGCCGCGAGCACTTGTTTCTGGTCGGAAATCCCCAGTGCATGATCGAGCACCCACTCGTTAAGAGCGCGAACAACTTCCTTGGATCCCATCGTGTTGGGCGAAAGACTGAATCCACCGTACTTCTCTGCCAACTCCTTGGAAACGAGCTCGGAGGTTGGTCCCTCGATGTCGAGCACCAACTCCATCCACAGTGAAAGCGCCATCAAATCTGAAAGGCTGTAGGCAAGCTTGCTCCACTCCGCCTCAGAAAGGGTCCGAACTGAGTCAAGAACCTGCTGCGCTATGTTGTCGGGATTCGAAAGCCGGGCCACAGCCGCGACCTCACACTGCCACTGCGCGTAGGTTGGAAACTCCTTCGGCGTGGCAGCGCGCCACTGCTTATCAATGTTCTCCCAGTATGACCAGGCTTTCATCGAACATAGCGACATCGAAGAAAAATAACGGACAGCATCCAACCAACCGGCCCGCTTCGCGGCGATAAAGACGTTCAACTCCGCCCACACACTGACATCCTGCCAAATCCTGGCGCCCGCACCATTGCCATTCTTCACGGCCGCCTCGACGTCCGGACGGATGCGGCCAAGGAGTTGAGGCGTTCTGGATTCCATCTCCTGGGCGACCATGATTGGGATGCTACTGGCAGCCTCCACGACGGCCCGCAGCCAAAGCGTGAACACTTGCCAGTCGGTGTATTCGTCGGCGGCTGCAGCCAGCCGCTTCCAGGGGACTCGCTTGGCCTGCTCCAAAGCGCGGCGTTCCGTCTGGTGGCGAACCCGGTCTATGAGGCTACCGCCGCGTTGATTCCGCTGCATTGGCATAACGGTCCATGGCGAATCGTTCTATTCTGCACCAAAACTTGCTCACAATGCTAGAACGTGGCCGACCGGTCGGGCCCAACACGCAAGGGTTCCCAGGGTCGTGTTCTCGCCTCTTTATGCGCCATCCGGAGGTATCCAAAGATGCTGACACGTCCAGGAGGGTGGAGTGAACGAGGATGGGAAAGTCTGATTTTGCAGCAGACAGGATATGGGCCAAAAAGGAAGTGGGTATGGAATGCTGGCCCACGGCAGAAGTGCAAGAACCGGCTGGATACGGGACCTGGCGGTGTATTGGAGAGAGTTGCTGTTCTGGATGCTCCTGCTACCGGCCTTCGGGGAGCTTGGGTCGATCCGACCTCGGAGACAAATATGCGGGCTAATTGAGGCCTGCGCCTTCCTGCTGGTCGCGATTTCTTCCACAGGCAAGCTCAAAACCCTCGGGCTCGAATTCGCGAATTGGAATCGCGTAGGCGGAAGAGCCGCAGCAGCGTGCGTCGTAGTGGGCCTTTTTGCGGGCGGCGCCATCGTGGCCGTCGCCAGCCTTTCCCACCAACCCCTCGGAGCCGAGAGCGGGTGGAACAAGGCAATGTTGGCCGTTGCACTCGGGCCGGTGCTGGAAGAAGTGATCTTCAGGGGTTATTTATTGACCGCTGCTCTTCTGCTCACCCGACACCTGTCCGCGTCGAGTTCGGCTGTCTCTGCAATCATGGGGGTAGCCGTAGTCTTCTCGATTGCGCATCTCACGACACCCGGCACAACCCCGCTCCAGCTCTGCTGTATTGTGCTTACGGGCTGTCTCTACGGTTGTATCCGATTCCGGTATCGATCTACCGCGGCAGCCGCTCTAGCCCATGCAGCGTACAACCTGACACTGTACGTCAGCTGCTGGTGCGGCATTTGGCACTGACCCCGCGGTCTTGGCGGAATCTCCAGACTTGGCCCTTCCTCTTCATGGAGGACCTAGATTGCTGTCAGCGGGATCCGGAGCCGCGATCTTTGCTTCGCATGAAATTGGAAATTGCACAGCCCGTGAATCGATGCCTCGAACCCGTTCGGAGCGTCTCACACTCAACGGATGTCGAGCGCGCGCGGAAAGCAAGTTAGAATTCAGCTCGGCGCCCACGGTAATTATGGACCTCGGTCCGGAGTCCGTTCATCTGCGACGCAGAAACCCCGTCCGGCCGTGCATTGCCTTTCTTTCCCGACGACACAGTCCGTTTAAATCAAGAAATTCCGAGAATCTTTGCCCCTGTGAGTTAGACCAGCGAGTTCGAATTAGATTATCTGAGGTCGAACCTTGGAAAGGCAACGGCGCGACAGGCAAAGCGGGATGCGTTCAGTTACCTCCGGCGAGGAACCCGTGGCCATTCGCTTACATTAAGATCGGCCATATACGGTGGTCCTACGGTCAAGAGCTTCTCCGGCGAACGCAGCGCCTGGGCGCCAATCGAAATCTGCGGGCAGCTGTTCAAAACAGAAATCCATATCGAGACAGCCCGGGAATTTAGCAGACGCCAAATCGACCAGCCCGCGATTGACCTCGTCCTGAAAGGCCCGGAGCGAGCCCGGCAAATAGCTGGCCATGGGTGCCACGACTCGCAAACGGATGCGAGTGGCCGAGAGCAGGAGATTCCGCGGATCGTAGCCGAGTCGGTCCCGATGTTCCCGTGAAAACAGGTAGAGCAGGCCGTAGCCGAGTATCTCAATCGCCGCGTGCAGCGGGGTGTCGCAGTCCTTGCCGAGTTTCAACTCCAGGAACTCGTAGTCGCCCTCGCCGCAACGGCGCGCCAGGTCGATTCGACGGCCGCCCTCTTCGACGTCCGGCAACACGCCGGACGCCACCGGAATCATGTTAACCCATTCCGGACACTGCGCCGCAACCGCCTTTTCGAACTGCTTCTCCAGGCTCGCATTCACGTCGCTGATGAAAGTCTTCTTGTCCCAGCGCCAGTTCTGACTGCCCCGGCATGTTGTGCCGGGCCAGTTGGCTACGATCCGGCGGTACATGTCCACAAGCAGCCTGCCGCCGTCGATGCGCGGTCCTGCGGCAACCGCCCGATATGCGCGCAGGTGCCGGTAGTGTGGCGACGTCTGTCCGATTTGCGAAATGCCGAGCGCCTGGTCCACAAGTTCATCCACGCCCGTCAGAATGCCTGGCTTGGAGCGCAGAGCGCCCGTGCCCTGAATCGCTCCGTTCAGGCCAGCCTGCTCCCGCATGGCACGCAGTTGCTCCTGCGGAATCGCGGTGAACGATACGGCGCTTGGCCCGGAGACTGGCTCGCTCGCAGTTAGTTCTCTCGCGAAGACCTCTTGAAAGGTACGTCCCTTCCCATATCTGGGGTCTTCCATCAGCACACCCGATTCGGCGTCGAAGAATCGCAGGCTCGAACTGCCCCGGGCATTCGCGAAGGCCAGAAACTGATGGCACCCCAGGCGTTCGCTGCGCAGAAAGCGCCACTCTTTATTGGCTGTTGCGATTCCCGCAAAGGCTACCTTTGTTGCGAGAGCAGGCGGCGCCGTTTGAAACAACTCGCGGCCAGCGGCTTCCAGAATGATGTCTGCGCAAAACGGGATGGGGCCTGGAGCCAGGCCAAGAGAAACTTTGACCGACAGGAGGGCATCCTGCCAGACCGGCGGCGGCGTTGGCCGGTGGGGGTCCCCCGCAAAGCAGATGTTCACGAACCACGTTGGGATACCCGCGACCTCGCGCAGGAAATACAAGTGCGCGAGGCGATTTGCCGACTGATACAGCGGGCCGGTCCAATCGGCATCGCCCACCGCCAGCCAATGCCGCGTCTGCTGCAGGGCTTTGAGGATTTGGGTTCGCGAAACCTTGGAGGCGCAGCATCCGTTGGAATACATCTCCAGCGGATAACTCTTCGCTTCCACCAAGAGCACGCCCGTGCGACCGGAATCGGGCAGGGTCACGCGTGCCAGTGCATCCCACACGGGACCTCCCTGCGGCCAGAATCCCGCCAGCATTCCGGACAGATCGAGCAGTCCCAAGGCATTCAGGAATGCGCCATCCTGGTACTCCATAAAGCGTTCTTCTTCCAGCGGTGAGACCCATTCCAAAAGAGCCCCGGCGGCCCCGAGTTCAGGAAGGCTGCGCAAAATCGCAGCATCCAATTCCGCCCGTCTGCGATTCACATAGGTCTGAATCTGGCGCTGGCTCCCGGCGTACGCACGTCCGAATGCGTCTGTTCTCTCGCTCATATAAACCTCTTCAGTCTGCCTTTTGGATGGCGGCACGCAGGTTCGCGCTCAATGTTTGCTCGCGCACCGAATACAGACCCGCAAAAGCGACCGGTTCACCCGAGATCCTGCCCCAGAGCGCGGAGTAGGCCCGCACCTGTTCGCCATACGTCTCTACCAACTGATCCATTCCAGCGACATCGCTCTTGTAGTCGATGATGTGCCAGCCTTCGGAACTCTTGAACACCAGATCGATGATGCCTCTGGCGATGGTCGGGACTTCGGCGCTCTCGTCCCGCAAGGCGGCGAGCGGAACTTCTGCCAGGCGTTCCTCCGCCTGTCGCACACGGTCCCAAAAAATCGAGGCGCGTACTTGCCCGATGACATCCAACGCATCGCCGATCGATTGCTCCAGCGGCTGCCCGGCGCAGTGCCACCGCGCGACCGCTTCCAACTCCTGGCGGGAGCACTCCAGATTCATGGCCGCGTGCTCCAAAAGCACATGGAGCAGGGAACCCCAATCGCGACCCGCGGGACCCTCGATTTCGATTTCGACGCGATTCCCGGAATGTTCCGCCAGGCTCGAGATCGCGATGGTTTGGAAGTCGGGCGGTGTAATGCGCGCGAGCCTCGCATTGCGTTCCTGCGCCGCCAGGGAGCGAGCCGCCGGCGAGAGATCCGGCTGGCTGCCGAAGCGTTCCACAGGCCACGCGGGAACCACGATCGCGGGGCGTTGCGCCAGGTACGGCTGCAACGGCGTCCAGGGCTTGTTAGCCCGGCCCTTTGCGGAACCCAGCCATTCGCTAACCACCAAAGCTTCCCGTGCGCGAGTGGCGGCTACGTAGAGCAGCCGCGTCTCTTCGGCGGTGACGAACCGCAATTCGTCCTGCTCGAAAATCGACCAATCCGCGGGCTCGGCCAGAGTCTCCACGCCGTGCGCACCCTTAGGTTTGGTGATGGCGAAATATCCCTTGGCGGCCGCACCTTCGCGCACGATACGAATATCCGCACGTGGCATCACTCCGGCCATGGGATCGGCCAGGAAGACCACCTTGCCCTCCAGGCCCTTCGCCTTATGAAGGTTCATCAAACGGACCACATCCCGCCTGCCCGGCTCCAGGACGGGGGCATCGGATTCATCGTCCACCTCAAGTTGTTCTAGCGCCTCCACGGCGTCGCCCAGCGTCATGCCTGCCTCGCAGGCGGCGCGAATGCGATCCTGCGCATAAACCAGCTTTCCCGCCTCGCCACCACCGACCGACGACGACGCCGCCGTGGCCAGCAGGCCGCTCTGCTCCAGAATCAAGTCGATCGCCGCGCCCGCCGGCAGGCGTCGCGCCAGGCGCCGCCACTCGCGCATCCGCTCCATCGCCGAAGTGACCGTCCCGCCAAGTTTCGCATTCAACGGCACGTTCAAATTGAAGGTGCCGCCGGAAGTTTTGTAATCGTACACTTCGGGATCGCTCAAGCCAAAGCAAGGACCGCGAAGCGCGCCGACCAGAGCGACGCCGTCGTCGGGGTGAGTGACGGCGTACAACAGGGCAGCCATCGCCTGTACGGATGGCGATTCGAGCAGGCTGCCGCTGCCGCTCACTTCATAAGGCACGCGCGCGTCCTCGAGCGCGGCGGCGTAAGGCTCCAACCGACCCTTTTTCTTCCGGGTCAGAATCAGAAAGTCGCCGGCGGTGCGCTTTCTGGAATCGATCTGCGCCCGGATGATGGAAGCGATGGCTTCGGCGTCGGCGGTTTCAAGATCCTCCCGCTCGATGTCCGCGCCGTGCGACAGGCGCAGCACGTCACCGGCGCTGTCTTTCTTTTCCGGCGGAGCGTCCAGCCTTTCAAAGGCAGGCTGCTGCACCGTGGCAACCGCTGGGAATAGTTTTGCAAACACGCCGTTGGCCCATTCGCAAAGCCCCGTGCCAGAGCGGAAACAACTGGTCAAGGGAACGACGCGCCCGCCGGTCTCCTCCATTCTGCGCCGCGCCTGCTGGTACATTTCGATATCGGCGCGGCGGAACCGATAGATGGATTGTTTGGGGTCGCCGACCAGGAAGAGGGCCCCGGGCCGCAGCCCAGCCTTGCTCCAATCCGCGCCAGACCCCGGTTCCGATGCCAACAGGAACAGCAGTTCGAGCTGCATGGGGTCGGTATCTTGAAATTCGTCCACGAACAGGAATCGGTATTTCTGTTGCAGGGCATCCCGCACCTGAAGATCGTCACGCACCAGCCGCGACGCAGACAACAGCAGGTCCGTGAAGTTCAGTAGCGCGGCCCGCCGGCGCTGCTTCGCCGCGAATTCTCGCGCCTCCACCAACAGCGTCAGGCACACGCGATAAACGTACTCCCGCCACTGCTGTAGGAAAGGACGAACGATGGCGTCCTGGAAGAGTTCGACCTGCATCTTCGCCTGTTTGCCTTGGACGCCCCACCATTTCTGGACCACCCTGACGCTGCCGCTCTCCCACGAGGCCAGCAGGCGCGGCAGCACGGCCGCTCGCCGGCGATCCGCATGAGCGTATCGAGGCCAGAAGTCCCGCATCGCCTCCTGTACCTTGCACGTGCTCTCTTTATCGACCGGCGGGCACAGCTTGCCCAGGTCCACCCAGAATTGATCCAGCGCGGCCCACGCCGCACGCTCATCGGGGATCTGTGCCTCGCCCGGCGGGAACTCGACATCGGGATATTCGCAGACGGTGGCGAAGGCGCCATCCAGATCCGCGGGCTTCACGCCGGTCTCGCGCAGGGCAGCCAGTTCCGGTGCGCGCCGGAAGAGCGCGAGCTCGACAAACTCCCGCCACGCGCGGCGGCGGAGAATGCCGTCCTCGGCTTCTTCGATCTCCCGAAAGCCCGGCGCGAGCCCCGCCTCTACCGGACGTTCGCGAAGCAGTTTCGCGCAGAAGGAATGGATGGTGCCGGCGAACATGCGTTCCACGTCCATCATGGCGCGACGCAGCCGTTCGAGCCGCGACGCATCGCGCTCCGTCGCGATCTTTCGCTCCAGTTCCAGGCGGAAGCGGCCTCGCAGCTCGGCGGCGGCCTTCCTGGTGAAGGTGACGGCGGCAATCTCGTCCACGCCACACAGACCCGAACCCACCGCTTCCACCATGCGCTCCGCCAGGCTCTGGGTTTTTCCGGAACCCGCCCCGGCCTCCACCAGAAGGTTGCTTCCGAGTTCGCTACGGATAGCCGCGCGTGCGGCGGCGTCCCGAAGTGGTGCGTTATTCATACTGTGCCAACCTTTTCAATGCCGCGACGCCGGGGTTCGAGTCATCGCTCTTGGAAGACGCCGCCGCGATTTCCGCCTCGGGACACGCGCGGTGGAAATCGCAGTTTTGGCAGCCGGAGCCATCGCCGCCGCGCAAGAACGCGCCCGCGCCCATGGCCTCCGCAATCGCGGTAAGCACCGGCTTTGCGTCTATCTGGCCGGGCTTGCGTACCCACTCGCCCCAACCTCTCTCCGTGCAAAAGTAATAACTGCTCTGCGCCACCCGCGCCTCCGCGCCCAGGATGTTCCGCGCGGCCTCGGCATAGACGGCGTGTTGCAGCAGCGTGCCGCCATCAAACTCATTCCGGAAATGTGGACGCCAGAGCATTCCAGTCTTGTAATCGATGACCTCGTAGCTGCCATCGCTGTGCCGGTCGATGCGGTCGATGCGGCCGCGCACGCGAATCTGTTGTGAGTTGCCGATCTGGATCAGCACCGGGTCGGCGCGGCTGAGCGGCTCTTCCGGGTCCGGTTCGCCAAAGCCGAAGGGCACTTCCACGGCGACTGTCTCCACGCCGCGGCGCTCCACTTCGAGCTTCAGGAACAGCCGCAGGTCACGCTCCATTTGCTCCATCTCGGCGTTGTACACCGCCTCCGAAAGTGGCGGCATCTCGCGCCGGAAGTCATCCAGCCGCTGCTTCGCGATCGTCTGAAGCACACCCCAATCGGCCTCGGCGGGCCTCCTGTGTTCCGCGCGCATTGCCCGCAAGAACGCGCTGTAGATGCGATGCAACACTTCGCCGCGTGTCATCGGATCGAGCCATTGGTCCGGGTTGGGGTCGTTCTCCTCGGGAGCCTCCAGCCGCAGTCCTTTTTGCAGGTAGTAGCCGAACGGGCACGCGGCGAAGCGTTCCATGCCGCTGGCCGATTGAATGATGTCCGGACGCCGCGGATCCATGTTGGCGCCCGCTTGCGGCACCAGTCCGTCGTACTTCGTGAACTGCGCGGTCTGGCGCGCGGCATCGGCTCGATGCCCGTGCCGTATGCCATCGTACGCTGCGTACACGGCAGGCAGGGCGTTCTCGCCAAGCCCGCGCAGGCTGCTCAGCCACCACCCCATCTCGCTGGCAGCTTGCTCGCGGGCGGCGGCGACAAGGGTTGCGGGATCTCCGAGCAACGCGATCAATTCGTCGTAGCTGAGGGCGGCGCCGGACTGCACTAAGCGGGAGGCGTGGAAGATAAGCCAGGACGGATATGTCTCCCGGCCCCGGCGAAAGTCGCGGCAAGAGTAGCTCAAGCTGACATGGCCGGTGAGGTCCGCGATGTGGCGCACGCGCAAATAGACCGTCTCGTCGAGGGCTTCGGAACTGGTGCGCAACCGGTCGGGCGCGATCTTGCGGCGCTCGCTATCGAGCAGCACCGGGTCTTCCAGACCGGCTGGAAAAACGGCGCCCTCTTCCAGGCCCAGGACGAACGTGACCGGCCGGCCGGAATAACCGTGGCCGCCGAGCGCGCAAACATGCAGCGCTCCCGGGCGCGGGCGGGATGCCGCCACCGCCACCGATTCAATGCGTGCCCGCAGCAGCGCCAGTTGGAACCCGAGCGGGCGGCGCATGCCGGCGAGCGGCGCGAGCAGCGCCAGAGCCGAGACCACGCCAGTCCGCGCGGCGGCGTCTTCCGGACCGAAGGCAGGGCTGAAGCTCTCGATGGCCCCGCCAACCGCGCCCATCAGGTCGCCCAGCACTACGGTGCCATCCGCCGCCGCTTCCGGAATGGTTGCGAGCAGGGCTGCAATCCACGCCTCGAGTGTTCTGGCGCGGGCGGCGCGCTGGCGATCGCTCTCCCGAAGATCGTCGTCGCGGTCGGGATCTTTGCTTCGCTCTTCTGCCGCGGCGGCCAGGATCACCAGCGTCGCCGAGTAGGAACTGCGGCCGGCAGTGGCGGCGGATTGCCGGAGCAGCCGGGCAGCGCCGCTCGACGAGAGTTCCGCCGCCTCGCCCGGACTGAGTAGTCCGGATTCGAACATGCGCGCCAGCCGTACCGCGGGGAAGCCGCCTTCGATCCATCCGCAAAGAGCCAGGGCGGCGCGCACCGGGCGTGTGAGCGTGCCCGGAATGCCGGTCTCGATGGTAATCGGAATGCCATAACGCGCGGCCTTCTCCCACAGCATGGGCGCGTACTCGCCGGGTTGCGCACAGATGATCTCCACCGAATCCAGGCGCAACGAGTCATGCTGTAACCGGCGCAGGACCTCTTCGATTTCGGCTTCCCGGCCGGCTGCGCGAAACAGCCTGACCGTGCCGTCGCGTAGAGGCTCCGGAGCTTCCGCGGGCTGCGCAATCCACGCCAGCCGCGCCGCATCGGAAGAAGTGGTGTCGGGCGTACCGACCATCTCCACCGTTGGGTTGAGCCGCCGCCACCACTGTGGCGGATTCGTGCCGGAAGCCTGGGTAACGCGGAACGCGTGCACTCGCCAGGGAAGGCTGTCTACAAAGACGCGCTCCATCACGGACCGGCAGCAACCCGGCAGTTCCAGGACTTCGCTCCAGTGAGTGACCGGCAGTTTATCCGAGGCTTCGCTTGCGGTGCGAAAGACCACTGCGGCATCGGCCCGGCCGGTGCGCGCCAATTCGCGTTCGTAGGCTTCGAGAAGCGCAGCTAGCTCGGCGTGTTTTTCCAACGAAGTAAATGCTTCAGGCCGCAAATCGGCGAAGCTCAATCCGGCGAGTCGAAAATCGCGCACCGCCCTCCAGAGCGCTTCCGCCACGCCCGGCTGGTCCACGATCTTCCGGAAGTACTGTGGAACCGCGGCGGGCAGATCGAGCAGCAGTTGCAAAAGGAGCGCCGGACCGAGCCCCGGGTCCATCCCAGTGACACCGCGCGAACCCAGTACGCGGCCTGCAATGCGCGAAGCCAGATCGAGCGGCGTCGTGAAGCGCAGATTCGCCCAGGCGAAACCGCCGCGGGCCAGCCGCTCGCCCAGCGTATGACCAGCCGCCAGTGTGGGAACCAGAATCCAGCGCGTACCGGTCGGATCGTCCTGCATGAATTCGACGATCTGTTGCAGAAGGGATTCCATAGTTATTCGGCCTCCGATGTCCTTGCCGTCGCGGGCGGAAAGGCGATTTTGCGGACTCCGCGCAGTCCCCGGTAACGCTCGGCGTGGCACGTTAGGATCGCCACCTGGAACCGCTCCCTCTTCTGCTCCAGGAAGTTCAGAATCCGCCCCAGGGTCTGTTCGTCCGTGTTCAGCAGAACGTCATCGAGCACGACCAAATGACGTTCCGCCGCCGTCAGGTACTCGGCCAGAGCAAGCCGGACGGAGAGGGCGATCTGCTCTCTTTCGCCGCCTGACATTTCCTGTATATCCGCTTCACGGCCGGCAGCTACCGGACGAATGGCGGTGTCAGAGAAATCGCTGGAGAGGGTCAGGTCCGCGTGGCGACGGCCCATGATCTCCGCCAGGATTTCGGAGGCCCGTTGAGATACAGGTTCAGCGATGCCCTCGAACGCCCGAGCCTTCTGCGCCTCGAAGACCTCCCACAGGCGTCGAATGGAGTTCAAGCGCAGCAACTCTCGTGCCCGGTCGCGCGTATGGTGCTCGATATCCTCCTCGCCTTGCGCGAGGCCGGCGTAGGGACCGCGCGAAAGCAAGGTGCGCTGAGTCGCCTCTGCATCCACGGCCTCCCGTTCCGCCTGAGACAAACGAAGTTCCGCCCCCTTTTGCCGCGCGCTGATGGCGGCGGCCGTCTGTGGCGCGTCCTGCGGCAGCGTGGCCAGGCGCACGCGCGCGTCACGGAGTTTCTGCTCGGCAGCATCGCGATAATGGGCTGTATTGTGAAGTTCCTGCCCGCGTTGGTCCGCGGTCTTGCCGTCTCCTTCCAGTTCGCGAACCCGCCGTTCGGCATCCTCCAACTGTGCGCGATTCAAAGTGAGCGCCGCCTCGGCTCGCTCCCGGCCGGCCTGCCTTTCTGCGTACCTGCTGCCCTCGCGGGATGCTTCCTCCCGCTTCAGGCCGAGACGTTCCTCGCGGGCGGACCGCAGCCTCGCGACTTCGGCGCGCAAGAGAGAAACCTCCGGTGGATTCGCGCGCCACTCCGGTTGGGCACTTTCCATCCGTGCCCTCTGCAGCGACCCCTTCTCCAGCGCTGTCGAAAAATCCTCTACGCTCTCACCGGCAAGCAGTTCGGTGCGGTTTGTGTCGAGCCCCTTGAGTTCCCGCTCCAACTCCGCCCGCTGTTCGGCGCGCGCGGCCAGTACGACAACCTCGCTCGAACCAAACGCCTCACCGAGCTCTGCCAGCTCACTATCCGCCGCCGCGGCCTGCGCGTTCCACTTCGCCGCGTCCGTTTGCGGGCCGCTGATCCGAAGGCCGGCAAGGCCGGGGAAGCTCACGGAAATTCCGTCGTCACCGTGGACTGCATAGGAGGCGCCCCGCGGGATCACCA
>Ga0105856_1001110_pt1 | contig 11928 bp, 15 predicted proteins | sample OrgsoiDNA_201060_FD_89681 | JGI IMG/M metagenome (GOLD analysis project Ga0105856, IMG submission 89681) | Permafrost soil microbial communities from the Arctic, to analyse light accelerated degradation of dissolved organic matter (DOM) -... | ecosystem: Environmental > Terrestrial > Soil >...
AACGTGGTGCTTACGTCGCCGTCGTTAATCGTGTTGAGGAAATGCTGAAGAATTACCCGGATACCAAAGCGACGCGTGATGCGCTGCCACTGATGGAAAATGCCTATCGTGAACTGCAACTGAATAACGAAGCGGACAAGGTTGCTAAAATCATTGCAACCAACAACGCGTCATAATTCAGGTATAAGGTTCACTAAAATCTTGTCCGGAACAAACGGTAGCTCAGGCTGCCGTTTTTTTTTGCGCTGAATAACTAAAGTGATGATTTTTAAAGCAGAGATGATTTTGGAGGGAGCGATCAGGCGGAACAGATCTTATCGATACTGCTTTATTCTGACCAAAGTCACAAGCCTTATCCTACCGTTAATTACCCCAAGTCACAGTTTTGTTCCACTTGACAAAAAGTGACAAAAAAACGTGATTTCTATCACGCATTTTGTCTCAAAGGCAGGTATGCTGAATCCATCCTAGACGGAAAGACAGAGAGGTAAATTACATGACAGTGAACATTACCAGCAAACAAATGGACATCACTACAGCGATTCGGGAACACGTCGAAGACCGTCTAAAAAAACTGGAAAAATGGCAAACTCAGTTAATTAACCCACACATTGTTCTTTCGAAAGAACCTCAGGGATTCGTCGCCGACGCGACTATCACCACCGCCAATGGGCCGCTGGTTGCCAGCGCAACGCATGATGACATGTACGCAGCCGTTAATGATCTGATTGCGAAACTTGAACGTCAGCTGAACAAAGCCCAGCACAAAGGCGAGGCCCGCCGCGCAGAAACCTGCGTCAAAGATATGAATCTGGAACCTGTTGAAGAAGAGGAAGAGGAAAAGTAATTTCCAGTTTTCACGCTCAACAATAGCGCGCTCCCTGGAGCGCGTTTTTTATGCCTGCGGGAAATTGTATTGACACAATGAAAACCCAGCGGTTACTTTAGAGCCAGACTTCATCAGAGACATAACGACGCATGAATACAGAACTGTTTTTCTTCGCATTCTTTTTTACCTTCCCCTGACTGGGAGGCGTTTCGTCGCGAAAGAATGAATGCGAAGACGAACAACAAAGCCTCCTAAAAAGGGGGCTTTTTTTATGCTCATAGCTTGGCAAATTCGACAGAAAGAAAGCACATAAAAAAGGGTGACATAATGACCGAGAATCCGTTGCTGGCTCTACGTGAACGCATCAGCGCGCTGGACCTAAAATTACTGGCGTTACTGGCAGAAAGGCGCAATCTGGCCGTAGAAGTTGCACAGTCTAAAATGCATTCTCATCGCCCTATCCGCGATAAAGAGCGTGAAAGAGAGCTGATTAACACCCTGATTGTGGAAGGCAAAAAGCAGGGCCTTGATGGTCACTACATCACCCGCGTTTACCAGCTAATTATCGAAGACTCCGTTCTGACTCAGCAGGCATTGTTACAACAACATTTGAATCAGACCAGCTCAGGCTCCGCACGCATCGCTTTTCTGGGACCAAAGGGGTCTTACTCCCATCTTGCTGCCAGACAGTACGCCGCACGCCATTTCGAGCAGTTCATCGAATGCGGCTGCCAGAAATTTCAGGATATCTTCACTCAGGTCGAAACCGGTCAGGCTGACTACGCCGTTCTGCCGATTGAAAACACCAGCTCCGGCGGCATCAACGATGTCTATGATCTGCTGCAACACACCACCCTGTCGATTGTCGGCGAAATGAACAACCCTATCGACCACTGTGTGCTGGTTGCCGCAGACACTGATCTGTCGAAAATTGAGACGGTCTACAGCCATCCGCAGCCTTTCCAACAATGCAGCCAGTTCATTAACCGCTACCCGCACTGGAAAATTGAATATTGCGAAAGCACCGCCGCAGCGATGGAAAAAGTCGCCGCGTCTAAATCTCCACACGTTGCCGCACTGGGAAGTGAAGCTGGCGGCGCGTTGTATGGCCTGCAGGTACTGGAACATAATCTGGCGAACCAGGAACAGAACATTACCCGCTTTATTGTGCTGGCCCGCAAAGCCATTGAAGTGACGGAACAGGTTCCGGCGAAAACCACCTTTATTATGGCGACGGGTCAACAGGCCGGTGCACTGGTGGAAGCACTGCTGGTGCTGCGCGAGCACGGCATCATTATGACCAAGCTGGAATCACGTCCAATCAACGGGAATCCATGGGAAGAGATGTTTTATATCGATGTGCAGGCTAACCTGCGCGCTGACGCGATGGAGAAAGCATTACGTGGCTTGGGTGACATCACCCGTTCACTGAAAGTGCTGGGTTGTTACCCGAGCGAAAACATTGTCGCCGTGAATCCGGGCTGACTTGCCGCTTGAGTAATAAAAAAGGCCATACCGTTTACCCGGATGGCCGTTTTTATCGTGTTCATCGTGCGATTAACGTCGGTTATCGTTTGCCTGACGCAGCAACGAGCCGCTCTCTTTAAGGAAACGTGGCGCGTAATCGCCAAACCAGTTTTCTACCTGTTTGAATTTGCCGATAAACGCCTCTTTATCGCCGCTCTCAAGCAGCGCCAGCGCATCACCGAAACGCTGATAATAGCGTTTGATCAGCGCCAGATTACTTTCTGAAGACATAATAATGTCAGCATAGAGCTGCGGATCCTGCGCAAAAAGTCGCCCGACCATCGCCAGTTCGAGGCGGTAAATCGGCGAAGACAGTGCCAGCAGTTGCTCAATCTGCACATTCTCTTCGCACAAATGCAGGCCATAAGCGAAAGTCGCAAAGTGGCGCAATGCCTGAATAAAGGCCATGTTCTGATCGTGTTCAACCGCGCTGATTTTGTGTAACCGCGCCCCCCAGACCTGCAGCTGCTCAAGCAACCACTGATAAGCCTGTGGTTCACGACCATCGCAATAAACCACAACCTGCTTGGCAAGGCTGCCAACGTCCGGGCCGAACATCGGGTGCAGGCCCAGCACCGGCCCTTCATGTACCGCGAGCATCGCCTGAAGCGGACGATTCTTCACTGACGCGAGATCGACCAAAATACAGTCCGCTGGCAGTTTCGGTAACCGCCCAATCACTTCTTCGGTCAGATGAATTGGCACGCTGACAATCACCATTCCGGCATCAGCCAGTAGAGTTTCGGCCTGCGGCCAGTCCTCTTGCTCCAGCACCTTGACCTGATACCCTGACAGTTCGAGCATACGGGTAAACAAACGCCCCATCTGCCCTCTGCCGCCGACAATGACGATTGGCCGCAATTCCGGACGCAGGGTTTTGAAGCCCTTGTCGTTTTCGCTGGAGTAAGACTCACGCATCACGCGGCGTAACACATCTTCAATCAGATCGGGAGGAACGCCTAACTGCTGCGCTTCCTGCCGGCGCGAAGCCAACATGGCGGCTTCGCGTTCAGGAACATAAATGGGCAAACCGTAGCGGCTTTTCACCTCACCCACTTCCGCCACCAGATTCAGGCGACGGGATAGAAGATCCAACAAAGCTTTATCAACTTCATCAATCTGATCGCGCAATGCGTTAAGTTCAGCCACCATATAACTACTACTCCCCTGCGATTCGTGCCGCCAGCGACTCGCCCAGTTCCTGGTGCATAGTGCGCAGCAATGTTTCTGTACTTTCCCAGTTAATGCAGGCATCTGTCACGGAAACGCCGTACTTCATAGCAGAACGCGGCTGTTCAGAAGACTGGTTACCTTCGTGCAAATTACTTTCCAGCATCAAACCGGTAATTGAACGGTTACCCGCCTTGATTTGATCGATGACTGACTGCGCCACCACGGTCTGACGGCGGTAGTCTTTGTTCGAGTTACCATGGCTGCAATCTATCATCAAGGACGGACGGAGTCCCGCATCCTGCATCTGTTTTTCACAGGCCTGCACATCCTGACTGCTGTAGTTCGGCGTCTTGCCGCCGCGCAGGATCACATGCCCATCCGGGTTGCCCTGAGTTTGCAACAGACATACCTGACCCGCCTGGTTGATGCCCACAAAACGGTGTGGCATTTCAGCAGCGCGCATGGCGTTGATCGCGGTGCCAAGGCTGCCGTCGGTACCATTTTTAAAACCAACCGGCATGGAAAGACCTGAGGCCATTTCACGGTGCGTCTGAGATTCGGTAGTACGCGCGCCGATAGCGGACCAGCTGAACAGGTCGCCAAGGTATTGCGGGCTGTTCGGATCTAGTGCTTCTGTCGCCAGTGGCAGGCCCATGCCGACCAGTTGCAACAGCAGATTACGGGCAATATGCAGGCCCGCTTCTACGTCGAAAGTCCCGTCCATGTGCGGATCGTTAATCAGGCCTTTCCAGCCCACGGTAGTACGTGGTTTTTCAAAGTAGACGCGCATAACAATGTACAGACGGTCACTTAATTCATCCGATAAGGCTTTCAGGTGACGGGCATAATCCAGCGCAGCATCCAAATCATGAATGGAACAAGGACCGCATACCACCAGCAGACGAGGATCGCGACCATGCACAATATCCGCAATGGTCTTACGTGCCTGGGCAATATTGTTTTCGTCATTGATACCTAATGGAAAGCGAACTTTCAGCTCTTCAGGAGTGATTAAAATCTGCTCTGCGCTGATATGTACGTTATTAAGTGCGTCTTTTTGCATGGTGGCCGTCCGCTGTCAGTAAGGGGTGCTGGTTATCAGCATGCAGTGACGATAACACAAGGTGTAAAGATTTAAAACTCAATATGTAAACTTTTAATTACCATGCCAGCATAAGCACCAAATTAACGTAAACTTAAATTTACATTACCGTTTTCTCTCCTCAACTCACGCCTTGCCTGTTTGATACAGAGCACTTACGCACGTTGCTCGACACCGGCGACAAATTGAAGCCGTTATCAATGAATCTGGTCATTCAGATGATGTTGATGTTGATCGCCGGTGCGGTGATCCTCATCGGCTGCAAAGTGAAATCGGCAGATATTGCTAATGGTCAGGTATTTAAGGCCTGAATGATGGCAATATTTTCCGTATTTGGCGTGGCGTGACGTGGATGAGCAATACGTTCTATCAGGCTCATCAGGGGAATTGGATTCGTCTCAGAGATTGCGGTCAACGGTGATGAAGACCTGTCCCAGCGCTTTCACTTCCTCTACGCCACAATCAAAAGTGGTTGCCAGACTGCTTATTTTTAAACGGTTACCAGGGAGACGAGCCACGTCGTAAACGTCCACGTCGCCGTCAATATCCAGCAACCAGCGGCCGTTACCAATGTTGTCGCTGCCCAGATCGATGATCCAGGAGTGATGACCTTTCACCACGTAGGCCGGCCTGGTTAAAGAGGTATCCAGCAATGAACCATCTACGGCCCACTCCCCTTCCTCCTCCAGCGCCCCACCGCGCAATCTCAATTTTGTAAGCTGACTCACTTTTTCAAAATCAGCGCCTGGCGTGGGTTGATTATCCTGCATTGCACCCTGGCCAGTCGCCAGCCAGCGTAAAGAAACACCGGTATCCAGTGCACAGGCAACCACAACATCCCCGGGAAAATAATTTCTTCTTACCCAGGTACTTATCGTTCCCGATGACAGACCGTATAAGTCTCCCAGCTCTTTTTGCATACTGAATCCATATGCCTGCAACATTCGTCCCAGTACTGCTTTACCACCTTCGAGTTCATCCAGCCGCATCTTGCAAAAACCTCTTTAGCTTCGAATTTCGCCTTGACAACTTGCAAAAGCAAGTTTAAATTTCATCTGTAACCTGAAATGTGACCGGTAATGATATCAAATTTAGCGCTCCGGAGATCATTATCTATGCATTCTCAAATTGCAATGCCCTTAGGCCTGGGAGGACAGCATGTTCATGGGAACCGAATCCCAGCGTGAGCGGGGTTTACAACATATTGAAGAGATTAAGAAGACCCTTTTTCACTCGTCAGCGTGCCGTATGCAGGCGCTGTTTGATACGGCGCCCGACGAATGGAAAGTCACACTCTGTTTTCATGCCGGACTTAAGGCGCGTCACACCAGAATGACTTTCGATGAGTTATCCGTCGGGGAAAAACGGCTCATTATCGATGCCATCCTTTCGCTAAAAAGTTTTGGCAACAAGCTGAATACGCTTTTCAAATAGTCATTAAGCGCAGTTAAAACCTAAAAAGACGTTCAACCCGTCAGGCGTTCTATTGCCTGAAAAAGGAAAATCCATGCAACACAACTTCTTAACGGAGGTCCCCGATGCCGGACTGGATCGATGAAGCTCAGGAGTGGCAGGCCAAATTACTGGAGGCGCAGATAGCACAGGCTACCGTCTCTTCACGCCAACCCGCGGCTTTTATATGCGAGGACTGTGGCGAAAATATTCCCCAAGCCCGACGCCGTTTAGCGATTGGCGCACAGCGCTGCATTCACTGTCAGGAACGGATTGAGAAAAATGCACGGCATTTTCGTACCAGATAAAGGAAAACATCATGTCTGATATTCAGCGCGGGCGCTTTGCCCCTACCCCGCCGCCGCCTTTTTCATTAGCTCCCGCCAGCCCCTTTACCGGTGTCTGGTGGTGGAATGCTCCGCGCGAAGCGATTTCGCGCACTCTTTTTATTCCATCTGACCGGGCAGTAAAAAAATGTCAGCACGCCACCGAAAAAATGGCGTTACTCCCCTTGTGCCTGCGGGGGCCAGTACAGAGACGCTATCAATATCTGTTAGAGGAAAAGGGCCCGCAGTCTGCACAGCATTTTCTTCAGAACACCTTTCTTGGGCGTCTGTGGCCACGCGTTAAAAAAGTTAATCAACAAAACAGCCTGAAGCGCCATCTCTCCCTGTGGTTTACCGCCGAAGAGGAAACGTATAATCGCCTTCCCGATCTCAACGGAAAAGGCCTCACCCGGCTGGCCTGGCAAATCGCGACCCAGTGCCATGAGGCGTACGAAAATTTTTGTGAGGAACAGCTCGCACGGTATCCGGACGCACCGGAGATCCTGTTAAGCGACGCAATGCAGAACCGGCTTTTCGCCGCTCTGGCCGGGATGGCGCGGGCGCTTAACGTCATACCTTTACACTGGTCGCGTTTTTGTAAGGGAAAGCTCGATGCCCCGGCTGCTGTCGCCAGCCTGTCACGGCTGGTGAATGCCGACTGGTGGGCCAGGCAGCTACTGTCACAACAAACCCGCTGGCGTGAAGCATTGATGATCGCTGCCGGTTACGTCAGCCGGGCGAGTTCAGCCTATGCCAGCAAAAATGCGCTGCGCGAGGTACGCTCCCGGCGGCTATCTACTCTGAATTATCTGCGTCATTGTGATCTGGAAAATGAAGAGACCGGCGAGCGGCTAAACCTGCTCGACACCGTCATGTCCAGCATTTCAAATCCGGCGATCCGGCGGATGGAACTGATGACCATGATTGCCGGAGTAGAAAAAGTGGCCAGCCAGCAGGGAGACTGCGGGCTGTTTGTTACGCTGACCACGCCATCAAAATATCATCCGACCCGCACAGCCGGTAGTCAGCGTCAGGTGCTGTTTAATGCCAAATGGGATCAACAGGCCTATTCACCGAAAGATGCACAACGCTATCTGGTGGCGGTGTGGGCGAAAATCCGCACTACCTTTAAAGACCGCAATATAAAAATCTATGGCGTCCGGGTGGTTGAGCCTCATCATGACGGCACGCCGCACTGGCATCTGATGTTGTTCACGGCCGCTGCACAGCAACGCCCTGCCGTCGACATTATGCGCCGCTATGCGCTGATGGAAGAGGGTGATGAGCCGGGTGCCAGCCGTAACCGCTTCGATTGCAAACCCCTCAACCGCGGTGGCGCAGCGGCTTACATTGCCAAATATATTTCAAAGAATATTGACGGTTACGCCCTTGAGGGCGAAAGCGACTTCGATACCGGTAAGCCGCTGATGGACACCGCGTCAGCGGTGACTGCCTGGGCATCAACCTGGCGTATCCCGCAGTTTCATCCGATAGGGTTGCCGTCGGTTGGCGCGTATCGGGAATGCCGCCGCATCCGTGATATCAGTCTCACGGCCCGTTTTGACCAGCAAGTGGAAGACGTCCGACACGCCGCAGATTGCGGAGATTATGCCGCCTATATTCAGGCGCAGGGTGGCACCAACGTATCCCGCAACGGGCAAACTGTCAGGGTGGCGCGAAATGCGAGCGGCAGATTTAACGCTTATCTGGAGGAACGGCTTCAGGTGGTCGGAATTTACGCCCCCCATCTGGGCGCGGAACGTTGTTATTTGACCCGCTCATCGCGCTGGAAAATTGTCCGCCGGGTGCCCCAGCCAGATATTTCAGATAACAGCGTTGCGAAGAGGGTCCCTCGGAGTTCTGTTATTAACTGTGGAAAATCTTATGTAACTCCTGCAGTACACAAAAGCATTAAAGCCCCTGCAGGATGGAGAAAATGTCATTCTGAACGCGGGGAAACATCGGCTTTTACCCTGCAAGCCCCCGCCAGCCCACTGCGGAGAAAAAGGGAAAGAAAGGGTAATAAATCAGGGAATTAGTCGTTTTCAAAGATACACAGTATTGACGTGATCCTTTAATTAAATAATACTGTATATAAACACAGTATCAGAGGGATGGCACGGTGGAAAACCTGAATAAACAACAATTAATACTTTCACGAATACAGCTGATTGCGGATATCTCGCAGACGGCACAGTGTAATTCACAAGAGTTTCTAATCGTCATGTCGCTGATTTCTGAACTGGCGAGTCAGGCCTTACCTGACAATCAAGACGATGCTGTACCCTGCGATCTCAACCAAACGGATCCACACTAACGCTTAACTGAACGCGGGTACCTGGCGCTAAGCCTCTCTTTTTCGGGTTCTCCGAATACAGGCTAAGCGCGCCCCCGCCACCTCTCCTTCCGTCTGCCTGATTCTCCTTTTTCCTGTTTTTCCTCCTTTAAGTCCCCCCTTTTTTACCTTCTGTTGTGCCACAAAGTTCACAACGGTGTTTCATTGCTGCGCCTCCTCACATTCCGGACACTGGATAAGCTGACCCTTTCATCCACTTCAACACCAGGGGACCATAATGAAAATTTATGCACAACAAGGGGATACCGTCGATTCGATGTGCTGGCGTTTTTATGGCCGCACCGCATCAATCGTCGAGAAAGTCTATAACGCCAATAAAAACATCGCGGACTGGGGACCTGTTCTTCCCCACGGAACCGCCGTCGATATGCCTGAAATCGCCGAAGCACCGGTTAAAGAATCGTTAAGACTATGGGACTGAACACAGGCCGTATGACCTCAACCTGCGCCTATCTGATCGCCACTTTCATGGCCTGGCTGGGCGGACTCTCTCTGGAAGACATCGCCTTTCTGGTCGGAACCGCCGTCGGTATCGGCACGTTCCTCGTCAATTGGTACTACCGGCGTAAAAGCTATTTGCTGCTGGCTCGCAGCGGACTCAGTAAGGAGACCTATGAACGCCTCAACGATTAAAAAATGCAGCGCTGCCGTGGTTCTCGGGTTGATGGCGTTACTGCCGGGCTATCTGACGTTATCCACTTCTGAAGCCGGTTTAAAGCTGATTACCGATTTTGAAGGTTGCCAGCTGACACCCTACCAGTGCAGCGCCGGCGTCTGGACCAGCGGTATCGGCCACACAGCCGGCGTCACGCCACAGGGTCCCATTACCGATCAAAAAGCCGCGGAGAATTTACTCGCGGATATTAAAACCGTGGAGAAAGGGATGCAGGGTTGTATGAACGTCGGGATGCCGCAAGCGGTGTATGACGCAGTAGTGGCCTTCACGTTTAACGTCGGTGTCAGTGCCTCCTGCCACTCCACGCTGGCGTTTTTTATCAACAAACGTCAGTGGCGCGACGCCTGCGAACAACTGCCGCGCTGGGTGTTCGTGAAAGGGGTACGCAGCGCGGGTCTTGAACGCCGCCGTGCGGCCGAGCGCACCTTGTGCCTGAGTGTAATATGACCCTGCGTGCCCTGCTTTTACTCTCCGGCACGCTGCTGCTGGCGCTGCTGATATTGATGTTTTATAGCCACGGCCTGCAACAGGAGAAAAACAGCCTCGCCCGCGAACGGGATGCCCTGACGGTGCAGATAAAAAGTCGTGACCAGCTGATAGGACAGCTCAGTCAGCAGATGCAGCAGCGTGAACAGGCCGAGCTGGCACTGCGTCAGGCGCTTGGTAAAGCCAGCAATCTGACCCTGCAACGGGAACAACAATTTCAGAGGAGCCACAATGACAATCCCGCCGTTAAACATGGGCTGAAAGTCCTCTTCCCGCTGCTGTTAACCAGTTGCACCAGCGCCCCGATTTCTCCACTGCCACAGATTATTTACGTTGGTTGTCCGGCAGTCAGCCCTTGCTCGATACCCGGCAGCCAGCCAAAAAATAACGGCGATCTTAGCGCCGACGTTCGTCAGCTCGAGTCCGCCCTGTTGACGTGCGGGCTACAGGTCGACGCCATCAAACAATGTCAGGAGGCACAGCGTGTTAAAAACCAATCAACTTCAGCAACGGCTGATTGAGCAGGTTCCACTGCTTAATCAACACCCCGAAAAACTGGTGGTCGTCACCGGGCCAGGCAACGTGGTGTCCACACTGGCACCCTCACTCTCATTTGAATACCACTTTCCGATCACGCTGACCGTCAGTAATGATGCACTCAGCGACGCGGTGACAGATCTGGTGGTTGTCGCCGTGCTCGACTGGGTGAGAGAAAACCAGCCGGACATCCTGAGCAGCAGCACCCGCAGGTTGACTGATTTTGCCGTCAGCCTGCTGGCTAACAGCCTGACGATAAGGCTGCCACTCACCGAACGGGTTCAAGTCGTGGATTTGGATGGAGTTCGAACCATCACCCATCTGCCCGAACCACCGCTGCCGGAGGATAACGCCAGACCGCATCAGGTTTACCTCAACGGTGAACTGATCAGCCAGTGGACTGAATAACCCGGTTTCAGCTGTCGCTCGTTGTGCCACGGCCCGGCGGACGGTCACTGATTGTTGAACTCCCCCGTTAAACGGCATCCTTGAATCTATGAATACATACGCTCAACTCAACGACATGCTCCGGCTGCTTAACAATATCGTGCGCATCGGGAATATCACCGCTGTCGATCTCGACAACGCCCGCTGCCGTGTAACCAGCGGCAATAACACCACCGCCTGGCTGCCCTGGATGACCAGCCGCGCCGGCCGTACCCGCAGCTGGTGGGCCCCTTCGGTGGGTGAACAGGTCCTGTTGCTCTCGATGGGCGGAGAACTCACGACCGCCTTCGTGCTGCCTGCCATTTTCTCAGACACCAATCCGGCGCCCTCGGCCTCGGCAGATGCAATCCATCTGAGCTTCCCGGACGGTGCAGTCATCGAGTACGAACCGGCCAGTGGCGCACTGACGGCAACCGGTATTAAGTCCGCCACGATCAACGCGGCCAACACGATATCCGTTACCGCTCCGCAGATAACGTGCCATGCCAGCACCCGCATTACCCTGGAATCTCCTGAAGTGGTGTGCAGCAACAAGCTCATCACCGGTTCGCTCGAAGTAAAACAAGGCGGCAGCATGACCGGCAATATTAACCACAGCGGCGGAAGCCTGACCTCGAACGGCATTGTTTTACACACCCACCGTCACAGCGGTGTACAGACCGGTGGCGGTCAAACAGGAGGCCCGCAATGAGTGTTCCCCAATATCTCGGCATGTCACGTGACAGCGGTCTGGCGATTGAAGATCTCGACCATATCCGTCAGTCCGTGAGTGACATTTTGCAGACACCGGTCGGTTCCCGTGTGATGCGCCGCAACTACGGTTCGCTGCTCTCAGAGCTTATTGACCAGCCGCAAAACGATGCGCTGCGTCTGCAAATCATGGCCGTTTGTTATACCGCGCTGTTGCAGTGGGAACCCCGGATCTCGCTGAGTGCCATCACCTTCAACGCCGGTAACGACGGAAAAATGGTGGTGGATATGACCGGAAGCCGTAGTGATACGGCAACGGATTTTTCC
>Ga0105856_1001113_pt1 | contig 11892 bp, 10 predicted proteins | sample OrgsoiDNA_201060_FD_89681 | JGI IMG/M metagenome (GOLD analysis project Ga0105856, IMG submission 89681) | Permafrost soil microbial communities from the Arctic, to analyse light accelerated degradation of dissolved organic matter (DOM) -... | ecosystem: Environmental > Terrestrial > Soil >...
AATAGAAGAGTATCAATCTTTGATGCAGCGTTTTCCAACCAGAAAAGGAAGCTTAACTGAACTCTATCAGCAGGCAAAAAACCAGTCGGCGGAATTACTGGGCAGAGTGAGTGCTTTATCGAAAGTGCTTGGGCTGCATAGCAAAGAGGATTGCGTATGCTGAGGGAATGGCAGCAAGGTTGCGCAGAGGCCGCGTTAGAAAAATATCTATCTGGTTCACCGCACTTTCTCTGCCTGGCTAGCCCAGGAGCTGGAAAAACGGTAATGGCTGCAGAAGTTGCAAAGAGAATGCTTGAACTTGATCTGGTAGATCTCATCATATGCTTTGCTCCTTCATCTGCAGTAGTTGAATCCGTGGAGAGTACTTTTGCCCGTATTCTAAAAAGAAGCTTTTGTGGAGGCTTTGGGGCAATTGGTGCAGCTTATACCTACCATTGTTTGTTGCACTTCGATAAAAAGTTCTGGGATTCTCTGCGGCATTATCGTGTGCTGGCCATTTTCGATGAGATTCATCATTGCTCGGGTGATGATGTGGACAATGCCAACATGTGGGGCGGTGAGATACTGGCTCAGGTTAAACAATGTGTTAGTTATACTTTGGCATTAACAGGGACTCCATGGCGAACGGATAATGCCCCAATAGTGCTTTCAAGTTATACCGACCCAGAGGGAGAGATTTGTTGCGATTATGTGTATGGCCTCCATGAGGCCATAATTGATAATGTTTGTCGCAAACCTAAAGTCGTACTGATAAACAGTAATAATTTAGTTTTTTCATCAGAAGATAATATTAGAAACTTTGGGTCTGTCGCAGAATTTATGAGTGAAACCCAATCATCGTATCAATCACTGATTTCTCATCCGGATGTTATGAGGTATGTGCTTGAAGCCGGATGTGAAAAACTCCGTGAAATACGAAAAGTGAATTCAGATGCGGGCGGATTAGTGGTCGCTTCTTCCGTGGAGCATGCATATCAGCTGCTGCGAATATTGGAGGATGAGCTAACTCAAACCGCCACAATCGTGACGTACCGCGATAAAGAAGCCCTCTCTAAAATAACGCTTTACCGACAGTGTGTGACTGAATGGATTGTCAGCGTTGGCATGATCAGCGAGGGTACTGATATCCCCCGTCTTCAAGTTTGTTGCCACCTAAGTTCTGTCAAAACTGAGCTCTATTTTAGACAAGTTTTAGGACGAATATTACGGGTGAATCAAAGCAAAAATCAGGAGGCTTGGTTGTATACCATGGCCACTGAAGAACTCACTTCATACGCTGAGCGTCTGGCTGATGACTTACCCGAAGATTATAGAATTGTGCAGTCACAGCCGGAAACATGGTCATTTACCACTGCTGAAAGTTTCCCTGCATCATCAACTCTTTTGCAGAAAGGTTCAAAAAAAATCGCTGTAGACGATCTCCCGATATTATTCAGTGAAGGAAAAACCTCAACCATTGCGTTATCTGAGCAAGCAAAACAGTTAAAGATGGGATCTCTTTATCAACAAGTGATTGATGCATTCTTGTTTTCTACTGCTTAGTTCCCGAATTAAACAGACCCCTGTAGATAAGCTCAGCAGAGAGGTTATTTATTAGAGGATAATTAACCATAAACAGAATTGAAAAGTCTGCTTTTGGATGAAGGGTAATTATAAAGATAATAAAAAGGCAGGAGACAAATGTATGAAAAAACTGACCAGTTACGGCCAGTTTTCCAGAGTGATGAAGGTGTAGGTATTAGTTTCCTACACTAACGTGTCATGGTAACGAACTCTTCAGCACCCGTTGGGTGAATGGCCACGGTGTTATCGAAGTCTTTCTTGGTGGCGCCCATTTTGACCGCGACCGCGAAGCCTTGCAGCATTTCGTCCATGCCATAGCCGATACCGTGAATACCGACGATCTTCTCTTCTTTACCGACACACACCAGCTTCATGCGGCACGGCTGGCGGTGCCTGGTTACGGCGGTATACATCGCGGTGAACGCAGATTTGTAGACTTTCACGTTGTCGGCGCCGTACTGCTCGATGGCCTGCGGTTCGGTCAGACCGACCGTACCGATTGGCGGGTGGCTGAAGACCACGGTGGCGATGTTGCTGTAGTCCAGATGCTCGTCTGGCTTGTTGTTAAACAAGCGTTCGGACAGGCGACGGCCTGCGGCCACGGCTACAGGCGTCAGTTCAACTGCACCGGTGTTATCGCCTACGGCGTAGATGCCTTTGACGCTGGTGTTCTGGAATTTATCGACTTCAATGTAGCCTTTGGCATTAGTTTTGACACCGGTCGCTTTGAGATTGAAGTTGTCGGTTTCCGGTTCGCGGCCAATCGCCCATACCAGGCTGTCGACTTCAAACGCTTTGCCATTTTCCAGCTTCAGCGTCAGGCTGCCGTCGGCATTTTTCACGACTTCTTTCGGAATGGATTCCGTGTGCAGTGCCGGGCCTTCGGTGTTGATCACTTCCAGCAAGGTTTCGACGATTAACGGGTCGAAAGTACGCAGCGGGGCATGCTTACGCACGAACAGGTGAGTTTCCGCACCCAGCGCATTCATCACACCGGCAATTTCTACCGCGATATAACCTGCACCGACAACCGCAACGCGTTTTGGCATTTCCATCAGGTCAAAGAAGCCGTCGGAGTCGATGCCGTATTCCGCACCCGGAATGTTCGGGTGGCTCGGGCGCCCGCCGGTGGCGATCAGAATGTGATCCGCTGTGATCTTCTCGCCGTTCACTTCAACGGTATGATCGTCAATAAAACGCGCAAAACCTTTGATCACATCGACGTTGTTTTTGCCCAGCACGTTGTCGTACGAGGTATGGATACGGTCGATGTATGCGGTGCGGTTGGCAACCAGCGTTTTCCAGTTGAAGCTGTTGACGGTGGTGTCAAAGCCGTAATCCGGGCCGTAATTACGGATAGCTTCGGCGATCTGCGCCGCATGCCACATCACTTTCTTCGGGACACAACCCACGTTGACGCAGGTGCCGCCGAGCTCTTTCGCTTCGATCAGCGCACATTTCTGCCCATACATGGCCGCACGGTTGATTGATGCGATACCGCCGCTGCCGCCGCCAATTGCCAGATAGTCATAATGTTTTGTCATCGGATTTTCCATGAATTGTGAAAAATGAAGAACGCCATACCGGCGCTGCTAATCTGAATAATTGCCCAAGAGTTTAGCTGGTTGTGGAAAAGATTGGATCAATGATTGCAATAGGTTTGATAGCCAGGACCTTTTGAAAAGGTCCTGGCAGAGCATCATAGAATTTCTGAAGGGAGGAGTTATTCAGGTACGACCCATTTGACCGTCGTGTGGCCGGTACCTGATGGCACCAGCGTTTCCAGCAGCCACGGCAGAACCGCTTTCATCTGCTGTTCCAGTTTCCACGGCGGGTTAATCACGATCATGCCTGAGGCGGTCATACCGCGCTGATCGCTGTCCGGGCGCACGCCCAGCTCGATTTGCAGAATACGGCGGATGCCGGTAGCTTCCAGATCACGCAGCATTTTTTTGATCTGCTGGCGCATCACCACCGGATACCACAGTGCATAAGTGCCGGTGGCAAAACGTTTGTAACCTTCCTGAATACCTTTCACCACGTCCTGATAATCGGTTTTCAGCTCATACGGCGGGTCCATCAGAATCAGGCCGCGACGCGAGAGCGGCGGCAACTGAGCCTTCAGCTGCTGATAACCGTCTTCACGCAGCACTTTGGCACGATCGTCTTTCTGGAACTCATTACGCAGCAGCGGGAAGTCGCTCGGATGCAGTTCGGTCATGTGCAGTTTGTCATCTTCACGCAGCAGCTGGCGGGCGATGAGCGGAGAACCAGGGTAATAACGCAGGCTCTCGTTACGGTTAAAGTGCTTAATCACCGACATATAAGGGGCCAGCTCAGCAGGCTGATCTTCACGCTGCCAGATGCGCGCAATACCTTCCATATATTCGCCCGTGCGTTCGGCGTGTTCGCCGCTCAACAGGTAACGACCGGCACCGGCGTGGGTGTCGAGATAGAGGAAAGGCTTCTCTTTTTCTTTCAGAGATTCGATGATCAGGCTCTGAACGGTGTGTTTGAGAACGTCGGCATGGTTGCCAGCGTGAAAGCTGTGGCGGTAACTCAGCATGGATTTACGTTTCCGAATAATGAATGTAGACAGTAAAATCAGTGGGTTACCGAAATTTTATACTGTACTGGACGCGTGAAGCGGGCGGCCGTCAAAAACGGCACGCCTTTAATGCGGCTTAGTATAAACCGTCTGGATGTAAAAAAGGCAAAAGCCTTGTCAGACATTTAGGCGGCAGGTCTTACCGTCACGCGTTCGGGCAGGTTTCAGAAACGCCGTTGAGATTTTCGGTTTCAATTTTAAAGGTCACTTTCGGCGCAGCCCCTGATTTATCCAGCGTCACTATAAAGATACTGTCGAAATCTTTACCCGGCCATTGCGGTACTTCGGCCGGGTCGCCGCCGTTATCTTTGACGATCTGTTTGACGATTTTATCCAGATTCTTATGTTCCCACGCCACGAACACGCGCGCGTTCTGGTATTTGTCGCTCTGCAACGCTTTGGTTACGCCATCGACATCATCCGCATGGAATTGAATATTGATGGGTAGATTCAGGCGAACCGCAGTCGGCATGATGGTGGACAACGGACGCAGCGAATTGCCCAGCTTCTGCTCTTTCGGTCCGGCGGCAAAAATGAAGTCCGGATTGCCATAACGCGGCAATAAAACGCCAGGCAGCGCCAGTGCGCGGTTCAGCCCTTTGCAGGTCAGCTGGCCGCTGCTGCTGGCGGGCTTTTCACCGTGGCGGACAAAAATCAGTGTTTCCTGCGCGAATGCCGTCTGGCTTGCCAACATCAGCGCGACAATACCGCCTGCGATTTTTCCACAACGTTTTGCTGTCGTCATTTTTGCTTCCTGAGTGTTTGAAATAAAATGCCTGCCACATCCTAACCGGCTTGCGGAAGAAAAAAGAGTACCGAGTGTCAGTGACAGCACGATTTCCAGATGCATCCCGCAAGGTTGTACTCCGCTCCCCGGCGGACTCTTGATTTCCGCCTGCCTTGACCTCATGTTAGTTATTGCGTCATACAGAACATCACCCGAATTCACGGTGTGTTGCGCGAAGAGCCGAGGCCAGCGCCGCGCGCATCATGCACACAACAACAGGACCTCCCTATGACTACAGCTTCAACCAACCCGCTCCTGCAACCCTTTACCCTGCCGCCTTTCTCTGCGATCCGCCCGGAACATATTGTTCCTGCCATGCAGTCTGCTATTGAAGCGTGCCGTCAGACGGTTGAAAAAGTGGTGGCGCAGTCCGGGCCCTACAGCTGGGAGACGCTTTGCCAGCCACTGGCAGAGAGTGACGATCGCCTGAGCCGCATTTGGTCACCGGTCGGGCATCTTAATGCGGTGAAAAACAGCCCTGAGCTGCGTGAAGCTTACGAACAATGCCTGCCGATTATTTCCGAATTCAGCACCTGGGTCGGCCAGCACGCCGGTCTGTATCAGGCCTATCGCGACCTGAAAGAAGGCGCTAATTTTGCCAAACTGACTCTCGCGCAGAAGAAAGCGGTGGATAACGCCCTGCGTGACTTCGAGCTGTCGGGCATCGGTTTGCCACCTGAGAAGCAAAAACGTTACGGCGAGATCTCCGCCCGTCTGTCTGAACTCGGTTCGACCTACAGCAACAACGTGCTCGACGCCACCATGGGCTGGAGCAAGTTGATCACTGACATCAATGACTTAAAAGGGTTACCGGAAAGCGCAGTGGCCGCAGCCAAGGCGCTGGCCGAGTCGAAAGAGCAGGATGGCTGGCTGCTGACGCTGGACATTCCAAGTTATCTGCCGGTGATGACCTACGGCGAAAACCGCGAACTGCGTGAAGAGATGTACCGCGCTTTCGTCACCCGCGCGTCGGATCAGGGCCCGAATGCCGGTAAGTGGGATAACAGTGAAGTGATGGCCGAAGAGCTGGCGCTGCGCCACGAACTGGCTGAACTGCTGGGCTTTACATCCTTCGCCGACATGTCGCTGGCCACCAAAATGGCGGAAAACCCGTCGCAGGTGATCGACTTCCTCAATGATCTTGCCAAACGCGCACGTCCGCAGGCTGAGCAGGAGCTGGCACAGCTGCGCGCCTTCGCCAAAACGCACTACGGCGTGGACGAAATGGAAGCCTGGGATCTGCCTTTCTACGGTGAAAAACAGAAACAGCATCTGTTCTCTATCAGTGACGAGCAACTGCGTCCGTACTTCCCGGAACAACGTGCGATCGAAGGTCTGTTCCAGGTCGTGAAACGTATTTATGGCATCACGGCGAAAGAGCGTAACGACGTGGATACCTGGCACAAAGACGTGCGCTTCTTCGACCTGTTCGATGAAGCAGGTGAGCTGCGCGGCAGTTTCTACCTCGACTTGTATGCCCGTGAACACAAGCGCGGCGGTGCATGGATGAACGACTGCGCCGGCAGCCTGCGTAAAGCCAACGGCGACGTGCAAAAACCCGTGGCCTACCTGATTTGTAACTTCAACGGACCGGTTGGCAACAAGCCTGCGCTGTTTACGCATAACGAAGTCACGACGCTGTTCCACGAATTCGGCCACGGTCTGCACCATATGCTGACCAAAATCGACACCGCAGGCGTTGCTGGTATCAGCGGCGTGCCGTGGGATGCAGTCGAACTGCCAAGCCAGTTTATGGAAAACTGGTGCTGGGAGCCGGAAGCGCTGGCGTTTATCTCCGGCCATTTCGAAACCGGCGAACCGCTGCCAAAAGAGATGCTGGATAAAATGCTGGCGGCCAAAAATTATCAGGCGGCGCTGTTTATTCTTCGTCAACTGGAATTCGGCCTGTTTGATTTCCGCATGCATGCTGAATATGACCCGGCCAAAGGCGCGCAGATTTTGCAGACGTTGGCGGAGATCAAAAAGCAGGTTGCCGTGGTGCCTTCTCCGGCCTGGGGCCGCTTCCCTCATGCGTTCAGCCACATTTTCGCAGGTGGCTACGCTGCCGGTTACTACAGCTATCTGTGGGCGGAAGTGCTCTCTGCCGATGCCTATTCCCGTTTTGAAGAGGAGGGGATCTTCAACCGTCAGACCGGGCAGTCGTTCCTTGACAACATTCTTTCACGCGGCGGTTCAGAAGAGCCAATGGAGCTGTTCAAACGCTTCCGTGGGCGTGAACCTCAGCTGGATGCTATGCTGCGACATTACGGCATTAAAGAGAGCGGCACGAAAGAGCCTGCCTGAGGAAACGTCACCCCGTGAGTGTCTGTTTAATTTGTGAAGAAGGCGCCGATGAAGGCGCCTTATCTATTCTGGCGGAACGCTGGAATTTGACGTCAGAGCCCGACGCCGTGATGGCGCTGGTGCTGACGGCTGAACGTCTTGAGTTGCGTAAGCGCGACGAACCAAAACTGGGCGCAATTTATGTCGATTTTGTCGGCGGGACGATGGCGCACCGGCGTAAGTTCGGTGGCGGTCGCGGTGAAGCGGTGGCAAAAGCGGTTGGCATTAAAGGCGGTTACCGGCCCAACGTGGTGGATGCCACGGCGGGGCTGGGGCGCGATGCTTTTGTACTGGCGTCGCTTGGCTGCCATGTGCGGATGCTGGAGCGCAATCCGGTGGTTGCCGCATTGCTCGACGACGGTCTGGCACGCGGATACCGCGATGCCGAGATCGGTCCGTGGCTACGTGAGCGCATGACGCTGTTGCATGCCTCCAGCCTGACGGCGCTGGTGGATCTGACGCCAAAACCGGAGGTGGTATACCTTGACCCGATGTATCCGCATAAGCAGAAAAGTGCATTGGTGAAAAAAGAGATGCGGGTGTTTCAGGGATTAGTCGGCCCGGATGACGACGCCGATGGCCTGCTGGAACCAGCACGGCGTCTGGCAACCAAGCGTATTGTGGTCAAACGGCCTGATTATGCGCCACCGATGGCCGGAATTGCCGCGCAAGCCGCGCTGCCTACCAAAAGCCACCGGTTCGATATTTATACGCCGTTGTAAATCAGCTTTTCGATCAGGGTGCTATCAGGCATTGTCTGCCGTGGTTTTACGGCCGCGGCAGGCAACTGCGTGACATTGCCGACCAGCATGACCGGTAAACCTTTCGCTTCCCAGCCCTGAAACAGCGCCTGCTGACGTTCGCTCAGCGGTTTATCCGACCAAATCACATAATGTTCCATCTTAAAGCGCGACAGATCCGGCTCTGCGACGGGGGCTGAAATCACTTCTACTCCTAAACCTTCGCCGGCCAGTGACATGGCTTCAAGCCAGATCTCCAGTGGATCGCGGATATGCATTGCCAGCAGTAACACGCTGGCTAACCCTTTCTTGCGTGAGGTGGTGAGGATAAACGCGGTGTACTCGATGATGGTGGTGTCGAGCAGCCCGAGCTGCTGTTTCATCAGAGGATGTTTACTGGATGCCAGAAAGCGTCGCAGCGGGCGCAGTACATCATTCACCAGATTGGCGGACGGGTATTCCCGGCCACAGCGCCACACCAGGCGGCGCAATTTATTGGCGTCGCAAGCGTCCAGAAGGGTAAGAATTTCTGCCTGAATTTCCCGCCAGCCGTTCGGACATGCCGCGGTATCACCCTGTATCCGGCTGCGGATCTGGGTGAGCGGTACGCCACGATTTACCCAGTCGAGAATCACATGGATGCGTGACAGATCGTCATCGCTGTAAAAGCGCTGTCCCTGAGGTGGCCGGTGAGGTTTGAGTAATCCGTGGCGCTGCCATGTTCGCAGGGTGATCGGGTGTATGCCGCAGAGCTGGGCTGTGGTGTCGATATCGTATGTCGCCATGACGTCTGACAGTTCCTTGTGGTCTGAGTGATACCTTCCTTAGCTATAAAATAAATCCCTGCACTTGTATAGGGGAACCATTAGTTTTATGAATGTTTAAAGCAGATTGCATTGATACAAAACAAAAAGGAGATACCACGGCATCTCCTTTTATTCACTGCTTTATAGAAATTATTGAGCAGCAGGTTGGTCTTCTTCGTCACGCAGCGGAACGATCAGCATGTCGATATGTACGGTGTTGATCAACTGGCGGGCTGAAGACATCAGCTTACTCCAGAAGTCCTGATGGTGGCCGCACAGCACTAAGTCGACGCTATATTTATTGATGGCATCAACCAGTACCTGGGCTAAATCGCCGCTGCCGCTCAGGGTTTCAGAGATCGGATAGCCGGCATTCTGAGACAGTTCATTCAGCGCGTGGTGGGTTTCTTCAGAAATACGCTTCTGCATATCGCCCAGGTTGACATCAATCAGGCCGGTGTATAAATCGGAGTAATTTACGTCGACGTGGATCAGGGACACTTTGGCGTTATACGGACGCGCCATAGAAACCGCTTTCTCGACCAGCACTTTGCTTTCGGGAGACAGATCAACCGCAATAAGTATGTGTTTGTAAGACATAAGAAAACTCCTTCCATAAGTCAGTTAATAGCAATTTCAGCATCATGCGAGTTTCATGCTTTTAGTATAGCGCTAAAACGCCCTGATAAATCAAGACTGTCTCCTCGTTTCCTGAAAGTGGTTCTGATGCAAATCTATAGACGTAAATAATATGAAGATGCGCTCCCCTTTTTTATTTCGTTTCCTACACTGAATATTAAGGGACCGGCGTTGTGCGCCAGACGTCTCTGGTATTTTTGTGACGACAGGGTGGGCGGGTGCAAGTTTACCCGGGGGGTGAGATGTCTTAGGCGGTAGGGCGAAGTCGCGAGCAGGCGTTATTTAAAGGCGGCACTGCGCGTGGCAAATTCGTCTTGAGGGGGAATTATGATCAGTCCCGTTGCGCTGTTTTGGGCTTTATGTTTTGTCTGCGTAGTCAATATGCTGCGTTACTACTCTTCATTACGGGCATTGCTGGTGGTGTTACGCGGATGCGATCCTTTGCTGTATCAGTATGTCGATGGTGGCGGTTTTTTCACCGCCCACGGGCAACCCAGCAAGCAGATCCGGCTGGTGCGCTACATTTATGCCCAGCGTTATAACGATCATCATGACCCCGAGTTTATTCGCCGTTGTGAACGGGTGCGCGGCCAGTTTGTGCTGACGACGGCCCTGGTGGGGCTGATACTGATCAGCATGATGGCGATGTTAATCTGGTACTAAAATATCGTGCGAACTTAAAGCCGCTGCAACGCTAATGGCTTTGTGTATTTGAATGGAGAGCGCTTTTAGTCAGCAGAAAATAAAAAAGGCGGGGGTTCGCAAGAACCCGCCGCCTTTTTAGCGTCAGCTTATCAGACTCAGATAAACTTCAGCGCGATCCAGTACAACACACCGGAAAGAACAATCGACACCGGCAGGGTTAAGATCCATGCCATGGCGATGCTTTTCACCGTTTTGCTCTGTACGCCGCCGCCGTCTACCAGCATGGTACCGGCAACTGCAGAGGACAGAACGTGAGTCGTGGAGACCGGCATACCGGTATAACTGGCGACACCAATAGACACGGCGGCGGTTAACTGCGCCGACAGGCCTTGTGCGTAAGTCATGCCTTTCTTACCAATCTTCTCGCCGATGGTGGTCGCAACACGCTTCCAGCCGATCATGGTACCCAGCGCCAGCGCCAGTGCGACCGCAATGATGATCCAGATAGGCGCGTATTCTACGGTTTGCAGAATGTCGCTTTTCAGTTCACCGAGGAAGCGTTTATCTGCCGGGGTTGTTTCTTCCAGCTTGGCGGCTTTATCTGCGGTATCCGCAACGCACATCAACAGGCGACGCATGTGGCTGCGTTGCTCCGGTGACAGGTCGCTATAGGATTGCAGATTAGCCAGTAATGCCTGCGTGCGGTCAATGGCGTCCAGTGCGTGTGAACTGTCGCAATGGAACACTTTTTCCTTCGTGGTATCTGCCGCTTCTGCTTTGGACTCATCTGGCGTTTGTACCAGCGGCGTCAGCGCAACGACGTGTGGAAGGGCATTATCATGGTTCTGGTAGAACTGCTGCAGATGCGTCACGGCGTCGCGGGTACGGGTAATATCGTATCCCGTGGCGTTCATGTTCAGCACGAAGCCTGCAGGTGCCACACCAATCAGAACCAGCATAATCAGGCCGATTCCCTTCTGGCCGTCATTCGCACCGTGCGAGAAACTTACACCAATGGCTGACAGGATCAGACCGATACGGGTCCAGAATGGCGGCTTCTTCTTGCCGTCTTTCTTTTCACGTTCAGCAGGTGTCAGATGAATTCGTGCGTGTTTTTTGGTGCCACTCCAGTAGCGGCGCAGCACGAAAATCATGGTTCCGGCCATGATCATCCCGACCAGCGGAGAAATGATTAACGACGCGAAAATCCCGATCATCTTAGGAATGTTTAAGGCATCCACCACCGAGCTGTGGGTGACTAAAGCATTGGTCAGTCCCACACCGATAATGGCACCGATCAGGGTATGAGAGCTGGAGGCCGGCAGGCCAAAATACCAGGTTCCCAGATTCCAGATGATGGCGGCCAGCAGCATGGAGAACACCATGGCCAGACCATGAGCCGAACCGACATTGAGCAATAAATCTGTTGGTAGTAAATGAACAATGGCGTAAGCCACGCTCAAACCACCGAGAATAACGCCAAGGAAGTTGAACACCCCAGCCATGACGACCGCAAGTTGCGAGCGCATTGCGCGGGTATAGATGACAGTAGCTACTGCGTTAGCCGTATCGTGAAAGCCGTTGATAGCTTCGTAGAACAGCACAAACAGTAACGCGAGAATCAATAACGAGCCGGTATGGATATCTAACCCGGCAAATAAATGCAGCATATTTGTTACGCCAGTTAGTGGTCATGAACGCCGCGCATTATCTGCGAGAACAGGGGGACGGTAAAAGGAAAATATGACTTTTTTTTGGTGA
>Ga0105856_1001115_pt1 | contig 11874 bp, 12 predicted proteins | sample OrgsoiDNA_201060_FD_89681 | JGI IMG/M metagenome (GOLD analysis project Ga0105856, IMG submission 89681) | Permafrost soil microbial communities from the Arctic, to analyse light accelerated degradation of dissolved organic matter (DOM) -... | ecosystem: Environmental > Terrestrial > Soil >...
AAACGGTGGTGTTGTACAACATGTACGACGTGATGCCCGCCAGCGAAGAAGGTTGGGAGGTTGCCCCCTTTACCGGCGGCCTCCGCGACTGGCCAGAACTCGGCCCGGTGTATATCGCGCGCGGCGCCGAAAACAACAAAGGCCCGCTGGCAAGCATGTTAATGGCGGTTAAAAACCTGCTGGAAACGGATGGGCTGGCGGTCAATATCGAATTTATTCTCGAAGGCGAAGAGGAAATTGGCAGCGGCTATTTGCGCCGTTACCTGGCGCAGATCCCTTGCCCGATCGCGCCCGCTACCGCGGTGCTGTTCCCCTCGTTATGTGAATACGGCGGCGGCGCTCCGCGTGTCTACCTCGGATTTACCGGCCTGGCTGGTGGACGGTTGCGAGTCAGCGGCGGAAGCTGGGGCGGCCCTCGCGCAGCCATTCATGCCAGCAATGCCAGTTGGATAGCCAATCCCGCGTGGCGACTGGTCGATGCGCTGAATGCCATCGTGCCGGCGCAAGCCAATGGTGTGCTCGCTACCCTCGCGCCGGATGACGACGCCAACGCGCTACTCACTCCCTTAGCCGCCACGTTTAGCATTGAAGACGAATTGCGTTTTCGCCGCAGTGAGCGGTTATCGGTCGAGGGTGACACGCTGAGTTGCCTGCAACAGTGGCTCGGAAGCGCCGTACTGAGTCTGTCCGAAATTCATACCCAACCGCAGGGCGCACGCGGCGTTATTCCGCATCACGCCGAAGCCGAACTGGCTTTTCGCATTCCGCCGGGAATGGATGCCTCAGAGATCATCGCCCGCGTGCAAGCGAAACTGGCCGCACCCGAACGCCAAGGGGTCGAATTACAGCTCGACGACAGCTATCCCGGCCACCGTTTTAGCCAGCAATCCGCGGGCGTCCGCGAATTGCTTTCCAGCTACCAATCACAGCAGGCTACGCCACAAATTTGGCCGTGGGCACCGGGCTGCGCGCCCGCTTACGCTTTTGCGCCGGTCGCGCCCGCGTTTTTGATTGGCGGACTGGGGCACGGCGGCAACGCCCATGGCACCAACGAATTCGTCACGCTGAAAGGTTTGCAGCGCTTCCAACAATCGCTGACCGACTGGCTCACCGCATTTTGATTTTTCCGGCTTCTGGCCGGGCGTTAACACCAGGGAAATACCCACCTGATATCAGGACAAAAAAATGAAAAAGACAGAGCAATTTGAACATGTAGAACTCGGTTTCTTCCCCACACCGCTTGAATCGCTGACGCGTTTTGGGGCCGATCTCGGCATTGAACTGGCGATAAAGCGCGATGATTACACCGGCTTTGGCGGCGGCGGTAACAAAGTACGTAAGCTGGAATATTTAATGGCCGACGCCTGCCGTCAGGGCATTGACGTAGTGATCACCACCGGCGGGCATCAGTCCAATCACGCGCGCATGGTGGCCGCAGCGGCACGTAAATTCGGCATGAAACCGGTGCTGGTTTTGCGCGGCAATCCGCCAGAAACCTATCAGGGCAACCTGTTGCTCGACAAACTGTTCGGTGCCGAACTGGAGTTTCTCGACCCCGACGGTTATTTCACCCAGATCGTGGATGCCATGCAGGCTCACGCCGATGCCGCCACCGCGCGCGGTGAAAAAGCGCTGATCATCCCGCTCGGTGGCGCAACGCCGCTTGGCGCATTGGGTTATGTGCGCGCCGTGGAAGAACTCTATGCCCAGCTAAAAGCACGCGGTCAACGGCCGCCGGACGTGATCGTCGCACCGACCGGTTCAGGCGGCACGCTGGCCGGTTTGCTGGTCGGCGCGCGTCAATATTGGCCGCAGACTAAAATCGTCGGCATCAGCGTCAGTGCTAAAGCGCAGTGGTTTCAGGACAGGATTTCGACCATGGCCCAGGATTGTGCTGACCTGCTGGAATGGCCGCAGCAGTGGACGCCAGAAGACATCTGGATCGAAGACGAATTTGTCGGCACCGCCTATGGCGTGCCGTCGGAAGGCGGCATCGAGGCGATTTATCGCGTGGCGCAGGCCGAAGGCGTGCTGCTGGATCCGGTTTACACCGGCAAAGCCATGCACGGGCTGATCTCGCTGGTCGAGCAAGGCAAAATTGAGCAAGGCGCGCGGGTGATTTTCGTCCACTGCGGCGGCTCTCCGGCACTGTATCCGTTCGCCCAAAAGCTGCTGGAGCACTGATATGCAGCCGACGCTACGTTATCTCAGCGCAGAAGACGTCCTGACACTCGGCGGCCACTGCCCGAAGAAAGCCCTGCAGGATGTTATCGACGTCGTTCACCTGATGCGTAGCGGCGCGGCGCAGATGCCCGCAGAAACCCATGTCGATTTAGCCACCCCCTTGGGTAAAGCCTATGCGTTACCCGCCAGCCTCGGCGGGCGATTTAACGCCGCCGGGGTGAAATGGACAGCGCACCGCCCGCAGGCCAGCGACGGTTTGCCGCTGGCGCTGACCCTGACGTTGATCAATCAGGCCGACAGCGGCGTGCCGACAGGGTTGGTGGAAAGTGGCGGGCTAACCGCCACCCGCACCGCTGCCGTGTCTGCCGTGGCGCTGCGCTACGCGGCACCGCGCCCGATAAAACGCGTGCTGTTGCTAGGCGCTGGCGTGCAGGCCCAGGCGCATATCCAGATGCTAAAGACCCTGTTCCCCGAACTGGACGTGCTGATTTGGTGGAACCGCACCATCCAAAAGCGTGACCTTGTGTTGCCGACGTTAGGCCCGCTGCCTTGGCCGGTGGCCTGCCCCGACACGCTGGAACAGGCGCTGGCTCATCGCTTCGACGCCCTGATCACCTGCACCAGCGCGGCAGAACCGTTTCTCGGGCCCGAGATCATGCAAAATGGCCGTATCGTGCTGCAAGTGGGCTATCACGAAATGGCGTTCGCCGGTATCCGGCGAGCCACGAAAGTCATTGGCGATCTGTGGGGTGATTTTTGTCAGACCAGCGCCAAAAGTCTATTCCAGATGTACCGCGCCGGTCAGTTTCCAGCAGGGAAACTGGATGCCGATCTGTCTCATCTGCTGCTCGACCACTGGCGCACGTCAGTCGATGATAGCGTCTATTTTTCTTCCTTCGGCCTGAACGTATTTGATATCGCCCTCGCCGCCCGCGTGCTGCAAGACGCCGCTCTGCAAGGTGTCGGCCAGTCCTTACCGTTATTTTCTGGAGCCAAGAATGCTGATTGAAGCCGCTGAATTACGCGCACGTCAGGCATTTGGCCAGCGCTTTTTGCTGATTGATACCCGCGACGTCGCTGACTGGCAGCGCGCGACCTTGCCCGGTGCCGTCAGCCTGAATGTGTACGACTATTTTATTCCCGACTGCACCGAAGAAGGTCTGGCGACGATGGCGCACTCTGTTGAGCGAGCGTGGCAGCAGTTGCCGCTGCAAAGCGATCTGACGCCGGTGTTCTTCGAACAACAGGTCGGTATGCGATCGCCGCGCGGTGCATGGTTCGCGTGGTTTATCGGTCGGGAAGACGCCTTAATTCTGAACGGTGGCGTCGAGGCGTGGATTGCCGCCGGTGGCACATTGGCCGCCGGTGAGGGCGCACAGGCGACAGTGTTACCGGGCAACGACCCCGCGCCCGCCTTGACGGCCCGCCAGCGTCAATGGGTGGCCAGTCGTGACGAGATGATTGAGGCCGATGGCATCAACACCGTGATTTTGGACGCGCGCCGCCCGAGCGAATTCGACGGCAGTTTTGTGCATGATTGCTGCCACCGTGCGGGACGCATCCCGGGGGCACATTTGTTGTTCTGGGAAGATGTAGTCGAAAACGGGGCGTTTGTGCCCGCAGCTGACATTGCCCGGCGAGCGGCGAACGCCGGCTTAAAGCCGCAGCAGCGGATTATGATTTATTGCCATCGCGGCGCGCGAGCCGCCACCGTGCTGGCGGCGCTCAGGCGGGCAGGATATCGCCATTTGGCGATTTATGTCGGTTCCTGGCACGAATGGGCCGAGCACGGCGAACTACCGCTGCTCGGCGGCGCTCAGGAGGCTTGACGCAGCAACAGCGCCTGACCGATGTCCGGCGCGACGGCTAACAGTTGGCGAGTGTAGTCGTGCTGTGGTGCATCCAGCACCTGGCTGGCACTCCCGCTTTCCACCACGTTGCCGCGATACAGCACCACCACGCGGTCGCATACCTGCCGCACCGCGCTTAAATCGTGGCTGATAAACAATATCGTCAGCCCCAATTGTTCACGCAGTTGATGGAGCAGCGCCAGAATTTGTCCCCGCACTGACAGGTCGAGCGCCGACACCGCTTCATCGGCCACCAGCAAATCCGGTTCCAGCGCCAATGCGCGCGCAATCGCAATCCGCTGGCGCTGACCGCCAGAGAACTCCCCCGGCAGGCGCTCGGCGTGGTGCGCCTGCAAACCCACCAGCTCGAGCAATTGGGTTACACGGGCGTGGATCTCTTTTGCCGGTCGTAATTTATAGACGCGCAACGGTTCCGCGATCTGTTCGCCCACGGTCATCTTCGGATTCAGGCTGGCAAACGGGTCTTGAGAAATAATCTGCGCACGGCGGCGTACTGCCTGCTTTTGGCTATCGCTGGCACGTTGCAAATCCACACCATCAAAAATCACTTCGCCGCTGTCAGCGGGAATCAAACCAATCGCCACCCGTCCTAGCGTGGTTTTACCTGAGCCGGACTCACCAATCAGCCCGACAATTTCACCACGCGCAATATCCAGACTGGTCGGAAACAGCACGGTCTGCCGCGTCGCTTTGGTGAACGGCAAACCACGCGCTTGCGGGTAACTTTTGGTCAGCGCCCGCAGGCTGAGTAACGGCGTATCGGTTGAAGAGAGCGGGACGGACAAACGAATATCAGGCTGCGATGCCGCAATCAGTTTTTGAGTGTAGGGGTTTTGTGGCGCAGCAAGTAAGGTGACAACGTCACCCTGTTCGACAAGGTTGCCGTTGTGCATCACGCAGGCACGATCGGCATAGCGCGCCACGACGCCAAGATCATGAGTAATGAGCAAAATGCCCATCTCCATCTCGCGCTGTAACTCTTGCAAAAGCGCCAGGATTTGCGCCTGAATAGTGACATCCAGCGCGGTCGTTGGCTCGTCGGCAATCAGTAACGCCGGTTTGCAGCTAATGGCGCTGGCAATCATCACCCGCTGGCGCATGCCGCCGGAAAGTTGATGAATATACTGTTTGGCCCGTTGCTCAGGATGAAGAATGCCGACGCGATCCAGTAAGCCAACGGCCTGCCGGTAGGCCTGTTTCCAACTCAAATTCTGATGGCGTACCAACACTTCGGCGATCTGCTCACCAATTTTCAACACCGGATTCATGCTGGTCATCGGTTCCTGAAACACCGTTGCCATACGCTGCCCGCGCAATCCTTGCGCAAAAGGATTGCCTGGGCTGGCAATCACCTGACCGTCAAAACGAATCTCGCCATGATGATGCTGCACACCGGTGGGCAATAAGCCCATCAGCGCCAGCGAACTCAATGTTTTTCCCGAACCCGACTCGCCCACCAGCGCGACGATTTCCCGCCGATTCACCTGAAAGGAGATGTGATTGACCAAAGATAACCCGCTACTGGTGCGAATACCCAGTTGCGTGACGTCAAGGAGAGGAGCGGTTGAAGGCATAGCAGCAAGCCTGTTCGGAAAAGGAATACCCAGAGAATATATCCTATATTCTCTAACAGCAAACCTTACCTTCCGCAGGCTTAGGTCGGTTCGAGATAAGCTAGAACTTACGCGGTGATAAACACTAAAACGTGCTTCCCGCCGGTCTGGCAGAAAGCACGCCGATGGGACGGGAACTTACGACAGCGTGGCGAGGCTTTCTGCGCTGTAATCTTGTAATGCCTGCCGATTGCCGCTGCGAATTTTAGTCGCCCAGTTTGGGTCACTGAGGATCGCACGACCCACGGCGATCAGGTCAAACTCATCGCGTTCCAAGCGTTGGATCAAATTATCCAGACTGGCAGGTTGGGAGGTTTCACCGCTGAACGCATCGATAAAGTCACCGGACAGGCCCACTGAGCCGACGCTGATGGTCGCGGCACCGGTCAGCTTTTTCGCCCAACCGGCGAAATTCAGCCCGGACTCGCCGTCAACGTCAGGGAATTCCGGCTCCCAGAAACGACGCTGCGAACAGTGCAGAATATCGACACCCGCGTCGACTAACGGCACCAGCCAGTCACGCATTTCATCAACGGTCGGCGCCAGTCTGAAAGTAAAATCTTGCTGTTTCCACTGGCTGACGCGCAGGATAATCGGGAAGTCAGGGCCGACCGCCTGACGCATAGCTTTGACCACCTCGGCGGCAAAACGGGAACGTTCTTTGAGCGTCGCACCACCGTAGCTGTCGGTACGCAAATTGGTGGCGGCCCAGAAGAACTGGTCAATCAGATACCCGTGCGCCCCATGAATTTCCGCCACGTCAAACCCCAGACGTTTGGCCGTTACGGCGGCGTTAGCAAAGGCGGCGATGGTATCGCTAATCGCCTCCTCGCTCATGATCTCACCGCGAGGCTGATCGGGCGCAATCAAACCTGAAGGACTTTCAACCGGGACATCGGGCACCCATTCGGTCATAAAGCTGGCGACAGAACCGGTGTGCCAAAGCTGTGGCCCCATTTTTCCGCCCGCCGCATGGACGTCATCGATCACCTTTTTCCAGCCTGCCAGCGCTGCGTCGCCATAGAAAAACGGCACATGTTCTTCGTTTCTCGACGCCGGACGGTCAATCACCGTGCCTTCGGAAAGAATCAATCCGACATCTGCCGCAGCGCGTCGTTGATAATAAGCCGCCACATCGTCACCCGGCACGCCGTTGGGCGAAAAAGATCGCGTCATCGGGGCCATCACTATGCGGTTTTTTAACGACAGATTTTTTAATTGAAAAGGTTTAAATAAAGCATCGACATTGACTGTATTCATGGTGTTTGACTCTCTATGGGGTTAGTGATTAGAGAGTATCTTATGTATACTTAGTGTCAATTAGGCACTCGAAAGCTACCAGATATACTTGAGGAAACCACCATGACCCGTGAACAACAGGTTCTTTTCGCCGCGGACTGCCCGCATCGTCTTCTGCTCGACCCAATTGCCGACAAATGGTCAGTGCTGATCCTCGGCGCACTCTGTGAACAACCCTTGCGATTCAACACCCTGAAGCGTCAGCTCGAAGGCATCACCCAGAAAGCGCTGACCCAAAGCCTGCGACGCCTGCAAAGGAACGGGATTGTGTCACGCACGGTGATCGCCACCTCGCCCGTGGCGGTCGAATACCAAATCACACCGCTGGGGCATACGCTGAAAGAGCCTTTCGAGGCACTGTATAACTGGACGGTAAAATCCTTGCCCGAGGTAGAAAAAGCCCGGCATGAATTTGATGTGAACGGCGTGGGGGAATGACAGTAGTCGCGGTGCTCCCGCGACTAACCAACGGCGTGAATTTATTGTGGATACTGCTCGCCGGTGACTTTTTCCAGCCATTCGACCGGGCTACCGTTCAACGACTCGGCGATGGCAATGTGGGTCAATGCCGTTTCTGACGTCGCGCCATGCCAGTGTTTCACGCCTTCGGGTATCCAGACGATATCTCCCGGATGGATCTCTTCCACGTCATGGCCCCATTTTTGGATCCAGCCACGGCCCTGCGTCACAATCAGCGTCTGGCCCAAGGGATGGGTATGCCACGCGGTGCGTGCCCCGGGTTCAAACGTCACGGTAGCGCCACCAACGCGGGCCGGTTCCGTGGCCTGAAACGGCGCGTCAATGCGCACTTTCCCAGTGAAATAGTCGGCCGGACCGGCCTTAGAAGGCTGTGAGCCATTGCGTAGAATTTTCATTATTTTTCCTCAGATAACAGCAGGCACCAGTAGCCTATTAATATCGCACGACATCAGAATGTTGATTAATGTGAATTACTTATAAGCTCATACGCATTATGTCGCTAAGCTTTATGCATCACACGACTCTCTGAGTTTAGACCACCGGCATTTTTTCCAGATCGGCGATCAACCCCGGCCCCGTCGGTTTCCATCCCAGGCGTTGTTGGGTGAGAGCGCTTGAGGCTGACATATCGTGGCCCATAAAGGCCGCCAGCCAGCCGAAGTGCGCAGCAGCATCCGCCGCCTCTATACGCTTGACTGGCAGGTTCAATACGCGACCCAACGTGTGTGCAATCGTTCGCATTGCTATCGCCGGCTCAGCAACCGCGTGATACCGACTGTTGAGCGCATTTTTCTCCAGCGCTAGCACATAAAGTCGAGCCGCATCGCTAATATGAACCGCCGACCAGCAGTTAGCCCCTTCGTCGACATACGCTGACACGCCCGTCTGCAAAGCCAGCTCCACTAACGTCGTGATGAGTCCTTGTTTGATCGGATCATGCACCTGTGAGAGGCGTATCACTGACACATTCACTCCTCGCTCTGCCGCTTTCATTCCGCCTATCTCCGAGGCTTTGCGCGGGTTCGGGTGCAAAATGTTGAAGTAGTCCTCAGTCGCAGGCGTATTGGGTTCAACCGCACCGAGTGCCACGCCAGAAGTAATGAGCAATGGCCGCGAAGAGCCTTCCAATACGCTGCCCAGCGCCTCAATGATCTGGCCATCTCTGGCGCAATTGGCGACAAAGTCAGAAAAGTCGTGGTTGAAAGCCGTATGAATAACGCCATCGGTCTGGGCTGCACCGCGACGCAAACTGTCCAGATCATTAATATTGCCGAAGTGGACCTCAGCGCCCATCGCCGCCAGCGTCTGCGCGCCCTGCTCACTTCGGGTTAACCCCAGCACCTGATGGCCTGCGTTAATCAGTTCACGCGTGACTGCCGTGCCGATAAAACCTGTCGCGCCGGTAAGGAAAATACGCATATTACTTTACCTCTGAGTGTGGAAGAACGAGAGCGTCCCGTGGCCTCTACTGTAGATTCTGCGTGCAGCACGATCTATGCTGTAAAGTCGCTACTTTTCGTCTGATCGTCTCATCTGCCGGAGCTACTATGGATCCTCTCTCAGAGTTGCTTTCTTTGCTTAAACCTCAAAGTTATGCCTCGGGGGGCGTGGCCATTGGCCGCGAGATGTCCATCCAGTGGCCTGAACATGAGGGAATTAAGTGCTATGCCGTGGTCTCAGGCCAGTGCTGGCTCTCAGTGGAGGGCGTGGAGGCCGCGATACTGCTCAGTGCCGGCGACTGCTACCTTTTACCGCCGGGCCCGCCTTTTCGGATCGCCACCGATCTCACCGCCACGCCGGTAGATTTTGCCTTATTGCGCGACGCCCGACGTTTAGGCCAAACCCTACTGGGCGGCACAGAGGAAGAGTGTTTTCTGGTGGGTGGACACTTTGTACTGACCGGCCATCACGCCACGCTGCTGTTAGGGTCATTGCCGCCAATAGTGCATATCCAGAAAGAGGCGGACAGGACCGCGATGCGCTGGTCACTGGAACGCATGGCTCTGGAGGTTCGCGAACCGCAGCCAGGCGGAAGCTTAATCGTGCAACAACTGGCTTATATGATGCTTATTCAGGCGCTGCGGCTGCATCTCAACGACGCTTGCCATTCCAGTGTTGGCTGGCTTTTTGCCTTGGCAGATAAACATCTGAGCGAAGCGCTGTCCTGCATGCACAATAATCCGGGATACCGTTGGACCTTAGAAAATTTGGCCGCACACGTCGGGATGTCACGCTCGGCGTTCACCCGGCATTTCAAAGAGACGGTGGGAAGCGCACCGATTGAGTACCTGACGCACTGGCGGATGTTGCTGGCCTGTGACCGGTTGAAAAATTCAGCAGATTCTATTCCCCGTATCGCGACTTCGCTGGGCTACGAGTCGGAAAGTGCGTTCGGTAAGGCGTTTAAACGGGTGATCGGATGTTCACCGCGTCAGCATCGATGATGAATGGCCGGAAATTCGTGAAAACTTGAAGGATCAATTGCAGGGGATGGGGTGACTTCTACAATGAATTTACTGGGCTTTACTCTGGCCATTTTGCCGGTGGCGTTGTCTCCAGGGGCCAGTTTTACGCTGGCCATGAACAATGCCATACAGTACGGCATGAAAGGTACGGGGCGAATTATCCTCGGCACGCTGCTCGGGATTTACACCCATGCACTCCTGGCTGGGTTAGGCATCACTCGGCTTATTGCAGCCTACCCTTGGCTAATGAATGGCATAAAAATCGCCGGAACCATGTATCTGCTCTATTTGGGGGTTAGGCTTATCCGCAGCGGTATCGCCGCTCAGGCACTGGCTTTCGGTCAGGGTCAGCGGGTAACCGGCGTTAAAGAAGCTTATCTGGCAAACGTTCTCAACATCAAAGCCATTATGTTGTATCTGACGGTGATCCCGACCTTTGCAGGCAGTGGCGCAACGCTGTGGAGTTACCTTGCGCTGGCCTCCATTCATGTGGCAATTATGGCGTTGTGGCTGTTGTTTGCGGGGCAAGTATTAATACGTTCTGCAACCCGCATCAGCACCCAAAAACTGAAGAAAATCATCGATATTGGCGGTGGTTCATTGCTGCTGATTTTTACGTTGTGGCCTTATGTTGGTGTGTCATAAGTTTGTGAGTGATCTTTTCAACCGCAGAAACATCCTTAAATGCGCGCAGGCGAAGTGCCAAATTCCACTTGCTGAGAGTTCTCGCGTGGGTAGCTAGCATGTCATCTTCAGCTAGACGGCCATTTTCTACCCACCATGTGGCGACCTCAGCCCAATCCCAGAGTGGGGACTGTCCTTTAATGCGTTGTATGGGGCAGGGAAAATTCCCGCTACCTCGTTTGCCATCTTTAAGTAACGCAATGGCCTGACGAGTCATGCCCGTCAAAATGGCAATATCGCTTAATCCAACCAGTGCAGAGTCGACTGACTCAACCATCGCCCCAATACCCGCCGATTCAATATTTTCAATCGCCGATTCAATCGCCGCCTCGAAAGAGTCAGCTTCACGATCAAACTCAAGATAGACAGATTTTCCATATGCGTTAATTAACGCGTCATCACAACCGCTTTCAAACAGCGCATCTTCTAATCCTTCGGTCTCATAGGTGATGCCTGAGAGGGTGAGAGTGAAGTTATAAAGCGCCATAATACCTCTTTATTTTTCTTAAAAGGCGGCGTTGACCAATGTCAACGGGCTAACCCCTTTCCACTGTTCATATCACCCGTACGACGGCAGGTGGCTACAATCACCGCCTTCGTTGAAGAAAGGATATCAGGTTTATCCTGCAAAAAATGACAAGGTATCGATGAGTAATGTCCGTTTAGAAGGGAAGCAGTTATTGAAACCACCACCACGTTGCGCGTCGCTTTAGTGGAAGAGAGATTGTAATTCAAACCGTTAAGAACAATGCATTCCCGTAATCACCCCCTTCTCATTCGCCATAATATTTAAGCGCTCAGGATTGAAGTCCATCGTCACCATGGTGTTAGGCGTGATGAGACGCATCGGTTTAGCGAAACGCATGCCGTCTAGCGTCGATGACGGTTTACCCACCAAATACTGGAAAGACCCCGCGTTGCAGGTGTCGGGTTGCTGCACGCTTTCGGCCTGTTTAGCGGTGTCGGCGTGTTGTTGGCAAGCGGTCAGCGAGAAAGTCGCCAGAACGGCGAGAAGCAGACATTTTTTATTCATTATGAAAGGCTCGTGATGCGAAAAGGGAAAATGACGCAGCGGGCTTAGCCTGCACGTCCATGACAAGGTAAGGATAACAGGTAAATGGCTGTCGCGCCCGCCGCACTAGCAAACTAGTCCATGGTATACATCCTGACGTTTATGCTCTATATTGCGGCGCTTAACGCGATATTCCACCGGCTTAATCGCGTGGAACCCCTATTTTATAGCGCAATTTTTTGCATAAGGAACCGCACCATGACGAC
>Ga0105856_1001123_pt1 | contig 11818 bp, 16 predicted proteins | sample OrgsoiDNA_201060_FD_89681 | JGI IMG/M metagenome (GOLD analysis project Ga0105856, IMG submission 89681) | Permafrost soil microbial communities from the Arctic, to analyse light accelerated degradation of dissolved organic matter (DOM) -... | ecosystem: Environmental > Terrestrial > Soil >...
GGGCGATGATGTATGTATAATGCTGCACACTTAGGAAGCGTGGCCGAGTGGTTGAAGGCACCAGTCTTGAAAACTGGCGACGGGTTACACTGTTCGTGAGTTCGAATCTCACCGCTTCCGCCAGAAAAACCGAAAAAGCCCTTGATAATCAAGGGCTTTTTCACTTTTTTGGTCCGTCACGAATAGTTCGGCCACCATGTGCATGACACAAATATTTGACAACTTGCGGAAACGGTTTCCGCAAGTTGTCACGTTTCGCCGCCAGATGAGCATGTAACATCGATCAAATTTCATTTCTATAACTGCAATGTTTTGGTGAATTCTCACCGAATGTATCAAATTTCCCTTGAAAAACCACGCTAAGTGTGTCTGTAAATCCTTTCTAATCCTATCTTTTCGGCAAAGCCAGTGGCATAATTCACCTGTTGACAAGCAAAGTACTTGTCAATGCCGGTTTCCTCGCTGCGCAGTGATGTCCGAGATGGGTCGTTCTAAGGCGTGCGCCACAAAATAGAAGAAAAAAATACAATGACTACAAACGTTTTTGACGTAAATGTTGGGCAGTTAACGAGCGATAGTCGCTGGTCGTTTGAGGAATCAGATTGGTTTGTGTACGTAGACGATACCGGCTATGACAAGATTAGTTTTGATGACGTGCTAGGTTTCGCATTCGCCGGCAATGTTACCAACATCGATGTTTGGAAAAAATGGGTAGCTGGCGGACGTCCAGCTCCGGCCCCGATGGGCCATCTGGACCAGATGTCACTGATTATCATGAACATGTCGGATGGAAAGTTGGAATTTGCATCTGATTACATGCTCTTTTCCCATGCTGGGAATGCCATCGAGGCCTTGTATGGCGGTAGCGGCGGTCCATTTGCAAAAGACTGCTGGACCTCTAACCGATGCGCCCAGACGGCAATTGAAAGTGCAAAGGTTAAGGACACGTTCAGTGGCGGCAAGATGAAATTCCTGATGCGCGGCACTAAGAAGAATAATCTTTCCACTAACACTGACGTTGCTGAAATTAGCGAACATTGCAAGCAAAAAGGTGTAATGATGAACATGAAAAATCCGGCAAACACGGTACTTGTGAAGGATGCTGCGAACGATCCTTCAAATCAAGTCGCGCAGTCCGTTGCGCAGAAAGTCATGAATGGAAAGGCAGTGATGAACGCGCCGTTCCCAGGCATGAATCAGCCATGGACATTGGAAAAAAAATCGGAGCTGGCCAGTGTTCTTGATCGCTTCACCGCTAAGTGAAAAATGCGCTTCATTGAAGTAAAAAAAGCCCGTTAATACGGGCTTTTTTTGGGCCTATATTCTTTCCGGCCCCATTCTATCTGGTCGGTTTTACCAGCTCCCCCGCGCGCCGGTAGACTCGTTTTGTAATCTCCTTGTTGGTGTGTCCGAGCAACTGGCTTGCCTCGTCAAGGCTGATAATTTCGCTGGCCGCCTTCGGCCGGATATCGCGGAACTGGAAGGACTTGATGCGGCTGGCCAGTCCGGTCTTGCCTGCTTCCTCTGCCTTCGCGCTCGCCGCCAGCCGGGCTGGGCCGAACCTGTCACGCATCATTTTCATGGAGAGCTGGCGGCCGGATTCGGTACAGACCAAAGTGTCGCCGCCGCAGGCGATAGCGCGGGCTTCCAGTCGTTTGACGCACTTGCCAAGGTCAGTGAGGCGGTTGCCATCCGATAGGCTGATTCGCAGCAGCTTGCCGCGCTTTCCCTGGCGCACACGCAGCTCGTCGTCGCGCACGTCCTCCAGTTTCATTTTGAGTACGTCGGCAGGGCGCTGCCCGGTGAGGTAGTTGAGGTCCATCGCGTCCTTGAGCGCGTCAGATGCGAACTCGTAGACTGCTATCCAGACGTCCTCTTCGGCATAGTAATCGCGCGGCTGCTCCTTATTCTTGCGAACGCCGCGACAGGGGTTCTCGCGCTTGGTATAACCCCATTCTCGCGCCATATTGAACACATGGGAGAAGAGGGATATCTCGCGGTTCGCGCGCACCTTCGCCGTGCGTGCATCGCGGTAGCTGGCGATAACCTGCGGCGTTATCGCGTCAATTGGGGCGTTGTCGAACACTGGCCGTAGCTGCCTAAGTGAGTCGCTGTTTTCTACCTGGGTCCCTTTCCCCTTGGAGGGCAGGATATCCCGGATGTAGCGGTCAAAAATGAACGTCATGAGGGTCGTATCCTGCGGCGCCTCGACGCTTTCAAGTTCGGCCCATTTGCGCTTCGCTTCGTTCAAGTCCGTGCCGAGGGGGATTTCCTTGCGCTTGCCGGCATCGTCTCTGCCGTTGTAGTAGTAGCCAATCCAGAATTTTCCGGATGCTAACTGCCGCTTGCGCATCACCATGCGCGGCGGCAGTTTGATTCCTGTTGATTTAGGCCGCATTGAATTACCTTACCTTCGATATGTCCATGCCCCAGCCGCTGCCAGAGGCGCCGCTCAGAATGGCTGAGGGGTTGATCCCTGCGAGCTTCATGCGAGCGTACAGGCGGCCGATGATGGGCGCGCCAGCCTTGTTTTTGATGAATACCCAGCCGTTGCGTTGCAGCCATTCGATTTGGTCGTTTTTTCGGCTACAGCCGGATATGTCGTTGACCTCGTCCGGCGAGAGCATTTCTGACTGGACTGGCAATTCGAATATGGCGCTCATGCGGACACCAATTCTTCAATGAGGGCGAGGTGTTCGGTTACGGAGCGCACAATTGCGTAGCGGATCGCGGTCGCCCGGTCCGGGTGGTCGGCAACCATCGCAACGTGCCCGCCGCGCGGCTCTGCGGTTCCTACTAAGGCGAATTCATCCCAATGGACCGAACTAACTGGATACTGTGCCAGCAGGTCGCCGGCAGCGCACCAGTCGCCGCACCAGTCGGGTACTTTGGCTTGGCCACGGCAGCTCGGTGCGCCGTCGGCTGGTTCACCGAGCAGGCTTCCGCCAAGTTCAATGATGTTGGTCCAGCCCAGCGCGAGCGCCAGCTCGGCATTGGCGTAGTGGTAGCGCATGGCCTCGTCCTGCGCTTCCAGGCGCGCTTGGCAAAGTCGGCACGAGGTCGGAAATTTGCGGTCGCACATCGGCGCGTGCGAAAGAGTTGTGTTGCTGCCGTTCATATTGGTTCCTGCGTGTGTGGTTTTGTAGTGCCGGCGGCGATGCCGCCAGCGCTTTGCGTTGTTGGTCAGGCTATGCGCAGCTGGTCCGCTTGCTTGCCGATTCCAGCGTGTACCTGGGCTTTGCTGCCCTGTAGCCAGCCGTTGGTTGCGTGGCGTTCGGACTGCGCGCTGTTCGCCAGTTCGCGCCTTGTGGTGGTGAGCGCGCCCAGCTCGGGATGGCGCAACGCCACGAAAGCGTTAACCGCAGCCTGGCGGTCGACGTCGATGGCGGGGAAGTGGACGTTTCGGCCGACTGCTTGAACCCAGCCTGCGCAGAATTCATCGGCTGCCGCTACCTTGTTTTTGCGGTAGCGGGCCAGATGGGTTTTCGTATATTCAGCGCGTGCCCGAACCAGCTGGGCGCTAAGTACCGAGTAGGTGTAGGCCGCAACCTCGGCGGCCGATCCTGGGGCGATGAATGTGTAGCCGCCGACAAGCGTGCCGCGCTGATACTGGGAGGAGAAAATCAGCTTGCAGCTAAACATCCTGGCCACGATGTTGGCCAGCTGGACCTCGTATTCTGGTGGGCGCTTTGCGGCGCGACCCTTCGCCCATTGTTCGGCTACGCTTGAGGCCAGCAGCTCGGGATTATCGACATCGAAGCGGGCCATAAGCGCTTGCGCTTGCGCCATCGCGCGCGCCGCCTCTTCGGGGAAGGTTGAGTGTTTCGCACGCGACAGGCACGCGCGGATTTTTCGGAGTGCGTCGTCGCGGGTCATGCTGCGGTCCCTTCTTCTGTGGTAGCAATGCTGAGTGCGCGGTTCTTCTTAATCTTGATGATCGGCTGGCCGTCAGTCTTCTGGTCGTCCGCTTGTTCGGCCTTTGGCTTCAAGGTGATTTTTGTTCTCGGCGCTTCTTCTGGCGTGGACGCTGGCGGCGTGACGCTGCCGTCGTCGTTGAGGACTCCTTCGTGTTTTGCCATGCGCAGCAGCGTTTGATAGCCCTTGAAATTGTCGTCGTCCTGGTCCTCTTCCAGTTCGCCGTCCTCGTCAAGGTGCCAAGGCTCAACGCCAAGCCAGTCGCCGCAGACCAGGTCAACGATAATCTGTTGCACCTCGGAAGGGCCGGCTTGATCTATGTATGCGCGCACGGCATTATCATCGCGCGCGGTAAGGGCGTAGGTATCGCTCAGGATGTCGTCGGGCAGCGAATACTCATTGAGCATTTGCTTTGCCACTTCGCGCAGCGTTCCGAGCTTGAAGCCATTGGCGCCGGCCGCGCGCACTTTCTTGTAGAGGTTGACGCGCTCGGTCGTCAGTTGCTCCGCGCGTTCGGCTTGTGCTGCCTCGGCAGCGATGCGGGCCTTTTCGGACTCGGTCTGTTTTTTAATGGAAGCGGTCGTGGCGTCGCCGCCGGCAGCGGTGCGTGCCTCGCGCGCGGCTTCGCTTTCGCAGGCGCCTGCGGCTTCAAGGGCGAGCTGCGTCGCGTCGCGGTCATAGAGTGCTTCCAGCCTGCCGTCGCCGCCTTTGACGTAGGCGACGACAGGCGGGCGCTGTTCCGTCTTCAAATAATTACGGACATAGCCCGCCATGCCGGTGCCTGGCGTTACGCGGTCGAATGTGTAGATGGGCGTGTCTGTACCGACGAGTGTGCTGCCTCGGCGATAGATCACGCCCCACACTTCGCTGGCATCTTGCCCCTCATGCACTGGGATGCCTTGTTTCTTCGCTTGAGCGGCCAGCTTGATATAGTGCGCGGCGGTCTTCTCTTGGAAGCAGTAGGGATCGGTGCAGGTGTCGGCTTGGATGCCCACGAATACCAGGGGCTGATTGCCTGCGAGTTTAGGGCATGCAATGCATGAGCCAGCGTCTGGCAGCAGCTTGGCGTCTTTAATCACGAACACGGCCTTTTTCAGGTCCAGCATGTACTTGTCCTGAATCCATTGCTTCGCCCTGCGGAAGGACATCGGATCGTCCGTAGGCAATCCGTTCGGGCGCAGGATTTCGCGCACGGCTTGGCTCTGCAAGCTGGCCACCGGGATGCGGGCAATCAGCAGCGCGGTCGACGCTGGCAGATGCTCTTGGTTGTCCAGGAACTGCTCCCGCACGTCGAGATTCAGCGCGCACAACTTGAGGCGGCCGTAAATGTAGCTGCGACTCTTGTCCAATTTCTCGGCCAGCTGGTCGGCGTTGTATCCGTGCTTCATCATGAGGCGTTCGTAGCCCTCAGCCTCTTCCAGCGGGTGCGGATCGTCGCGCTGAAGGTTTTCCAGAATTTGCAGCTCCAGCGCTTCCATGTCGCTGAGGATTCGGCACATGGCCGGAATAACTTGAAGGCCCGCCATAAGGGATGCGCGGAATCTCCGCTCGCCGGCGACGATTTCATAACCTTGCGGTTCCTCCTCGGTGGCCGTCACTGGTCGAATCAAAATCGGTTGTGCGACACCTTTGGCCTTGATGCTAGCTGCAAGTTCGTCCAGCTTGGCCGAGTTGAAGCGTTTGCGGTTGGTCTTAGAAATGCGGATGTCCGCCACCGAGTAGTGGCCGAAAGTGCCAGTATTGGCAGGCACCTCGTCGGCGCCCACTGGCTGGTATGTTATCGCCGACAGTTGCGGCGCCGGGAGGATGGTCAATTCGTTGCTCATGTTTTCTATCTCGTAGATGGTGTGCGATGTGCAGACGTCTGCACAATTAGTCGATGTCGTTTGCGGCAAGCATTCGGTAATCCACCGGGCGGTATCGGGGCCGGCGCGCTCGTGCAGCGTTGCGTATCAGCAGGCGCAGCGCGGTGTCCTTCATGGCGTCTTCCAGGGGGAGAGCTATTGCCAGACTGCGGTGTGCTGCGACGAGGGCAGCGTGGTCGGGTTCTGCGGCTTGGCGTGTCTGTTTGACCGGTCCTACCGAGATACCGCACGGGTCGGCACCATACTTTTCGGAGGCATATTCATACGCGCCGTAGCTGGTCGTGGCGCGGGTTTTGAATTGCGTGGTTTTGGTTTCGGTTTTCACGCGCACGTTGAATTCCCGCAGGATGTGCGCGTGAATTAGCAATGCCGTGCGCAGGTCGTCGGCGGTGTCGCCGGCAGTCCCGCTTAGGCCGGCAGCCCTGAGAAGTTCTAGCGCATTGTTGGCTGCGGCTTGCAGCTTTTTGCCAGACTGCGTAACAGCTGCGGCGAGTTCGCGCATCGTGCTGTTGGCGAGGGTGTGCGGTGCGCGCGCCATCACTCCTCCTTGCTAGCTTTGTTGGCGAGTGCAAACGTCTGCACACGCTTAACTGGTTGATTGAGATTGCGGGCAGCGATGTAGTCGTGCCCGCGCAAGCCTTGGAGTGAGTCCGGCAAGACGTCTCGAACCCGGAGGCTCTTTGAGTCCTGCTCGCTCAGTCTTTCAGCACAAGTCCCAGTACTGAGTGCTTTGTTCATGTTTGCTCCGGTCGATGTAACGGAGCAAATTAAACCACGGGTTTAATGTCGAAGTCAACCGTAGGTTGAATTTATGGTCGAATTTCAATGACTGCTACGGCAATAGGTTGATATTGCTGTTAAGCTATATAGTTACCGAGGGGATATATATTGCAAATGAATCAAGTTGAAGAAAAGCTGTTGAGTGACTTTCGGGCAATGGCGCCAAATGCCCAAACGATGATCTTAAAGCAGGCCAGCAGGTACGTGGAGTTGTTCCCCGCACCTCGCCGCATGCGCCCAGACCTAAGACTTGTCACTATTGGAGCTAAGGCGCGGCTGTGACACCTTTGGAGCATCTTCGGCCGTGGCGATTATAAATGCCCTTCCATCTTGGGCTGACTCCCTATACAGAGTAAGCAGATATAGCTCCTCAGTGTCTACATACACGAGTGCTAGGGATTTCGGTTGGTTTGCCGTTTTTGGATTTTCTATTACTAGAAGTTCATCAAGTGAGAGGCCGAGAACCTCGGCTACCAAAACGGCCTTGCTGCGCGAAATTTTTCCGGTAAGTGTCCATTTTGACACTGCATTAATTGATACACCAGCCTGTTCTGCGAGCCAGCCCTGGGTCTTATTTAAGGCCGCTAGGCGGTTCGCTATCGTTTTTCCAATTTTTTGTTCCATGCCTACATTCTCAGGTTGAAGGATGCCGTGTTCAACCAAGTGCTGGTTGAATTTAAATTCAACCTGTGGTTTAATTCGCTTCATGGAACTCACCTCAATTACCCCTATTGCAAAGGCTGTGGACGAAGCCGGCGGTGTCGCAGTCATTGCGACCGCATTCGGCATTAGTCCACAAGCTGTCTATAAATGGATCAGGGCCGGTAAGGCGCCTGGCAATCGATGCGTCCGGTTAGAGCAGTTGTCAAACTTTGTGGTGAGTCGCCATGAACTTTGCCCAGACACATTTGGCGAAAAGCCAATAGGGCACTGACTCTCCGCGACTACGGCATGTGCTGCTGCTCAGTCACTTGTTGGCGACAGTTAGAAGTCTACGTTAAGGCACGTAATAAAAAACCACAATTTATAGGGAACTCGTATGGAAATTAGGGCCGCTGTTTTGGCGATGGTCAGCGCTGTGCGAGGTAAGCGAATTCACGCAGCAGCTATCAACGCAACGATGCACGAGTGCGCTGCTGTTGTAGATGCTCCCAAAGCGGCTACCGGCGATGTGCCGGTGGCAGATTTGAGTGCCTACACGGGCGATGCATATTCACGCATCGGCTGCACGCTTGTTGTTCACATTGCGGAGAGTAAATGGTCTCTGCGCGTGTACGCGCCAGGGTACAAGCCATTCGGTGACGAGGGCTGCATTGAGCACTACTTTCCCCGCCGACATGGATCGACGGGGATCGCGATAGATGCGTTCATTCACGGTAGCGCTGACTTGCGCAGCGTAGGGCTTGCGATGGTTGCTGCGGAGCGGGCCTATGCCGCGTCGAAGTCGTCGGTCACGTTGTAGGTCTGGTTGAACTCAATGTTGACTAGGGCAGGGGTTTTGTCGTCGGCTTTGTATTGCCGAGTCTTCGCGCGGGTAAAGGATAAGTCCCCAGCGCCGAAATAAATTTCGGTTTCATCGGCCAAATTCCAAACCCATTCCAGTTGTTGCTTTAATTCTCCGAGAGAGATCGTTTTCGGTTTGCTCATGAGGGTTTCTTTCGTGTCAGTTGATGTTGAGGGACTGAAATTGTACACGGCTGAAATCCTCTTTTTTTCAAATGTTTGGAGAGCTTTATGGATGTTCGTAGCGCAGTATTGAAAATGATCGGTGCCGTTAATGGCTCATGGTCTGTCACCGCGGCCTATCTGGGGATGACGGAAAACTCCCTGCGTAATCGCGCGTATGAAACCAAGGGGCAGGCACTGTCCACCTACGACAAGCTATCGCTTCAACAGCTGTCCGGGACGACCTTGTTCGCTGAGGCTGTCGCTGCTGAGAGCGGCGGCACATTTATCAAATTGCCGGACATTGGCGAAATCGAGAACGACTCTATCCAGGCGCTGTTCAATCAGAATTACGCCGAACTAGGCGCAATGTTTGCGACGTTCACGGCGGCTATCGCAGATGGCGAAATCGATGATAAGGAGCGCGCTCAACTGCAAGGCCAGGGGGAGCAGCTGCATCGAAAGACCGAAATGCTCTTGGCGCTGATGTTTGGCGTGTACTGTCGCCGCACCAATACCGTAAAGCTGGAGACAGCGCGGAAGGTGGCGAATGTCTAACTTCGACTTGCCACGCCGTGGTAGCGCCGCCTATAGCGCGCTGAATGCCTTGAGTAATGTTGGCGGCTTCATGACGGTCGATGCCTGGTTGCGCTTGCTGGACTGGCGTGGTCCGAAGCGCCTTTTCTTGGCCGATGTTGTTGGTCACTTGCAGCGGGCCAAGTTGGTGTTAATCGACGCTGAATCCTGCCGTGTGACGGATAGTGGTCGGCGCTACCTCGGCCAGAAGGTTGAGGAGCGTAGCGAGCCAACCGGCGCGATTGCGGGTCCTAAATACATTCCACCAGCACGCAACCTTAATATCTCCCGTCACTTTCCGCCGCGTGTTGATCGCGCCGGCTCGCTCGATCACTTAGCGATACCGTCGCTGATGGCGAACCAGCGCGTTGCATATGCGCCCAAGGCGTGAGGCAGGTAGTCGCAGCATAACGATAACAACAATGGCCTTGGCGTATCTGTCGGGCCGATTGCAACCATACCGAATCAACCCATGATCTACTACCCGCATTACATCGCTGACTTCAACAGCGCTACACGGCCATGCTCGCGTCTTGAGCGCGGCATATACCGCGACATGCGGGATATGTACTACGAGACTGAAAAGCCGCTGCCGCTCGATCCGAAGGTGCTTAATCGCCGCCTGCTTGTCCAAACGCCCGAAGAGGTCGAGGCGGTAGAGCAAGTGCTGGCTGATTTTTTTGAGCGGACAGATGAGGGCTGGTTCAACGCAGAGTGCGCGCTGCGTATTAGCGAGTTCCACGAGCATCAAGAAAAGAGTAGCGCAGGCGGTAAAGCGAAGGCCGAGAAGGACGCGCGCAGGAAGCAAGCAGAAGCCGAGGCGGCCGCGCGCAAACTCCAAGAAGATAACGAGGCAGCCGCGCGCAGGCAGCAAGAGGAACTGGATTTTCTGCGCGATAGCAGCGCAAGAGATTCGGGAATTCTGCCCGAAGGCTGCGCGCAGGATGCGGGCAGCTTGCGCGAAGGTGCCAACCAAAACCAAAATCAAAATCAAAACCAAAATCAAAACCAAAATCAAAACCAGAACAACCCCCCAGCACAGCCAACACTGAGCGAAGACCGCGCGGGCGGGGCAACCCCGGTCCAGTTGAGCATCGCTTTCCGAACCCATGGGATCGACTGCCAGCCAGCAAACCCGAATTTGCATGCGCTGTCGGCCCAAGGTCTGACGCTTGACGTGCTGGACGCCGCTTGTGCCGAAGCCAAGCGCAGCAAGGCCGGCCAGTCGATCAGCCTCGGCTACGTGGTTGGGATTTTGAAGCGTTGGCGCGGTGAGGCCGAAGCGTTGAGTGTTCAGGGCGCTGTGCCGCCATCACGCGCATCGTCGGCTCATTTCGGCACGTCCAAAGACCAAATTCGCCGCGACACCATCACCGCATTGACAGGAAGTGTGACCTATGACCACCCAGACATTATCGACATCGTCCCCCAGCTGGCCTGACGGCAGATTGCCGGAAAGATGGGTAAATGCGTTATTCAACAAAATGGCCTTCGCCTACGGTTCCAAGTTCGCGGATATGTGGAGCGGTGTTGATTCGGCCGGCCTCAAGCAGTATTGGGCGCAGAAGTTGGGTGTACTCACCCGTGACGATTTGGAGCGCGGCGTGCAAGCGCTGGATAAGCAGAAGTGGCCGCCAACGTTGGGCGAATTCATGCTGTTGTGTCGCCCGCCAGTTGATCCTGTGGTTGCCTTTCATGAGGCATTGGAGCAAGGCCAGCGGCGAGGCCGTGGCGATGAAGAATCCTGGACTAGCCCGGCGATCTTCTGGGCTTGGCGAAAAATCGGCAGCTACGACTTTGAGCATCTGCCGTATGCGGTGCTGCGCCAGCGCTGGGAAGCGGCACTAGCGCATGAGCTGGGCAAGTCGAACATCGAGCCGATACCGCCGCAGGCCGTGGCGTTGCCGGCGCCGGGCAAGACGTTGATGGCGTCGGCAAAAGCCCGTGAGCTGTTGGCAAGTTTGAAGGTCAAGAGCGTGGGGCAGACGCTAGACCCTACGGTTGACGGAAAGCTATGGGCAAGAGTGATTTTGGAAAAGCGAGAGCGTGGTGAGCCGGTCGGCATTGCGCAAGTTGAAGCAGCAGAAAAAGCGTTGGGACTGAGGTAATACGATGGAATCGGTGATGAGAATTGAGGTTGATGGCAAGGTGTATGTTGAGGATACGCGCCGGACAAAAGATGTTCACGCGGCGCCTGTCGGGCCTCGCGTTATCCCTGGCGCACGTCGGGAGGAGGTAAGCGCACTGGATTACTGTCTGGGCGTGTGGGTGCGCTGGCAGCGCCGCGACGATTCGCGCCTTGGTTGGCGCGGTAAGAGCACCATGCTTGAAAGTGACTACACCGAGGACGAAGAAATTGATAGCGAAGCGCTCTACAGCAGCATGGACACGCAGGTCGCGGAAGCCGTCGAGGCGATGATGCGCGGCCTGCCGCGATACTTGGATTGGGCCATTCGTCGTCGCTGCAACATCGCTACGGTATGGCGCTTTCCGTCTCTTGTATTCGCCGACGTATTAACGGAGGCAGAGACTGCTCTTGAGGTGCTTCTCAGAAAAAATATTGCCACGCGCGGTTTCTTTGTTTAGAATCCGCCTCGGGGCAAGTCACGTCCCTACAAAACCTAACCTCGCGAATGCGGGGTTTTTTTTCGTCTGGAGATTTGCATGGCCATACCCGTCAACGTAAGCGGCAGTATGGATCGCATCATCTCCGACATCGCCCGCAAGAAGCAGGGCACGCTTGAGAAAGCGATACCGCGTGCGCTCAACCGCACCGTATCAATGGCGATGACACAGTCGTCGCGCGATCTGCGCGCCGAAGGCTATAACTTCAAAGCCAGCGAGATCAAGGCCGCGATGCAACAGCAGAAAGCATCGACGGGCAACCTAGTGACGACGCTCAAGATACGCCGCAAGACCAAGAGCCTGATGGAGTTCAGCCCGCGCGAGAGCAAAGCGGGTGTGACAGTGCGCGTGCGCGGCTCGGCCAGGTTGATTAAGGGCGCGTTCATCGCGCA
>Ga0105856_1001125_pt1 | contig 11793 bp, 11 predicted proteins | sample OrgsoiDNA_201060_FD_89681 | JGI IMG/M metagenome (GOLD analysis project Ga0105856, IMG submission 89681) | Permafrost soil microbial communities from the Arctic, to analyse light accelerated degradation of dissolved organic matter (DOM) -... | ecosystem: Environmental > Terrestrial > Soil >...
GCGGGCGCGGAGGCGAGCACCTCGTCGCGCGGCATGAACGGAATGTGAGGAAGCACATATGTCGATGAGCAAGAACGAGAGCGTACTCGCCGGGGTTGCGGCTGGACTCGTGGCTGGCGTCGCCGGCACGACGGTCGTGGCGCGTCTTCTCCGCGAAAAGGCGCACGGCGCGGCGGAACCTGGCGCCAGCGCCGACGCGGGCAGCCCCGAACACAAGATCGCCTTCTACCGCTCGCCGATGAACGCCGCCGACACATCGCCCGTTCCCCGCAAGGACGCGATGGGGATGGACTTCGTGCCCGTCTACCAGGACGAAGCCGCGGGGCACAGCGAGGTGTCAGGGCTCGCCGAGGTGAAGATCGATGCCCAGCGCCAGCAGCTCATTGGCCTGCGGACCGCCGAAGTCACCCAGGGACCCATCTCCAGCGACTGGCGCACGGTGGGCCGCGTCGCGGTGGACGAGACGCGGGTGCGGAAGATCAACGTGAAGGTGGATGGATTTGTCGAGAAGCTGTTCGTCGACTACACCGGCAAGTTGGTCCGCCGCGGCGACCCGCTCTTCTCGCTCTACAGCCCGGACCTTCTCAGCGCGGAGCAGGAGTACCTGCTTGCCCTGCGCACCAGACAGCAGCTCGGCGCGAGCCCCGCGGGTGAGGACCTGGTCGCTTCGGCACGCCGGCGGCTGGAGCTGTGGGACATCCCCAGGTCGGAGCTCGAGGCGCTGGAGCAGACCCAGACTCCGCATCGAACACTGACGCTGACCTCGCCCATCTCGGGCGTCGTTACCGCGAAGAACATCGTGCAAGGCTCGCGGCTCACGGCGGGCGAGATGCCCCTGGAGATCACCGACCTGTCCCGAGTCTGGGTGCTCGCGGATGCCCACGAGAGCGACCTGCCGCGCGTCCAGCTCGGAACCAAGGTGACGCTGACGCTGGAAGCGGTGCCGGGCCGTACCTTCACCGGCAGGGTGAGCTTCATCGAGCCCGTGCTCGACCCGAAGACCCGCACCGTCAAGGTCCGGCTCGCGTTCGCCAATCCGCGCGGCGACTTGCGCCCGGAGATGTTCGGCGAGGTGGTCTTCCACACGCGGCCCCACCAGGGCCTGCGCGTCCCCGCCGACGCCATCCTCGATTCCGGAGACCGCAAGGTCGTGTTCGTCACCATGGGCGACGGCCACTTCGAGCCTCGCGAGGTGAAGGTGGGGGACCTGAGCTCGGACCTGGTGGAGATCAGCGAAGGCGTTCGCGCCGGCGAGCAGGTGGTGGTTCGCGCCAGCTTCCTGGTGAATTCGGAGTCGCAGCTCAAGTCGGCGCTCGCGGCGCTCATCTCCAAGCCGGTCGTCGCCGACAAGCCAGCCGGGCGAGTGCCGCTCGTGCGCCGCGCTCATGACGCGCCGAATCCATGATCAAGCGCATCATCACCTTCTCCGCGCATCACCGCGGCATCGTAATCGCTGCCGTGCTTCTCGCGCTCGTCGCCGCCTATTGGAACGCAACCCACATCCCGCTGGACGCGCTTCCCGACCTCAGCGACACGCAGGTCATCGTCTATTCGCGCTGGGACCGCAGCCCCGACATCGTCGAGGACCAGGTCACGTACCCGATCGCCAGCGCGATGCTGGGCACGCCGAGGGTAAAAGCGGTGCGCGGTTTCTCCGACTTCGGCTACAGCTACGTCTACGTCATCTTCGAGGACGGCACCGACCTCTACTGGGCGCGCAGCCGCGTCCTGGAGTACCTGAGCAAGATCCAAGGGACGCTCCCGGCCGGAGTGAAGACGGAGATGGGCCCCGACGCGACGAGCGTGGGCTGGGTCTTCCAATACGCGCTCGTGGACCGGACCGGGAAACACAGCACCGACGAGCTGCGCTCCTATCAAGACTGGTTCTTGCGCTACTCACTCCAGTCGGTGCCGGGCGTGGCGGAGATCGCGACCGTCGGCGGGCAGATCCGGCAGTACCAGATCAACGTCAATCCCAACCACCTCCTCGCGCACGGCCTCACCATCAACGAGGTGACCGACGCCGTCCGCCACGGCAACAACGACGTCGGCGGCCGGCTCGTCGAGCTCTCCGGACGCGAATATATGGTGCGCGGACGAGGCTACGTGAAGAGCACGAAGGATCTCGAGGCGCTGGTCCTGAAGTCGGTGAACGGCACGCCGGTCACCATCAAGGACGTGGCGAGCGTATCCATCGGTCCCGAGCTGCGCCGGGGCATCGCCGACTTCAATGGCGAGGGCGACGTCGTCGGCGGCATCGTGGTCATGCGCTACGGCGAGAACGCGCTCAACGTCATCGAGCGCGTCAAGGCGAAGCTCGCGGAGCTTGCGCCCTCGCTGCCTTCCGGCGTGGAGGTGGTCACCACCTACGACCGCTCGGAGCTGATCGATCGCGCCATCGGGACGGTCAAGGACAAGCTCTTGGAAGAGATGATCATCGTCTCGATCATCATCCTCATCTTTCTCTGGCACGTGCCGTCGGCCATCGTCCCCATCGTCACCATTCCGGTCAGCGTCGCCCTGGCGTTCATTCCAATGAATCTAATGGGGCTCAACGCCAATCTGATGTCGCTGGCCGGCATCGCCATCTCCATCGGCATCTTGGTGGACGGCGCCATCGTCGAGGTCGAGAACGCCTACAACAAGCTGCATCTCTGGGAGGCCGGCGGGCGCAAGGGTGACTTTCACCAGGTGCGGCTGGAGGCGCTGCTGGAAGTCGGCCCCTCGGTCTTCTTTTCGCTGCTGGTCATCGCAGTGGCGTTCCTGCCGGTGTTCACGCTCGTGGATCAGGAAGGGCGCCTCTTCCGGCCGCTGGCGTGGTCGAAGAACCTGGCGATGGCCATCGCCGCGCTCCTGGCGGTCACGCTCGACCCGGCCATGCGGATGCTCTTCACCCGGATGGACCCCTTCGAATTCCGCCCGCGCTGGCTCGCAAGGGTCGCCAACGCGCTCCTGGTCGGCACCTACCGCGCCGAGGAGAAGCACCCCATCAGCCATCTCCTGCATCGCATCTACGAGCCGCCCTGCCGATTCGTGCTGCGGCATGCGAAGCTGACCATCGCGCTGGCCGTCGCGCTCGTCCTCGCGACCATCCCCGTCTATCTGAAGTTGGGCAGCGAGTTCATGCCGCCGCTCAACGAAGGCACGCTCCTCTACATGCCCACCACGCTGCCCGGCGTGTCGGTCGGGGAGGCGCAGGCGATCCTGCAGACGCAAGACCGGATCCTGCGCGGCTTTCCCGAGGTGGCGAGCGTCTTCGGCAAAGCGGGCCGGGCAGAGTCGTCCACCGACCCCGCGCCGTTCTCGATGATGGAAACGACCATCGTGCTCCAGCCCGAATCGCTGTGGCGCGAGCGGCGGCGCTGGTACTCGGGCTGGGCACCAGCGTTCTTGAAACGGCTCTTGCGCCCATTCTGGCGCGACCGGATCTCGGAGCCGGAATTGGTCGAGGAGATGGACCTCGCGATGAAGGCGCCCGGCCTCACCACCGCGTGGACGATGCCGATCAAGGCGCGCCTCGACATGCTCTCGACCGGCATCCGCACGCCCGTGGGCCTCAAGGTGAGCGGCGCGGACTTGAAGGAGATCGAGCACGTCGCGCTGGATGCCGAGGCCATCCTCCAGCGCGTCCCGAACACGCGTAGCGTCTTCGCCGAGCGGGTCGCGGGTGGCTATTTCCTCGACTTCGTCCTCAACCGCGACAAGCTCGCCCGTTACGGCTTGTCGGTCGACGACGCAAACGCGCTGGTGATGACCGCGGTCGGCGGCGACAACCAGGGGACCACGGTCGAGGGCCGCGCCCGCTACCCCATCAACGTCCGCTACCAGCGCGACTACCGCGAGGACCTGGCGGCGCTGAAGCGGGTGTTCATCCCCATCGCCGGAGGCGGGCACATTCCGATGGAGGAGATCGCGGACCTCCAGCTCGTCCAGGGTCCCTCGATGATCCGCGACGAGAATGGCCTGCTCGCGGCGTACGTGTTCGTCGACTTCGACACTTCGAAGGTGGACGTGGGCAGCTACGTGGCGGAGGCGAAGAAGGCCATCGCCGAAAGGCTCGCAACCCCTGCCGGGTACTCCGTCAGCTGGAGCGGCCAATACGAGAACATGCTGCACGTCAAGGAGCGGCTGAAGCTGATCGTGCCCATCACGCTGGTGTTGATCTTCGCGCTGCTCTACCTGAACACGAAATCGGCGTTCAAGGCGGGCTTGGTGATGCTCGCCGTGCCGTTCTCGGCGATCGGCGCGGTCTGGCTCCTCTTCCTGCTCGGCTTCAACGTCTCGATCGCGGTGTGGGTGGGGATGATCGCGCTGATGGGGCTCGACGCCGAAACCGGCGTCTTCATGCTCGTCTTCCTCGACCTGTCGCACGACGCCGCCAAGGCCGAGGGACGCCTGCGCACCAGCGCCGACCTCGTCGAGGCGATCATCCACGGCGCGGTCAAGCGCGTCCGTCCCAAGGCGATGACGGTGTGCGCCGCGTTCATGGGGCTCTTGCCAATCCTCTGGTCCACGGGCACGGGCGCCGATGTGATGAAGCGAATCGCCGCGCCGATGGTCGGCGGACTCGTCACCTCGTTCCTGCTCGAGCTGCTCGTCTACCCGGCGGTGTACTTCCTCTGGAAGCGACACGAAGTGACCGATGATGCGCTCACTACAGTTTCAGGCGGCGCAGCCGCAGCGCATTCCCAATCACCGATACCGAGCTGAGACTCATCGCCGCTGCGGCGAGCATGGGGCTGAGGAGGATGCCGAACGCCGGGTAGAGAACGCCGGCCGCGATCGGCACGCCCATGACGTTGTAGATGAACGCAAAGAAGAGACCCTGCTTGATGTTGCGAATGGTCGCGCGACTGAGTCGCCGCGCGCGAGCGATCCCCTGCAAGTCACCCTTCACCAGGGTGACTCCGGCGCTCTTCATCGCCACGTCGGTTCCAGTTCCCATGGCGATGCCAACCTGCGCCTGGGCCAGCGCCGGAGCATCGTTGACACCATCGCCGGCCATGGCGACGACGCGTCCTTCGGCTTGCAGGCGCTTGATGGTCTCGGCCTTTTGATCGGGCAGCACCTCCGCGATGAGCTCGTCGATGCCGAGCTTCTTGGCGACCGCGGAGGCTGTCGTCTTGGCGTCACCCGTCAACATGACGACGCGCAGGCCTTCGTCGTGAAGCTCGCGGAGCGCGGCCACGGTCGTGCCCTTGATGGGATCGGCGACGCCGATGATGCCGGCGATCTTTCCGTCGACCGCCACGAACATGACCGTCTGGCCGTCGCCCCGCATCGATTCCGCCTTCGTTCCGAGCTCGCTCGACGCCAGGCGCAGGTCACTCATCAGCTTCGCATTGCCGAGCGCCACGCGATGACCTTGGATCGTCCCCGTCACGCCCTTGCCCGTCGTGGACGCAAAGCCGGCGACGCTGGCCAGTGCGATTCCGCGCGTCTTCGCGCCCTCGACGATGGCGGCTGCGAGTGGATGTTCGCTCCCCTGCTCCAGGCTGGCCGCGAGCTCGAGAAGCGAAGCCTCCGTGCCGTCCGCCGTCTCGATGGCGACGACCTTGGGCTTTCCCTCCGTGAGCGTCCCCGTCTTGTCGACCACCAGCGTATCGACTTTCCGCATTACCTCGATGGCCTCGGCGTTCTTGAAGAGGACGCCAAAGGCCGCGCCCTTGCCGGTAGCCACCATGATCGACATCGGCGTCGCGAGGCCGAGCGCGCAGGGGCAGGCGATGATGAGCACGGCGACGGCGTTGACGATTGCGTGGGCCATCCTCGGTTGCGGTCCAAAGACACCCCAGGCGATGAAAGTGAGTACGCTGGCGACAATGACCGCGGGAACGAAGTATCCGGCGATCACATCCGCTAGCTTTTGAATCGGTGCGCGGCTTCGTTGCGCCTCGCCCACCATGCGAACGATCTGCGCAAGGAGCGTCCCCGAGCCGGTGCGCTCGTCGCGCATCACCAGCGAGCCGGTGCCGTTGACGGTCGCGCCGATGAGCCGATCGCCCTTCTGCTTCTCGACGGGAATCGATTCGCCGGTGACCATCGATTCGTCTACCGAGCTCGCTCCTTCCAGCACGCTGCCGTCGATCGGGACCTTCTCGCCGGGGCGCACTCGAAGCCGGTCGCCAACCGCCACGGCCTCGAGCGCCAGGTCCTCTTCGGCGCCGTCGTCGCGGATGCGTCGAGCCGTCTTCGGAGCGAGGTGGAGGAGCGCGCGAATTGCAGCGTTGGTCTCGCTTCGCGCTCCGAGCTCGAGGACCTGTCCCAGCAGCACCAGCGCGACGATAACCGCGGCGGCCTCGAAGTAGACAGCCACCGCGCCGTCTTCTCCCCGAAATGAAGGAGGGAAGATCGCGGGAACGAGGAGCGCGACGACGCTGTAAGCATAGGAGACGCCTATCCCCAAACCAAAGAGGGTGAACATGTTCAAGCTACGGTTCACGAGGGACTGCCAGGCGCGCACGAAGAACGGCCAGGCGCCCCAGAGCACGACGGGAGAAGCGAGGCCGAACTCGATCCAGGCGACGGCGCGAGCACCGGGCCAATGATGGATCGGCATGCCCGGCAGCAGCTCGGACATTCCCATCAGGAACACGATGCACGCAGGTCCGATCGACAGGCGGAACCGGCGCCGCATCTCGAGGAGCTCGGTGTTTGGCGCCTCCTCCGCAGCGACCGTGCGGGGCTCGAGCGCCATTCCGCAAAGCGGACACGAGCCAGGCGCGTCGCGAACGATCTGCGCGTGCATCGGGCAGACGTATTCGGAGGTCTTTCTGGAGGTCATATGGAGCCCGCCGCCCGCCGCTTCGCGCGCTTGAGGACTTCGAACCAGAGCACGCACACAAACCCGGCCCCCAGGCTGAGCGCGAGGTCCGCGGGGTGGAGCGGTGCGAAGCGGAACAGGCGCTGCGCAAACGGAACCACGAGCGCCAGACAAAGGAAAACCGAGGCGCCGAGCAGCACCCAGCGCAGCGCGGCGTTGGGAGTCCGCAGCATCGACAGGGCGGGCCGCGTCCATGAGCGATTGACGAAGCCCTGCAGCCCGGCCAGCTCCAGGGAGAGCCCGCTCTGCTCGTCCGCAAGCGCTCCCTCCTTGATCGCGCCACGCGCGACGCCGAGAACGCGGAGACCCTGGGCCGCGAGGCCCGTCACCTCGCGCGCCAGCGAGGCCCGTCGCTCGGGGTGAGATGACAAAGATCGGCGATGGCCTCCGGCGCGCCCTTGGCGGCCACGACGACGACCTCATCGTCGCCGCTGCGCCAGGCGTGACTCACCGCGAGGAGTCCCGGCGTCAACGGGTACTCGCGCACGAGCGACCGGAGAGGATGCAGGAGCTCGGTATCCTTGATCAGTCGATCGCCGGCCTCGCGCAAGGCGCGCTCCGTCTTGTCGACGCACAAGACCGTGGCGGCCCCCAACATCTCGACCGCCGGCATCCGTCTCGTGAGCACGTGGTTGCGCGAGAGCCGCCACGCTCCAAGCGCGAGAAAGACCGTGAGCACGACGGGAAACTCCTCCGGGAGAATGGCCATGGCCATCGCGATTCCCGCGAGGATTCCCCGCTTCCAAACCTCCGCACCGCCGCCGCGGGTGAGCGCGAAGACGACCACCACGAGCACGCAAGCCACCAGCCCCACGCTGGCCAGGGTACGGACCATGCGCGCCGTCTCGCTCTGCAATAGCGTCGGTTCCGGCTCGGTCTCTTCGAGCGCTTTGCCGATCTTGCCGAGCTCCGCGCGAGGACCCGTGGCCGCGACCTCGACGATGCCCTGGCCAGCCGTGACCAGGGTTCCGGAGAACACCGAGGGCAAGTCGTCGCCGCCCGGCCGATCGAGCGCGCGAACCTCCACCGCCGCCAGCTTGCGCACCGGCACCGGCTCCCCGGTCAAGAGCGACTCGTGCGCCGCTCCTGAACGATGGTGATGGCCATGACCACGAATCCCAGCAGCATCAAGGCTTCGGCCGGCTCTCCCAGCAGGAGGTACACGGCGCCCGCGGCGACGAGCATGAGGAACATCGGCTCGCGCACCACCGCGACGACGATGGTAAACACGTTGCGCTTCTTTCGCGCGGGAAGCTCGTTTGCTCCCTCTTGCAGCAGACGCGTGCGAGCTTCTTCTTCGCGAAGTCCGGTGAGCCCGTCGTGCTCGAGGACGTTCCTGGCGACGACGGGCGACACCCCGGCTATCCGGCGCGGAGGATGACTTTGAGGGCCTTCTCCTTGGCCGCGTTGCCGAAGGTATCGTAGGCCTTCATCACGTCACCCAGCTGGAAGTCGTGGGTGATGAGCTTCTTCGGCTGCAGCCGGCCGGAGAGCACGCTCTTCATCAGCATCGGCAGCGTCACGGTGTCGACGAGCCGGGTGGTGAGCGTGATGTTGCGGTCCCAGAGCTTCTCCATCTTGAGGGTCACGCTGCTACCGTGCACGCCGATGTTGGCGATGTGTCCGCCCGCCGCGACGATGTCCTGACAGATCTCGAAGGTCGCGGGCACGCCGACCGCCTCGATGGCCACGTCGACGCCGCGTTTGCCGGTGAGCTCCATGATCTGCTCCGCGGCCTTGCCTCCATGGCTGTTTACGGTCTTCGTCGCGCCCAGCTTCTGCGCCACTTCCAGGCGGTTCTGGTCGAGGTCGACCATGATGATCTCAGCCGGCGAATAGAGCTGCGCGGTCAGCAGCGCCGCGAGGCCAATCGGGCCCGCGCCGACGATGGCGATGGTATCTCCCGGCGAGACTTTGCCATTCTGCACACCGCACTCGAAGGCGGTGGGTAGGATGTCGCTGAGCATGACCAGCGCGTCTTCATCCGCGCCCTTGGGCACCGCGAAGAGGCTGGTCTCCGCGAAGGGAGTGCGGACGAACTCGGCCTGCGTGCCGTCGATGGTGTTGCCGAGGATCCAGCCGCCGCCGCTGCCGCAGTGCGAGTACATGCCCTTCTTGCAGGCGTCGCACCTGCCGCACGAGCTGATGCAGGAGAGCAGGACGCGGTCGCCCTTCTTGAAGCTCGTCACTGCCGCGCCGACTTCCTCGATGACGCCCACGCCTTCGTGGCCGAGCACGCGTCCGGGAGTAGCCGTCGGCACGTCGCCCTTGAGGATATGTAGATCGCTGCCGCAGATGGTGGTCTTGAGGATGCGAACGACCGCATCTTGCGGGCTCTGGATGACGGGCTTGGCCTTCTCTTCCCAGGAACGTTTGCCGGGTCCGTGATAAACGAGCGCTTTCATGAATGGCCTCTCTTTGCTTAGTGGAGGGTGATGTTGGGCCGGAGAGGGGACTGGTCTGATGGCCAGATCGTCCGAGGCGGGAGGAAGGTAACGATGCCTTCACGCGGGCGCCGCGAAAGCTCAGCAACCACTCGCGCTCTGAGCGAGCACAGCGGCCGCTGCGAAATTCGGGCTTGCCAGCAATGACGGCGGTGACCGCGGAGGGAGTCTGCCGGCGCTATGGGCAACGCTGGGCACTCGCGGACGTCAGCTTCGAAGTCCCCGAGGGGGCGCTGGTCATGGTCACCGGCCGCAACGGCTCCGGCAAATCGACTTTGCTGCGAGTCCTCGCCACGGCCATCCGCGCCGACCGGGGGAGCGTCCACATCCTCGGTCTCGAAGCTCGTCTCGAGCGCCAGAGCGTGCGGCAGAAGATCGCGCTGCTCGGTCACCGCACGCACCTCTACGAACCGCTGACCGCGCTTGAAAATCTAATGGTGGCCGCGCGCTTTCTCGGCCGCGACGCGCGACGGCAGCCGCTGCTGGCGCGGCTGGAAGAAGTCGGCTTGAGCGATCGCGGCGATGACCCGGTGCAGACGTTCTCCGCCGGAATGCGCCAGCGCCTCGCCCTCGCCAGCGTCTTGCAGCAAGAGCCGCGGCTGATGCTTCTCGACGAGCCCTACGGCCACCTCGACCCGTCCGGCTTCCAGCTGGTGGACGGCCTCTTACAGCGGCTGCGACGGCAAGGGAGCACGGTGGTGATGGCCACGCATCTGCTAGCCCGCGGCCAGAAGATCTGCGATCAGGCCTTGGTGCTGGAGGCGGGCAGACTCGCTTACTCGGGTTCCGCGGCCCAGATGCCACAGCCGGCAGGCGCGGACGAAGCGGATGGCGCGTGAATCACCTCCTCGTTGCCCTGCGCAAGGATCTGCTTCTGCAATGGCGCGGCCGGGCGCAGGTCATCGCCACCTTCGCCTTCGGAGCTGCCGCCCTGCTCCTCTTCAGCTTCGCCGTAGGGCCCGACTCGGCGGCGCTCCGCGAACACGCTGGCGGCTTTCTCTGGCTGGGGCTTCTGCTCGCTTCCACGCTCTCCCTGGCGGAGAGCTTCGAGCGAGAAATGGAGGAGCGCGCGCTCGAAGGCCTCCTCCTGCTCCCGGCAAGTCCGCGCGGGCTCTACTACGGAAAGGCCATCGCCAATTGGGCCAACCTCGCGCTGCTCGGCGTGGCGCTGGTTCCGATCATGGTGGTGCTCTACGACGCGGGCACGCCACGGCTGTTCTCCTTACTGCTGGTGATCCTGCTCGGGACCGCCGGCCTGTCCGCGCCCGGGACGCTGTACGCGGCCATGACCTCGCAGACGCGCGCCCGTCAAACGCTCCTGCCGCTCTTGCTCTATCCGTTGGTGGTGCCGGTGCTGCTCGCCGCCGTCAAAGCCACTTCGCTGCTCATTCTCGGCGATCCGATGGGCCAGCTGCGGCCGTGGTTGGTGTTGCTCGGAGCGTTCGATTTGATACACTGGTCAATAGGAGCACTGCTGTTCGCTCGTGTAGTGGAGGACTGATCCCGCTAGATGCCGAAATCCTTGGTCAGATCCGGGGGACTCGTGGTGCTGGGCGTGGTCTTCCTCGCCGCCGGCTCCTATTGGGGTCTCGCCAAAGCACCAGCCGAGCTCTTCATGGGCGACGTGCAGCGAATCATGTACGTGCACGTGCCAACCGCCTGGAACGCAATGCTCGCCCTGACGTTCTCGTTCGTCTGCGCGGTCTGCTACCTGCTGACGAATTCGTGGAAATGGGACAGCCGGCTCGAGGCGGGCATGGAGATGGGCGTCGTCCTCTCCATCCTGCTGTGCATCCAGGGTTCCATCTGGGCGAAGCCCACCTGGGGCGTCTGGTGGGACTGGGATCCGCGGCTCACCACCACCGCCGTCATGGTCTTCGCGTTCGGCGCCATCCTCGCCCTGCGCGCTTCGGTAGAGGATCCGGCGAGGCGCGCGGTCTGGTCCGCCGTCTCCTGCATCATCGCCTTCGTCGACGTGCCCGTCGTCTATCTCTCGGTCAAGTGGTGGAACTCGCTGCACCAGGCGCAGTCTTCGCCGGAGACCGTCTAGCGCGCCTTCCATTGGCCGCTGCGCATCAATGCCTTGGGGATCCTCTTTCTCTGGACCGGCCTCGTCGCCATCCGCTCGCGCGTCGCGGCGCTGCGCCTGCGCGGCGAGCTGGCCCCTCCGCTTCCGGAAGCGACTCCCGCCCGGCCGTTGTCCCGGGTCGCCGGATGAGCGGCATCATCCAAGGCGGTTGGGAGTTCGTGGCCGCGGCCTATCTGGTGAGCGCCGCGGTCCTGGGCGGTTACGCGGCGTCGGTCTTCTTGCGCTTGAGGACGGAGACGCTGCGCGAGGCCGGAAAACAAGCCCACAAGGCTCGCCAATGAGCGCGACGGCGACCGCCGATCTGCGCCGGACCAGGTGGTTCGCGGTCTGCGCCATCGCCGTGGCGGTGGCCGCGTTCGTGGTCATCGCCGCCTCTGGAATCGGCGAGAACCTGGTTTATTACTGGGGACCAAAAGAGCTGCGTGCCGCCGGCAACA
>Ga0105856_1001128_pt1 | contig 11785 bp, 10 predicted proteins | sample OrgsoiDNA_201060_FD_89681 | JGI IMG/M metagenome (GOLD analysis project Ga0105856, IMG submission 89681) | Permafrost soil microbial communities from the Arctic, to analyse light accelerated degradation of dissolved organic matter (DOM) -... | ecosystem: Environmental > Terrestrial > Soil >...
ACCGCCGCAGAGGTAATAGTAATGCCGCGCTCCTGCTCCTGCGCCATCCAGTCCGTGGTCGCGCCGCCGTCATGCACTTCACCCAGCTTGTGATTCATGCCGGTGTAAAAAAGAATACGCTCGGTCGTTGTGGTTTTACCGGCGTCGATGTGTGCTGAGATACCGATGTTGCGGTAGCGCTCAATGGGGGTTTGGCGAGCCATATAACGTCCTTACGTGATGGATGGCAAAGTTGACGCACTGTTGAGTACAGTTTTTCGTCATTTCGTTGTACGGAGCGTATAATACAACTGTACGAGTATATTCGTACAATACTATTTTCTATTGATGAAATCGGTACTTCCGCAGGCGCGCTGTAAAGTTAAGCGGGTATGGGCTATATTGCGCGACCTGCGCCAAATTGGCGTGAAAAATGAAAAACGGGGAGATGGGCCAATGATAACTAACCACCCGGAGCGCGAGCAGATCCGCCTCGAGAACGTCCTGACTGCGCTGGGTAATCCGCTCCGGCTGGCCGTCGTGCGTACGCTGGCGAAAGGCGGCGAACATCCCTGCGGTACACTGTTACAGGGGTTATCAAAATCGACATTAACTCATCATTGGCGCGTATTGCGCGACAGCGGCGTGATCTGGCAGCGCCCGGACGGCCGCGCCAATCTGCTGTCACTGCGTCGCGACGATCTCGACGCCCGCTTTCCCGGTCTGCTGGACTCCCTGCTGAGCGCCATTGAATCGGATGGCATTACGCTGGAAGCCACGCAAAGGCATATTTCCGAGCAGCATCTTTAATCGCCTGCCAGTTTGGCTTTCACCAGATGGCAGAATGCATTAATTATAGCCGATGACCGGACGTCTTCCCGGCGGGCAAGATAGAGCGGCGCACTGAGCTGCGCCTGCGGTGAGAGTTTAAGAAAAACCATGCCGTCGCCACCCAGACGGGTCATTGATTCCGGCACAATCGACACGCCAAGTCCTGCACCCACCAGACTCAGGCATGAGGTCAGACGCGGCGCTTCCTGCACGATCTTCGGGCTGAATCCGGCGCGGAAACAGGCGGCCAGAATGGCATCGTAAAGCCCCTGTCCGGCCGGGCGCCGGTATAAAACGAAAGACTCATTCGCCAGCAGCTTCAGGGAAATCGGCTCGTCGGGCGGTAAACCCGCCAGCGGATGTCGCGCCGGAAGGGCAACACGCATCGGCTCCTGCAGTACCCTTTCCACCGTCAGCTCCGGCATCCCGTGAACCGGCATTCGCACGAACGCCACGTCCACCCGCTGTGCCACCACCGCCTGCAACAGCTCCCCGCTGCCCGCCTCTTCCAGCCGCGTCGTCACGGACGGGTAGAGCTCGCGGTAACGGCGTAACAGCTCAGGCACAAAAGCGTGCAACGCCGAAGAGCTGGTAAAACCGATGGTAATACTGCCCTGCTTGCCCTGCGCGGCGCGCTGCATCGCTGCTTCCAGCTGATCGGCACGCGCCAGCAGCTCCCGCGCCTCTTCAAGTAAGACTTTCCCAGCGTCCGTCGGCACGACACCGCGCGGCTGGCGATGCAAAAGCGCGACGCAAAAGTCGGCCTCGAGCCCCTGCAATAAACGGCTGAGCGGCGGTTGCTGAATGAACAAGCGCTCAGCTGCAGCAGAAATACTGCCCTGTTCCACAACGGTGACGAAAGCATGCAGTTTGCGTAGATCGGGTATAGACATACCTTTTAGGTATCCTTGATGATTAATAAAGGCATTAGACATCATGGCACACTGCCGCGCATGATGGCAAAAAACCACGGCGTAATGCGCGATTGCAGAGAAATATCCTTATGACACATCACTCTTTAGACACCGTCCCGGCCAGTGAAACCGACCTGACTTCGCCCGACTGCCGCCAGCTCTTTATGGGTTTTTTTGTCCTCGGCCTGACGGGCTTTGGCGGCGTATTACCCATGGCCAGGCACATGCTGGTAGAAAAGCGTCGCTGGCTGAGCGGCGATCAGTTCGCCGAACTGCTCGGGCTGTGCCAGTTCCTGCCGGGCGGCAATATTATTAATTTATCGGTCGCGCTGGGCATGGAGTTTCGCGGGCTGCGCGGTGCGCTGTCGGCGCTGCTGGGGTTGATTCTCGCACCGACAATTTGCGTGGTGCTGCTGGGTTTGGTGTATGCGCGTTACCAGAATGACCCGCTGGTCGAGCATCTGTTTGCCGGGCTGGCGGCGGCGGCGGGCGGACTACTGCTCTCCACCGGTATTAAAATGCTGGCCCCGCTGTGGGGAAAATGGCTGCAACTGGCGGTAGTCGTGGCAGGCGTTATCGCCATCGCCGGGCTGCGTCTGCCGATGCTGCCGGTGATGCTGGTGTTGTCTCCCATCAGTATTTTCATCTGCGCGAGGAGCAAAGCATGAGCCCGATTCTGGTCAGTCTGGCCTTACTGTTTACCCAGCTTTCCCTGCTGGCGTTCGGCGGCGGGAATACGATTTTACCGGAGATGCAGCGCGAAGTGGTGCAGGTTCACCAGTGGATGAGCGCACAGGAGTTCAGCGCCCTGTTTGCCCTGGCGCAGGCCGCGCCGGGCCCGAATATGATGATTGTGCCGCTGGTTGGCTGGCAGGTGGCGGGATGGTCCGGTTTGCTGGTGTCGTCGCTGGCGAAATTCGGCCCGTCGTCTCTGGTTACCCTCATCGCTATGGGAGGCTGGAAACGTTACAAGGACCGGCCGTGGCGGCAGATTATCCAGCGCGGGCTGGTGCCGGTCACCGTTGGCCTGGTGGCATCGAGTGGTTTACTGATCGCCAAAGCCTCGGCGCCCACCTTGCCGCTGGCCGGGGTCATCGCCATTTGCACCCTGATGGCCCTGAGTAAACGGCTCCATCCTTTATGGGTACTGGCGGTCGGTGGTTTACTGGGGTTGGCGCTAGCGTAAATCCCAGTGCGGTAAACTAAACGGACGCATAAAGCGTCCGTTTAGTTTCGACAGGCTTTTGAGAAGTGGATCGCAGCATTCAGCAGGTAAATACGTTATTGCTTACTTCCGTTGTTCCATTATAAATCAACCATTAAGGATGATGATGAATCTCAAACCTCTGAGCCTTGCCATTTCTGCCCTGCTTATTCCCGCCGCCTCATTTGCTGCAGATACTCAACCCGAACTCAGCCAGCGCGTGGTGAACGTACTGACCGTCGATGGTCTCAAATTTAAAGATCTCGATAAGTCCGGCAAGCTGGAACCTTTCGAAGACTGGCGTCTTACGCCGGAAGAACGCGCTGCGGATCTGGTCGGGCGTATGACGCTGGCCGAAAAAGCTGGGGTGATGATGCACGGCTCGGCGCCGACTGCCCACAGCCCGATTGGCGCAGGTAAAAATTATGACCTGAAAGCCGCAAAAACGATGATTGATGACCTGAAAGTCAACAGCCTGATCACCCGCCTTTCTGCCGACGATGCTGCCGTGTTTGCAGAGGAGAATAATAAGTTGCAGGCCCTCGCCGAAGGTACGCGGCTCGGCATTCCGCTGACCCTCAGCAGTGACCCGCGCAACGCATATGAATATCTCGACGGCGCCAGTACCTCCGCCGGAAAATTTTCCCAATGGCCGGAAACCCTGGGTCTGGCTGCCATTGGTGATGAAAAACTGACCCGCCGTTATGCCGATATTATTCGTCAGGAATACAGAGCGGTGGGTATCCGCGAAGCCCTCTCCCCGCAGGCTGATTTAGCCACAGAACCGCGCTGGGCAAGGATCAGCGGCACATTCGGCGAAGACCCGACACGGGTTCACAATATGGTGCGCGGCTATATCGAAGGGATGCAAAACGGCCCCGATGGCCTCAACAACGGCAGTGTGATTTCGGTGGTGAAACACTGGGTCGGTTACGGTGCCGCCGAGAACGGCTACGACAGCCACAACGTTTATGGCAAAAACGCCGTCTTCCCCGGTGATAATCTCAAAGAGCATATCTATCCGTTTACCGGCGCATTCGAAGTAAACGTCGCCAGTGTTATGCCGACCTACTCGATTCTGAAAAATCTGAAGATAGAAGGCAAGGAAGTGGAACAGGTCGGGGCCGGTTTCAACCATCAATTACTGACCGATATTCTGCGCGACCAGTACGGCTTTAAAGGGGTGATCCTCAGCGACTGGCTGATCACCAATGACTGTGACGATGCCTGTACCAACGGCACTAAACAGGGCGTCGAACCGGTGCCAGGTGGAATGTCGTGGGGCGTAGAAAAACTCACTCAGCAGGCGCGTTTTGTGAAAGCAGTTCAGGCGGGAATTGATCAGTTCGGCGGCGTGACCGACGCCAATATGATCGTCAAAGCCGTCACGGAGAAGCAGCTGAGCGAAGCACGAATTAATCAGTCGGTAGCGCGGATCCTGGAACAGAAATTCCGCATCGGTCTGTTTGAAAATCCGTACGTAGATATCCAGAAAGCAGCGCAAACCGTAGGCCGTCCTGACTGGCAAAAAGAGGCCGATGCTGCTCAGGCACGCTCGCTGGTCTTGCTGCAAAACAGCGATAATCTGTTACCGCTGAAAAAAGGCAAAAAAGTGTGGCTGTACGGCATCGCACCGCAGGCTGCTGTGGCCGCCGGTTTCACGGTCGTGGATGCCCCGGAAAAAGCCGACGTGGCGTTAATTCGCGCCCATGCGCCGTTTGAGCAACCGCATAAGAATTACTTCTTCGGCAAACGTCATCACGAGGGCTCACTGGCTTTTAGCGCAGATAATGCCGACTATCAGGCCATCGTGAAAGCCAGCGCCCACGTGCCGGTGGTGGTGACCGTCTATCTTGACCGCCCGGCGATCCTGACCAACGTGCAGGACAAAGCCAAAGCAATTATTGGCAACTTCGGCGTCAGCGACGCGGTGCTGTTCAGCCGCCTGACCAACGATGAGGCATACACGGGCAAACTGCCGTTCGAGCTGCCGTCATCGATGGAAGAGGTACTGCAACAGAAATCGGATATGCCTCACGACACCGAAAATCCGCTCTACCCGATTGGCGCCGGTCTGGCGCGCTAATCAAAGAGGGAAGTTATTAGCCTTTTACCAGAGCCAGAGTAAAGCCGTCCCAGCCTTTGCTGCCGACGGTTTGTAAGGCCGTCGCGGTAAGACGAGGCTCAGCGGCAATCATCTCAAAAAAGCGACGCACGCCCTGAACGCGGTCATCGTCGCTGTCAGGATTTATAACTTCCCCGTCACGCACTACGTTATCCCCGACGATCAGTGTACCGGGGTGAGACAGCTTAAGCGCCCATTCCAAATAGGCAGGATTGCTGGGTTTATCGGCATCAATAAAAATCATGTCGAAGGGCTGGTTTGCCGGCAGCGTAGGCAACGTTTCCAGCGCCGGGCCCTGATGCAAGGTGATCACCTCTTTTAGCCCTGCAATCTCAATGTTGGTTTGGGCGATACGCGCATGATGCGGATCGGCTTCCAGCGTCACCACTTTTCCTCCGACAGGTAAAGCGCGCGCCAGCCATATCGTGCTGTACGCCCCGAGCGTGCCTATTTCCAAAATACGCTTCGCTCCGATCATTTGGGCAAACAGCGCCAGCAGTTTGCCCTGATTCGGCGCCACGTCATGAGCAGGTAAACCCGCTCTGGCATTATTGCGCAGAACCTTTTCCAGTACGCCATCCGGTTCTACTAAGTTCTCGACAATATAGCTGTCCACCTGTGTCCACTTTTCGTTCATTGGGGTTTCCTGAGAGTGAGAAGCTCCTTAAAACTTACTTAACATCCTATTAACAAGCAATAAAAAAACCACCATTTATGCGCTAATCCCCTGATTTCTACGCGGATAAAAATCCTCTCACTTCACATTTTTTAGAAAAGTTCACTTGATAATGCAAAATAATAATGATAACAATTATCATTAAGTTTAACATCTTCGCCAAATATTCCGATATACACCTTCTTTTGACGGGTGGGAATTCCTGCGCGGAAAAGTGGGCTTCCGGGGTTCGATTTTTATACGCACTGCACACACATTTAATTAATCACTCGATAATTTATTTCGTTATTTATAGGGACTTTGAACTTGAATATGCTGGCCTTCCCTCTTAAGCGTTCGGTACTGCTTTGCGCCGTCGCACTGACGCTTCCTGCTGCCTCTTTCGCGGAAGAAACCGTCGTTGTCACCGCGACACCGGCACAAACCGCTGATACCCCGACGCAGGGTTACAGCGCGAAAACCAGCAGAACGGCCACCAAAACCGATCAGCCGATTATTACCACCGGTCAGGCCGTATCCGTTGTGACGCGTCAGCAGATGGACGACCAGAATGCCACTACCGTTAACGCCGCGCTGAACTACACGCCGGGCGTATTCACCAACTTTGCCGGTGGCGCAACGCGTTATGACACTATCTCCCTGCGCGGTTTCCACGGCGGTGATGTTAACAACACCTTCCTCGATGGCCTGCGTATTCTCAGCGATGGCGCCAGTTATAACTCCATTCAGGTGGATCCGTGGTTCCTGGAACGTATCGATGTGATCAAAGGTCCCTCTTCTGCCCTGTATGGTCAGAGCATTCCGGGTGGTCTGGTAATGGAAAGCACCAAGCGTCCGCAGTTTGCTGAAGAGGGACATTTCCGTCTCTCCGGCGGTACGCAAGATACTAAAGGCGGCGCGTTCGATTACACCAACGCCATCAACGACCAGTGGGCGTTCCGCCTGACCGGTATGACCCGCAGCAGCGACACCCAGTATGACCACCAGCGCGAAGAGCGTTATGCCATCTCCCCGCAGCTGATGTGGCAACCGGATGAAAATACCTCGCTGTTATTGCGCGCTTATCTGCAAAAAGATCCGTCCGGTGGCTATCACGCCGCAGTTCCGGCTGATGGCAGCCTGTACGGAGACAAGCTGAGCCGCGGATTCTTCGACGGAGAATCTTCGCTTAACCAGTTCAAACGCTGGGAACAGATTTACAGCTACGAATTCCGTCACGCCTTCAACGACGTGTGGTCGTTCCGTCAGAACGCCAACTACACCCACTCCAATACCGAGCTGGATCAGGTGTATCAGGCGGGCTGGAATGCGGACCGTACCCTGATGAACCGTTACTACTCCGGTGAGACCTCTTCACTGGACAGCGTTGCCATCGATAACCAGTTGGAAGCGGATTTCGCCACCGGCGAGCTGGAACATAAAGTGGTGGTCGGTTTCGATTACTCCTACTTTATGAATGACCTGAAGTCACTGGGCGCGACGGCCAGTCAGCTGAACCCGTACACCGGTTACACCGGCGGTCCGAATCTGGCTTACTACAGCAGCAAAACCGGTAAAGATCGCTATGAGCAGATGGGGACTTATCTGCAGGATGATATGAGCTGGAACCAGTGGCACCTGACGCTGTCCGGCCGTTATGACACGCTGAAAACCAAAAATACCGCCTATGACAGCATTGCTGTCACCGACACCAGCAGCGAGCGTACCGACCGTCATTTCAACAGCCGTGCCTCTTTGCTGTATGCATTTGAAAACGGTATCTCGCCTTACGTCAGCTACAGCCAGGCAATGACACCTTCTGCCCTGCCAGGTCAGGATGGAACCCTGCTCAAACCGATGCAGAGTGAGCAGTACGAAGCCGGTATCAAATACCAACCGGTGGGAACGTCAGACCTGTATACCGCCGCATTGTTTGACTTGACGCAGGATGATGTCGGTAACCGTGTCGTTGTGGGCAGCTACTATGAGCCAGCAGGAAAAGTGCGTTCTCAGGGACTTGAGCTGGAAGCGAAGAAACAGATCACAGAACGCTTCAACGTAATGGCCGGTTATACCTATAACAAAGTGCGCTTTGATGACTCCACCACCAACGACGGCAATACGCCGTACGTGACGCCAAAACAGATGGCGTCAATCTGGGGCCAATACAAAACGCCGGTCGGCGTGGATGTGGGTGCAGGTGTGCGTTATATCGGCACACAGTGGGCTGATAACGAAAACACCCTGAGTATGCCGTCCGCCACGCTGGTTGACGCTTCACTGCGTATGAATCTGGTGCAGTTTAATCCGCAGCTGAAAGGGGCGTTTGTGCAGCTGAATGCCAACAACCTGTTCGACAAGAAATATGTCGCGGCCTGTTACGGCACCAGCTATTGCTACTGGGGTCAGGAACGTACGGTGGTGGCAACCGTTGGATATGATTTCTGATAGCTGACTGAAACGGGAAAACCTTCACACCGTTCCCCCTCAAATACCTGCCCTTTTAAGCCCTGAGCAATCAGGGCTTTTTTTATGCCAATCCGAGCCGGGTTTTAATCCTCACTCTGGCACTTTCCAGTAAGGCATCCGATGCCGCGCGGTCCGGTTCACAGCGGGCCAGCGACAAAATCCCCATCAGCTCGGCGGTAACCGACACCGCAACACTTTCTGGCTCTGGGATCTGCATTTCGCGTAACTGACCGGTGATCATGCCGCGAATATTAGCGATGCCCTGCGCAAACGCCGCCTGACAGGGAACGCTCATGCGCGGCGTTTCTGACGCCAGCGCCGAAACCGGACAGCCCTGTGCCCGGTTATCCCGATGCCACACAGAGAGGTAAAAATCGATGTATCCGGCCAGCTGTTCAGGCGGCGTCAGGCCTTTATTCTCTTTCTCCCAGCGCGCCATCACCTGATTGAACATCTGCCCGATGGCGGCTTCGATCAGCGCCTCTTTCGAGGCAAAGTGCGCATAAAACCCGCCATGTGTCAGCCCGGCTTTGCTCATCACGCCCGCCACGCTCACCTGCTGCGGGCCTTTGGCGCGAATGGCCTTCGCAGCCTCCCTGACAATGCGTTCGCGGATTTTCGGTTTATGTTCACTTTCATAACGCATGATTTGCTCCCTGATAAACGGCGGTTCTTGCTGCGGCCACAGTCTGGCGCACTGCGCCATGACAATCAATCCCGCAGGGCAATTCGCGCATCGACGGACAATCCGGGCCGCAGAGACGCCAGCTCCGGCTGCCCGGCGTTCAGCCGGATACGCACCGGAACACGCTGCACAATTTTCGTGAAATTGCCGGTACCCGGCTCGAACGGCAACAGGGCAAACGTAGACCCGGAACCCGGTGCCAGACTGTCCACCACGCCGGTGAATTTGACGCCCGGCAGTGCATCCACACTGACGCTGGCTTTTTGTCCGGGCTGAATATGTTCGGTCTGTGTCTCTTTAAAGTTGGCAACGACGTAGAGATCATGCTGCGGCACCAGCGTCATCAGGCGCTGGCCGGGTGTGACGTAATCGCCAATCTGCACCTGACGGTTACCCACCACGCCGTCGACGGCGGCAAAAATCGTGGTGTGTTTTTGGTCCTGCTGCGCCAGATCCAGCGCAGCCTGCGCCTTTTGTACCGTCGCGCGGGCCAGCGCCAGCGAGGCCTGAATCTCTGCCCGCTGGGCGTGGGTCACGTCCGCCTGATTCTGTGCCACATCAAGCATCGCGCGGGCATGGGCGGCCTCCTGTTCGGCGGTAATGGCCACGGTTTTGTAGCGGTCAGCATCATTACGCGATGTGGCGCCGCTCACCGCCAGCGACTGGTAACGACGCTGCTCATCCTGCGCGTGCTGCTGCTCGGCCAGTGACGAGCGGATGGCGGTACGTGCCGCCTGAATCTGCGCCTGCGCCAGCTGCTCCTGAGCCTGCTGGCTGATTAACGCCGCCTGCTGTGCCGCTACCTGGGCTTTACCATCAGCAACGTCACCCTCAGCAGCGGCGACGCGGGCATCGAACTCTTCGCTGTCGATCACCACCAGCGGCTGTCCGGCTTTCACCCACTGGTTGTGCTTCACCAATACGGTGAACACAAAACCTTTCACTTTTGGCGCGACGGTCGTGGCATCCACGCTGACATAAGCATCATCGGTGGATTCACTGTCGGGGGCGGCGAGCAGCCAGGCAGCGCCGCCCAGTGCTGCCACCAGCGCGATACCGCTGACTATCCAGATCCGCGACGGGCGGCGAAACCCCATTTTTTCCTTCGCTGAGACCGGCGCATTCTCTGTGGCTGTAACCGCTGCTTCACTCATTTTTCTTCTCACTCATTGCATGATGGATATCATATTAATATGATGATCATCATATAAACAAGTGCAAAAGGTTTAAACGATGTCCGCAACCACCCTTTCCGCTTCTGCTCAACAGCCCCCCGCACCCGGCGATTTGCCGACGGCGCGCAAATTTCTGATCTTCAGCGTGATGGCGTTCGGCATGTTTCTGGCGCTGATTGATATCCAGATTGTGGCCGCTTCACTCAACGATGTGCAAGCCGGATTGTCCGCCGGGCCGGATGAAATCAGCTGGGTGCAAACCTCCTATCTGATTGCCGAACTGGTGATGATCCCGTTCTCCGCGTTTCTGACGCAGGCGCTGTCAACCCGCTGGCTGTTCAGTGCCTCGGCAGCGCTGTTTACCCTGAGCAGCATCGGCTGCGGGCTGGCGTGGAATATTGAGTCGATGATTTTCTTTCGCGCCCTGCAGGGGTTTACTGGCGGCGCCATGGTGCCGACGGTATTTTCCACCGGTTTTACGCTGTTTAAAGGTAAGCAACAGGCGCTGATCCCGGCGATCCTCGGCATGGTCAGCGTGCTGGCGCCGACGCTTGGGCCGACGGTCGGCGGCGTGGTCACTCAGTGGCTGGACTGGCGCTGGATTTTCTTTATCAATATTGTGCCCGGCATTTTAGTCGCGACCGGTGCCGTGCTGTTTATTCATGTCGATAAGGCCGATTTTTCGATGCTTAAACGCATCGACTGGGTGCATTTACTGTCGATGGCCGTTGCGCTGGGCTGTCTGGAGTATGTACTGGAGGAAGGGCCGCGCAAAAACTGGTTCAGCGATCCGCAAATTCAGATCTCAGCGTGGTTTTCTCTGGTGGCCTTTGTCTTGTTTCTGGAACGCTCGTTTTATTCCAAAAACCCGATAGTGCGCCTGACGCCCTTTCGCGACCCGACCTTCACGTTTGCCTGCGTCTTTAATCTGGTGATCGGCTTCGGGCTTTATGCTTCCACCTACCTTACGCCAGTTTTTCTCGGCCGCATCCGCGATTTCGACAGTTTGCAAATCGGTACCACCGTTTTTGTGGTCGGCATCGGCCAGTTCTTCAGCACGATTTTGGCGGCGAAATTGATCGGCGTGGTTGACCGGCGGATCCTGGTGTCCGTCGGCCTGCTCGGCTTCTCCCTCAGCATGTGGCTAACCAGCGCGGTGACCACGCAATGGGGCGCAGATCAGTTTTTGTGGCCGCAGATCATCCGCGGTTTGTTCATTATGCTATGCATCGTCCCCAGCGTGAATATGGCGCTGACGGCATTTCAGGGACCGGAACTGCGTTACGCCTCCGGGCTGTTCAATCTGATGCGTAACCTTGGCGGGGCCATTGGTATTGCTACGGTTAACACCTGGCTGCAGGACTGGACGCGGGAGCATACTGCCCGTTTTGGCGAATCGCTGGGACATTATGGCCGTGTGGCTCAGGAAGTGATATCCGCCATGGCAGCACGATTTGCTCAGGTAACGCCGGATGCCCAACATACGCTGCTGATGGCCAAAGGAATAATTGGAGCGAAATTGGCCGCTGATGCCTTTACGCTGGCCTTCAACGACGTATTTATGCTGATGTCCTGGATGTTTCTGGCGGCTTTGCTGATGGTGCCATTTTGTCGAAAATAAGCCGTGGAATGTCATGAAATGTAAAAGGTCTGTGATCAATCTGGTAAAAAATGCAGTCTCTTTAGGGAACTTTTCACACTTGCTGAGAAAGCTTTGGCCTGTTTGAAATAAATCCTTATAATTGGCG
>Ga0105856_1001129_pt1 | contig 11782 bp, 8 predicted proteins | sample OrgsoiDNA_201060_FD_89681 | JGI IMG/M metagenome (GOLD analysis project Ga0105856, IMG submission 89681) | Permafrost soil microbial communities from the Arctic, to analyse light accelerated degradation of dissolved organic matter (DOM) -... | ecosystem: Environmental > Terrestrial > Soil >...
AGCTTTGCCTTTATAGTGCACCTGGAGCATCAGTTGCGTTGCACGTTCAATATCATAAGAAAAGAACTTTTGCAGAACGTCAATCACAAATTCCATTGGAGTGTAATCGTCGTTGTTTAATATGACTTTATACATAGATGGCGGTTTTACCTCATCCTTTAGCTTGTCCGCCGCTAATTGTTCGAAATTCAGCCAGTCTTGATTCTTACCCATTGCCTGTCCATCACCCTCTGAAGATCAGTTCTGACTTAAAAAGACACTGACACCGCGGCGCTTTGTCTTCAGCCATGACGTTTAACATTCATTTTACCATCTCTTACGCCATCATGCCGCAGCACATAGACCTCTCTTTGCTATCGGCTCTTTGCTATCAATATAAACGTTGAAATAATGACCAAATTATTTCAATAGCGTTACCTGCTTCAAAGTTTGGTTATCTGCCCGGAGCCGACAAATGCCGTTCCCTTGACGTCCGGATCAATTCCACTAGAGTGTAATTTCGTGCGCTGAATCCCTGTCAGAAACGCCTGCATTCAGTGACGTACGGGCATTCGTGCTCACTTACTGGCTTAATCTCTTCAACTCACCACACAGTCATGAGAGGGAAGTAGAAGCATGGAGACGGGTACTGTTAAATGGTTCAATAATGCTAAGGGCTTTGGTTTCATTTGCCCCTTAAATGGCGGCGAAGATATCTTTGCTCACTATTCCACGATCCAGATGGAGGGTTATCGCACCCTCAAAGCCGGACAGCAGGTCAGCTTCGATGTTCATGAAGGGCCAAAGGGAAATCATGCCAGCCTCATCATTCCGGTGGAAAGTGAAGCGGTCGCCGAACCGGCTGCATAACGCTTATTGTCATACCCTCTTACTACAGATTCTTTTCCAAATGCCGGTCTAACATTCACTGGCATTTTTATTTATGGGGGAGAAACGCCTGAGCTTCAAGTCCCGGCACTGAAAAAGGCACTTATTTGTCAGGTTTGCTCGCGCTGAAATGGCGTACGCCGCCGCGGAAATTTACATTTTGTAATATCGAATAAACAGAATCCAAACAGTTGTAAAGCTTTCCCCGCCGTCAAATCACCGTTGTAATTCGGTTTATTCAGCACCTGTTCAAATAGTCCTATTCGGCCCGCAGGCCCGTGATGAACAGGTACAGTGCAATGACAACTCTCATTTATCCTATCGCAGGTGACAAAAAACGCTCTGGTTTACAGCTGCTGTCTGCGCTGGTTTCCCATCAATCGGTGCCGGGCAAAACGTGGAACCGCACCAGCTACCGCCTGAAGTTTTTACTGCGTACGTTGTGGTCGCCGCGTGTGACGCTAAACCTGTTGGACTATCTGGCTCAGCATCCGCAGTGCGATGAGATTTTGCAGGCCATGCCCACCCTGCCCTGCAAGCTGCACCGTATTTATCAGGCGGTGAATATCAGCCGTGAGACGGCGCTGAACAACATTATCGCCCATTACGAACATCTCGCTACGCAAGTACCACCGGCCATCAACCATGCGCTACTGAGTGCAAAACCGCTAAACATCGCGACGCTGGAAGGCAAGGAGGGGCAGCGTTTTGCGCTGCAGCTCAATGCGGTGTCCCATTATGACAAAGAGGGTGAAACCTCTTTAATGTTCACCAATGAATCCGGAGAACCTGTCGCCACCGTGACGTTCTCATTGATTAACTACAACGGGCAGCCAACGCTGTTCGTCGGTGCGATTCAGGGGCCGAAAGCGCATGTTGAACATGCTGAAATCCAGAGAGCCACCAAGGCCTGCCACGGTTTATTCCCGAAACGACTGGTGATGGAAGCGGTGATGCTGGTCGCTGAACTGACCGGGATGGCGCAGATTGTGGCAGTCAGCAACCACACGCATATCTATGAACACCCGCGCTATAAAAAACGTAAGGGTATGGTTTTTGCCGATTACGACGGCTTCTGGGAAACCCTGCACGGAACATTGGGCGAGGACGGCTACTTCCACCTTCCGCGCCAGATCCCGCACCGCCCGCTGGAAGAGATCGCCAGCAAGCGCCGGTCAGAGTACCGTCGTCGCTACCAATTACTCGATGAACTGGAAACGCAAATCCGTCACGCTTTTTCACCAGGTCCCGCAGAGCAACGTCGCTCCAGCGCAGCCTAGTCGGCCCGCCCGCGTGCCAGCCATGCCACGCGGGAGAACATCTGCCTGAGCAGCGGTGGCACAGAGCTGACACCGCGCTGCGACGCTGCCAGAGCAACATCAATCGCAAGATCAGGTTTTGAAGTCCGGTGGATCGCTTTGTCGATGATCCTGCGCGGTGACATGGGGACGTTTTCCGGCAGTGCCGCGTGGCGTCGATACACATCCTCAAAGCCGCCACGGTAAAGAAAGTATTCGATGTCCTGTGAAGGCAGCGCCGTCAGGCGATAGCGCAACGTATCATCATGAGTTTCGACGTTGCTGATCACCGTCGCGGCGTATTTTTTACCCGCTTCGTCGCCATCCACCAGCACGTGCCACTCAATCCCCATCTGCCTGGCAAAGCGCAACAACGGCTTCAGGCCAGACTGCGCAAACTCAATCACTTTGATCCCTTCCGACTCAAAATGATAACCACACTGGCGCGCCAATTGATTGAGCAGCCATACCTCCGTTTCCCCTTCCACCAGCAACCAACAGCGCGCGAAAAGCGATGAGGGGCGGTTAAACCGGATGTGGAAAGCAATGCGGCGGCTGTCTTCTGCACTCAAACCCTGCGGCCCGATGCTGTAAGCCGCTACCCGCCCCGATTCACGCACCAGCCGGCAAATTTGCTCGACCGGCACCAGTGAGAGCAGTTCGCCGGAATTGGTTGTCGTGATGCGTTGCAGAGGAAGCTGGTCGAGCAGCCCCCAGGCCACTGACAGCATGATCGGATGCAGGCGGGTTTCCGGGTCTTCTATTAATAGCAGCGGGCGGGCATCAGGGTGTAACAGCACCGAGCCTTTTGCCTGTAATAACGTAGAGAACATCCCCAGCAGCATCACCCGCATACTGCGGCTGTTAGGCTCGGCAATCATCCGGTTGATATTCCCCAGTGAACGCCATGCCCGGCGGCTCTCCGCCCTGCCGTGGCGTTTCTGCTGCCATGAGACACTGTTGGTGGTGCCCTGTTCCGCAAAATAGTGTTCGAGCAGTTGCTGCATGGCGGCCAGCCCGCTGCGCAATTCGCTGTTGGTCAGATTCTGCGGCTTATGGATCAGGCCCCGCGTCAGCTCATCAAGTTCACGGGCCATCTGCTCATTGTTTTTTGCCAGCCGCGGCGCCAGCGTATCGCTGCGCAAACGGCGGATAAACCGCGCATCGCGCAGACGTAAAACCGGATTGAGAGTGATCAGCGCCTGCGCCAGCGGATCAATCGTTTGCAGGTTCAACGCCTGACCGTTGGCAGACAGAAAACTGCGCAGCGTCAACACGCTGCCGTCATCGTCCAGTTCACCCTCAAGCCGGTAGTAGATGCGTGTCAGCTTATCGGGGCACTTCACCCATAACGGAGAGAGCGGATTAAAGCGGGGCGACGTGTGGTGTCCGGCCTGGTTTTCGCAGAAGGTGAAGACGACATGCAGATATTTAGTTTTCTCCTGCTGTTCGCCCGCCGGGAAATAGAAATCCTCTTCTTTAAAACAGTAAAGTTCAGGCTGCGGTGAGAGCAGCAGCGTCAGGGCGTCCAGCAAACTGGATTTACCCCAGGCGTTTTCCCCAATCAGCACCGTATTGGTGGTAACCGACGACACGCTCTCGTCGTTGATTGGCCCGGTGATCGATGCGCCACGTCGCGTAGGTTGTGTCAGCGTCAGTGAAAGCCGATTAAGACCGCGAAATCCTGCAATGTCGATATGTTCCAGATACATCAGAGCGCTCCCCTGTGCGGCCACCTGTTAGAAGCATGGCGTTAAAAACGCATTCTGGTCAAGCACTCTGGCAATAGCCTGCGTGTTTAAGCGGCTTTACAGTTCGTTAACTTTTGGTTAGCGTGTGGGCCGACTATTCAGGATTCATATCACACACGGACTCACCCCATGTATTCAGGTTTGTTGATCATTCTTTTGCCGCTGATCTTCGGCTATCTCATTCCGGTTAAAAAAAGCGCACTTCTATATATTATCAATCGGTTACTGAGCTGGATGGTGTATGTGATCCTGTTCATTATGGGCATCAGCCTGGCGTTTCTGGATAATCTCAGCACCAATTTAGTACTGATATTTAAATATGCCGGCGCTTTCTTTCTGTGCATTTTTATCGTCAACGTGGTGGCCTTATGGCTGCTTGAACGCCGTAAACCGTGGAAAACCACCCATAAGCAGGAATCCCTGCCGTCACGCCTGAATATGGCGCTGGACTCGCTGAAGCTGTGCGGCGTGGTGATCGCCGGTTTCCTGCTCGGCCTGACCCAATGGCACTGGCTGACGTTCGCCTCGCAGGCCAGTGAAGCTGCGCTGATTTTCCTGCTGGTGCTGGTCGGTATGCAGTTGCGAAACAGCAGCATGACGCTGCGCCAGATCATCCTTAACCGTCGCGGTATGCTGGTGGCGGCGGTGGTCGCCGTGAGTTCACTGGCGGGTGGTGCCGTAGCCGCCCTTATGCTCGGGTTACCGCTCAAAACCGGTCTGGCTATCGCCTCCGGTTACGGCTGGTACTCACTGTCCGGTATCGTGCTGACAGACTCCTTCGGGCCGGTGATCGGCAGCGCCGCCTTCTTTAACGATCTGGCCCGCGAGCTGATTGCCATCATGTTGATCCCGACGTTAGTGCGCACCAGTCGTTCGTCGGCACTCGGCCTGTGCGGCGCGACCTCCATGGACTTCACCCTGCCGGTTCTCCAGCGCAGTGGCGGTCTGGACATGGTCCCGCCAGCGGTGGTACACGGCTTCCTGCTTAGCCTGCTGGCACCGGTATTAATGGCCTTTTTCTCTGCCTGATCTCCCCCACCGCCGGTCTGCGGACCGGCGGTTTCGTCCCTGTCAAAACTTGCGTTAAATCAACTCTCCCACACATAAAACAAAAAGCGCTTCAATTCCTGCCCGGTCAGTTCTAGGCTTATTTTAAAACACGCATTTAAAATGCAACTTATAAAAGGAACTGATGATGTTTTGTGTACAATGTGAACAAACGGTCCGTACCCCGGCGGCAAGCGGCTGCGCGTATGCGCAGGGCATGTGTGGTAAAACGGCTGAAACCTCAGACCTGCAGGACTTGCTGGTGGCGGTATTGCAAGGCCTCTCGGCCTGGGCTTTGACCGCCCGTGGCTATGACATCATTGATGTTGAAATCGATGCCTTCGCGCCACGTGCCTTCTTCTCAACCCTGACTAACGTGAATTTCGACTCAGACCGCATTGTGGAGTACGCCCGTGAAGCCATTGCCTGCCGCGAATCGCTGGCAGCACGCTGCCGCCTGATGGACCCGGCTATCACAGTCGATCACCCGCTGGCGCAGCTGGAACTGGCGGGCGAAACGCTCGGCGAGTTACAAATTCAGGCGCAGCAGTTTGCGCTCAACCACGATAAAGCCGCCGTCGGTGACGATATCCACGGTCTGCGCTTGCTCTGTCTGTATGGCCTGAAAGGGGCCGCAGCCTATATGGAACACGCGCACGTTCTCGGCCAGTCCGATGCCAATATCTATGCCGATTACCACCGCCTGATGGCGTGGCTCGGCACTCAGCCTGCCGACATGAACACCCTGCTGGAAAATGCGATGGGCATCGGCAAGATGAATTTCCATGTGATGGCCATTCTCGACAAAGGTGAAACCGACGCCTACGGCCACCCGGTGCCGACCGTGGTAAACGTGCGCCCGCGCGCAGGCAAGGCAGTCCTTATCTCCGGCCATGACCTGAAAGATCTGCAAATGCTGCTCGAGCAAACCGCAGGTCTCGGCATCAATATTTATACCCACGGGGAAATGCTGCCCGCCCACGGTTATCCGTTACTGAAAAAATATCCGCATCTGGCCGGTAACTACGGCAGCGGCTGGCAGAATCAGCAGATTGAATTCGCCAAATTCCCCGGCCCGGTGGTGATGACCTCCAACTGCATTATTGATCCTAACGTCGGCAACTACGGCGATCGCATCTGGACCCGCAGCATCGTCGGCTGGCCGGGCGTGAAGCATCTCGAAGGGGAAGATTTCGCACCGGTGATCGCGCAGGCGCTGGAACAACCCGGCTTCCCGTATAACGAAATCGAGCAGGAAATTACCGTCGGCTTTGGCCGCGAAACCCTGCTGGGTGCCGCTGATACGGTGATTGATCTGGTGGCGACCAAACAACTGCGCCACATCTTCCTGATAGGCGGCTGTGACGGCAGCCGCGGCGAACGCAGCTACTTCACTGATCTCGCGCGTGCCGTGCCGGAAGACTGCCTGATCATGACGCTGGCCTGTGGCAAATACCGCTTCAACAAACTCGACTTCGGCACGCTAGGCCCGCTGCCGCGCCTGCTTGACGTCGGCCAGTGCAACGACGCCTATTCTGCCATCATGCTGGCGGTCAATCTCGCGGAGAAACTCGGCTGCGGCGTTAACGATCTGCCGCTCAGTCTGGTGCTGTCCTGGTTCGAGCAAAAAGCTATCGTGATCCTGCTGACGCTGCTTTCGCTCGGCGTGAAGAATATTGCCACCGGCCCGACGGCCCCGGCATTTCTGACCGACAACCTGCTGGCCGTGCTGAATGAAAAATTTGGCCTGCGGGCCATCAGCTCTGTTGAGCAGGATTTGAAAATGATGTTGCCGGAGTAATACGCGATGAATTTTCCTTTATTTGCCGACCAACCCACGCTGCTGTGTCAGAACCGGATGCAGGTGCATGACATTCGCCGCGAAACGCCCGATGTCTGGACGATTTCGCTGTTCAGCCACGTCCTTTACCCGTACCAGCCCGGCCAGTTTGCACTGGTCAATACCGGCCACGGTGGCGATGTGCAACGCGCCTATACGCTCTCGTCCACGCCGGGCGTCAGCCGCTTTATCACCCTGACCGTGCGAAATATTGAAAACGGCGCGGGTTCCGGCTGGCTGACGCAGCAGGTAAAACCGGGCGATTACCTGTGGCTCAGCGATGCGCAGGGTGAATTCACCTGCGACAGCCAACAGCCGTTGTTATTGCTGGCGGCTGGCTGCGGGGTGACACCGGTGATGTCGATAGCACGGGACGTGCTGGCTCATCACCCTTTGCAAAGCGTGCAGGTGTTTTACAGCGTACGCACTGCACAGGACATTATTTTTGCTGCCGAATGGCAACGGCTGGCCGCTCAATATTCGCAACTTCGCCTGACTGTTCTGGCCGAAAATGATGCCAGCCCCGGCCAGATCGCCGGGCGGCTGAGTCAGGATATCCTGCAAACACAGGTACCCGATGTCCTTTCACGCCGGGTGATGATCTGCGGGCCCGCGCCTTACATGCAGCTCGCCAAAAGCTGGGCGCTGGCGCTTGGTGTTGCAGCGGAAAATATCGTCACAGAGCAGTTTCAGGCGGTGGCAGTGTCGGTTTCTGAAGAGCATCAGCTCACTCTGACCCGCCTCACACCGCTGAAAAACTACCGCGTTCCGGTCGGCACGACGCTGCTCGCGGCCATGGAGCAATACGACATCCCGGTGACCGCCGCCTGCCGCGCGGGCGTCTGTGGCAGTTGCAAGACCCGCATTGTTTCCGGCGATTATCAGACCACCAGCCAGATGACGCTGACCGCAGAAGAGATCGCACAAGGCTATGTACTGGCCTGTAGCTGCCAGCTACAGGGCGACCTCACGCTGGCTTAACCCCCGCTTTGCCCCGCTGCCCGTTAATGACTTTTTACAGTCATGGCGGGCTATTTTACAAATCTACAGCATCCTTGCGCCGCGACTTAGGTATGGTTTAGACCTGAGCATTCATCACCGTGATCATTGAACTATGATTAACGCAGTTATTTTTTGAATACACGGAAAGGATCTAAAAATGAAACACAGCGTAGCGTCATTACTGGCAAAAACTCTTGAGCAGGCGGGCGTCAAAAGGATTTGGGGCGTCACCGGCGACTCACTCAACGGGCTGAGCGACAGTCTCAATAAAATGGGCACCATCGAATGGATGGGCACGCGTCACGAAGAGGTGGCGGCGTTTGCAGCCGGTGCAGAAGCCCAGCTGACCGGCGAACTGGCGGTATGCGCCGGTTCCTGCGGACCGGGCAACCTGCATCTCATCAACGGCCTGTATGACTGCCACCGCAACCACGTTCCCGTCGTGGCCATCGCCGCGCATATCCCCTCCAGCGAAATCGGTACCGGCTATTTTCAGGAAACCCATCCCACCGAACTGTTCCGCGAATGCAGCCACTATTGCGAAATGATCACCAATCCGGAGCAACTTCCGCAGGTGCTGGGCATTGCCATGCGCAAAGCCATTCTCAACCGTGGCGTTTCGGTGATTGTGCTGCCGGGCGACGTGGCGCTGAAACCCGCCCCAGAAGAGGCTACCGCCAAATGGTATCCGCCGCAGTTGCCGGTGGTGCAGCCGAACCCGTCCGAAATGGAAAAACTGGCTGCCGCGCTCAATGGCGCGAAAAATATTACCCTGATGTGCGGCAGCGGCTGCGCCGGTGCGCATGACGAAGTAGTGAAACTGGCCGAAATCCTCAAAGCGCCGGTGGTCCATGCGCTGCGCGGTAAAGAGCATATCGAATGGGATAACCCCTACAGCGTAGGGATGACCGGCCTGATTGGTTTCTCCTCCGGTTTCCACGCCATGATGAATGCTGACACGCTGATCCTGCTCGGCACCCAGTTCCCGTACCGGGCTTTCTACCCGACCGATGCCAACATCATTCAGGTTGATATCAATCCGGGCAGCATCGGCGCGCATTGCCAGGTCGATATGGCGCTGGTCGGTGACATTAAATCCACCCTGAGCGCCCTGCTGCCCACGTTGCAGGAGAAAACCGATCGCAAATTCCTCGACAAGGCGCTAAAACATTACGCCGAAACGCGTAAAGATCTCGACGGACTGGCGACGCTCAACGACAAGCAGGCGATCCACCCGCAGTATCTGGCACAACAGATTAGCCGTTTTGCCGCCGCCGATGCGGTATTCACCTGCGATGTAGGTACCCCGACCGTCTGGGCCTGCCGCTACCTGCAAATGAACGGCAAACGCCGTCTGATTGGTTCCTTCAACCACGGCTCGATGGCCAATGCCATGCCGCAGGCGCTGGGCGCGCAGGCCATTGACCGCAACCGTCAGGTGGTGGCGATGTGCGGCGACGGCGGATTTACCATGCTGATGGGGGATTTCCTGACGCTGGCGCAGCAAAAACTTCCGGTGAAAATCATCATATTTAACAACAGCGTGCTGGGTTTTGTGGCAATGGAAATGAAAGCCGGTGGCTATCTGACTGACGGCACCGAGCTGAAAAACCCGAACTTTGCCGCCATGGCAGAAGCCGCCGGTATCAAAGGGATCCGCGTGGAGAAAGCGTCTGACGTCGATGCCGCGTTGCAGGATGCTTTTGCTTATGAAGGGCCGGTTCTGGTGGATGTTGTGACCGCCACTGACGAACTGGCGATGCCGCCGCAAATCAAATTTGAGCAGGCCAAGGGCTTTAGTCTCTATATGCTGCGCGCGGTGATTAACGGCCGTGGCGACGAAGTGGTGGAACTGGCAAAAACCAACTGGCTGCGATAAGCCCGCTGGCGCTATAGTGATGAAGGCAGGGCTGCGCCCTGCTTTTTGCTTTCGCACTCTCCCTCCCAAATGCACAAGGAAAATGACGTTGATCGATTTACGCAGTGATACCGTAACGCGCCCTGGTGAAGCCATGCGTCAGGCCATGGCCCGCGCTGAAGTGGGTGATGATGTGTACGGCGATGACCCGACTGTCAATGCTTTACAGGAGATGGCCGCAACACTGACCGGTAAAGAAGCGGCCCTGTTCCTGCCCACCGGCACACAGGCCAATCTGGTGGCGCTGTTGACCCACTGTCAGCGCGGCGAGGAGTATATTGTCGGCCAAAAAGCCCACAATTATATGTACGAAGCGGGCGGTGCTGCCGTGCTCGGCAGCATTCAGCCGCAGCCGCTGGATATGGAGGCCGACGGTACCCTTGCGCTGGATAAGGTCGCCGCCGCCATCAAACCTGACGACATTCACTTTGCCCGTACCCGACTGCTGAGTCTGGAAAACACCCACAGCGGTAAAGTCCTGCCACTGGATTACCTGCAAAAGGCCTTCGCCTTCACGCGGGAAAAAGGGCTGGCGCTGCACATTGACGGCGCACGCATCATGAACGCCGCCGTGTCGCTGAATGTCCCGCTGAGCGACATTACCCAATATTGCGATACCCTGACCATCTGTCTGTCAAAAGGGCTCGGGACACCGGTCGGCTCGCTGCTGTGCGGCAGCAAAGAGTATATTCACCGTGCTAACCGCTGGCGGAAAATGACCGGAGGCGGGTGGCGTCAGGCGGGTATTCTGGCAGCAGCAGGTATTTATGCGCTTGAAAATAACGTCGCCCGTCTTCAGGAAGACCATGATAACGCCCGCTGGCTGGAACAACAGCTGCACGATATCGGCGTAGAGATCGCTGAACCCGGTGCGCAGACCAACATTTTATATATCAGGCAGAGTGCCGAACTGGCCGCGAAAATGGGCCCGTGGATGCGCGAACGCGGCGTGCTGATCAGTGCCGGTCCACTGACGCGCGTTATCACCCATATCGACATTAGCCGCACTGACCTGCAGAAAGTAGTGTCGTTGTGGCAGGACTTCCTGCAACATCACGCCTGATAAGAATTCCGGCGGACCGGTTCGGGCGCAAAATGCACCCGAATGCACCGCTGGTTTTCACCTCTTTCCCTACAATGAGCAAAATGGATGATGCCTGCTTCAATATTTAACGGACGGGTATTTAACGGACGCGAATTTAGTGGACGAATAGTGGTGCTCGGCGCCAGCGGTTATATTGGCCAACACCTGACGTCACATTTAAGCCAACAGGGCTTTCAGGTTACCGCCGCGGCCCGCCGCCTCGACTGGCTGCAACAGCAAAAGTGGCCGAATGTGCGCTGCTGCTTTGCTGACGTTTATCAGAGTAAGAGTCTGAAAGAAGCCTTCGAAGGCGCCGACGTCCTGGTCTATCTGGTTCACGCGATGGCAGAAGAAGACGATCTGCTGGAAAAAGAGCGGCAGGCAGCGCAAAACACCCTGCTGGCGCTGAAAGATTCCTCCATCAAACACATCGTGTATCTCGGATCGATGCAGCCGCAGGAGAGCCATTCGGCTCACCTTCAGGCGCGCAAACTGACCGGCGACTTACTGCGCATGGGCGATATTCCTGTCACTGAGCTGCGCGCCGGTATTGTCATTGGTGCCGGTTCTGCCGCGTTCGAAGTGATGCGCGACATGGTGTACAACCTCGCCGTCCTGACGCCCCCGCGCTGGGTACGTTCTAAATCCTCGCCACTGGCGCTGGAGAATCTGCTGAATTATCTCCGCGGTCTTATTACCATGCCTGCCGATGCACACCGCCAGTTTGACGCGGCTGGACCCGAGTACATAAGCTATCAGACCCTGTTTGAACGCTTTATCGCCATCAGCGGTAAACGCCGCTGGTTGATCCCGATCCCGCTGCCTACCGCCATGATCTCCACCTATTTCATCAGCATGATCACCTCGGTGCCCACGTCGCTGGCCAAAGCGCTGATCCATGGGTTGAATCATGATTTACCGGCCGACAGCGCCGAATTGCAGGCATTAATTCCTCAGGAGCTGATCCCGGTGGAT
>Ga0105856_1001130_pt1 | contig 11768 bp, 5 predicted proteins | sample OrgsoiDNA_201060_FD_89681 | JGI IMG/M metagenome (GOLD analysis project Ga0105856, IMG submission 89681) | Permafrost soil microbial communities from the Arctic, to analyse light accelerated degradation of dissolved organic matter (DOM) -... | ecosystem: Environmental > Terrestrial > Soil >...
AACTCCAGTGAGTTGACCCGAAGCGCCCGCCGCGCGAGTGCCAACACGTGCGGCAGAGGCCGGAGCGAACGAGCGCCAAGCTGTTGATTTTATTGATGAAAAAAGATGTGTATAACGATATGGGCCTACTGGGCTAGGCATCGGCCAATGCCAAGCATTGTATTGCCGCGTGGGCGATGCGCATTCTCAACTATTTGTTCAGGCTTGCCTGTTGTGTTGTAAAACTTTATCGGGCTTGTAGAACTGGTGCTCGGAATGCTGCCCTCTTCATTCAAACAGCAAATAAATGTTAAAAATTGACAAGCAAACATGGAGCAGAAGATTTCGGCATGAGTGTTTAGCGGTTAGAATCGGCAATCAATTGCCATTCGACAATATAAATGCCCCCACTCCCTAGCGAGAAACAGCTTGCCTACGCACGCGGCTTGGCTGACAAACAGTCTGAACCGCTGCCACCTGAGGTGGAGGTGGACGCAGCCGTTTGTAGCGCCTACATAGAGGCGATGAAAAATAGGCCGCTGCCGCCGAGCAGCGCTCAGCTGGACTATGCTCGTGAAATCTACGATGCCCTCGCGGAGCAGATCAGTTTGCAGGCTTACGAACGCGCGCTCGTGAGTGCGGCAGCGTGCAGCGAGTTCATCAAGCAGCGCAAGCCCGCCTACCTTGAAAACAAGGAGATACAAAAGGAAAAGCGATGGCTCGCCAAATTTCAGGATCTTCTAAACAAGCTCGACTTCTTACCGTCGACACTGGTCAGGGAATTGTCATCCCTAGACTCATCGAAGGAAAGGTTTGATGCGCTCGAAGCTTATCGCCAACGCGGGGGCGGATTTTCCGGATTGGATCCGTCACGGCTGGTCAGTATTCAACAGAAACTGATCGGTTATTGGCTCGAAGGGTTGCAGAGCACGGCTTTTGAAGGATTGGGGAAACTCGATAACCTCCTTGGTGAGGAGGAAAAGGCCAGCTTCGACATCGATAAATTGCATAAGCTGCTCGAAACCGCCCCTTGCCGCGACCTGAATGTGGAGGACGCGCCATCGCCGGTGCGGCACGTGGTGCTGAAATTGATCAAGGAAGGCGGTGAAGACAAAGACCCACTTGTCTTGTCCGTATTGCCGTTAAGTCCGATACTCGACGCGGCACACCCTCGCGGTTACAGGTGGGCGAACGCGGCGGACTCCCTGCCCAAGTTCAACCGTAACCAGATCGGTGAATCGGCCAAATGGCCCGGACTGTTACTTGAGGACGCGGAAGCATTCGATGCCTGGGCCACGGCGTTCGCCGCCGACAAAAAAGCCGATGCTGACGAGCTTACCGATCGTACTCTGGCGGCCGCCTTCAAAGTGTGGGATGACGCTTTCGACATGCTCGCGCCGGGCGGCAAAGGCGGTATGCGCGGCTGGATCGACCGCTACATGCTTAGCCGGCACGAGCACCCCCAAACCAAGCGCCGCAAGCCGGCGTTTGCGCTGGTCGACGGGGGTGCTGCTACGGGTACCACGCGCAATGTCTGCGGCGCCTACCGTCAGGCACTGGAGGACAGCGACCTCCTTGAGCGCTTGCTCCTGTTCCGGGCCATTGCTGACATCGACAGCAAGTCGCGTGCGCCGTACGAGCCGGCCGTCGAGTCCACCGATATCGACCAACTTGCCAGGTATTTCGGGCACATGGATTCGCTCAAGAAGGGCAGACGAGTGGCGTTTCCTCTCGACCCGGCACAACGCGATGCGCTGCTGGCGCTGGAGACGACAGGGCAGGGGCAGCTGCTCGCGGTGAACGGGCCGCCCGGCACCGGCAAGACGAGTTTGCTACGTGGCGTTATCGCAAGCCAGTGGGTCGAACCTCTGCTGGGCACGGAAATCATGCCGGACTGTCCGGTCATACTGGCCTGCGCTGCGACCAACCAGGCTGTCACGAATATTATTTCTAGCTTTGACGAAACCCCCGGCCCTTCTCTGTTCGACGGCACGGCTCTTGTCGAGCACAGACGCGCAGGAGTGGACAGCCGCTGGCTGCCCAGCCTCGTCTCATACGGATGGTACGTGCCTGCAAATGCGGAAAAGGACGAGGAATATCAAAAATACCAACTGATCGGACGGCGCGGACCGCAGTCGCCTTGGCAGTTCTACGGGATCAGTAAGGATTTCGGCTCCTTGGACGTGGCTGAGGCGGAAGCGCTGTACCTTGCCTGTGCCGCACGCTACTTCGGTGAACAGGCTGACTTGCAGAGCGTCTTGCGTCGGTTGCGCGGGAAAGTGCAGGCCGATGCCAAGCAGATCGTCAAGCTGAGGAATGCCGTGGAACAGTGGTTTCACCAACTGGCATTGCTGTCCGCCGCCGACCGGTGGAGCACCGTGGAAGAGGCGCGGCGCACTTGCCTGCGGGCTGAAATCACGATCCTGAGCGGCAAACGAGGGCAAGGCAGCGCTTTGCGCAAGGAAGGGGCCCAGCTCGATGCGTTGCTGGATGAGCTTGGGACAATGCAGGGTTGGCATGGGGAGGCGTCCGCGCTGGTGGAACCTTTGCTGCAGGCACAGGCCAACTGGCGTCCGGCTGCAGTTCACCAGTATTACTCGCTCAAGCGGCAGGATGGCGAGCTTGCGCTGCTAGCCGGACAAGTCGATGACTTGCGCCAAGTGACATTGTTAAGGCGCATTCAGAGGAAGTTCGCGGCACTTATCGACAAAGACGATACGCAACACCAGTGGAATGCCTTGCGCGAAGCGATGCAGGCGTATGGCTTGCCAGCTTCCGGACAGGGCGTTCCGGATTTTGCGGCTTGGTCTGCAGTCATCGTCGCCCGCCGCGAACAACTGCAGGATGCGATCGAACAGGCCGCTGCCGGAGTATTGAACGCGCGCCTGCGCGCGCTCTGGCAAGCCGGCTCAGGCTCGATGAAAGGGAACTGGCGCGACGATCTGGTGCTTTGCCTGACCCATGTTCAGGAGCGTCACGGGGCCGTGCATGCCGAGCAGGTTCGCTTGGACGATCAGCATCGCCTACATTCGGGCGAACTAGATGCATTGAGCGCCGCGTTCGAGCGCCACGTCGCCGCGAGCCAAGGGGCGCGTCAGGCAGCGCTTACTGTGCTGGCCATACTGGAGGGGTTTGGCCAGCCGGTGGCACCGAACCATCCGATCGCGGCCATGCTGGATGGAATTTTCGCGCATGACGCCCCCCTGGATGCCGACGGCTTGAGTAGACATCGGCGCGGCCTGCTGCAGCAATTGCAGGACTGGCTGGATCTGCACGTCCGACCGCAATTGTTCCATCTGACTGCCCGCTATTGGGAAGGGCGCTACCTGGGCTCGCGCCTGCACTTTCAGGCGCAGGCGCGTGACGACGCCGCGGCAGCCATGTCCAGCGAACAGCAATTACGTGAGCTCGCCATGCTCGCACCGGTATTCGTGGTCACCGCTTATTCTGCACCAAAGCTGATGCGACGACACCTGTACGGTCCGTACGAAGGCAAGCCGCCGTATCTGTTCGGCGAGGCCGACCTGCTCATCGTTGATGAGGCGGGCCAGGGTACGCCGGAGGTGGGAGCGAGTGCATTTCTGTTCGCCAAGCGGGCAATCGTGGTCGGAGATGTGGCCCAACTCGATCCAGTCTGGAGTCTGGACGAGATGAATGATCGTCTGTTGGTCGAACGGTTCGGCTTCGGCACAGCAAACGCAGAGGAGCGATACGCAGGGTTACGAACGTCGGGTGTCCTCATGGCGCACGGCAGCGTCATGTCGATGGCGCAACGAGCGACTTTTCGTACAGACCCGGCGTTCAATGTGGCGGGCCTGACCTTGACCAACCATTATCGCTGCTTGGCGCCAATCATCCAGATCTGTAACCGCATGGTCTATGAAGGAGCATTGCGTGTCGCCACGCCGACGCCGGACAAACTCTGGCGGCCCGAACTGGGCTGCTTGGGCTACCTTGTCTGTGATACGGTCAAGAACACGAAGAATCCAGGTGGTTCACGCCGAAACGATGCCGAAGCGATGTGCATTGCACGCTGGATTAGGGAGAATGAAGCGAGCCTGAGCCGACATTACGCCCCGAGTGGGAAGACAGACCTGGCGGATCTGGTTGCGGTCATCACGCCGTTCAAGGCGCAGAAGCAGGCGTTAAAGAAGGCGCTCGCCAAGGTCTATCGCGACGATTGGCCGAATGAGACCGACAAGAGCGCGCCGTTCAACAGGATGACCATCGACACCGTCCACTCCTTGCAGGGTGCGGAAAAGCCGGTTGTTATCTTCTCGATGGTCGACACTGCCGCGCCGATGGAGCGTCAGTTCTATGACAAGGGCACCAATCTCATTAACGTCGCCGTGTCGCGTGCGAAAGATATGTTCATCGTCGCCATGACTCAGGAAGCGGTTGACCACGCGCGCGCCCTCGACGCACAACGGCCGGGCAAGCCGAGCAACCATTTGTGGCACGCCGTGGTGACGGAGGGAACACGTCTCAATATGCGTCATGTAGTGATCGTCGAATCGCCGGCCAAACGCAATGCCGTACACGAGGCGCTTGGTGGTTCGATCGAGTGGGAGGTCGTGGCCACCGAGGGGCATGTCGCGGATCTCAGGAACGAGCCCGGATGGGACGTCGCGAAAGCTCGCGAACCGGCTTGGAGCGAGGTGAGCACTGCCGGTGCCAGGGTGATGGCGCGTCTTCAGGGGCTTTGGTCCGGACTCGCCACGGTGTATCTAGCCACAGATCCCGATCCCGAAGGAGAGGCTATTGCCTGGCATGTGCTGCGCTTGTTGAAGGAGCATCGGCGCGGCCGCCGCCAGCCAGCCGCCAATGTCGGGCAGCCAGACATTAGGCGCATGCGCTTCCATAACATCACGCCCGGAGAGATCCGACGCGCTCGGGACGAAGCCGGCAAGGGGTTGGACGAGGGGCTGGTGAAGAGCGCGCTGGTGCGCAACTTTCTGGACCGGGTCGTCATGTCGCACTACGCGAGCCGCTTGGGTCTGGGCCCCGCCAACGAAGCGTCACGTGGTGTTGGCCGGGTGCAGCTGGGCATTCTGGACCTGGTCGCGCAGCACGACGGGCGCAAGTCGGCTTACCGCACTAGGGTCGTCATCCCGCTTTTGGATGGTAGCTGTCTGACCACGTACCTCAGCACTTCACCACTGCAGGGATCCTCTATTCATAGCGCGCGTAACGCAGCGCGTGCGCAAATCATTGTGGAGAGGTTACACGAGCTGTTCAGTCGTCCTGACGCCACGGTCGCACTGATTTGGTCCGGCATCCTGCACCAGCAAGAGCCTTATCCCGCGTTGAATACCGTCCGGGTGCTCGCGCTCGCCTACCGCGAGCTCGGGCTTGCGCCAGAGCGGGTCATGGAGGTGTTGCAGGGGCTATATGAAGGCACCGCACAGGGCCCGGCCGCGCCCCAAGCCGTGGCGGGATTGCGCGTCGAGCCACTTGGGGAGAGCCATGCATCTGGTCATGTCGAACCAGCTTCTTCCTCGCATCCCATGATCGAACCGCTCGACTACTCGATCACGCCCGACAACGCGGCTGCCGTGCTCGCGGGAGATGCGCTGTCAGTGTATTCCCTGCTGTGGAAAGCGGCCTTGGCAAGCGCAGCTGAGGGCCCCGCGTATCGTGAGGAAAAACTACAGATCAACGTCACCTTCGACGACACACCTCCAGTCAACGTCTACCTGCAGGCGCTCGAACATGAGTTGGTGGACGAGGGATGGAGCCAGTTGTTGCCGGGCAAAGCCGCCCGTTTGATGCGCGATGGAGATACCTTTCCTTTCGCGCTGCGCGAGAGGCTCAATGGGATCTGCGCCGCGCTTGACGGCAACGGGGGCCGCCATCGCAACGAACAGGCTTGTGCGCCCCTTCTTGCTTTGCTCAGCCATCCAACGCAATGGCGCTGCGAGACGGTCGCGTGCACGCCATACCTGCGCTGCGACGCCCTGCTGGAGATGATGGCAGAGAATGGCGTTGGACGGCCCTCGACCTTTGCCGGCCGCCTGAAAGCTGCGATCGATAACGAGGTGGTGACAGACATTCAGGAGGGTATCGTCGTCGGCCACCAAGGGCAGGCCCTACTGCTGGCGTTGGAGGCCTTGCCGCCTGAACAGCGGATCGACGCGCGCTTCAGCAGCGAGCTGGAACAGGCCTTGGAAGATGTCAGACAGCTGCCGTCGCGTGCTGGCAATATCTTGGGCTCTTTCAGCCAACGTGCGATAGGCATGACGCCTTTGCTCTCTCTCTGGATCGATGAGCTTGTGATCGATGGCGAAAGCCTGGAGCAGGCAGTGCGGCGGGCGGAAACGGCGCTGCCGCTTGCCAACAGCTGGGAAGCGGAAAGTCTTCCGGCCGGTATCTTGCCAAGGAAGATGGCAGTCAATCATGACGAGGCCGTGTCGCAGCGCACCGAACTTGACGCGTTGCTGGCCTCCGCCGGCCACGCCCAATGGCGGCAGCTCGGTCCGCGCGGCCGGGCCGTGCGGCGCCTTGCCGTGATCGCATCACTGCTTGGGCATGAGAGTTTAGATCTTGCGCTCAGGCTCGGCAACCGGGATATCGTCTGGCGCTGGTGGCTCGACCTAGGACCCGTTGAACCTCCCATCGACACGCATAAACTGGAAGTCGTCATGAGCGAAACATCGCCGCAGCTGCAATCACATCGGCCGGCATTGGCCCGGATCCACGCCGCCCTCATCAATGTACTCTGACACGGAAGAATCATGCATTTCATTTCCTATCCACGAACTGCGGCCGAGCTTGCGACATTACTGCAGCTCGGTATGGACGAGATCCTGCGACTGCTTCGTGAAAACAAACTGCGGCTTAACCTGCGTGGGTTCCTCGGTTATTTCTTAAAGAGCCAGAAGCATGATCGGGCCTTCGTTTCAGGGACCAATGACAAACTGCTGGCTTGGTTCCAAGCGCGTGTCGAAGGCGGCCAGGGGCCGGCTGCGCTGGTCTATCACCATACCGGCGTGCGGGCATTGCACGGCTTTACTATTGAGCGAGTAGATTACTGCCGCAAGGCTGACCGGACCGAATACACTCGCCAGCGCGAACGCGAATTCCCGGCTGTGCGCAAAGCATGGCTCATGCGCATTGCGGTGGCCGATGCCGCTGAACTCGAAGGGGCCGGCATTTTGCGCCGGGAAATTGATGCAATGGCGTCGACAGGAAAAGTACCCGAGGGCTACCAAGTTCATCATCGCTTGCCTTTGGATGATGGGGGCAACAACGCTGATGCCAACCTTATCCTGATGCGCGACGATGTCGAGCATCGTGCCGTACACGGTTATTACAATCCGGGTGAGCAGCGGATCGATCAACTCAAGTATGGGGAGCAGGGCGAGGTGGCATTGCCGATGCCGCCTGCCGATACCATTGTGTATCCTAATCCGGCGATGGGGTATGCTGCGGAGCGGGTACCGAACGTGGAGTTCTTGGAGATATTCAATTGACCTTAGAAGAGCTGGCACGGCAGATGACGGACTCGCTCCGCGAGGAACGCAGGCCGCCGCCATGTACCGATGCACAAATCGATAGCGCGGATCGCGCGTTCACAAAACAGCTCGGGCATCCCCTGCCTGAGGCTTATAAGCGGGTTCTGTACTGTGCCAATGGGCTCAAGCACAATGGTTTGATAGTCTGGCCGATCAGGCCCTACTTCGTGTTCCAACAGACGATCTTCGAGGCGAACGAAGATTTACGCGACAGCCTTTCCGACCAGTTTCTCTACTACGGACAATGGGATGAGGAGCTGTATGTATTCGATCTCGACCGAAAGCGATATTGCGCGATCGAGTTCGTGGGAAAACAAGCCTGGATGGAATTCGAGGACGACACGCAGATGTTCGAGTTCATGATGCACCGCGCTTGGGACTAAATGAATATCTTGGTATGTCGAACGGTTTTGTCAGACGCTCTTAATTCTTCTCAAAACTTTGCCCAGTTCGCCTGCAGTGTGAAGTAACCCCTCTTTGTTAGATGCCGGCGGCATTTTATCTAGTGCCCCGTTTTTCAAATGAAGTGCTAATCACTGTGACCGGCTTCAGCTGCAAATTGACCTGAAGAGTGCGACTCGTATGACAGCTTTTTAGATCAGAACTACACCCGTTTGGTTTGTTGCTCGGGGTAACTGCCTGTATAGTATGGCAATATGCGTCTCTCACTTGGGCTCAGATTGTGTGGGAAACGCCGTATGGCAAATATGTTCCACTAAAGGGAGTCGGTGTGAGGAATTTTCTTGGCGATGCAATGTCGCTCGTCCATATCTTTGAAATTCAGAGCGTACTTGTCTATAACAAAGGTAATGTTGAGGGGTATCAGTCGACATGGCTTTGATATACGACAAACGCCAACCGAGCGAGTCAGGTGTTCATGTAGTACTCATAGGTGTTGGTCAATTCGCAGATGCTCGAGGAGCAGGCCTCTTGGGAGATGATGCTCCGAGAGGCGGCTTTGCCAATCTGGAAACGCCCCTCCACTCAGTGGAAGCCTTTGCTGAATGGCTCACAGTTGAGCTAAATGTGGCGGACACCCCACTGCATACCATTAGAGTCCTTGGATCCTCAGCAAACCGTTCGTCACCGCTAGGATTACTCACACCAACATTCGATAACATCGCTAAGGATGTTGGTGACTGGGCTGATGATGTTAACACGCATGAAGACAACTTAGCGATTTTCTATTTTTGCGGCCATGGTCTGAGGATCGGCGACGTGCAGTTCCTCTTAGCCGAAGACTTTGGGTCTAACCATCGTGCACCTTTCGAAAACGCTATAGAACCGGAAGAGCTGGCAAATTCTATGCGCAAAATGAAGGGGCGGCGCCAACTTTTTCTCATCGATGCCTGCAGCACCGAAGTCCGATTTTCAGAACGCTATAAGGACGTGCGCACTAGAACCATAATTCAGGAGGCACAAAACGAGAACCTAGCAAAGTCAGAGCAATGTCTCCTTCGCGCAAGCAAATTGGGAACACGTGCATTTGGCTTTACGAATGGCCCGTCATTATTCATGGAAGCTTTTTTGCGCGCTATGAAAGGTGCTGGGGCCGTGTCGACGCAACGACGTCAATGGGTCATCAAAACCGATATGCTGAGAATGGCTCTCTCATGGCTTATACAGTTGCGACCTGAAGGTTTGGGACAAGAGGTTTCTTATGGAGGAGGTGCTCTATCAAGTAACCTTTCGTTCCACGCGCTCTCAGGCGATCCTTTAGTACCTGTCCGGGTTTCCTGCGAGCCAAGGGATATTGAAGCGGTAAGTGCATTGCATGTGGACAGCGCGGAGCACTGCGAAGCTGGCAAATGGCCGGGCAGTTTTGATATTGTACGCCGGTCACATGATTTTGAAGCGATTGAAGCAACCCCAACAGGGTCCCACGTACACGGCCAAGCACTTGAAGAGGTTATCGCGCCGCCTTACGTAGACGTGTCGATACCATGTTTGGGGGGGAATCCATGAGTACGACCGTTCAATTCGACTTTAGTGTTGGTCTGCAGGCCGGTGCCAGACTTCCAAGGGTGGCACTAGCCGACGTATTTGAACTGGGCCGCGATAACGCTGAAGAACGTCTTGTTGTTGGAGGTATAGTGATCAACCTCCAAGTCCGCGGGCGCGGCGCTGCTACTCGAGTTGAAGTAAAGCCTGGAGCTTTCTTAATCCGGTTACGAACTCCTGAAGGCCAGCTTTTGATGAGGCGCGTTTATGTCGAGCCTAGTGAAGATACCGCACTGGTTTTTCTGCCGAAGCAGCTTGTCGAAAAGCCTGAGAGACAGCGCAAGGAGATACAGGAGTTCGTTGTCCCACACATTGCTTTGCCAAACGAAATTTTGGATGGAATCGAAGAAAAGAAGCCAGCAGTCCCTCGAGAATGGTGGTCTGCGTTGCCGATGCTAAAGGCAGAGGAACCAATAACGATTGCAAATTTGCCGGGATTCCATGCTAGCGACTTAGTTCAACCCAAACATGATTTTGTCGGGATAGCGCGGCTACAAGCAGAGCCCCGACGGGAGTTACCATCGCCTGAGTCTCCTCTGGAGAGTGTCACAGCTAAACTTGTTGGTGAGATTGCTGCTGTGCAAGGTGCAAAATTGCATGGAAACAAAGAGTCGCCATTTGCAAGGTGGAAAACGCCACTTCGTAACAGGCAACTTGTTGGTGACAAATCACAGGAAGGAAAAGGCTCGCGCTATTTTTCGCTTTCATATAGAGCTGAGGACAAACTGAGCCCTATCCAAGTTGCATGTGTTCCGGGTAGATGGGAGAAACGAGACGGAAAACTTGCCGACGTCTACGCTGACTATTACGAGCGTGTCATTGGTGACACACATGCTCGATCCATGCGTGTCGAGGTAGATGATCCTGACCTCGGAGGGCTTCTAGACTTCCTACAGCAGGGAGACCTTAGTGGCTCAATCCGAATGCTAAACAACGCGACTGAGCTGCTCTATAACAAATGGTCCAACCCTTATGCGTCTGTTGCAGCCGGCTATGTGCTCGTCCAAGTAGACGATTGGCCGGGAGCGCACGAGAACTGGCGGCAGTGGATCCTGAACTTAGCTTATCGGTATTCTAGCTTGCCGGACGGAGCAATTTTGTTCACCACGATGCTTCTACAGAGCTCCGCTGATAGTCTAGAAAACCTAACCTATGAAAATGGCGGTAAAAACCCCTTTAGGAACGCCCTAAGCGCTGCGTTAGAGGCTGTACGTAGGGGCCCACCTTTATTTCGCCACGGACTGAAAATGATGGTGACAAACCTCGCGATTCTTGAGGGTGAAGCCAAGCACCGAGCTCAAGACGAGCAGACCTACCGGAAACTTGAGGCGGCGAGTAGGTACATGCGGGAGCTATCGCTACGTGTTGATCCAAACCAACCATTTTGTGTATTCGATGTCTAACCTGTCTACCTCTCTTAAAAAGCCAAAGTATTGGGTCGAAGTTCATGCTATAGCAGCCGAGCATGGCGATTGTATTGTGGTGAGCTATGGGGATGGAGTGAAAAATTTCCGCCTAGTCGTGGATGCTGGCGTCGCTTCTACAGCAGAGCGGTTAACCAAGGTACTCAGTGAGAGCGGAGATGCAATATGGGAGCTGTTAGTCGTCACTCACATTGACCTCGACCATATCGGTGGCACGCTTTCTTTGTTATCCGATGAGTCTATCGCCACTCGTTTTGGCGACATCTGGTTTAACGGGCGACAGCATTTGGAGTTGGGCCGAGAGTCGATGGCTGTAGAGGAGGGAAGGCAACTGGCAGAATTACTCGGCCGCGATGGAGTCTCCTGGAATAAGGTGTTCGGTCAAAACGCTGTGTGCTTGGCCGAAAATGATATGCCAGTATATAAAACGTTGTGCGAGTCGAAGGCAATTATTACCATTCTTTCGCCTTCTAAAGAGCGGCTGGCTGCATTGAGGAAGCTTTGGGACTTGTGGGTCGAGCGGGAGTCGGCACCGACAACACCTACAAACATTGAGAGTGAAGCAAACTCGCCAGACCATACGAACGTTGAGGCGTTGAGTGCAGGACATGTTTCGATTTCAGATCTCGCCGATACGCCGACAAGAACCGATGGCTCTGTGACTAACGGAAGCTCAATAGCGTTCATATTCGAATACGGCGGAATCCGGATACTCTTGGGCGCCGATGCGCACGCAGGTGTGCTACTTAAATCGGCGGCAAAATTGCCACTAGAGGAACTGAACCTCGATTTGTTTAAATTACCTCACCATGGTAGTTCGGCTAACTTAACGAAGAGACTTGCCCTTAAG
>Ga0105856_1001131_pt1 | contig 11767 bp, 11 predicted proteins | sample OrgsoiDNA_201060_FD_89681 | JGI IMG/M metagenome (GOLD analysis project Ga0105856, IMG submission 89681) | Permafrost soil microbial communities from the Arctic, to analyse light accelerated degradation of dissolved organic matter (DOM) -... | ecosystem: Environmental > Terrestrial > Soil >...
CAACGCAGCACGTTCGTCCGCCGTCGGCGGCAGACGGGCCTCGATACCGGCCAGGCCCGCCTTGCGGACGTCGCTGAAGGTGCTGCGCCGGTCGCCGTGATGACCCTGAGCGAGCGAAAGATGTCCAGTTGCATTGGCAGAGTCTTGATCGTGGGACCGGCACCGCGCCGTTCTTGTGAAAGCAATGTCGCATATAGCGTAGGCGGCAAAAAATCCTGAAAACAAAACAATTAGTTTTGAAATTTCTAAACTAAGTTTTGCCGCCGCGCGGCCTTCAACAAAGCCGATCTACCTCGCGAGAACACCCAGGCGGGGTTGCTGCCATGGTCGCAACCCCACCGCATCGACGCCGCGAACGCACAGCGCAAAAAAATAAGGGAATAATTTGCCGCGTCGGTCCGTTTAGATCATGAGTGCCGCACATCGCGCTAGCGGTTAGTACGGGTTAGTGCGCGCTCGTCCAAAATTCATGGGGCAATAAATGAACTTCAAACGCATTGCATCGACGTTGCTGGCTATCCTGACCGTCTCGCTCGCAGTCTCCCTTGCCGGATGCCAAACCGACGGCGCAGCCTCAGGGTCGAGCTCGGGCGGCAGCTCCAGCAGCGGCGGGTATTGAGCTCACCCGGTTGAAAGCGATTAAACCAATTGAAAGCATCGCGGCGATGAACGAGTTCCAGATGCCTGGAACATGAGCGATCCACCGCGTCCCCCCGGAATGCCGGAGCCTGATTTCCAGCAGGCGCTAGCGGCATTCAGGGCGATCGTGGGCCAGAACGCCGTACTCGTTGGAGACGGTGCTGCGCAGCCATATCTGGATCCGTTCGCACCTGGCGACGCCCACGCTTATGAAGCGTCGGCTATTGTGTTGGTGTCGAATGTCGAGCAGCTTCGCGCGGTGCTCGGCGTGGCGAACCAGTACGGCGTGCCTTTGTGGAGTGTATCGACCGGGCGCAACTTCGCTTACGGCGGCGCAGCACCCCGACTTAAAGGCTGTGTCGTGCTGGACTTGCAGCGCATGAACCGCGTCATCGAGATCAATGAGACGCTCGGTTATGCGCTGGTCGAACCGGGTGTCAGCTACTACGATCTTTATCAGGCACTTCAAGCGCGAGGCATCAAGTTGTGGCTCGACCCGCCGGCCGCCGGCTGGGGCAGCGTAGTCGGCAATACACTGGAGCGCGGCTTCGGCACGACCCCATATGGGGATCACGCGGCCATGCAATGCGGGATGGAAGTGATGCTCGCGAACGGCGAGATCGTGCGCACCGGCATGGGCGCAATGAACGGCAATCATGACTGGCAGGTATTCAAGGCGGGTTTCGGTCCTTCCTACGACGCCATGTTCATGCAGTCGAATTTTGGCATTGTCACCAAGCTCGGCATCTGGTTGATGCCGAAGCCCGAAGGCTACATGCTGTGCAACTATAAGTTCCGGCACGACACCGATCTTGAGAGCATTGTCGAGACGCTGCGTCCCTTGAAACTCGACGACACGATACAAAGCAACGCGGTCATAGAAAGCGCGGTGCGTTGGGCCGCCGGCGTGTCGACACGCAAGCAGTGGTACGACGGCCCAGGTGCAATGCCTGACGGGGCTATCGAGACCATGACGCGCAAGCTCGGCATCGGCCGCTGGAATCTCCGCTTCTGCCTGTATGGCCCCGAAGCGCTGGTGAATGCGCGTCGCGATGTCATACACCAGCGCTTCTCATCCATCGCCGACACGGAGTTGATGGAGTCCCCCTATACGCTTGCCAACGTTGAACCCAAAGGCGGCGGCGATCGCAGCCAGGTCGGCATTCCTAATCTCGACGCATTCAACTTGCTGAACTGGCGAGGCGGCTCCGGCGCGCACATCGATTTCTCGCCCGTCTGCGCGCCGCTTGGACGCGACGCGGTCCGGCAATATCGAATGATCAGGGACCGGGCAGCGCATTATGGCTTCGACTACTACGGCGGTTTTACAGCCGGCCCGCGCAGCATGCACCACATCTTTGCGGCAATCTTTAATCGCGATGATCCGGCGCAAGCGCGCGACGCGGGTCAACTGCTGAAGACGTTGATCAACGACTTCGGCGCGGCAGGTTATGGTCAATACAGGACCCACCTCGCCTTCATGGATCTTGCCGCATCCCAGTATGACTTTAACAATCATGCGTTGATGCGCATGAGCGAGAGCATCAAGGAAGCGCTCGATCCAAACGGCATTCTGTCGCCGGGAAAACAAGGTATCTGGCCCAGGAAGATCAAGGAGCGGGACTGATGAAAACCGGCCGGCGTGAGTTCCTTGCGACTGCTTCGCTGGCGGTCACATGCATGCGCGTGTCATGGCCCGCACAAACGATGCTGCAGTCTGCAACGCTATCAAGCGAGCAAGTACCGCTTGGTCACGCGCTCACCATCGTCTTCGATGAACACCTGGCGGACAGCCGCGCGTTTGCTGTCAGATCGCGCACGATGGGCGCACGCATTGTGCCGCTGGGAAACGATATCGGCGTGCTGTGGTTTGAACGCTTGATGCCTCTGGCCAGTTCGCCTGGAAACACGATCGCGGGACTGACGACACATGCGAACGCGTTCTTGCTGACCCGCTTCGCCCAAGGCATCGGCTTGCGCGTTGCGCAACACGTGGTCGAGGCACATGCGGGGCCCGGCACGCTAGTCATGTGGCAGCTGGTCGCTAACGGCGCTAGAAGCTGCTCCTGACCGCAACCATGGTTCCGCCATCCCTCGGCCGAGCTAATGCAATGCGCCCGGCCCAATTCGACACAAACGCGCAATTGATAAGAAAGAGCGTAAGCGCTCGTGACCGCAAGCAAGAACCCGCGCGCTTTCCGTTAAACAAACATGACCATGACGGCCTTTCAAACCCCATTGCGGTGCCGTTTTATGTGTGCTGACGCACCCAGTTTCAGTAGCCTGCTTATGGTTGTGATGTAGCGCACACATCTGAAGGTTTTCTCGTTGGTCCCCGTATTCGGCGCCGATACACTTCGGCTAAATCGTAAAACCGGGGAAGGCGATGCAACCTATGACGGGCTTCGTGCTGTACGGCGTCTGCGCAGCAATAGTTGCCGCGATTGCCGGCAAGAGAGGGCTGAGCTGGAGTGCTTACCTCCTTGTCATGTTGCCCTTGGGGCCGGCGATCGCGATCCTTTTTCCGCTCTTCACGCAGGGCTCGGCAAACAGCCCGACGACAACAGCCCTCGTTTTTTGCATCCCGCTGACCGGGTTGCTGGTCGCGCTGTTCAGCAAGGGACAGACGCCGCTAACATCAGGCACCGAATCACGCGAGCAGAAAGGCGCTTGAGCACTGCAGGCGCTCGCCTTCAAAACAACGCATAGCCAGACGCCGGCAACATGCCGCTTACTCGCACGTAGATCGCACGTAGATCGCGACGAATTATTGCGACGAATTTCAGCCCGCACAACATAACGGCGCCTGTCATCGCATGACAGGCGCCTCTATTCAATATCCCCTATCGGGCTCGCTCAGGCCGCCACCGGCTCTTCCTCCACTGCACGTTCCGTCAATGGCTCAGCCGGCGTTCCGTATGCGTAATCGAGCGTCATGCGTATATAGTCGTAGCTCTTGCGAATGGCAGCACGGACCTTGTTGATCGACTCCACCGGCGGATTGGTACCCAGCAACGTGGCCACAATATCCAACGCCATCCACGGGTGCTCGTCATCGTAATGAGCGTGCACCTTGAGCCAACGCATAGCCGACTTGCGGATCGGTTCCGGAAAGGTCAGCGCATACGTTTCTTCAGAGCAGACGAAGCACGAGAAGTCACCGGTTGCACCTTCCACTGCGTAGTTCGTTGCCGCCACCGCTACCGCCAGCTCGTCGGTGAGGCTGACATGTCCGCACCAGTGCGCGAGCGCATGCATCTCGCTCGGTACGTCCTGCGACAGCAGGTCATCAAGCCCGAGGCCACTCGCCCCCGCCCATTGCAGCCAGTGCTTGGCATGCATGTTCTCAACCCGGATATTCTGGATGAGATAGGACCGCGCCATCCCTTCGCCAAGCGACTGGCCGAACCGTGCTTTCATCAGGTTCGATGCCATGAACTGCGGAAATTGCTCGATGACGGGAAAAAAGCCAATCAGGAAACGCTGCGTACTTTCGATGTCGAGCGTCGCGTCCTTCATGGCCCTGCACAACGGGTGATAGACAATCTTGCGCTTCGCTTCTTCGCAATCCTTGACTACGTCTTGGAGCCATTGCGGATAGCTGGCAACGTTCTTGAGTTCGCCGGTACGGGTGAAGTCTGTTTTCATCAAATGATCTCTCACAGAAATGGGTTTCAGGTGCTGGGCCGCGGCATCCTATGCGGGCAAGCCGGATCTCAACTCGCCATCGTGATACCCGCCAAGCTTCGGGGAGCAAACGCATTTCCTATATGCAGATGCGCACATTTCGCGGAACATTTAATCAAAACCATTTTTCAGACAACATCGCAACGACGACCCTTTTTTCGACACGCAGCGGTGTCGTGGCCCGGGACGTGGGACCAGTGAAACGGTTGAGAGATCAAGGCCTGCGGAGGGTTGACGCAACCCGCTTGAGATGTTTATCGGCGTGGCGGATCGAAGTACGCGCGTGACCCGTTACTCGCCGGGGCGTGCGTCTTTGCTAGATTTTGGCGGGAATGGACTATCCGTCCCCGGTCAGGCGGCCAGCCGATCGAGACTCATCGCAGGGCGTACGGCCTCTGGCGGATAAATATGCCAGGCACCGTCGTCGTGGCGGAAAAAGAAGAGCGTGAAAGAACTGAATGCGGAGCTAAAAGCAGAGGATGCCCGCTCCACTTCAATGTAGATACACCGGCGGCGCCCTGCACGGATACGATGAATGGAGCGCACGTTCAAATGCCCGCCGCTGACCGCGCCCAGCCATTTTTCAACTAGTACGCGCAAAGACTGCTCCGACGCAACCATAGGATTCTCCGTGGTTTACCTTTTCACCCCATGAGGCAATGCTAGGCGCGCCATAAGGTCTTGTCCGTCGGGAGAGGTCGATTGTGGTTTCAGGCATGGCTGTTTTTCTTGTCGGAATATCCTTACGAACCATCGCGCTCGGAAGTCAAACCGTGTTTGATGGCATAGCGAATCAGTTCGGCGTTGTTTTCAATGCCGAGCTTTTGCATGAGGCGCATCTTGTGCGTGCTGATGGTCTTGGCACTCAGCACGAGCACCTCGGCGATAGCATTGATGCTCTTGCCCGCCGCCAGCAGATGCAGCACCTGGAACTCACGATCCGACAGGATCTCGTGCGGCGCGGCCTCGCCGGAATGGGTGTCGAAGACCATGATATCGACCAGCTTCGGATCGATGAACCGCCCGCCAGCGGCAAGCTTGCGAATGGCGTCAAGCAGGATGTCAGGATCGCTGTCCTTCGTGACATAGCCGGTCGCACCGGCACGCACTGCACGCGCGACGACCTGCGCTTCATTGTGGATGCTGAGCACCAGGACCGGCAGCACCGGATGTTCGGTGCGCACACGCCGGATCAGGTCAACGCCGCTGATGCCGGGCATCGTCATGTCGAGCAGCAAGAGGTCGACGCGGCAGGTACGCAGTTTCTCGATAACCTCGGCGCCCTGCGCCGCTTCGCCCGCAACACCAATGTCCACTGTCGTCGCGATGATCTGCTTCAATCCGCCGCGCACAATGGCGTGATCGTCCGCTATCAGGATTCGGATCATGGGCGTTCTCCTCCGCCCAACGGGACGTGTATCGACACCACAGTGCCCGTTTCAGGCGAACTGTCGATTCGCAGCGACCCCCCAATCAGCCGTGCGCGCTCACTCATGCCAAGTAATCCATATGAATATCCGTTGCGAGCCGCCGCCGGATCGAACCCGCAGCCGTCGTCGCTGACGTAGAGATCGAGCGTGGTCTCGGTGTTGGTCAAGGTGACGTCTACGCGCGACGCACCCGCGTGAAGTGCAACGTTGGTCAGCGACGCCTGCACGATACGAAATACCGCAGTGGCATGGGCATCATCAAGAACCGGCTCGCGGCCATTGATCCAGAGCTGGCAGGAAAGGCCTTTGCGGCGGCCGAAGTCCTCCACCAGCCATTCCAGCGCCGACACAATGCCGAAATTGAGCGCCGCGGGCCTTAGATGACTCGCGACGTTGCGCACCATCCAGATCGTCTTTTCAACCAGTTCGCGCATGTCGTCAATTTTCTTCGCCGCATCCGAGTCATTGGCAAGACGCATCTTGAGCAATGAAACGTCCATCTTCAGCGCGGTCAGCAACTGCCCGAGTTCGTCATGAATTTCCATCGCAATACGTTTTCTTTCCTCTTCGCGAATCGCTTCCATGTAGGCAGACAACTCCCGCAGTTGCTCGCGCGACTCCAGGAGTTCGTGCTCGATGCTCTTGCGCTCGGTAATGTCCTGGATCGTGCCGACCAGCTTTAACGGCTGCTTAGCGACGCCGGCGCCGGGCATCGCCTCGGCCTGGAACTGGACAATCCGCACCTCGTCGTCGGCTCCCCTTACGCGGCAATCAAGGCAGTATGGCCGCCGCTCATCCAGCAACGCCCGCACAGCGTGGCGCACCAGCGCCCGGTCCTCGCGATGCACAGCCGCAAGAAAAGTGCGATAGCCCGGCCGCGAAAGACGCGGTGCCAACCCGAGAATCCGATACATCTCGTCTGACCAATGGATCACGCCAGCGCTTGTGTCCCACTCCCAGTCACCGAGCCGCGCAAGCCGTTGCGCGTTCGCGAGACTCGCTTCGCTCGCCCGCAATTTTCCCTCGGCCAACTTGCGCGCCGTGACGTCATTGAGGCCGACGTAGATGGCCGGCGCGTCGTCGAAGCTCGCCACCCGGGCGGTCAGCATTGCCCAGAACGTGCCGCCGTCCGGCCGCCTGAAATGGACTTCAGTGTTGCGAAATCCGCCGAGCATGCGTAGCTGGCGCACCAGCCTGTCTCGCGTCGCCGGGTCCACATAGAAGTCGGCAATACGAATGACCGTGTCGGCCTGGGCGATGAGGCCGAACAGTTTCCGAAACGGCTCGTTCATGTAGAGCAGCGTCCCGTGCGGCATCGACGTGATGCAAAACGGTAGCGGACTGGTCTCCACAATGGTGCGAAACCGCGCCTCGCTCGACAGCAACTTCGTTTCCGCCCGCCTGCGCTCCTCTATCTCCAGCCGCAGGCTCGCATTCACCTGCGCGAGTTCTGCGGTGCGTTGCGCGACCCGCACCTCGAGTTCGTCGCGCGCACGCGCCAGCTCCGCTTCCGCTTGCTGGCGCACGCTCACCTCGTTTGACAATCGCCGGTTCTGCGCGACAAGCTGCTTATGCATGGTGCGTAACGCCAGATGCGTACTGATGCGCGCCATCATTTCGTCGATCCGGACGGGCTTCGTCACGTAGTCCGCGCCACCGGCAGCGAAACCTTCGACCAGATCCTCGATGCCGGTCAGCGACGTCATGAAGATCACCGAGATATCCTTCGTGCGCTCGTTTGTCTTGAGCCGGCGGCAAGTTTCAAAGCCGTCGATGCCGGGCATCTTCACGTCGAGCAGGATCAGGTCCGGCTGCGAAAACTGCGCGCGTTCGAGCGCCTCCTCACCATCAAGCGCCACCAGCACGCGAAAGCCCTGGTCGGAGAGGCTGTCAACCACGAGGCCGAGATTGGCCGGCATATCATCGACAATAAGGATTGCCGGCGGCTCGCTGGGGCTGCTGCCGTCGCTCAGGTTGGCGCTTAGCTCGCTCATGGCGCCGGCCTCGCTTCTATATAGCGTTCTACGAGCAGGAGGATCGCCTTCGACTGATAGCCTTTCGCCAGTTCACGCAGGTACGTTGTAAATGGTTCGTACTGCGGATCGATTAACGACATCTGGTCTGCCCATGCAATGATGTCCCGCATATTACCAATGCGCGCAAGACGATGCAGTTCATCCATTTGCGGTGCCGGCACGGTAGCCGGCACCTCGGGCGATGACGACTGCGGGGAATGCGGGGAATGCGCCCTCGCGGCATAGGTCCACTCAAGGTTCAGCAACGCACGGATTTGGGCCAGCAACAGGCCGAAGTCGACCGGCTTGGGGAGAAAGGCATTCACGCCCGCCGCGAGGCTTTTTTTCTCATCACTACCGGAAGGGCTGGCAGTCACCGCAATGATCGGCACGTCAGTCAGCCCCGGTGTCTGACGCATTCGGCGCGTGGCCTCGAGGCCATCCATGCCGGGCATCACGATGTCCGTGACAATCAGCGCCGGCCGCTCGCTTTGCGCCTTGGCCAGTCCCTCGCTGCCGTTCGCCGCCTCGATGATGTCGAAACCGAGCCGGCTCAGCAATTCCGTAATGACGGAGCGATTGACCGCCACGTCGTCGACGATCAGCACCTTCCTGCGCGGCCCCTCGTAGCCGGTCGCGACACGTGCGTCCGATTCGCGGGACATGCCTGAGCGCACCGTCGTGGCGGGGGCCAGTTCGAACCAGAAGGTACTGCCTTGGCCGAGCCCGCTCTCGACGTGGATCTCGCTGCCCATTGCCAGCACGAACTCCCGGCTGATGGCGAGCCCGAGCCCGGTGCCTTCTGAACGACGCTCGGGATTGCCGACCTGTTCGAACGGCTCGAAGACTGTTCTCAACTGGTCTGGGGGAATGCCGATCCCGGTGTCGCTTACCTCGAACCGTACCGCCCCGAAAATGGTCTGCGTGACAATCAGGCTCACCTTGCCCCGATCGGTGAATTTAACGGCGTTCGCGAGCAGGTTGAGCAGCACCTGCCGCAACCGCCGCGCGTCGGCACGCACGCCGCCCGGCACGTCGTGCGCAATCGCGCAGACACATTCGAGCCGTTTCTCCTCCGCCTTCACGCCGATGATTTCACGAATCACATCCACGAGACCGGGCAAGGCTACATCGACGATCTCAAGCCGCAGCTTGCCCGCCTCTATCCTCGCGAAGTCGAGCGTGTCGTCGATCAGCGTCAGCAGGTGTTCGCCGCTTCGCTGGATGACGGCCACACCGGCATGTTGCCGTTCGCTCAGCCCGCTGTCGCGCTGCAGGATCTGCGCGTAACCCAGGATGCCGTTCAGCGGCGTGCGTAGTTCATGGCTCATATTGGCCAGGAATTCTCCCTTGGCACGGTTCGCCGCTTCAGCCGAACGTAGCGCCTCGCGTTGCTTGGCGGCGTTACGTTCGTCGAGGTAGGCAACGTGCAGGCGTACACCCATCGCATGAAATGCGGCGACCACGCGATCGAGTTCGTCCGGCTGGCGCGGCTGGCGGCGCTGCAGGCTGAACGGTTGCGGCGACTCGCGAAAGTCGTAGCGTCCGACAAGCCGTGCGATTGTCGCGAGGTGTCGCGTAACGAGCCGCGAGAAAATGTAAATGATGAAAAGCGCAACGAGAAACGTGTTGGCCGCCTGGCTCACCAGGATCAGGAGCGCGGTCTGCGCCAGTTCGCTGTAGAGACCGGAGAGCGTTGCCTCGACGTACAAGGTGCCGAGCACGCGTGGCGTGCCGTGGACGCGGTACGAGATGGGAAATTCGCGCGATATGACCGCGTCGTTCATGCGCAGGCCAGCCTGCACGACCAGGGGCGAGGCGACCGAGCCAGTCTCACGGACCTCGGCGGCACGAATGTCGGCAAGACGGAGCATGCCGTCCAGTTCGAGTTGAAGCTGCTGCCGGTCGAGCCGCCACAGACTCTCGCTAATGCTGTCGCGATAACTCCTGTCGATGTCCGACAGCCGGTTTTCGATGAGCGTGATCCCGCGCTCATAGTCGCCGTAGAGTTGAAGCGCGGTCAGCAGCAGCGTAACCACGCAACTGAACAGGAGGACGGTCGCGAGAAGCCGCAGGACCACGCTGTGGCGAAAGCGGCTCAGCGAACTCCACAGCGCGCTGAACGTGTTGAGAACCATATCCCCCCGCGAGTGCCCGAAACCTCGTTTTCGTTAATCTGCACTCGTTGCCGAATGGCGGTTATCGTGAGTTCATCGGGCGGACGGCACGCAAGGCTCCGGCCGTCGGAACTGAAATGGTTTAGGTGGGCAGACCGGCACCGCGCCTCAATCGCATGCACCCGCTGCGGGCTGGAACCAATTCGCTGAAGACGGCGGTTTCCTTGCACTTGTCCTTAGGCGTAACAGCCGACAGTTGGCCTATCTCGAACCGAAGCAACCGATGTCCGCCAGCTTTCAAATTCATTCAAGTTCGCCCTGGCGAGAAAGGCTGACGCGATCCTAGCCGTTTGCGGCGATATTGAGCGGGCCGAACGAGTTCCCGAGAATTTCGTCGATACAATCGGCCAGGTCGCACAGCACGCCCGATTCGTCTACATCGAGCGTTTCCGCGTGGAATTTGCGTAGCTCCCACATGGTGTCCGCAAGGCGCCTGATCGATATCGGACCGCTATTGATCAGCGGCCAGCAATGCATCAGGTACGCGAGCGGAATGACGTTCCTGTTCTCGCACCATGAATCGAACAAGCGCAGGCAGATAGTGTGGATATGCTCCACCGCATTTTCGCGCTCGGACAGATACGGAATCATGGCGGATTACCGGAGACCCATTTTGATGCTTCAAAGTCTAGGCGGCTGACGGGTATTGCACAGTCAGGAAACGCGGAAAATAGGCAGGGACGTATGCTGATTTCCGTGTCAGGAAATCCTTACGTGGGGAGAGAGTTGTTGCGGGAGATGGGAATGACCGGGACGAATGCCGGCAAGGCAGCGCCCTAAATGGGTGCGTAGGGAGCCCGCCTTCACGGGCTCCGTATCAGCGTCAGGAGTTCAATTCAAGCGCTTAAGCGTGCCCCGAGCTTTCTTCAACAAGAGGTCCGGGCGCGTTCTCCAAAGCGCTGTCGTGACGAAGCAGGAGAACCGCTGCCACGCCGACCAGCCCGGCCCCGGACAGACAAAGCAAGCCGGCGGCAAAACTGCCGGTACTGTCCTTGATCCACCCCATCGCGTAGGGTCCGAAGAACCCGGCCAGATTGCCCAGCGAGTTCACCGCGGCAATGCCGCCCGCTGCGGCCGCCCCCGACAGAAAAGCCGCGGGCAGCGTCCAGATCACCGGCAGGCAGCCGAATATACCAAAGCCGGCAATGGATAGCGCGATCATTTTCAGCACAGGATCATCCAGTGCCGTGGATGCCGCAATGCCACCGGCGGCCACCAGCAGCGGGATGGCCACATGCCACTTGCGCTCGAGCTTGCGGTCGGAGCGGCGTCCCCACAAGATCATGCTGAACGCGCCGACAATGTACGGCAGCGACGTCACAAGCCCCGTCTGGACATTGCCAAGGCCGAACCCTTTGACGATTTGCGGCAGGAAGAAACTCAGGCCGTAGTTGGTCGCGTTGGCGCCGAAGTAGATGAGCGCGACGGCGAGAACCCGCGGGTTGAACAAGGCTTCGCGTACGCTGAAGGAACGCACGGCTTCACGCTGCGCGCGTTCCTGGGCTTGCCGGGCCACGAGCCAGTCACGCTCCTCAGCGGCAAGCCAGGTTGCGTCAGCCGGTTTGTCGGTGAGATAAAACAGGACCACGAACGACAGGAACAGGGCCGGCAACGCTTCAATCAGATAAACCCACTGCCAGCCTGCGAGGCTCGCGAGTTTATCGAGGTTGAGCAGCGCGCCGGAGATAGGAGCGCCTATCACCGTGGACAGCGGGATGGCCACCATGAAGGAGCCAACCACGCGAGCCCGGTACGTCGCCGGAAACCACAGCGTCAGGAAGAAGATGATGCCTGGGAAAAATCCCGCTTCAGCAATCCC
>Ga0105856_1001132_pt1 | contig 11758 bp, 7 predicted proteins | sample OrgsoiDNA_201060_FD_89681 | JGI IMG/M metagenome (GOLD analysis project Ga0105856, IMG submission 89681) | Permafrost soil microbial communities from the Arctic, to analyse light accelerated degradation of dissolved organic matter (DOM) -... | ecosystem: Environmental > Terrestrial > Soil >...
CCAACGCGATGAACGACGAGGAGCTGGTCGAGTTCGACACCCGCGTTCACAAGCTTCTGGGAGACGAGCCCGTCTTGTACGTCGTCGAGCCCAAGCTGGACGGCCTCGCGGTCACTCTGCACTACGAGCAAGGCCGCTTCGTGCAAGGCGCGACTCGCGGCGACGGCCTCATCGGCGAGGACGTGACGCAGAATCTGCGCACCATCAAGGCCGTTCCGTTGCAGCTCGAGAAGGGCGCGCCCGAGAGCCTGGAAGTGCGCGGCGAGGTGTTCATCCGCAAGGCCGACTTCGTGCGCATGAACGAAGAGCGCGAAAAGGCCGGGGAACCGACCTTCGTCAACCCGCGCAACAGCGCCGCCGGAGCCTTGCGGCAGCTCGACCCGCGCATAACCTCGCAGCGGCCGCTCAGCATCTACTTCTACGAAGCTACCGCCGAATTTGCCTCGCACCTGGACAAGCTCGAGCACCTCAAGAGCTGGGGGCTGCGGGTCAATCCGGAGAATCGCGAATGCACCTCGCTCGACGAGGTGCGCGCCGCCTACCAGCGCCTGATCGAAATGCGCCACGATCTGCCGTACGAGATCGACGGCAGCGTCGTCAAAGTAGACGCGGAGGATCAGCGCAGAAGGCTGGGCGCGGTCTCGCGGACCCCGCGCTGGGCAGTCGCCTACAAGTTTCCGGCGGAAGAAGAGGCGACCACCGTCGAGGACATCTTCGTCTCGGTGGGCCGCACCGGTGCGCTCACGCCGGTGGCCCTGCTTACGCCCGTACACGTCGGCGGCGTGACGGTGAGCCGGGCCACCTTGCACAACGAGGACGAGCTGCGCCGCAAGGACGTGCGCAAAGGAGATCGCGTCTTCCTGCGCCGCGCTGGAGACGTGATCCCCGAGATCGTCCGGGTCATCGTCGAGTCGCGGCCGCCGGAAGGATTGCCGGAGTTTTCCATGCCGCGCACCTGCCCGGTCTGTGGAGCCGAGGTGCATCGCGAGCCGGACGAGGCGGTCACCCGCTGCACCAACCTGAGCTGCCCCGCGCAGCTGGTCGGGCGTCTGCGCCACTTCGCGAGCCGGGGCGCGATGGACATCGCCGGCCTCGGTGAAGAGACCTGCATGCGGCTGGTGCAGGTCGAGCTGGTGAAGACCCCCGCCGATCTCTACGCGCTCTCGAAAGAGCAGTGGCTGACGCTGGAGCGGATGGGCGAGAAGTCGGCCGACAATCTCCTCGCCGCTCTGGAAGCCTCCAAGAAGACGAGCCAGCGCCGCTTCATCCATGCGCTCGGCATCCGGCTGGTAGGCGAAGCCACCGCCCTCGCGCTCGCGCGAAAATTCCAAGCGCCCCAAGCGCTGCTCGGCGCCACGCTGGAAGATCTGCAATCGGTGCGCGACATCGGCCCGGAAGTGGCGGCGCAGATCTTCGAGTTCTTGAACAAGCCTGAAAATCGCACGGCCATCGAGAGGCTGCTTGCCGCTGGAATCCAGCCTTCGCCGGAAGCCGCGCCGGCCGCCGCCGGTCCGTTCGCCGGCAAGACCGTGGTGCTGACCGGCACGCTGTCGAAGTTCACCCGCGAGTCGGCCAAGGCCGAGATCGAGCGCCGCGGCGGAAGGGTCTCGGGCAGCATCAGCCGCAAGACCGACCTGCTCGTGGCCGGTGAAGATGCGGGCAGCAAGCTGAAGAAAGCGCAGGAGCTGGGCGTGCGCGTGGTCGACGAAAATCAATTCGCGGAGTTGCTGCGGTGATTCGCGTGGAGCTGGTCATCGAAGGCCGCGTGCAGGGCGTGTTCTATCGAGCCAGCGCACGCGACGAAGCCGAGCGGCTCGGGCTCACCGGCGAGGTGCGCAACCTGCCGGATGGCCGCGTCGAAGCCATCGCCGAAGGCGAGCGCGAGCGGCTGGAAGAGTTCATCGCCTGGTGCCGCCGCGGCCCGGCCCTGGCGGAGGTGGAAGAAGTGCGCATTCGTTGGACAGAGGTCAGCGGCGAATTCATTTCTTTTCGCGTCAGCCGCTGAAGATCATTCGGTTTTTCAGATTTCATAAACAACCGTCTTCCCGTCGTCGCCGCGCCGGGCTAACATAACTGACGGCATTAGTCTGTTCTCGAGGCGTCCTGCCGATGGCCGACACATCCCGCATGAAGCCGGACTTTGCCGTCTATCTGGATGGCACCAAGCTCACCGGCGAGCCGGCGGCGGCCATCCTCGGTATCCGCGTTTTCAAAACCCGGTCAGGCGCGAGCGCGTTCGAGATCATCGTCTCCGATCCGAACCTCAAGTGGCAGGAAGACCCGACCTTCACCGAGTGCAAAGAGGTGAAGATCCAGCTTGGCTTTCCCGGCAAGCTTGGCCAGGTCTTCGACGGCGAGGTCACCGCCTGGCGCACCGAGCTCGAGCGCACCGGCCCAACGGTATTGGTGGTTCGCGGCCTCGATCGCGCGCACCGCTTGATGCGCGGGCAGAAGACGAAGACGTACGCGGGCGCCTCGCCCATCGACTGCGCGCAGCAGATCGCGGCGCGCTACGGCTTCACCGCCAAGTGCACGCCAGGCACGCCCGTGCCAGTGAAGATGTTCCGCTTTCAAGCCAACCAGACAGACTTCGAGTTCCTGCACGGCATGGCGGAGCTCGAAGGCTACATGTTCTACGTCGACGGCAAGGATCTGCACTTCGAGCGGCCGACGCTCTCCGAGACCGACGACTGCGAGTTCAGCTTCGGCGAGGATCTGAAGACCTTCTTGCCCGCCGCCAACTTCCGCAAGCCTGCCTCCAAGGTCGAGGTTGGTGCCTGGGACGTGAGCGGCAAAGCGGGTCTGATCGGAAGGGCGCAGAAGGGCGACGAGATGTGGACGGTGCCCGGCGGCAAGCCCGGCTCCGACGTCTCCAAGTTCACCTCCACCAAGACCGAAGTCTCCATCATGGCCTCGGACGTCGGCACGCAGGACCACGCCGACACGGTGGCCAAGGCCGCGCTGACCAGGCGGGCGATGGAGTTCATCACCGCCGAAGTCGAGGTGCAGGGTTCTCCGGACGTGAAGCCGGGCGCGATGGTGAACTTGAAGAAGGTGGGCGCCTATTCGGGCCATTACCTCATCACCGAAGCGAACCACTTCTACGACGGCGCCGGCTACAGCTGCATCTTCTACGTGGCGCGCGACAAGTGGGGCGACTCGTCGGTCGACAAGGAGAAGGACAAGCAGAAACAGGGCGGCGGCGGCGCGGGTCCGAAGACCGACCCCAAGCCGTACACGCCACCTGTTTCGCCGGTGACCACGCTGGCGCCGAGCTTCATCGACTTCACGCTGCACGACGATCAGGGCAACCCGCTCGCCAACGTGAACGTCCGCATCCACCTCGCCTCCGGCGACACCATCGACGCGACCACCAACGGCGACGGCAACGTCCACATCGATCAAGAGCCGGACGGCGCCTACACGGTGGAGATCCTCGGCTCGGCGGAGGAGCTCACCACCATCGAGCTGCGCCTCGAGAACGCGGCTGGCCAGCCGTACAAGGGAGCGTCGGGCTCGATCACGCTCAGCGACGGCACCGTCATGACGGTGATGACCGACGCCAACGGCGAGATTCGGCTGACCGACGTGCCGGGCGGCAAGTACACCTTCAAGCTCGACGAAAACAGCATCGCCACCACGACGACCGCTGCCCCCTCGACGACGACGACCGCCGCGCCGGCAGAGACCACGACGGCCGCGCCCGCGACGACTAGCACCGCCGCGCCAGAAGCGACAACGACCGCGGCTCCGGTTACGACGACTACTGCCGGGCCCGCGGCGACGACAACTGCCGCGCCGGCTGAAACAACGAATGCTCCGGTTACGACGACAACCGTGGCTCCGGAACCGACCACCACGGCCGAGCCCGCCGGGACCACGACGTCCACTCCCTCCACGACCACCACGGCCGCTCCCTCCACGACGACGACCGCCGCTCCGGCCACGACGACGACCGCCGCTCCGGCCACGACGACGACCGCCGCTCCGGCCACGACGACGACCGCAGCGCCGGCGACGACTGCCGCTCCCGGCGCGAAGCTCGCCGGCAAGATTCTCTACGCGGATGGCAGCCCGGCCGCGGGAGTTCCCTTCGTCGTCGAGCTGCCCGACGGCACCAGCAAGGGCGGCTTCACCGGCGATGACGGCAGCTACGAACTGAAGGGCGTCAGCGGCGAGGCAAAATTGCGGCTCGTCGACGGTCTTCCCCTCGCGGACAGCGCAGACGGCACCGGCGATCTGGTCGTGGCGGTCAACGGCGGCCCGGGCGACAACGATGGCAGCGGCGGAGATGGCAGCGGTGGGGACGGCGGTACGCAAGTCGCGTAAGCCGAAGGAGACGTAATGGCGGACAACGAACACGTGATCGTCGGCGCTTCGCGGGTGGTGTGCGTGGTCAAGCTCCCCGCGACGATGCCCGGCGAGCCCGAAGATGAGCAGTTCCTCTCGCATCTGCCGATGGTCGGGCAGCACGACGGTCAAATCATCGCGTTCATTTCCATCAGCGATGTTCCGCGGCTGCGCAAGCTGGGCGCGGAGGTGACGGTGATCGACAACACCGGCAACGGGTACGCCGCGCGGGTGCAGGGTGCGGCGAGCCCGCAAGACCTGGTGGCGTCGGTCGGCAAGAGCGTCGAAAAAGGCAAAGCGGACCTGGCCATCGCGCAGAAGGGCGACGGCGGGGACAGCGACGGAAAGGCTTGACCCTTGGCGCACGACGATCATTTCCACTGCTTCGCGTTTCCCGCCGGAATCAAGGCCGGACCGGGCGGCTCCGCCGTGCGCAAGGACACCTGGCTGCGCTCCGTCTTCCTTCCCGGGGTGCTGCCGGTGCCCGTCACTTCGCTTCGGCCAGACCTCGAGCTCTACAGCTTGACCTACGATCTCACCGCGCTGGTCCACACGCAGAACAAGAAGCTGCCTCAGTCGGCCCGGCTCGACTCGCTGGGACAGACCGCCGGCGGGCGTGAGCTGCACGTGCTCAAGCTCGGCGCAAACATCAACGACAAGCCGAAGACGGCGCGGGTGCTCTTCACCGGCGGCCTGCACGCTCGCGAGTGGCTGGGCCCGACCTACACGTACCTGATCGCCGAGTGGCTGGTGACGAACTATCCAACTTCGCCGGGCGGAGGTCCGAACCCGGCGTTCGCCAAGGACCTCCTCGACAACAATCACATCTGGCTCGTGCCGATGTGCAACCCCGACGGGCACGAATACACGGTGACGACAGAACGGATGCACCGCAAGAACTCGCCGGGCGGAGACAGCCACTTCCAATCCGCGCCGGGCGCGAAGCCCGCGCGCGATGCCAAAGCACCGCCGTCCATCGACCTGAACCGCAATTTCGCCACCAAGCAATGGCAAGCCATCATCGACTCGAAAAAGGGCAGCTTCTCAGCGAAAGAGGATGGCGATACGTTCGCGGGCAAGAGCGCGGCCAGCGCCACTGAGGTGCAGCTGCTGCAGAAGATGATCGACGCAACTCCTTTCGACCTCGCGGTCGATCACCACACCTACGACTGCGCGCTCCTCTATCCCTACGGCGACGATCCGGGGAAGGCTAAACAGAACAAACGCCTGGTGGCATTCTCCGGCCTGATGCAGAAGCAGATCAACCGCAAGGCGGCCAAGAACATCACCACCCAGCCTGGCACTGCCGACAACTGGAGCTTGTACAAGATCAGCAGCTTTTACGCCGACCTCTACAAATCGCTCGGAATCACGCCGGGGCTCTCTCCGGAGCAGTCGCTAATTCCCGGTTCGATCACCGACTACATCATCTACGCCGCCGAAGGCGCCAGTCCTCCGCGAAAGACTCTCGCCTGGTCGATGGAGCTCCCGCCGATGCACCACGCAGGAAGCCCGGGCTTCAATCCGCCGGAATCGATCATACGGCCGGCCTTCAACCAACTCATCGGGACTTCGCTGGCGCTGATCAAGAACGCCACCGCGGACGATCCGAAGGCCGCGGACTTCAGCCTGTTCGACATCGTCGCGCCATGAAGCGCGGCTGGGCGCCGGCCGCAGTGTTGCTCGCGGCGGTCGTTCCGGTCCTGGGCAGGAAGAAGCCGGCGCCGGAGTCGATCCCCCAGTGCAGCCGGGAAATGGCGAACGTTCGACGCGCGGTGGTGCTCCACCTGGGAGGCTGTGCTCGTCCTCCGGCGAACCTGCGTGACCTGGCCGATGGCCTTGGCGAAGCAGGGTCCGGTTGGTCGCTCGCGCTCGCGACCGACGAAAGCATTCGCGAGCTGCGGCGCAAGGGGTGCCCGACAGCGGTGGTCTGCACCAGCGGCAACGAGCTGGCGGCGCTGCAGCAGTCCCTGCCCGTCGAGCAGTTCGTGCGGCTCATCGAAGAAGTGAAGGCCCGCGCGCGTCCTCCGCTGCGGGAGGGAGTAGACGGAGGCCCGCTCGTGCCTTGGGAATGAATCGCAAAGCGCGCGTCACTTCATTGCGCGGCGGGCTTGACCCGGGCGCGGACAACGGCCTAGAGGCAGCGCGTGCAACTTCCTGTCCTTGACCGTCTCATCTTGAGCGCGCAGAAGCCGTCGCGGTACGCTGGCGGTGAGCTCAACGCCGTTCATAAAGACTTATCGAAGGCCGCCGTGACTTGGGCGCTGGCGTTCCCCGACACCTACGAAGTGGGGATGAGCAACGTCGGCTTCCGGCTGCTCTACCACGCGCTGAACGAACGCCCGGACGTCGCTTGCGAGCGGCTCTTCATGCCCTGGCCGGACATGGAAGCCGCGCTGAAGGCAGAGAAGCTGCCGCTCTTCTCCATCGAAAGCCGCGCGCCGCTCGCGGCCTTCGACATCATCGGTTTTACGCTGCAGTTCGAGCTTTGCTACACGACGGTTTTGGCGATGCTGGATCTGGGCGGCGTGCCGTTGCACACCGCCGAGCGCCGCCGCGAAGATCCGCTCATCCTCGGCGGTGGACCGTGCGCCTACAATCCAGAGCCGGTGGCCGACTTCTTCGACGCCATCGTGGTCGGCGAAGGCGAAGAGGTGGTGCACGAGATCAGCGACGCGGTCTCGCAGTGGAAGCGCGGCAGCGCTCCTCGCGCGGATCTGCTCTGGCTCCTGGCGGAGATTCCCGGCGTTTACGTGCCGTCGCTCTTCAAGCCGCATTACGGTGAAGACAAGACCATCAAGAGCTACGAGCCGCTCAAGCCTGGCTACGAGAGCATCGTCCGCCGCGTGATACCGGACTTGAATCTGGTGCCGCAGGCCGAGAAGCCGATCATGCCGTTCATGCAGACGGTGCACGACCGCTTGCCGCTGGAGATCCAGCGCGGCTGCACCCGCGGCTGCCGCTTCTGCCAGGTCGGGATGATCACCCGGCCGACCAGGCAGCGCGACCCCAACGAGGTCTTCAAGATCGCCGAAAAGGGTTTGGACAACACCGGCTATGAAGAGGTCGGCTTCTTGAGCCTCAGCGCCGGCGATTACTCCTGCATCGACGGCGTGCTGGAGGACTTCTTCGACGAGCTGGGCCCGGAGAACATCGGCATCTCCTTGCCGTCGCTGCGAACCGAGACCATGTCCGAGCGGCTCACGCAGCAGATCAAGCGGGTGCGCAAGAGCGGCTTCACCGTCGCTCCCGAGGCCGCCACCGAGCGGATGCGGCGGGTGATCAACAAGGGCAATGCCGAGAAGGACCTGCTCCACGCCGTCGACACCATCTTCGAGGCCGGCTGGGACCTGGTGAAGTTCTACTTCATGATCGGCCTGCCGACCGAGCGCGACGAGGACGTGCGCGCCATCGTCCAGCTCTGCGCCGAGGCGCTGCGGCGCGGCAGGAAGAAGAACCCGCGGGCGGAGATCAACGTCGGTGTTTCGACCTTCTGTCCCAAGCCGTTCACTCCCTTCCAGTGGGATCCGATGATCTCGCTGGCAGAGACGCAGCGGAAGCAAAACATCCTCCGCGACGAATTGCGCAAGCTCGGCCGCAGCTTCCAGAACCTGCACATCAAGCCCCACGACGCCCGGCAGGGCGCTCTCGAAGGCGCGCTGGCAATGGGCGACCGGCGCCTTTCGACGGCGGTCTTGTACGCCTACAAAGCGGGGCAGCGGCTCGACAGCTTGACGGAGCACTTCCGGCTCGAGGTGTGGAACGAGGCCTTCCAGAAGTGCGAAGCCGAGCACGGCGTTGGCCTCGCGTTCTTCGCGCACCGCGAGAAAGGCGAGCACGAAGTTCTCGCCTTCGATCACATCGATTGCGAGGTGACCAAGCCCTACTTGTGGAAGGCGCGGATGGCCGCCTTCAAGGAAGGCGAAGTTCCCGACTGTGCCTACGGGGAGGAGATCTGCACCGCCTGCGGCGCCTGCGACTACGAAGTGGTGGACAACATCATCTACCAGCCCAGCGACTATAAAAAGCAGCCGCCGCGCGAAGCCCGCGTCATGCCGGCTGAAAGAACTTTTCTGCGCATGCGATATTCCAAGGAGGGCAGGGCAATCGCGCTCAGCCACCTCGAGACCATGACCGCGCTCCTGCGCACCTTCCGCCGCGCCAAGCTGTCGATTCCGCACTCGCAAGGGTTCCACCCCAAACCGAAGGTCAGCTTCGGTCCGGCCTGCCCGGTGGGAACCCAAAGTCGCGCCGAATACCTCGACGCGGAGCTGTTCGGTACGCTCGCGGCCGGCGACGTCGCTGCCAGGCTTCGAGAGCAGCTGCCGGAAGGCTTTGCCCTGCTCTCTTGCGAGCCGCTCGCGCCCGCGCAGCCGGCGTTGAACCAGAGCATCCGCGGCATCGAATACCTGGTCGAGCTGCCGCCGGAAGCTGGCGATGTGCCGGAGCGGCTCGCACGCTTCGCGCTGCAAAACGAGGCCAGCGTCGTGCGTGAACGGGAAGGCAAGACGCCGGTGCGCATCGACCTGAAGCGAAGCGTGGACAACCTCGTTGCCACGGGTCCGAGCGCGCTGCGGTTCACGCTGAAGGCTGGCGAAGCAGCGGCCGTTGCCCGTCCGGCCGAACTGCTGGCTGCGCTGTTTGGAGCAGAGTGCACGCGGCCCGGAGTCGCGACCCTGGTGCGAGAATCCGTTGTCTTTGGAATGCCTGCCGCGCGCACCTAGCGATTCCTTCACTACGCTCAGTTGCGGACCCCAAAGTGGGATGATACGCTCCAAAGACTGCTCCGGCCTGCGCGGGTGTGCAGCGTGCGGAGCCTCACGGCGTTTGGCCGAGGGGCGGCGCGCAGCCGCGCACCCCTCAAAAGCGCCTAGAGCGAGGCTTGGGTGACCGTTTCGGGTCCACTCTCAGGTTTCACAATCGAGCGCCAGGCTGGCGCTTGGCCGCTGTCGCGCGACTTCTTCGCGCGGGCGGGAAAAGGAAATTTCGATGTCGAACATCTTGGTGATCAACGCCTCGGGTCAAGAGACCCGGGTGGCGCTGATCGAACAGGGAACCATCTCTGAGTACTACCTGGAGCGGAAGAACGAGAAAGGAATAGTCGGCAACATCTATAAGGGCAGGGTCGTCCGGGTCCTCCCCGGCATGCAGGCAGCATTCGTGGACATCGGCCTCGACAAGGCCGCGTTCCTCTATGTCGGGGACATCGTTGCCGATCCGACCTTCCCTGGCTTCTCCGAAGAAATGGACATCCAGGCCAGCTCGGTCGAGGGCGATCCGCTCGAGGCCGACGAGCTGCCGGAGCCTTCCGAAGATCAGGGTGTGAGTGCTTCGGAAGCCATGGCTGCCGCGGCGCAAGAACCGGCGGCCACCGAAGAAGCAAGACCTTCGGAAACCATGGCCTCCCCGATCGAGATTTCGCCCGTCGTCGAGGCAGCGAAAGCGGAAGCAGCGGTGGAAGTCGCCGCGGCCATCGAGACTCCCGCCGCTGCTGAAGTCGCCCCCGCTTTGGAGACCGCGCCAGCTTTCGATGCTGCCGCAGCTCTCGATGCTGCCCCAGCTCTCGATGGCGCCACGGCTGCAGCGCACGCGATGGATGCACCGGCAGAGGTCGTCGAGCTGCACGCGGACGACGCGCTGGAGGATGCCGAAGGCGAGGGCGAGGAAGAAGAGGACGACGACGACGAAGAGGAAGAGGAAGAGCTCGACGAGGCCGACGCCGCCCACGCCGCGGCGGAAGAACAGATTGCGGCGGAGCGGGCCGCTTCCGAGCCGCCTCCCGCCGGAACCGGCGCCGAATCAGGCGCGGAGGTAGAGGCGAAAGCTGACGGCGACGGTGCCAAGACAGCGGTTCCAGAAGCCGGCGCGCGAGGTGTTCCAGCCGAACAGCGCCCTGCGGCGGCAGCCCGCGAAGGCCGCCGTGGCCGCCGCCGTGGAGGCCGTGGCCGCCGCCGCGGCGCCGGCGACACGCCGCGTCCCGCGGCAGAGCCGCCGCAAGCGAAGCCTGCCAGCGAGGCGCGCGAAGGCCGCAGCAGCTCGTCGGGTCAGGCCCGCCGCAACGGCGGCGGCGGCTCGAACGGCGCCAACCCGGGCGCGGGCTCAGGCGAGAAGCAGCGCGGCAACGGCCACTTTCACAAGCGCGCCCAGATCCAGGACCTGCTCAAAGAGGGCGACGAGGTCCTGGTCCAGGCCGTCAAGGATCCCATCGGCACCAAGGGCGCCCGCATCACCTGCCACATCTCGCTGCCGGGCCGGCACCTGGTCTTCATGCCGACCGTCGACCACGTGGGCATCTCGCGGCGCATCGAGAACGAGAAGGAGCGCCGCCGGCTGCGCGAGCTGGTGGACAAGTTCCGGCCCGACGGCACCGGCTTCATCGTCCGCACCGTGGCGGAGAACGAGCCGTCGGAGAAGCTCACCGCCGACATCAAGTTCCTCTTGGGGCTCTGGAACGAGGTCGGCAAGAAGCGTGAGGCGATGAAGGCGCCGGCCTGCGTCCACCCGGACCTCGATCTGATCTTGCGCAGCATCCGCGACTTGTTCAGCGACGAGGTGGAGAAGCTCGTCATCGACGACCGCGCGGAGTACGAGCGGGTGGTCTCCTTCGTCGAGCGGGTGGCGCCGGAGCTGAAGAACCAGGTCGAGCTCTACGCCGGTGAAGAGCCCATCTTCGACGAGTACGGCATCGAACAGGAGCTGGTCCGGGCCTCGAACCGCAAGGTCTGGCTCAAGAGCGGCGGCTACATCATCATCGACCAGACCGAAGCTTTGGTCGCCATCGATGTCAACTCCGGCCGCTACGTCGGCAAGAAGGGCGCCGGGGCCTCGCTCGAAGACACCATCACCAAGATCAACTGCGAGGCGGCGAAGGAGATCGTCTATCAGCTTCGCCTGCGCAACATCGGCGGCATCATCATCATCGACTTCATCGACATGGACAAAGGCGCGAACCGCGAGAAGGTCTTCAAGACCTTGCAGGACGCGCTCGCCGCCGACCGCGCCAAGACCAACGTGCTGAAGATCAGCGACATCGGCCTCGTGGAAATGACGCGCAAGAGGGTGCGCGAGAGCATCGGCCGGCTAACCACCGAAGCCTGCCCCGTCTGCGACGACCGCGGCCACGTGCGCAGCCGCGCGACCATGGCCTACGACATCATGCGCTAGATCCAGCGCGCGGCCGGCAAGCACCGCGAAGATCAGCTGGTCATCTCCTGCCACCCGTAGGTCGCGAAGCTCCTGCAGGGCCCGGAGCGCGAGGCGATGCGGCTCCTGATGATGAAGCTGAACAAGAGCATCACCGTCCGGCCGCAGCCGCAGTACCACGTCGAGCAGTATGACCTGCACGCCAAGTGGAGCCGGCCGGAGCTGCAGCCGGCGCAGCGTGGTGGTGGTGGTGGTGGGCGGGGAC
>Ga0105856_1001133_pt1 | contig 11755 bp, 9 predicted proteins | sample OrgsoiDNA_201060_FD_89681 | JGI IMG/M metagenome (GOLD analysis project Ga0105856, IMG submission 89681) | Permafrost soil microbial communities from the Arctic, to analyse light accelerated degradation of dissolved organic matter (DOM) -... | ecosystem: Environmental > Terrestrial > Soil >...
AGCTTCAGGCGTGCCGCCACTTCTTCCAGGTCGGGTTCCCGGCCACCGTTGAGCAACGGCCCCAGTAACTGAGTGATGCGTTCACGCAGGCTACGGGTGCGTGTCAGTTGCTCCAGTTCCCGTTCACATAATTGCAGCAGGTGCCGCCAGGTGCTCGGGCAATGTTGCGGGTTGCGCTGGGCGAGGCTGGCCAGGCTCAGACGCAATTGATTGTGTTCGGCGCCGAACTGGACCGGGCAATCAAACACGTTGTAGGCTTCTCTATACTGCGTTTCTTCGAATTCGATCTCGATGCGTTCGGCCCGCAGCGGGGCAGGGCTTACGCTGGACAATTGCTGCAACCAGCCTGCGATGATCGAGTCCACCACGAAGCGGTTGTAGGCGTTGTAAGGGCTGATGGAATAGAACCGCAGCCATGCGCCCCGGGCGTCTTCGTGGAAACTCGACTGGCCGCGATAGTTGGACCCGTACAAGGCTTCGAAGCGAATCAGGCAACGCGCCGCTTCCCGCACCGTCGGGGCCTGGGCGGCGGTGACACCGGCCAGGCCGGCCTGACTCAAGCGACTGAGTTGACCCATGCGCAAGCCCAGCGCCGGGTCACCGGTCAGTTGAATCGCCCCGTGGCCCAGGCGCATATAGCGCGGGATAGAGAGCCGGGCGCCTGCTTCGCTCAAGCGAGCGGCGTCGAGGCCGTACTGGTCGAGCAATGGCTGAGGGTCAGCGCCATGGCTGCGCACAGCGTCGGCCAGGCTATGAACAAAGCCCACCGACAGATCCCCGAGGCGCATCGGCAGCGGTTTCATCGTTTATAACCAGAGGTTCAACAGGCGCGCACCCCGGACATTGCTGTCGGCGGAGTGCTGGCCGTTGGCGCTGAGAAAGCTCTGACCGGCGCTGCCCTTGTCCCAGAACTGCCCGCGCAGGAACACGCTGATGCCGGCGATGGCCTGGCTGCTGGGTGGTTGGGCGATCAGGGTCAGGCGATGCCAGGCCTGGCCTTCGCTGAGTTCGCCGGCCTTGAGGCTGACGGAGCTTGGCGTCGACAGGCCCTTGTAACCGCGCCACGGCTTGTCCCAGGTTCCGTGGCCGACGATGTACGCCGGGACCGCCACCAGTTGCGCGCCTTGTTCGTCGAGTTTGCGGTAGTTGTCCGGGTACCAACTGTCGCTGCCGATCAAGATGCCCAGGCGTCCGGCCGGGGTATCAACAACGTTGACCGTATGGTCGGTGTTGGCGGCGAGGGTGTCCTGTTCATCGAAGATCGGGTGCATCTGCCGCTGCGGCTGGCCGATCGGCAAACCGTCGCGACCGAACACCACACTGCTGTTGAACAGTGCGCCGTGGCCGATTTTCAACGTGCCATCGATAACGCTGGGCTCTGGCAGCACGATGGAGCCGGCTACCAACGTCACGTGGAATTCTTTCGCCAAACCACCAAACAGAGCCTGGTAATCCTTGGCCATGCTTTTGGCTTTCATGCGCAGGTGGGCATCATCGAGACGGCTGGCGCCCTTGGCGCTAATCAGGGCGCGGACGAACTGCAATGGATTGCTCGCCGCCAGCCAGTTCATCGCTTCCTGGAGCGTGCTGGCCTGGTACAGCTCATCTTTCTCGCCGCTGACCATCAGCCAGGTGCCGACATGTTCCGGGAGCACGACGATGGTTTTTTCATTCAGCAGGCCCTGGTCCTGGGCTTTTTGCAGATAGGCCGCGAGCTTGCGGTGCAGGCGCTCGGGGCTTTGGTAGTCGGTGGGGAACAGCTCGGGCTGGATACCCAGCAGGTTGCCGCGATCAGCCGGTGTGCCTTGATCGACCGCCAGATTGATTCGCAGGTCCGACAGGTAATGACCCGCCGGACGGTCCGCGGCCCACATGGCGTAGGTCGTGAGGGCGGCGATCAACGCCATGGAAAAGGTCAGGTACAGAAGTTTACGCATGGGAAAGCAGTCAACGGCCGTGTGCGGGATTCGTCGACTAGGGTAGGGCCCACGCCGACGCTTGCCAAGGGGTGCTGCACATTTGGATCAATAAGTTGTCAGTTACGGTCATTGAGAGACGGCGGCGCGACTCTTAGTCTGTCCAACATGACTGACGGGGGCCGAAGAGCTCCTGCACTTTTTCCGTGATCGCTCGATGTGGAGTTACCGATGGCCGCCGCTCATTACCCGCACCTGTTGGCCCCGCTGGACCTGGGTTTTACCACGCTGCGCAACCGCACCCTGATGGGCTCGATGCACACCGGGCTTGAGGAAAAGCCCGGTGGCTTCGAGCGCATGGCGGCGTATTTTGCCGAGCGTGCCCGAGGCGGCGTTGGCCTGATGGTCACGGGCGGTATTGGCCCGAACGATGAGGGCGGCGTTTACTCCGGCGCGGCCAAACTGACCACCGAGGAAGAAGCCCTCAAGCACCAGATCGTCACCCGCGCGGTGCATGAGGCGGGTGGCAAGATCTGCATGCAGATCCTCCACGCCGGTCGTTATGCCTACAGCCCAAAGCAAGTCGCACCAAGTGCGATCCAGGCGCCAATCAACCCGTTCAAGCCCAAAGAGCTGGACGAGGAAGGCATCGAGAAGCAGATCAGCGATTTCGTCACCTGCTCGGTGCTGGCACAAACCGCCGAGTACGACGGCGTCGAGATCATGGGTTCCGAAGGTTATTTCATTAACCAGTTCCTCGCGGCCCACACCAACCACCGCACCGACCGTTGGGGTGGCAGCTACGAAAACCGCATGCGCCTGCCGGTAGAAATCGTCCGCCGCGTACGCGAAGCAGTCGGTCCGAACTTCATCATCATCTACCGCCTGTCGATGCTCGACCTGGTGGAAGGTGGCAGCAGTTGGGAAGAAATCGTCACGCTAGCCAAAGCCATCGAGCAGGCCGGCGCGACCATCATCAACACTGGCATTGGCTGGCACGAAGCGCGGATTCCGACCATCGCCACCAAAGTGCCGCGAGCGGCGTTCAGCAAGGTCACGGCCAAGCTTCGTGGCTCGGTGAGCATTCCGCTGATCACCACCAACCGTATCAACACCCCGGAAATCGCCGAGCAGATTCTGGCCGAAGGCGATGCCGACATGGTGTCCATGGCGCGGCCGTTCCTCGCGGACCCGGACTTCGTCAACAAGGCTGCCGCTGGCCGCGCCGATGAAATCAATACCTGCATCGGCTGCAACCAGGCCTGCCTGGACCACACCTTCGGCGGCAAGTTGACCAGTTGCCTGGTTAACCCGCGGGCCTGCCATGAAACCGAGCTCAATTACCTGCCGGTGCAGCAGATCAAGAAAATCGCCGTGGTCGGTGCCGGCCCTGCGGGTCTGTCCGCTGCAACCGTGGCTGCGGAGCGTGGCCATCAGGTGACGTTGTTTGATTCGGCCAGCGAAATCGGTGGTCAGTTCAACATCGCCAAGCGCGTGCCGGGCAAGGAAGAGTTCTTCGAAACCCTTCGCTACTTCAACCGCAAGTTGCAGACCACCAATGTTGAGGTGTGCCTGAACACCCGCGTGGACGTGGCGCAATTGGTGGCCGGCGGTTACGACGAGATCATCCTTGCCACTGGCATCGCGCCGCGTACCCCGGCAATTCCCGGCGTCGACAACGCCAAGGTGTTGAGCTACCTGGACGTGATTCTTGAGCGTAAACCGGTGGGCAAGCGCGTTGCAGTGATTGGCGCCGGCGGTATTGGTTTCGACGTCTCGGAGTATTTGGTTCACGAAGGGGTTGCCACCAGCCTGGACCGTGAAGCGTTCTGGAAAGAGTGGGGTATCGATACGCATCTGGAAGCACGCGGCGGCGTGGCCGGCATCAAGGCCCAGCCTCATGCGCCGGCCCGCGAGGTGTTCCTGCTGCAACGCAAGAACTCCAAAGTCGGCGACGGCCTGGGCAAGACCACTGGCTGGATTCACCGGACCGGTTTGAAGAACAAGCAGGTACAGATGCTTAACAGCGTTGAATACCTGAAAATCGACGACGAAGGCCTGCACATCCGCATCGGCGAAACCGGCGAGCCGCAAGTGCTGCCGGTGGACAACATCGTGATCTGCGCCGGGCAGGACCCGTTGCGTGAGTTGCAGGACGGTCTGGTGGCGGCCGGGCAGAACGTGCATTTGATTGGTGGCGCGGACGTGGCGGCGGAGCTGGATGCCAAGCGGGCGATCAATCAGGGTTCGCGGTTGGCGGCTGAGTTGTAAAACATAGCCCCTGTGGCGAGGGGGCTTTCCCCCGTTGGGCTGCGAAGCGGCCCCAAAACCATGCAGTGCGGTGTGTCAGATTTACCGCGTTGAATGGATTTGCGACTGCTGCGCAGCCGAACGGGGGCAAGCCCCCTCGCCACAAGTCTGCTGCTAAGATGCCGGCTCTTAACCCAGAGCCGGCATCGATGCTTCTCCCTTCCGACACTTGGCTCCCGAAAGCCCCCCTCAACCCCCTCCAACTGGACTGGCTCACCGCAGCCGACATCCAGCTCGCCATCCTGCGCCTGGACCAAATCGACCCGCTGATCAGCGGCAACAAGTGGTTCAAGCTCATCGAACACCTCAACGCCGCAGACCAGGCTGGTGCCGACGGCATCATCAGCCTCGGCGGCGCTCACTCCAATCACCTGCACGCATTGGCTGCAGCAGGCAAACGCTTCGGCTTCAAAACCGTTGGCCTGCTGCGCGGTCATCCGCAAGACACTCCGACCGTAAAGGATCTGCAAGACTTCGGCATGCAGCTGCACTGGTTGGGTTACGCCGGTTACCGCGCGCGGCACGAGCCGGGTTTCTGGCAGCCGTGGCAGGTGCAGTACCCGACATTGCAAGCGGTGCCTGAGGGAGGCGGCGGTTTGCGCGGCGCGCGCGGCTGCATGCAGCTCAAGGATCAGGTCACTGAGCAGTTGAACGGTTTGGGCTGGAGCGATTACGACGGTTGGTGGCTGGCCTGCTGAACCGGCACCACCCTGGCCGGTTTGGCACTGGCGGAGGCGGGTGAGCGTCCGGTTTACGGCGCATTGGCGGTGCCCGACGATCATGGCGTGGCGCAGCAGGTTGAATCGATTGTGCGGGAGGGCGGGTTGGCAAACCCGGTTTATGAGCTGTTCGAGGCAAGTCGTGGCGGATTTGCCAAGGTTGATCCGTTGTTGCTGGAGTTCATCGAACAGGCCGAGCAGGCCAGCCGTATTCCTTTGGAGCCGTTGTACACCGGCAAGGCGCTATTAGCGCTCAAGCAGCAGGTTGAAGCCGGAAGATTTACCCGGGGAACGCGGCTCATCTTCATCCACACCGGCGGCTTGCAGGGCCGCCGCGGCTTCAACTGACACCGCAGGACCATGTGGGAGCGGGCTTGCTCGCGAAGGCAGTGTGTCAGCTGACATCAATTTTGAGTGTCAGTCCGCTTTCGCGAGCAAGCCCGCTCCCACAGGGCTTTTGTTGAGTTCAGGTATTGCGCGTCGCCCGCTTAGGCATCATCCGCAACAACGTGTTATCGCCCACCACATAGTGGTGATACAGCCCGGCCACGGCGTGCAGGCCGATCAGCCAATAACCGATAGTGCCGCCGAGTTCATGCCAGCCCTGGATCTGCTTGGCCAGCGCCTTGTCTTCGTGGACCAGCAACGGCAGGTCGAAGCCGTAGAACATCACCTGATTGCCCTTGGCGCTGGTCACCAGCCAGCCGAGGATCGGCATGGCGATCATGAACAGGTACAGCGCCCAATGCATCACCTTGGCCAGTGTGGTCTGCCAATGGGGGGAAGCCGGGAAGATTTGCGGCGCCGGGCCCAGGCTGCGGGCGAACAAACGCAGCCAAACCAGCACAAACACCGTCAGGCCCAGTAAGTAGTGCGATTCAGTGATCAGCGTGCGGCCACCACTGCCTTTGGGAAAGATCCCGCGAAATTCGATGCACGCGTAAACCAGTATCAACAAGACCAGCATTAGCCAGTGCAAGGTGATCGATACCGTGCTGTAACGTGAGTCGGAGTTCTTCCAGGGCATACGGGGGCTCTCCACAGGTCAATGCTTAAAGTGCCGTTCTTGTGCGGCGCTGTGCTTTAACTGTAATCCTGTTTTGCCGGATTTGCCTGAGGCGATTTGCCCGTTCAACGCACTCGTTCAGCTAATTGACAACAAAAAAGCGTGTAGGAGCGAGGCTTGCCCGCGAAAGCGTCCGACCATTAAACATGGATATCGACTGGCAGGACGCCTTCGCGGGCAAGCCACGCTCCTACAGTGCATCAGTTGGTTTGCGGCATTTCGCCGTTGGCCAGACGCTTGTTGATATCGGCTATCACTTGCGGCAAATCGCCGATGGTGTCGATCATGTAATGCGGGCGTGAGCCTTCGAACATGGCGTGGATACGCTTGCGCTCGCTGGCCAGTTCCTCGCTGCCGAGGGCCTGATAACCCGCGTAGTCCAGGCCCAGCGCGTTACCGGAGCAGATCAGCGCCACGGTCCACATGCCGGCGCGGCGACCTTCAAGAATGCCCGGCACGGTATCGTCGATCTTCACGCAGGCCGCAACATCATCGATCCCCAGGGCAATCACGTTGGCCAGGGCCTGAGCCGGCCATGGACGGCCGTTCGGCACCTCGTCGGTGGCGACCACGTGATCGGCGATGTAGCCGTTGGTGGCGGCCAGTTCCACGACTTTGTCCATGACCTGTTTCGGGTAGCCGGAGCAGGAGCCGATCTTGATGCCTTGCTGGCGCAGATTGGCGATAGTTGCCAGAGCGCCGGGGATCAGCGCCGAGTGCTCGGCGATTTTTTCGATTTGCAGCGGCATGAAGCGCTTATAGATGGCGGTGACGTCATCGTCGGTCGGTGTGCGGCCGAACGCCTTGCGATAACGCTCGGCGACTTGCGGCTGATCGCACAGGGTGCGGATGTGGTCCCACTTGCCCATGCCCATCGGCCCGCGAGCTTCTTCAATGGAAACCTGAACGTCGAACTCGGCGAAGGCTTCGACAAAAATCTGGGTCGGCGCGAACGAACCGAAATCGACCACGGTGCCGGCCCAGTCGAGGATGGCGGCTTGGAGTTTGGTTGGGTTGCTGTAGTTCATGGTGATCAGAATCCTGTGGCAACTGGCTAATGAAGGGCTGCTTTTGGTGGGAGCGGGCTTGCTCGCGAAAGCGGTGTGTCAGTCGACATCAATGTTGAATGTCAGACCTCTTTCGCGAGCAAGCCCGCTCCCACAAGGGATGGCGGTGTGATTTAGATTTCGAGGACTTCCATTTCCTGCAGCACCTCGGCAATCGCCGCCACGGCCGCGTGCATCTCTGGCGGATTGACGTGGCCGATGCAGCCGACACGGAAGGTCTCGACCTGGGTCAATTTGCCCGGATACAGAATGAAACCCTTGGCCTTGACCCGTTCGTAGAATTCCTTGAACTGGTAGCGCGGGTCTTTCGGCGCATGGAAGGTGACGATGATCGGCGCCTGGATCGCGGCGGGCAGGAAGCTGCGCAAACCAAGTTTGGCCATGTCATCGAGCAGCACCTGACAGTTGTTGGCGTAGCGCTGATGCCGCGCCGGCAAACCGCCTTCTTCGTTGTATTGCAGCAGGGCTTCGTGCAGCGCCGCGACTACGTGGGTCGGCGGGGTGAAGCGCCATTGGCCGGTCTTGGCCATGTAGGTGTGCTGGTCGAACAAGTCCATCGCCAACGAATGCGAGTTGCCGGCGGCATTCGCCAGGGATTCTTTGCGAGCGAAGACGAAACCCATCCCCGGCACACCTTCCAGGCATTTGCCCGAGGCGGCGATCAGCGCGTCGAACGGCACCTGCTGCGCATCGATTGGCAGGGCGCCAAAGGAACTCATCGCGTCGATGATCAGGCGCTTGCCATGTTGCGCAATAACCTGAGCGATTTCCGGCAGCGGGTTGAGGATGCCGGTGCTGGTTTCGCAATGGATCAGCGCGACGTGAGTGATGCTCGGATCAGCCCGCAGCAGGCGATCAACGTCAGAAGCGGTGGTCGGTTCGTCTTCGGCGGTTTCGAAGGTGCTGAACGGGCGGCCGAGCACTTCGCAGATCTTCGCCAGGCGTTTGCCGTAGGCGCCGTTGATCAGCACCAGGACTTTACCGTCGCGAGGCACCAGCGTGCCGATCGCTGCTTCGACGGCGAAGGTGCCGCTGCCTTGCAGGGGTACGCAGTGGTGACTGTCGGCACCGTTGATGATCGCCAACAGTTGCTCGCAGAGGCTGGCGGTCAGTTGGTTGAAGCGGTCATCCCATGAACCCCAGTCGACCATCATCGACTGACGGGTGCGGCGCGACGTGGTCAATGGGCCGGGGGTGAGCAGGATGGGTTCGGCAGTACTCATTCTCGTGTCCTCGCAATCGATGGGATGAACCTACGGGGCTTAAATTGCAATTTGCCGTCGCATCAATCAAATTGTTTGTTGTTATGCCAGCCATCAGCGAGAGTTATTCATGAATCTGTTTCAGCTTCGCGCATTCGACGCGGTGGCCCGCGAGGGCAGCTTTACCCGGGCCGCCGCGCGACTGTTCATCAGCCAGCCGGCGGTCACCGGGCACATCAAGGCGCTGGAGGAGCACTACCAGATCACCCTGTTGCGCCGTACCGCCCGGCGGGTGGAGTTAACGGAGGAGGGCACCAAACTGGCGGCGATCACCCGGGCGATGTTTGGTCTCGCCGAAGAGGCGCAGGTGATGCTGGAAGCCAACCGGCAATTGCTCACCGGGCGTCTGGAAGTGGCGGCGGACGGGCCGCACATGGTCATGCCGATGCTCGCCAGTTTGCGGGCGCGGTATCCGGGAATTACCGTGAATTTGCGCTTGGGTAACGCTCAGGAAACCTTGGCGGCGTTGTTGTCCGAGCATGCCGACGTGGCGGTGCTGACCGAGGTCGAACCGCGCAAGGGCCTGCATCTGCAAGCGTTGAGCGAGTCAAGGATCTGCGCGCTAGTGCCGGCTGGGCATCCTTGGGCGCAGCGTGCGAAGGGTTTGCCGCTCAAGGAACTGGATCAGGTGATCATGGTGTTGCGCGAGCCGAGTTCGATTACTCGGCGTACGTTTGATGAGGCGTGCAGTCAGGCGAAGGTCAGCCCGCGGGTGTTGCTGGAACTGGATAGCCGTGAGGCGGTGACCGAGGCTGTCGCCGCTGAATTAGGCGTAGGGGTGGTGTCGTCGGTGGAAGTCAGCCATGACCCGCGGGTGGCGGCGGTGCCGATTTTGGGGGAAGGGTTGGTCAATCGGCACATGATCGGGTGCATGGAACGGCGGCGGGATTTGCGCTTGATTCAGGCGTTTCTGGATTTGGCACCAAGCCAGTAGACCGAGGTGCGGCCTTCGCGGGCAAGCCACGCTCCCACAGGATTTATGCCAGTCCCCAATCTTGTGTACGGCGCAAACCTGTGGGAGCGTGGCTTGCCCGCGAAGGGGCCGGACCTGCCTACACAAGACTCTCGCGCACCATCTCCAGAAACGTCGCCACCACCCGCCGCGAACTCTGCTCGCGCAAGCACACCAGCGTCTCGGTCAGCCGCCGCTTGCAGTCGGTAATCGGCAACGCGCAAACCCGCGAATCTGCACCAAACTCCGCCGCTGACACTACCCCGACACCAATCCCGACCACCACCGCTTCGCGCGCCGCTTCCCGGCCTTCAACCTCAATCGCCGGACGAATCCGAAACCCGGCCCCGGCCATTTCCTCTTCCAGGGTCTGGCGCGTCACCGAACCGATTTCCCGCAGCACCAGCGGCGTGTCGTCCAGGTCCGCCAGGCAGATGGACTCGCGACTCGCCCATGGATGACTGCGCGAGACGAACGCCACCATCGGGTCATTGCGCAACGGCAGCGAGATCAATCGCTCGTCGCTGACATCCCGGCCGAGCAACGCCAGGTCGGCCTGATAGTTGAACAGCCGAAACAACGATTCATCAGTGTTGCCGGTTTCGATCTTCACGCTGATGCCGGGGTATCGCTCGCAAAACCGGGCGATCTGCGGCAGTACGTGCACCGGTGCATCCACGGCGAGGATCAGGCTGCCGGTCTGCAACGCCTGGGAGTCCTGCAATAACTCCTGGGCTTCGGCTTCGATGACGAATAGGCGCTGGGTGATGCTCAACAAGCGCTCACCGAGGTCGGTCAGGCGTACCGAGCGTTTGTTGCGGTGGAACAGCAGCACCCCAAACCGCTCTTCGAGTTTGCGCACCTGGTCGGAAATCGCCGGTTGCGTGAGAAACAGCCGCTCGGCGGCTTTGGTGAAGCCGCCGTGCACGGCCACGGCGTGGAAGGCTTTGAGCTGGGCGTGGGAGACCGACATCGAACCTCCAGTAACAAGCTGAACTTATATTGGAAATACGATAAATCGATTTCACTTATTAATCAGTAATTGTTTTTATCGGCCTCAGCCCCGGTGACTGGTCAGTCGAACAGCATCGGGCGCCATGAGTCTGTGCGTGCAACAGCAGGACTCATCTGACCGATATCGCCTCAGGGAAGCAGCGATATCGAAGTGCTCAACAATAAAAAAACAGGCGTTATTTCTTAATTTCTGCCGGCACACTCACACCCTGAGGTCAGAACCACAATGAACAATCCCATCGGCACCATCAAGCGTTGGCGCGTGCAGATCTTCGCGATCACCTGGCTCGCTTACGCCGCTTTCTACTTCACCCGCAAAGCGTTTTCCGTGGCCAAACTGGGGATCGGCGAAGACCCTACCTTCCTGCTCGACAAAATGGCCATGGCCAACCTCGACGCGATCTATCTGGCGGCCTACGCCATTGGCCAATTCACCTGGGGCATCCTCGCCGACCGCTTTGGCCCACGGGTCGTGGTGCTCGGCGGGCTGCTGATTTCCGCCGCGGCCGCGGTGGTGATGGGCAGTTTTGCTACGTTGCCGATCTTCGCTACTTGCATGCTGATTCAAGGGTTGGCCCAGTCCACCGGATGGTCGGGACTGTGCAAGAACCTCGGCAGTTTCTTCCCCGCCGAACAGCGCGGGCGGGTGCTCGGTTTGTGGAGTTCCTGCTACGCCTTTGGTGGATTGGTGGCTTCACCATTCGCCGGTTGGTGGGCCTACACACTGATCGGCACTTGGCACGCGGCGTTCTTTTCCAGTGCGGCGGTGGTCGGCGTGGTGGCGGTGCTGTTCTTCTTTCTTCAGCGCAACAAGCCTGAAGACGTCGGCTTGCCCGCCGTGGAGCCAGAACCGGAGTTGAGCGTCGAAGCGGCCTACGCACAAAGCCAGATCAGCGTTTGGGAGCCGTTAAAGGAAATCCTGCGCAACCGCACCGTGCTGGTACTCGGGCTCTCGTACTTCCTGCTGAAACCGGCGCGTTACGCGATTTTGCTCTGGGGGCCGGTGATTGTTTTCGAACAAATGCCCTCGGTGGGCAAGGTCGGCGCGGCGATCATTCCCACGTCTTTTGAACTGGCCGGGCTACTCGGGCCGATCATGATCGGTTTGGCCTCCGACAAGCTGTTCGGCGCCCGGCGGATGCCGGCGTGTGTGATCAGTCTGTTGGCGCTGACGGTTTCCCTGGCGCTGTTCATGGGTGCCTTGCACACCGGCAGCGTGTTGATGGTGGTGGCGCTGTTGTTTGTCATGGGCCTGACCCTTTACGGGCCGGACTCGATGATCAGCGGCGCGGCGGCGATTGATTTCGGCACGGCCAAGGCCGGCGCCACGGCGGCGGGTTTTGTGAACGGCTGCGGTTCGGTCGGGGCGATTCTCGGTGGTTTACTGCCGGGCTATTTCGATTCGGTCACGGTGTTCATCGTCTTCGCCGGTTGCGCGATGTTCTCGGC
>Ga0105856_1001134_pt1 | contig 11755 bp, 12 predicted proteins | sample OrgsoiDNA_201060_FD_89681 | JGI IMG/M metagenome (GOLD analysis project Ga0105856, IMG submission 89681) | Permafrost soil microbial communities from the Arctic, to analyse light accelerated degradation of dissolved organic matter (DOM) -... | ecosystem: Environmental > Terrestrial > Soil >...
AAACCAGACGATGACACAGCGCACGACTCCCTGGGGCACCAGCAATCGAGAGGCGAACGGACCGGTCGCGGTCGGTACAACCACCTCTTCGACCAAGGCCATCTCCGGACCCTTGCCGAAGAGCGGCAGCAGAAATTCACGCGCGCGGCGGGCCTTGGCTGGCGTCATTTCGTGCAGCGGCTTGCCGCGCGCTTTAGCGGCCTGCTGCAACCAGGCGGTAGTGATCTCATCGAGCATTGCCACTCCTCAAAAGCCGAGAAAACCGGCGGCGCAGGTCACTGATCGCTTGACGGCGGCGCGATGTCTTGTTGCCTGCCATCCGCGGCGAATAGGGTAGAAGAACGCCTCGGAGGCAATGCCATGGCTTCATTCTACACTCGCGACGGCGATCGCTATGTGGCGAGCCCCTCCACCGTCGGCCCCTGGGACCCGAAGCTCCAGCACGGAGGGCCGGTCGCGGCGCTTCTCGGAAGCCGAATCGAACAGGCCGCCGCGAGGGCCGACGCTCGCCTGGCGCAGTTTGCGCTCCAGTTCTTGGGGCCGGTTCCGGTGGCGGCGCTCGAGGTAACCACTCAGCTCGAGCGGCCGGGAAAGCGCATCGCGCATTGGTCCGCCCGCTGCTCCGCCGGCGGCCGTGAAGCGGTGCGCGTCAGCGCTTGGATGCTCTCGGTGAAAGAGGACCGGAATCCGCTCGTCCACCTGGAAGACGAGCCGCCGCCGCCCATGCCCGCGAAGGCGATCGACACCTACTTCCCCGCGGTCCCGCACTTCGGCTACGGCGATGCTTTGGAGTGGCGTTTCCCCGAAGGCGGCTTCGATCGGCTCGGCCCCGCCACCTGCTGGGCGCGGCTGAAGGTAGCGCTGGTCGAGGGCGAGCCGGTGTCGCAGCTCTCGCGCGTGCTGGCAATGGTCGACTCGGCGAACGGCATCAGCGCGGAGCTCGACGTCTCCACCTATCTGTTCGTGCCGGTCAATCTCACCGTCTCGCTCGCGCGCGAGCCTGCGACCGAATGGACCGCGATGCGCGCGGTGACTTCGATCTCCAGCGACGGAGTCGGCGTCACCCGCGCGCGGCTCTTCGACGAGCGCGGCATGATCGGGGTGGCCCTGCAGACGCTTTACGTCGAGAAGCGCTGAGCCATCACGGTCATTGATGGGGAGTATCTTTGATAGCCGGTGGGGTAGTTGGTGCTCGCTGAGGAGGCTTTGGCATCGGCAGCGCGAGCAGCGCGTCCAGGTCGGCCGTTCCGCGCGCCACCGCGACCAGCGCGCCCTTCTTGGCGATGTGCACCTCCGTCGAGACGCCGCGCTGCTCGGACCAGCAAGGCGCGAGCAGGCGGAAGAGATTGGCGGCGTTCTGAGCGGCATCGCCGCTCCACGCGGTCTCCCAGACCAGTTCGGCGTGGCCGTGCAGCTCGTAGACCGTGAACGCATCGCCGGCCCAGGACGGCGTGAAGTCGCGCCCGACGGAGGGGTCCATGCAGATCTCCAACGCGAGCCGGGTGCCGAGCTCGCCCATGCGGCCGCGGACGAGCAGCTTCGCTCCCGGAGGCAGCCCGGGCGACGGCACCGGCACGGGTTCTTCCCCGGCAAAGTACGCGTCCGGGTGCAGCACTTGATGGGTGCTCCGCGGCGGGTTCGCAAAGAGCTTGTCCACCATTGCAAAGCCGCCCCGCTTGTACGCCTCGGCCACCAGCGCGAAGCCTTGCGCATAAGGGAAGAGCAGCTCCTCGCGCACGACCGCCGGCGCCTGCTTCAACTTTGCGGCGCTGGCGGCGAGGCCCGCTGTCCCCGCTCGCTGCATCATCTCCGCACTGCCCGCGATCGCGTCCTTCACCGGTTTCCCCGCGCGCTGCGCCGCATAGGCAGTCATCACCGCCATCGCATCGCCTTCCAAGAGCGCCATGCGGGCGAGGCGAACATCATCGTCGGGCAACGCCGCCAGATCGGGAATGCCGAAGTTTTGATCCTGCAGCGCGTGCTCTATCTCGTGCGCAAGCACGATCCGCATCAAGTCCGGCGGCGCACTCGAGTCGCCGCTGCGGATGAAGAGCTTCTTCTCGTGCTGGTCGTAAAAGCCCACCACCTGCTCGTCGAGCACCTCCAGTACGATCTTGGCGGGGTCGGCATCGGCGGGCGCCAGATCGAACGCCAGCCAGCGCGCCCGCTCCTCGGCCACCACCGCCGGTGTGAAATCGGCGAGGGCTTTGGCGCGAACCTGCGCGGTGAAGAGCGGGCCGTCCAGCAGCTCGACCTTGAGATTGACCTTCCGGTGCAGGCCGCGCAGCTGCTCGACCTCGGCCGTGACCTCACGGATGAGCGCCGTGGTGTCCGACGCCCCGGGGCTGCCAATGCCCGCCGCGGAGGCGGCGAGAAGGATTGCCAGGAGCAATTACTTGCTCAAGAACGCCGTCAGCGAAGGCTGCGCCTTGGCCTTGAAGGCCGCGCACTGCTGAATCTCCTCGAGGGTCTGCGTCAGCCGCCGATCGCCGCCGGCGAAGCTACGCGCCCTCGCGCTGAAGAAGGTCTGCATGACATTGAAATGCTCCTCGTCGCAGAATCCGGAGCCCAGCCGCGGCACGAGCGCTCCGAAGTCGCGCGGCATCCTCGAGACGATGGTGTCGAAGTTTTTCTGCGCGAAGGTGAAGGCCAGGTCGCGCGTGGAGCCGTGCGCCGCCGGACCGCTCACCAGCGCATACGCCTCGCGCGGATCGAAGTCGCTGCCAAGGTAGACTTGGAAGCCGCGCGCCACCAGCTCCGGATCGCGGAAGTGGCCCATCGCCGCGAGGATGCGCTGGCGCTCGTTGCGGTCGGTTTCCGCCTTGGCCGCGGTCAGATAGCGGTCGTAAAGCATCGCGTCGCCGTCGATGGCCGCGAGCCAGAGCGCGGTCGCCGCCAACTCCGGGCTCGCCACCGCGTGATTGCCAAACCAGCGCAGCGCAAGCTTCTGCGCCTCGATGCGCAAGGCCGAATCGCCGCCTTCGTCGCCCACGATTTTGAGAAGCTGCGGCCGCAGGATGCGCGCCTCGATGGGCTCGTTCTTCTTTTCGACGAAGCCCAGCGAGTGCGCCCGGGCGCCAAAGGTCGCGCGCACGAACGCCGCGTATTTGGGCGCCAGATCATCCGTGACCAGCTGCTCGCGAGCAAAGCTCACCGGCGCAAGCAGCGCCGCCACCACGTGCCGCTCCCTGTCGTTCGCGAGCTTGCCCAGCAGCTCGAAGGTGCGCGCGTACTCGCTCAGACCCGCATGCGCGCTCGCATCCACATCGTAGAAGGCGCGCATTTTTTCCGACGGGTTCAGCTTGCCCAGGTTCTTCATCAACTTCGTCAGCGCGGCATCGTCGAGCGCGCTGCGGTAATAGCCGGCGGAGGAGGCGTTGGGCATCAGCCACTCCGGGCAGGAGGGAAGCTCGAGCTGGCCGTTCGCATCCGCCAGCAAGGTGCAGGCAGGCCCCTTCTCGGTGCGCACGCAGACCGGAATCTGCCAATGCGGAGCTCCGCTCGGCTTGGCGCCCAGCGGCAGATAGCGGAACTGCGTCATCTCCAGCCGGCCCTTGCCCTGGCTGCACGCCAGCTTCATCTGCACGAGCGGCAGACCCGGCTGGTTCAAGAAGGTGCCGAACGCCGGCGCGACGTCCTTGCCCGCCTCGGCGGAGATGGCGGCGAGGAAGTCGTCGGCGGTGGCGTTTCCATTGGCGTGGCCGGTCAGATAACGATGCACGCCTTTTTGAAACTTATCCACGCCGATCCATTGCTCGAACATATTGATGACCGCCGAGCCCTTTTGGTAGGTGATGCCGTCGAAGGCGGTCTTGATGTCGCCCTCGCTTTGAATGGGCTGCCGGATGCGCCGTGCCGAGAGCAGCTGATCGGACTGCATGGCGCCTTCGGTGGCTCGGGTGCGGTCCGCGGCCTCGCCCCAGGCAGGCTGGAACTTCTCGATGATCTTCGCCTCGCCCCAGGTAGCGAACGCCTCGTTGAGCCAGATGTCGTCCCACCACGCGGTGGTCACCATGTCGCCGAACCAGAGATGGGCGAACTCGTGCGCCTCCACCTGCGCGGCGCGGATTTCGAACTGCGGCGTCTGCATTCCGGGCTTCGCCAGGTTGATGTTTTGATTGAAGCTGATGAGGCCCGGATTCTCCATCGCGCCGGTGCCGAGCGGCACCTCGAAGAGGTCGAGCTTGGGATAGTTATACGGAATGCCGTAGTAATCGGAGAGCAGGTTCATCAAGAGCGGCGTGCTCTGCGCCGAATACTTCGCCCACTCTCTTTTGCCTTTGGTAACGATGACGCCGGTCGGCTGGCCGCTCTTCATCTCTCCACCGGCGACGCGCTCATAGGGACCAACCGCCCACGCGAGCAGATAGCTCGGCAAAGGCTTCGTCTCGGTAAAGTGGAGAATCTTCTGCTCGCCCGCGTCCTCGGTCGATTCGACGGGGGTATTGAAGAAGGCGGCGTCGGCCTTGCGCACCCGCAGCGAGATCTTCCAGGGGACCTTGAACGACGGCTCGTCGAACGAGGGGAAGATGCGCCGCGCGCCGGTAGGCTCGAGGTGGGTCATTGCATACCACTCGCCATTCTCCCGCTGGCGGAAGCAGCCGTCGGTGTCGGTGCTGGAGATCTTGCCGCGCCAATGAATCTGCAGCGAGGCGGCGCCGGCCGGCAGCGACGTTGGGAAAGAGAGTCCGACGAATCCGGGCTGGGCGTCGGTCACCTGAGAGGGCGGATTGGTATCGAGAATCTGCAGGCCGTCCGCGTTGAGCCAAAGGAATGGAGTCATCTCGGCCAGCTGCAGATCGATGGTCTCCTTGCCTTCGAAGGACTCCTGCGAAGGATCGATGCCGAGCTCGGCGGTGACATGCTTGGGCGCGATCCCAGCCGGCAGCCGCAACGTGGGCGGAATGATCTGCGCCTGCGAGCCTTCCGGCCGGATGAACTTGAGCGCGAAGCGATCGCTTTGTCCGCGCTTGCCCAGCTTGGCGGCCGCCCCGGGCGCAGAGCTCCAGTCGCGCGAGTCCTGCGGGTTGCGGAGGAAGTTGGCCTCGGCAACCAGTTGGAAGCCGGCCTTCAAGACCTCCGCCTTGACCACCGCCTCGTCGATGCGGTGCAGGGTCTGGGTGTCGCGCAGGCCAACGCCGTCGACCGCGGAGGAGTCGACGACGACGTACGCGCCGCCCGGCTGCAACACGTTGAAGATGAGCCGGTTCATGCGCACGCGGTCGACCGGCATGTTGGCGATGTCGTGATAAATCGTGTTCAGCACCACCTCGTCGACGTTCTTCTCCAAGGGCACCGGGTCCGAGAACGGCGCCTCGGCGTGCTTCACGTCCTTCATCGCCGCGTGGTTCAAGCGCTCCATCAGCGGTGCCTGCAGGAACGTCAGCCAGCTGGGATCGTTCTGCATGTAAACCACGCCGCTCGGGCCCACCGCGCGCGCCAGAAGCTCGGTCGTGTAGCCGCCGGCGGCGCCCAGGTCCACCACCTTCATGCCCGGCTTCACGTCGAGAAACTCGAGCAGCTCCGCGGGGTGACGGCCGCCGTCGAGCTCGCGATCCTGCGGGGTGCGATCGGGGGCGTCGACCACGGCTTTCCAAGCTGCGTGCGCGTCGGCCTTGGGTGCGAGCTGCGCCGCGGCGGCCGGAGGCGCGACGGCCTCCTGGTGTTTGCAGGCAAAGAGGGCGCAGGCGAGCAGAAGCGCACGGCGATTCATGAGGGTCCTTTCGAGGGTTGCGGGCTTCACCTAGCAGAGCGTAGGCGAGCGTGCTAGATGCGCGCGATGTTCAGCGTTACGCAGGAGCTGCACTTTTGTTACGGCCACCGGTTGCTCGGTCATCCGGGCAAATGCGGCCGGTTGCACGGGCACAACGGGGTCTTGCGCATCACCTTGCAGGCGGGGGCCTTGGATGGGCAGGGAATGGTCGCGGACTTCGACCAGATCTCCGCGGCGATGCGCTCCTTTCTCGACGACCGCTTCGATCATCGACTCCTGCTGCACCAGGACGATCCGGCGGTCGCGGCGTTGCGCTCCGCCGGCGAGACTTTCGTGGCTTTGGAGGTGAGCCCGACGGCGGAGAACCTCGCCCGGCTGGCCTTCGAGCACGCGCACGCCAAAGGCTTTCCCGTGGCCGCGGTTGAATTGGTGGAACAACCGGGCAGCATCGCCCGGTACGCGCCCTGATTCTAAATGAGCGCCGCTCCTCTCGTGATCATAGCGCCAGACGGAATGCGGAGCGACTCGGTGGGCCACAGTCTACGGCTGTATACGCTGACCGAGCTCGGCAAGATGCTGAACGCGGACGAGGCCTATGCCCTCGATTCAGTGCGGATGATGGCGGTTATTTCCCGGTGAACGTGTAGTCGATGGGTCCCGCGCGCCGGGTGAGCTGGATGCACTCCGCGCCCTCGTGGCAGATGAGCGAGTGCGGAGTCTTGGCGGGAATGATCGCGTAGTCGCCGGGCTCGAGCTCGTACGACTTGTCGGCGATGGTGAGCGTGACCTTGCCGGCCACGAGCGCGGAGTACTCGGCGAACGAGTGCATGTGCTCGGGGAACTTGGTGCCGGGCGCGAACTTGCCGTAGCCCGTCCCACCCTTGGTGGTGGGGTCGACGCCGATGGGCGAGCCCGACACGCCGGGAGGAACGCCCTTGGCGGTGTTGGGCGCGTACTTCGCGTCCTTCATCTTGGCGACGATGACTTCTTCGGTGGACGGCGGAGTGGCGGCGGCGAGGAGCAACGCGATGAGAAGGGTCATTGGTTTTCCTTTTGGGGGAAGTTTCGGTTTTAAGACGTTAGGGCTACGAACGGTGTCCTAGCGCGGGCACGGAGTCAATTCCGCGCTCGATTCGATCGCGCAGGCACTCCTCCGAACCGGGCTCTACTTTGCGGCAAGCCGGCGGGCGTAACTCATAGATTGTGCAGGCGACATTCACACCCAACTCGCCCCCTAACGCAATGCAGCGTTGATCCTTGGTAACCAGCTTCATATGCCGTTCGCCGGCGGCGTTGACCACGGTCAATTTGCGAACCAGGCTGCGCTGCCCCGCGAGCCGCGATCGCTTCGGCACCTCGACATAGTCGAGGTACTTCTCCGCCCGGTTCTCGTTGGAGTTGCAGCAGCAGGCGCCGCAGATCTGGCAGTCGAGCTCCACGCTTCAGACCTTGCCCGAAGCGCTCGCCAGCCTGCAAGGAGGGCGGGTCACTTCTCACGCTGCGTCAGGCTGCCTAAGTTCACTGCATAAGGGAGGTCACATGCTCTGGACAATCACGGTCATCCTTCTAGTCCTCTGGGTCCTCGGCCTCGTGTCGGGATCCGCGATGGGCGCCTGGGTGCACATCCTCTTGGTACTCGCCATCGTCAGCTTGATCTTCGCGGTCATGCGGCGCGGCGCAGGGGCTGTGCCTTAACTCTCCCCTTCTTGGGGGATTTTGCGCGGCCTCGGGAGCTCTCGAGGCCGTTTTTTTAGCTGGCCTTCTTCCGCTTCCGCGCGGGCTTCGCTCGTCGCGCCGGCTTGCGGCGCACCTCGCCCTTCGCTGCGGCCAGGCTCTTGCGCAGCGCTTCCATCAAGTCGACGACCTTCCCGCCCTTCTCCGCCGGCTCTCTGCTGACGGTCTCTTCGCCCGCCTCTTTCTTTTCGATCAGCGCCATCACCCGCTCGCGATAGTCGTCCTTGTATTTCTTGGGATCGAACTTCGCGTCAAAAGAGCCGATCAGCTGTTCGGCCATCTTCAGCTCGCGCTCACCGGGCTTGGAATGCGCATCGGGCAGGCCGTCCAGATCGTCCGCGGCGACCACTTCATCGGCATAGAGCATGAGCGAAACCGCCAGCACCTTCCCCAGCGGCCGCACCGCGCAGAGAGACTGCTTGGTTCGCAGCACGAAGCGGGCAATGCCCACCTTGCCGGTCCGCTTCATCGCCTCGACCAGGAGCGCGTAAGGCTTCGCGGCTCCTTTGTCCGGAACCAGATAGTAGGTGGTCTCGTAATAGATGGGATCGATCTGGTCCAAGGCGACGAAGTCTTCGATTTCGATCGCCTTGTTCGCCCGGGGAGTAAACGCGCCCAACTCGTCTTTCGTGACCGTGACCGAGCGGCCCTTGGCGATTTCGAAGCCTTTGACGACGTGCTCCCAGGCCACCTCTTCGCCGTCCACGCTGCAGACGCGCTTCTGGTGGATGCGCCCGCCGTCCTTGTCGTGCACGAGGTGAAAGCGGACTTCTTTCGGCGAGGTGGCCGAGAAGAGCTTCACCGGCACCGAGACGAGCCCGAAGCTGACCGAGCCGCTCCAGATCGGCCGTGGCATGAGGCTAGAGAATCCCGTGCGCCAGCATCGGCAGCGGCAGCTCGTCGACCAGCGCCTCGCCGTCCGCATGCTCGAGCTGGGCCGGCTCGACGCCGAAGTACTTGAAGAGCCGCAGCTGGTGCTGCCGCAAGCCCTGCAACCGCACGGACTTCTGCGGCAGCTCGAGCAGCGCGCTCGACAGCACCGCGATGCCGTAATCGACGAAGTCTCCCACCTGCGAGAAATCCAAAGCGATCGCGCCGAGCGGCTCCTGGGCGATGCGGCGCGCGAGGTCCCAGGAACAGGAGCTCTCGAACTTGCCCGTGATGCGGTACCAGGCCGTGCTGCCGATCACTTCGCGGTTGATGTTGGATGCGGCCATGGCGACGATCTCCGGGGGGTACGCGCAATCGTTCTCCACATGAATGGGCACGGCCAAGCAGGCGCGCAAGCTTTCGCCCGCTTTCCGACACCCGGCCCTACGAAGTTGTCGCTTTTCCTACGCTGGAGCCCTGCCCCACGGTCTCCAGAGCCGTTTCTTGCTGCGATCGGCCGCCCCGGCGCTCTTTGCCGCTCCCGGCGACGCGATGCTGGGGCGCTCGATGGCCGGCGGCGGAGCCTCGCCCGCGGCGCGCGCGCCTTTGGCCTTGCCTTCGTCGGACGAGTGCTCGAGCACGGCGTTGATCTCGCCGCCGAGGATGAAGATGAGCCCGGTGATGTAGAGCCAGGTCATCATCACCATCACGCCGCCGATGGAGCCGTAGGTCCGGTCGTAGCTGCCGAAGTTCGCGACGTAGACCGAGAAGCCGTAGCTGGCGATGAGCCAGAGAATGGTGCCCATCACCGAGCCGGGCGTAATGAAGCGCCACTCCTGCTTCACGTCGGGCAGCAGGTAGTAGAGCACCGCAATGACGCAGATGACGCCCAGCGCGGTGACAGGGAAGCGGACCCAGTTCCAAGCAAGCGCCCAGACCTTGTCGACGTGGAGATGATCGGCGAGCCAGAGGCCCGCGTTGCCGCCGATGGCGACGCAGGCAATGGCGAGCAGCATCACGGCTCCCGTGCCCAAGGTGAGAACGATCGCCATGCTCTGCGTCTTCCAGAACGGCCGCGACTCCTTCACGTCATAGGACAGGTTGAGCGAGGTGCGAACGGCATCGAGGCCGCGCGAGGCGCTCCAGAGCGCGAGCGCGATACCCAGCCACAGGTAGTGCGGCCGCTGCCGGGTGGCGAGCGACATGAGCTGATCCTTGATGATCTTCAACGCCTGCTCCGGCACCAGCGCCTGCAGGCGCAGGAGCAGCTCGTTCAGCGCTCCCTTGACAGGCAGATACGCGGCGAGCGTGACGATGAAGAAGAGAAAAGGAAAAAGCGCGAAGAGGAAATAGTAGGAGAGTTGCGCCGCGCGGTCGCCCAAGGCGTTGTCGGTGTAGCGGCGGGCGAGCTTCTTCAGGAACTCGCCGGCTGGCATCTTGGTCGCGTTCATCCATTGCAAAGCTAAGTCGTGAACGACCGCTTGAGGAGCGGTCCTTCAGCAGTTCGCAACCCGAGCGAAAACCCTGTTCTGCGCGAAGTGAGCCTGCCATCTGACAAAGCAAGGGGGCGTGCTCTCATCCGGCCGCGGCGGGATTGGGGGCACGGCGCCGCCATTTTGCGAGCTGGACCCGAGCGCGGGCTCTCGACGGCCATCGCGGAACGTCGTACATCACGCGATATGCAGGAGATCCTCAACTGCATCGACGGGAAGCTCGGCGCGGCCGATGGCGGCGAATGGCTTGAAGACGTCGATCCGGCGGTGGGCTCTCCGCATGCGCGCGTAGCCAGTTCAGATGAGCGCGATGTCGAGCGGGCCGTCGCCGCGGCGAAGCGCGCTTTTCCAGCTTGGTCTTCCGCGCCGGCGGAGCTCCGCTCGCAAGCGCTGCGGCGGCTGGCGCGATTGCTCGAGCGCGACCTGGAAAAGCTCGCACGCGCGGAGAGCATCGACAGCGGCAAGCCGCTGAGCGTCGCGCGCAGCGTGGACATTCCCCGCGCGGTGCAAAACTTCGACTTCTTCGCCGATGCCGCCACGCAGTTCTCCAGCGAAGCGCACGCGACCGGCGACAGCGCGCTCAACTACACGCTCCGCCAGCCGCTCGGCGCCGTGGCCTGCATCTCGCCATGGAATCTGCCGCTCTATCTGCTCACCTGGAAGATCGCTCCCGCGCTCGCCGCCGGCAATTGCGTGGTGGCAAAGCCCTCCGAAGTCACTCCCATGACGGCTGCGATGCTGGGCGCGCTCGGCATCGAAGCGGGCGTTCCGGCGGGAGTGCTGAACATCGTGCAAGGTTTGGGGCCGCGCGTTGGTGCTCCGCTCTGCGGTCAGCAGGATATCCGCGCCATCTCCTTTACCGGCTCGACGCGCGTCGGCGGCGAAATCGCGAAGCAGGCCGCCGGCCGCTTCGTCAAGGTGTCGTTGGAGATGGGCGGCAAGAATCCGACCCTGATCTTCGCCGATGCCGATCTCGAGCTCGCCATTCCCGAGGCAGTGCGGGCGGCGTTCTCGAATACGGGACAGATTTGCTTGTGCGGCTCGCGCATCCTGATCGAGCGCAACATCTACGCGAAAGTCCGCGACGAGCTGGTGTCCCGGGTTTCGCGGCTGCGCGTCGGCGATCCGCTGGAGGCCGGCACCGAACAAGGCGCGCTCGTCTCCCGCGCCCACTTCGACAAGGTCATGGGCTGCATTGCCCTGGCCCGCGAAGAAGGCGGCAAGCTCCTCTGCGGCGGCGAGCGGGCGAGCGTTTCCGGCCGCTGCTCGGAAGGCTACTTCATCCAGCCGACCCTCATCGAAGGCCTCGGGCCCGCGTGCCGCACCAATCAAGAGGAGATCTTCGGTCCTGTGGCGACGCTCTTGCCCTTCGCTACCGCTGACGAAGCCGTCGAGCTCGCCAACTCCACCCGCTATGGCCTCTCCGCGTCGCTTTGGACCAGCGATCTGACCCGCGCCAACCGGCTCGCCGCGCGGCTACAGGCGGGCATCGTCTGGGTCAACTGCTGGATGCTCCGCGACCTGCGCACTCCTTTCGGCGGCGTGAAGGAGTCGGGCGTGGGCCGCGAAGGCGGAATGGATGCGATGCGCTTCTTTACCGAGCCGAAGAACGTCTGCGTGAAATTATGAGCCTGGAGAGCAACTCCAGCCGCGCGCCGGAGCCGGTGGGTGCCTATCCACACTCGCGCCGTACCGGCTCGCTGCTTTTCTTGAGCGGCATCGGCCCCCGCAAGCGGGGTTCGCGCGCCATCCCCGGAGTGACCTTGAATGCGGACGGCAGCATCGCTTTCTATGACATCGAAATCCAATGCCGCGCGGTGTTCGACAACGTCCGCGCGGTCCTGGAAGACGCCGGCGCGCGCTGGGAAGACCTGGTGGACGTCACCGTCTATCTGACCAATATGAAGAGCGACTTCGCCACTTATAACCGGCTCTATGCCGAGTA
>Ga0105856_1001137_pt1 | contig 11746 bp, 12 predicted proteins | sample OrgsoiDNA_201060_FD_89681 | JGI IMG/M metagenome (GOLD analysis project Ga0105856, IMG submission 89681) | Permafrost soil microbial communities from the Arctic, to analyse light accelerated degradation of dissolved organic matter (DOM) -... | ecosystem: Environmental > Terrestrial > Soil >...
CCATTGGCACGTCCTTCGACAGGAAGGGATGCATACCAAGCGAAATGCTCAAATGGTGCCGCTATTCCCAAAGCGTGCTGGATACGTTCATCGCCAAGCACAGAGCGGACTTTGCCTACCAACAGGCCCTCCTCCAGCACTATGGATGGCGTTCGTTTTATATTGACTGCACTTCCAACCCTGTTGTGGCAGCGTGGTTTGCGAGCCACAAGTACTCAGAAAAGATAAAGCTAGAACTGAGTGAAGACTGTGATGAACGTTCAGTAATGCTCAGAAAGCGCATAGCCCAGTATGTCCCCGAGACAGGGGTCGGCCATGTGTATGTGCTCAGCAGGCAAGCCGCGAAGCAAGTGGGCCTGGTCGACCTGGCAACATTGACCGTTCAAGGTTTCAGACCACGAACCGTGGCTCAGTCAGCCTGGCTTCTCGGCCCGATACATAACCCTATACCTCAGAATTGCTACCTCGCACAAATTACCGTCCCCAGCGAGGTTCTCCAGACATATGCCGCAAGCAGTGGATTGACCGACACGAGCACACTCTTCCCTTCACCTGCTGACGATCCAATCTTGAAAGCGTTGCTGGGCTTGCCATGGGAAGAGATCAAGACGGCATCAACACTCGAAAACTTGCCTGTATTCAAACGGACACTAGAGCTTCCGGAGTACCACCCAAGCTTTGTGAAAATCGCCCCTGCGCAAACGGCGTTTTACCGAGGTACCAGGATCCTGGACACCCAGGTCTCCATTGATGGTGACCCTCATGGCGGGATATTCGTTGAGATCCCAGACATGGTGCTCTATGGCACAGCCGACGCTAATAAGCCCCTTCGCTTCCCTGAAATCGAAAAACTCATTGAGGAGAATCACACGGTAGCATTCGAGGCCGACACTTTGATCAAGCACGCGAGCCTCGGACATCTGACGCTTTATCAGAAAGGCGTTGGCGTAATGCCTTGCGGGCCTGACCTGTTTGAAGTCTGCGAGCTCACCGTCAAGCACCCCGGGCTCCAGCTGACAGGCGCTGGCTTCATAAGAGGCTGGACATATCGAAGGCAGCCAAGCGGTATCTGGGCACGGGAAGCGCAAGCCTCAGATTGCTCTTGCGGCAACCCAATCGTTCACGCCCAGCACATCAGCGCACTTCACATCGCAGAAGAGTTCTTGAGGGGTAGCTGATCGAGCTTTGCAACCTTCGCAGGGGCCTTTTTGCGCGGTCTCGGAGTGAATGAGCATTCGAGATAGATCGAAGTCGGTTAAAGCCTGATGAGGCTGAATCGAGCGGCAGTCTGGTTTGAACTGCCCCATGCTACAGCTGTTTTTTGGGTGGAATTTGAAACGGGAGTCGGCGCCAGTACTCACCAGGTGAGTGAAGACCGATGGGGATGCACCATGCCGTAAACGGTTGCCGGGCAATTCGTGGGGGCCTCACATATTTACACACTTACACACTTCACCCGCCCTTTCGTCCAATAATGGTTCGATTCCCTTCACCCGCTCCACTTCTCTCTTAACTCATTGATTTTCCTGAAATCTACCGAGCAGAAAGCGAGATTGTCACGTAGTTGTCCTACAAAGGGCTCTACGACGTGACTCAGCGCAATAACCTCTACCGCCGTCCGAGCGGAATCTACGTCCTTCGCATCACCATCCCGGTTCGTTATCGCGCTCAATTGGGACAAAGAGAAATCCACGCATCTACTCGCACCACTGATCAAAGCGCGGCGAAGGCTGTAGCATGCCGCCTGCTAGACCATTGGAATACATACTTGAGCGAGCTGGAAATGGGTCAGAGCGGGCTAACTGAAGCATGCAAAATATCAATGTCGAAAGCAGTTATCAGCGTTGGCGAGCTCAGTGCTGCTAGCGGGCTGCAAGTCGAGCATGTGCTCCGAGAACTGCTGAACAATAATGTCCCCATCGTTTACGAAGCTAATGCGCAACCCGGCTTTCTGGTAAGCGACCTCACGGAGGTCGACCGAGAGAGCGATTCGGGCGGGTTCGTTCTCAACAGCGCATTTGAAATTGGCACCCCCCACGCCTTCAGCCGTTTTCTCAAGCCATTCAATGCCCGTCACACACTCTTGAGCATCATCGAAACCGGCTTTTCGGAAGAGGTGGTATTTCGAATCCCCGGGCAAAAGCAGGAAGCCGCCTTCTTCGATCTACCTGGAGTTCGTCTTACTGCACGCTCGGTGCTGCTCCTACAGGTGCACGCTGAGCGCTTCTTCAGGGAGGCCTTGTCTAGGGCTGTAAGTTCCAGCAGCACACCGCCCGCCTTCTCCGTGCGCATTGACGATAAGACTTCGACACTGCCATGTGACTGCTGTAAGCCTGCTCGCGCCGAAGAGCTGGTTTCTACGCTAATGGCAACCTTTCTCCTACGGAAACAGCCAAGTTGGAAGCTGGAGCAGCAAAAGAAAATGGAGACGCTATGTGGCACGTTTGTCGATCTGATGAACAACCCGCCATTGGGAGCGTTGAGCCGCCAGATGATGTGGGATTACGACAAAAAGCTACGCAAGATGCCAGCAAACAGACATGACGCAGCTCGCCGCCATGGGACTAATGACGCACATCGCCTTCTCGCGTTAGCTGAAGAGCATGATGAACCCCGCCTTTCCTCTGCAAGTGTTGAACGCTACTTGGAAGCGCTTTCAAGCATGTTCGCATGGGCAGATCGTAACCAAATCCTCACCGACAACCCTGCCGAAAGGATCAACGACAAGACGAAAAAGACAACCCGTGCTCAGGACGACCGCTCACAGTTTGACAAAACCGACCTCGACAAAATATTTTCCGTTTTTTGGTTCCAAACCGGTGCCGGCGAGCGAAACAAGCAGGGACGTTTTCACCAATTTCGCCCCCATTTTTACTGGTTACCCCTTCTGGGACTTTATACCGGTGCAAGGTTGAACGAGCTTTCTCAGCTCTACATCGACGATGTGAGAACGACAGAATCGGGAGTTCTGTATCTAGACTTCAACCTCGATGGTGCAGACAAGGTAGACGCGGATGCGGTCGCCTTCGCCCCCGACAAATCACTGAAAACCGTCAACTCAAAGCGCATCGTTGCAGTGCATCCCCACCTGATCGAACTGGGTCTTCCTGGTTATGTGAAAGCACTCTCCGACGCAGGTTATTCTCGACTGTTCCCCGAGCTTAAGCGTGATGCAATCAAAGGCTACGGTAAGCCAGCAGGCAACTGGTTCAATGAGCGTTTTCTTGGAAAGCAACTGGGTATCCCGAGAGACGGGAAGCGCACTTTTCACTCGTTCAGGCACACATTTATCACTGCATTGAGCGAGCTTGAAGTCCCACCCGACATTCAGGCTCAGCTGGCGGGTCACAGCCGGGGAAACACTATTGCAGCGACTAGGTATCGAAAAGATGCCGAGGCTGAACGGCTGTTGACCTACGTAGAACGATTAGACTTTAAGCTTTCGACAATCGCACCGTTTTCCATTTCCGATGGGCTTGATGCTGTAAAGCACGGTTTGATGCGAAAAGCGAAACCTTAGCTGTCACCCAACTCAGCAGTTAGCCCAGCAAATAAGATGCTTGGGCTGTGACTGCCAACCATCTCGACATAAAAAATCAGCTTGGTTGAAAATGGTCTCGCTGCACCCTTTAAAACACTCACGAAACCATCGATGATTAAATTTCTAGGGTGTGCCACTGTCGCGCATCGTCCGAATCGAAGGAGCATTCCAGTGACGACAACCGAGAGCGAGTCGGCATTCGCCCTGCAAGTCCTCGATGCCTGCGTCGCGCACGGCCGCCAGCTACTGGCATCGCAGTTGCCAGCGCTAGAAAGTCAAAAACTCGATTTGATGCCCAGCTTGAGGGATGTGGCAACGCAGCTTTACCTGGCTGGGGCTATGTGGCGCTTCGGTGAGCGGTTCGATCTGCCCTCGGCGGCGCGCGACCGAGGCTTTATCTGCCTAATGTCGATGCTAATTAGCGATGGCATGAATGCCGATAAGGCCCAAAAGCGTGTTGCCGAGTTGAACAGACTTTCGCGCTCATCTGAGGGCCACGACTTGCCAGCAATTGTATCTGGCTACGCAGCACAATTTGGCGATGGCTCGCTTGCTACACTGTTTGTAACTTTTCTTGCTGATCCCAAAGCTGCGGGAGCTCCATATCGCCTGCTTGATTATTCGAAGCCGGTTGCCGCCATCCTGACTGCTGCGGGCTTCGGTATTGCGCTTCTGCTAGGTAGGAGTTTTGGTGAGGCGTGTGGCGTCGGATTAGTGCTGGGGATTTCGACGCTCGGATGTGCGTTGGCGATCTACTGGCGTATGGTCAAAGTGAAAATGTAGAAAAGGTTACGGCGGAGCACGGGCTAAGATCCTGGAAACACGTCAAGGTAACCCCAATCCGGGGCGCAGACTCATCCATAGCGCGGTCTCATGGTTCAGAGCCAACGAGATGCGGGGGCGTTTTGCGGTGGCGTTACTATAGCGTTACGTCGCGCACGAATCGCTACAGCCAATATGCTGCGAGACCCACAGCCAGATTTCGGTGAAAACGCGCCCGGTAGGCAAACTGACCCTCCCTCCCACCGACGGACCTATAGAAGACATGGGGCTATAGCTCATAGCTCGCCAGCGCTCGTCTATGACGCGATCTCGGTTTAACGTGGCAATGGTTACCGACAGAGCCTCAGGTGAGTGCAGGCAGGCCCTCAGGAACCACGTATAAGCTTTCGTCTATTTCTTCCGCCGACAACACAAGCAACCCCTTCGAGGGGGGCTTATGGTTCTAAGGGTTCGCTTTTTTGAGAGCTAATGCGTGTGCGTCACATAGATGCTTACGGTAATTACACAGTTATTAGGACGGCAGGATCAATGTCCTGTGTTGGCGCGGATTTCGGGCGGTTTACGGTTAAACTTTTGTCCCTTTTTTTTGCGCAAGCACTCTACAGGGTGAGTCGGCGGAGAGCGCCTTTTACCGCCTCCTGAAGCTCGCTGTCAGCTTCAAGGTGCCGACTCTCGGCACGCGTCTTGCGCCACTTGTCACGCCGCCCGACCGTATCGAAGCTGTGCATGCCGCGCTCTGGGGTTGCGTCATGCAGTTTGCGATTTATCTTGATCGCCGTCAGCTTGAAGCGGTCGCCGTCAGCTTGCTTCTCTGGCGCTACTGGTCGTCGAAAACGGAACAGACCAGCAAGTTTATCGAAGCTGAAGTTCTGAAGATCAGATAGAAAGTTCAGCCCATATTCGTGCAATGCCGAACCTTGAAGCGTTACCTCTACTCGTGCTCGCCACTGATCTTTCGGGAGTGATTGTTGGTTGTCGGTTTGTTTGTAGTAAACCTGCCAGGCGAATGGGTCTTCTTTGTTGCCTATGCGAAAATTCAGGTTCGGATCTAGTCGATCCCCATGACGGTCGAGATAACGATTCTCCCGGGTGGCGGGGTCGAACTGGCGGTGTTTTGTCCCGTAGGCAAAAAGGCTTGATTGCAACCTGTGGGTCATTGCCAGCGTGTCGGGTATCGAGCCAGTCTTGTGCCGGAAGTCGCACGCCACTTCAACCGCTGTGATACTTGGAGCAGACGCAAAGGGGTATCGAAGGGAAAGCTCATCAAGCGCTTGTTGTAGTTTTTGGTGGTCATTCGCCAACACATCGTGAAAGCGAAGACGAAACGTTGTGCCCACGTTACCGGGCTGCTTATCGAGCGTTTCAACCCAAAGCTTGGCGCCGGTGATCTTTCTAAGCGCGTCTTGGACGTGCTGGTGTTGTGATGGTCTTAACGTTGCGATCACAACGTCGAGCCAATCAATGCACGCGGTGACCTTGAAGGATTTTCGGCTCACCCCGGTCTCTAACCTGTTCACACCAGCGCACGCCCTTTCCAGAGTCGCTTGTCGGCAGGGGCTACTTCAAATTCGTGCACTTGAATCCCGATTCGCGTCGTCGATGATGGCGCGACACTAAGCGCCGCACGGGTGAAGTCGGCAATGTCCGAGAGGCTGTAGTAGGGGCGCGTGCCTTTGCCGTCGTGGCTGGAAAGAAATGGAGTCAGAACGAGCCCATAGTAAGTGGACTTGCCTCTGCGCATGTCAGCGAGCATGTCGTCCCAAGCTCGGACTGCGCCGAGGTCGCGGCGAAGCATGTATGCGGCTTCGCTGGCTGTTACGGTTTTCACTTTCATAGTTCTTCCGCCTTTTATGATTCAACAGTCGGGGCAATCATCAGGTGCAAGTGGCCCTTCAGCATGTTTTCAACAATCACGAACGACTCCCCGCCGTAGGAAGTCGAGCGCCGGCCAATGTGCAGAACGAAGGAACCAAAGCTGTCGTCTTTGGTGATGATGCTGGCGTCCGCTAGCTCGCTGGCTAATTGATCGTCGTCCAAGCGGTAGTAGCCTGTCCCGACTATCTTGTGCACTTCGTTGAGTTCGGCTGTTCCAGAGGCAGACTCTTCAGCCAGCGCCGTGAATTGCTCGGCTAGCAACTCGTCGGCGAGCGCAGCCCGGATTACCGCAGACTTGTTTGGCGCTCCCGGTTTTTGTGCAATCACGTCACGAGCCCAGTCTTGCCAGCGGATACCTCGATTGACCGCAAGGGCGTCAATGGCTGCCCAGGTGGTTTCCTCGAATCGAAGAGAGGTTCGTCCGGTGCCAGTCAATTCTGTTGTGCGGACCTTAAATACGTTCGCCATGTTTATACCTACTTAATCATTTTGGACGTTGAGCATAACAACCGGCACAATATAACACAACATCATTGTGTTTTATTATGCCAGCAGCTACGCTGACCACGCATTAAACGAACGTTTTGAAGCGTGGTCACCATTGGAGCTCGATCATGGCAAATGGAAAATTCGTCGCTTACTACCGCGTCAGCACCGCAACTCAAGGGCAAAGTGGATTGGGGCTTGAGGCTCAACGGGAAGCCGTTGCGCGTTATTTGAGCGGCGGGGATTGGGAACTTTTGGCCGAGTTTCAAGAAATTGAAACCGGCAAAGGGGCTGATGCTCTTGCGAAGCGCCCGAAGCTGAAAGCTGCACTCGAAACCTGTCGCAAGCACGGCGCGACCTTAATCATCGCCAAACTAGATAGACTCGCCAGGAACGTCCATTTCATTTCTGGCCTCATGGAAACAGGTTGCGATTTCGTTGCTGCGGATATGCCGGCAGCTAACAAGGTCATGATCCAAATGCACGCAGTCATGTCCGAATGGGAGCGCGATCAGATCAGTAAGCGCACTAAAGATGCCCTGGCCGTCGCAAAATCACGTGGAGTCATTCTGGGCAAGGCTGGGCCTAAAAACCTACGTCCGAACATTCAACAGCGTCAGCAGGCCGCAGATGATTTTGCTACCAAGCTTCGCCCTATATTCGATGGTATGAAGGCAAGAGGGCTCTCGCAGCGAGCGATGCTGGAGGAGCTGAACAGTGTCGGAATACCGGCACCAAAAGGAGGAGCTTGGCAACTCACCCAGCTCCAGAGAGTTATTGCCAGACTGCCGGCTCATGATGGTTCCTTGCAGCCCTCACAGGCTCTTAACAGGTGCAACGATCTGATAGCTTAAGCCGGCCGGCGCATGAGAGGCGCGGGAAGACGCTCACTGTGACCTCAACAGCCCAAGCCGATGAAGTCTGCGAAGTGACCAATTTCGGACCATGTGACCCTGGCGAACGTCTGACTCATCATGAAAGGAAATCTCAGCTTCGGAGGAATGTATGTCGTTGAAATCGACAAAGGAACAATTGGCGCAGTTACTCATGGAAAAGGACAACAAGGTCATCGCGCTGTCAGGTAAATGGGGCACTGGCAAGAGCTATATGTGGGACCAAGTTAAGGCGTCGTCCGGCGACGACATGGTCAAGGGAGCGCTCTATGCCTCTCTCTTCGGCTTGTCCGGGATGGAGCAAGTCAAGATGAAGCTAATTCAGAGCGCGGTGCCCGCCATTGAGGCCAATCCGGGACTCTGGGCCGGAGCGAAACAAACCTTAAAAGTGCTGGAAGGATTCCACAAAGGGTTTGGGGCTATTAACGACCTCAGCCTCGTCTTCGCTCCTGCGATACTCCGGCAAAAGTTGATCGTTCTCGACGATATCGAGCGCAAGCATGACAAGCTCAATATCGACGAGGTGTTAGGTTTTATCGATGAGTTCACACAGCAGCATGACTCCCGCTTTGTGCTTATTCTCAACAGTGACCAACTCGCCAAACGGGATGTGTGGGACACGCTTCGCGAGAAGGTTGTAGATCAAGAGCTTAGGCTGACAACGTCAGCGTCCGAGGCCTTTGATATCGCCATCGAATTGACCGACTCGGATTACGCAGAACAAATTCGAGCCACGGTAGAATCCTGCGGACTGACCAACATCCGCATCATTCGCAAGGTTATCAAGGCGGTTAATCGCATTCTGGGTGATAGACAAGAATTATCTGATGCGGTGCTCTGGCGCGTGATCCCTTCGACCGTCCTACTTGCCGCCATCCACTACAAGGGCATCGAAGACGGTCCGGACTTTAACTTCGTGCTCACCCAGGGCGCTGGGAACATTGGGAGCATGCTGGGTGCAAAAAAGGTTGAGGAGGAAACAGAAGAAAGTAAGCAAAAATCGAGATGGCGACTGCTTATGAGCAAACTCAAAATCTCGCAGTGTGACGACTTTGAGCTCCTAGTGGTCGAGTTCTTGCAGTCCGGCTTATTCGATGTTTCCCAGGTTGCGATAATCATTGACCGCTATGTTGCGGAAGCTGACGTAATGAATACCCGACACGCTGCCCACCAATTCTTCGAGCGGTCTGTATGGGATCACACTTTGACGGAGACGCAACTCCTCACGGACGCAATAGAGATCACCAGCAAGTCGCATTTAATGGATGCACACATGGTCAGCTCGCTATGCGAGATTATTTCTGAGCTTCCTGGTGGTCAGGTCGTTGCGGATGAGGCTGTATGTCGGTGGATCACAGCCTTCCAGCTCAAGAATCCTGACGGCTGCGATTTCCCCCTTTTCTTCCATGACAGGCTACATCCTCGAATACAAGCGGAGTTCGACGCAGCTAAGGCCGTGGCTCAGGCCAAAACATCTGTCTACGACGCTTGTCTTTATGTAGCCGAGCACAACGGATGGGGATCACGTCAAGTGATTGCATTCCAGTCAGCGACTGTGCAAGACATGGAGACAATCATTAGGGAAGGCGCGATTCCAGAGATGAGGTTTTTCATGGCGAAGATGCTGGACCTTTGCATCAACAAAGAAACCTACGAACAGCATTTCGGCTTGGCGATGGACAACTATATCCACGCCTGCAAGAGCATCGCTCAAGACCCACAATCAGGGCGCCTTGGCAAACTCGTGAAAAGACTGTTTATCGATTCTAAACTCGAAAGTTTGCTGGAACCCGTGCCACCAACCACCGTCGTCTCCATGTAAGAGGCAACCTCAACCGTGCGTAGCCGGGACGCCCCTCATCGACCGGCTCGCTCAATTAGCGACTTTCCCCCAAATGTAATAACTGAGTCCTCAGTTACGAGTCGTGGCAAAGCTCAGTGATGAACACGTCCTCCCAATCGACATTTTTCCACATCAGTGGGGCCTTGCCGGGCGCCGACTGAACGAATTTTTTGAAACCCACATACCCGCCATACCCATTTTTGGCATTTACCTCTCCACAAACCGCCCCGCTTGGCATTGGTTTCGACGACACACTCGGTGTGTAGAGATTCCTGAACTGGGCACTTTCTGGGTCCAGTAAATTCGACTTCACCGCGACCTTAACTTCAGCAGCTCTTTCTTCCGGAACCTGCAATTTTTGCCAAAGGCTACTGGCGGCAAGGCATGCTGACGTATCGGAAATAACTAGAAAACCCACAACCAGAGAGCATCCGAAGGCTTTTGCGAAACGGCTTTCTTTCGACGCATGGATCTCGTCAAAGCAGATCATAATCAGTCCCCATTGATTAGAAATGTCACGCACAGAGCGTGGCCGCTGAGTATACATAGCGGCCAAATGCTAAGCATGAAAATTTCAATAAGAAAGCGCTTCGGCCTCCGCATCAAACAGCTCAGGGTTGCGTCTGGGATTAGTCAGGAAGAATTCGCAGACCATGCAAAGGTCGCCAGAAGCTACATGTCCCGTATTGAGCGGGGTGGCGCCAACCCGAGCCTAGATGCCATAGAGCGACTTGCCGAGGCATTGGGCGTAGATGTTCAGGCTCTGTTCGAGATCGTTGAACCAACAGCGTCCTGCGAAGCCGTAGAGGTGCCCTTTGCTTCAGACGGCACCTGCTTTCATCCTGGGCTTGCAAGCCCACGGGACGGAACTTTCCGGGTTGGCGAAAAGGGCGCAGAACTTCGATTCGATTCGTTTGAAGAGGCTCTGGAACATCTCAAAAAAATGCCTGTCGCGAAGTGGCGCCGCCCCAACGACGCTGGCAATCCGGGGTTGGTATCAGCTGTGCAGTGGGGGGCGCTGAAGTTAGCCAAACCATCTAATGGTGACCACTAGCGGAGATCACTCCCGCTTTTAGGCATCGAACGAGATCTAAGGTGTCTCCCACAGCAGCGGTGCAGCGGAAGTCCAACGGCCCCTCCCCGACAGCCCTACCGACCTCATCAACATAGAAGTAAAGGTTGGTAAAAAAACCGTCCCTATCCTCATCGGTATGAGCCCCTAGAGGGAGTTCGTTTTTGATCGTTTGTAGATCAGCGTGAGCGACAAGCTTGTTCCGGGCATCAGCCAAAAGCGAACGGTAGGACTCCATTCTTTTAGTGGCTGCTTCGATCTCAGGGGTTAAAAGCGCCTCAGAGCGAAGAAACTCGTTGATACCTGACACCGTTAGGTTTGACGATTTGCCGGTAACAGCAGGGTCAGTAATACGGCAAACCAGAAGCACAAAATAGTCCAAAAGAACCAGATTCAAATCCGCAAAAAAAGCTGGTGCCGCGACTACCATTATCTCGCTTTGCGCCGCATCACCTGATTGATAGAGCGAAGCGAACATGTTGTAGACAGTCTGGAGCCAGATGCAGTCGTTCCGGAATGCTTGAAAAGCAGTTATCAGCGTATTGCTGGGCATGAGGGAGCACCTACAAATTGATGGGCCTGGTCAACAGAGCATAGGCAGCCCGTTAGCGTTCGGATGTCACCACCGTAGCCACTGTCGAGATACCCATACAAAGGCAATGGGTTGAGACCTTGACGTATCTCGGAAGAGTTCAGGTCTCCAAATGGCAAAGGCTAAACGTGACAAAAAACTGGAGGCTGTTCGCGGCTGCTTTGCTGGGTTCCTCTATCAATCGAAAATCTTTCGGTAAAACCAGTCCGCACCAGCCGAGGTGAAAAATTGGTTGAGTTACGTTCTAGTTACGTTGCATTTGCTATTGGTGTTTGAGCCACGAAATAGACCATCCGGGACTGTGGGGCGATTAATGTTGAAAACTTACCTATAAGGTTTCGAGCTCGCAGCCGCCGCAAGGCACACGCACTCCCCTTGCCAAGCCCCCTCAAACCTAAGACTTTCACTTTTCAGAGTGAAGACTTCCAGGTCCTACAAACGTGTCATACAATCATCTGCGCAATCACCACTTTTTCAACGACTTACGTGACAGATAGGGATAGGGCGGGCTCCCTTCACCCGCTCCAATCGAATTTTGGTCTCACGTTGAAGGTTTTTTGACGGGGGATGTAGAGACAGAAAAAAACCGGTCCAAGTGGCCGGTTTTTTTGTGTCTGGGATTTGGGGAGCGTTACTCAGCAAACACCGAGATATTCGTTCC
>Ga0105856_1001140_pt1 | contig 11731 bp, 11 predicted proteins | sample OrgsoiDNA_201060_FD_89681 | JGI IMG/M metagenome (GOLD analysis project Ga0105856, IMG submission 89681) | Permafrost soil microbial communities from the Arctic, to analyse light accelerated degradation of dissolved organic matter (DOM) -... | ecosystem: Environmental > Terrestrial > Soil >...
AGCCGCTCGAAGCTCGCGCCGACCAGAGCGGCGCCTATTCGCTCTCGGACATCGGCGCGGGCCACATCCAGTTCACGGCCTTGCGCGACGGCTCGACGCTCGGAACAACAGCCTCGGCCGACGTCAGCGAAGGCGGCAACGCCCGGCTCGATTTCCAGCTCCACGACGAAGGCACCCTGACCGGCCACGTGCGCCGCGCGGACGGAGCTCCCGCGCCCGCTGGCACCACCGTCAGCGCGACGCCAAGCGACAACCGCTTCATGCGCGGCGACTGGGCCGCCATCCCCATCGATGCATCCGGTGCGTATATCGCCTCGCTCCCAGCCGGCCCGTATGCGCTGAGCTCACAAAGCCCGACCCAGGGACGCGGATTCGGCGGCGGCCGCAACTTCACCACCGTCGAGGCCGGCAAGACCGCGATTCTCGATCTCACCTACACCGACCCCGACGACCCCGCCGCTGGCTTCTCCGGCACGGTGCTGGAGCCGGGCGGCACGCCCTCGCCGAACGCGATCGTTCGCGCCACCACCGGCGCCGGACGCGGCGGCGGGCTCTTCTTCACCTCCAGCGACGAATCCGGCCGCTTCGAATCCGGCCGCGCCCGCAGCGATCTACCGGATACCTTCCAGCTTCTTTCGATCAACGGCGGCCGCACCGGCGTCGTCGTGGTCGCTTCCGGCCAGGCCGCCGCGGCAGTGCAACTGCAGCCCGGCGCAACGCTCAACGGCCATCTCGCGAGCGGCCCGGTCGATCAGTTTCGCGTCGATCAGAGCATCTCTTCGGGAAGCCCGCTCGGCGGGGGAGGCCCGGGCTCGACCCAGTCGCTGCAGTTCACCGGCGATCACTTCCAGCTGCGCGACGTTCCCGGCACCGCGGTCCACATCGTCGTGACCACCCAGGACGGCCGCTCGGCTTCGCAGGACGTCACGCTCACCCCGGGCGGCTCGGCCGACATCGAAGTGCCGCTGCAGCCGCTGGCGACCGTCAGCGGCAAGCTGGTCGATTCGGTGACGCAGCTGCCAATTGGCCAGGTCATGGTCTTCGTCGATCAACCGAGTCCGAGCAGCGCTCCCGTCGCCAGCACCGCCGACGGCGCCTTCACCCTCCAGGCCGCGAGCGGCGCGCACACGCTGCGCGGCTTCGCCACCAACTACCGCGGACTCTCGCAGGACTTCACCGCCACCGCCGGCCAACCGGTGCAGCTCGGAACCGTGACCATGGTGAAGCAGACCGCGCCTTCCGGCACCATCGGCGTCACTCTCCGCGGCACTCCGCCGGTGATTGCTTCAGTCATTTCCCAAAGCCCGGCGGACGTCGCCGGATTGCACGTCGGCGATCAGATCACCGCCGTCGACGGCCAGGCCGTGTCAGGCGTGACCGACGCCACCGCGCGCATCACCGGCGCTCCCGCGACTCCTGTCTCGCTGACCGTCTCGCGCTCCGGTTCAGCGCTGACCATCCAAGTCACCCGCGCTCCGTAACCGCTGCGCTGGCTGCAAGCTCGCGTCGTGGGGGAAAACGCGACTGTCGCATTGAGGTCACGCCTGCGGGAAGCCGCGGGCTGCGCATCCACTGCTACCCCGACGCTTCTCCAATCTGGCGGCGCGGACATCGAAAGCGGGCACTCGCACGCTCCGGTGCCGATGAGGCGGCCGCCTCTGAATGGCTGCGTCGCTCGACGAATCGAAGCCGATGCGAGCGTCTTTGAACTACGGCGACAATCGCAGCTGCCGCATTCGAAGCCGTTGCGGGCAGTGCGGTGGCGTGCAAGCCTCTCTCGGACTCTACGAGCGTCGCGCGGCAGGGCAGCGCGAATCTGAATCCGCAAGGCGTCCCGAGCCGCTCAGCCGATTGCACCTGCTCTCGTCGGGATTGGTACAAATCGCGGGCTTGCAATCTGGCGTCGATTATCCTATCCTCAAATCATGTTCAAGACGCCGAGCCAGCTGGAATTCCCGCGCCACGGCGGCCGCCGCAAAGGCGCCGGCCGGAAGGCTGGCGACCACGTCTCACACCATCCGCGGCCCGCGTTCAGCCGCGTTACGCCTGCGCTGATCACCTTGAAGACCAAGAACGACGTTCCGTCTCTGCGCAGCTCGCGCAGGTTCGCGGTCATCCGCGAGGCTTTCATCGCCGCTCGCGGAGAGAATGGAATGCGGGTCGTCGAATTCTCGGTCCTGGGCGAGCATCTGCACCTCATCGTCGAAGCAGACAGCAGCAGCTGCTTATCTCGCGGCATGCAGGGCTTGAACAGCCGCATCGCCAAGGCGCTCAATCGCCTCATGCAGCGCTCAGGCTCGTTGTTCGCCGACCACTATCACTCGCGGCTGCTCCACAGCCCCACAGAGCTGGTCACCGCCATTCGCTACGTCCTGACCAACACCGAGCACCACTTTGGCGACATCGGCGTCGACTGGTGCTGCTCCAGCGCTCCCGACGCGAAGGACGTTCGCGCCGAGCCGCACGGCTGGCTCTCGGCAGTTGGTTGGCGTCGCGGACGCTGGACGCTGGCCGCGGGCAGGCCCTCCGCCCGGCAGCAGCTATACGGAGTGAAACGGTCGCTACGCCTGTCCCCCCGAGCATCGGCAGCGTTCATTTGACCCGCGCGACGACCGCCGACTCACTCGGGCGCGATTCCGTCCGTTGCTGAAGCACGGCGTTTCCACGTCGTTGAAGAAGGCGAAGGTCTCGTGGCGCATGAAGAATCCTCGATTCGGAGCACGGCCATCGTCTCCAAATCTCCCTTTCGCAGAAGCACCGCGGCCCAGGTCGCGTCGGTCCCGATGATCGCTGACTTCTCGGTGGTGACCTCGTCCGAGGCGAACGTGAGCGCTACGCCGGACATCGGCGGCGCAGTCTTGATGGCCTCCAGGTCCCATGGATCCCAGCCCACGAAAATCGGGTCGATTCGCGGCAGGCTTGCCAATAGAGCCTCCCCACTCCGAAGAGCGTCCCCAGGTCGGTCTCCTTCCCCGCGCCCGGACATGCGGGCATCGGATGCGGCGCGCCGGGCGCTCGTGGCTCTTTACCCGAGGGCGTCAGGTCCGCGGTCCACTTCGCGTGCCGGCAGTTCCCCTGGGATCGCTCCGTGCAAATCGCGTCCAGGTCGACGCTGGCCGGAAGATAGGCGCAAGACGCGCACGAAGCAGGCCGGGTCTTCATGACCGACGCGCTCGGCGACGATGCCCTCGGCTGCTGGCGGCGCGCGCCACCTGCGAGAGCAAAAGCGCGCGTCAGCATTCGTATAGCTCGACAACGCGCGGATGATCCAACCAGACAAGAGCACCAATCTAGCCGCGCTTGGCCAGGACGCGGTTGAAGACGGTGTCGACGTGGCGGAGCTCGTGCTGCAGGTCGAAGCAGTCCTCCAGCTCGTTGGGGAGCAGCAGCGACTGCACGTCGGGGTCGGCCGCCAGCAGGGTGCGGAAGTCTTTACCTTCGTCCCAGACCTTCATTGCATTGCGCTGTACCACTACATAAGCCTGCTGCCGCTCCATTCCCTTTTCGATCAGCTGCAAGAGCACTGGCTGCGAGAAGACCAGACCCTTCGTGGCTTCGAGGTTCTCGAGCATTCGCGCAGGATAGACTTTGAGGCCTTCCATCATGCCGGCGAAGCGGTGGAGCATGAAGTCGAGCGTGACCGTCGCGTCTGGCCCGATGACGCGCTCGACGCTGGAGTGGCTGATGTCGCGCTCGTGCCACAGGGCCACATCTTCCATGGCCGACAAAGCATAGCCTCGCAGCAGCCGAGCCAGGCCGGAAAGGTTCTCGCTCAAGATAGGGTTGCGCTTGTGCGGCATGGCCGAGCTGCCTTTCTGGCCCTTGCCGAACGGCTCCTCCGCTTCGCGCACCTCCGTCCGCTGTAGATGCCGGACTTCGGTAGCGAACTTCTCCAGCGAGGAGCCCACCACGGCCATGGCGGTGAAATACTCGGCGTGCCGATCGCGCTGGATGATCTGCGTCGAGGCCGGCGCCGCCGAGAGCCGCAAGAGCGACATGGTGCGCTCTTCGATGGCCGGGTCCAGGTGCGCGAAAGTTCCCACCGCGCCGCTCAGCTTGCCGACGCAGATGACGTCTCGCGCGCGGGTCATGCGCGAGCGGGCGCGCCCCAACTCGTCCACCCAGACGATGAGCTTCCACCCGAAAGTCGTCGGCTCGGCGTGGATGCCGTGCGAGCGGCCGATGCAAGGCGTGTTCTTGAACTCCAGCGCGCGCTTGATGACCGCCGTTCGGGCCAGATCGATGCCGGCGATGATCAGATCGGCGGCGTCGCGCAAGAGAATCGCGAGCGAAGAGTCCAGCACGTCGGACGAGGTCATGCCGAAGTGCAGGTGTCGCGCGGAAGGCCCGATGCGCTCCTCCATGAAGGTCAGGAAGGCGATCACGTCGTGCCGCGTGACCTTTTCGATCTCGTCGATGCGAAGGGCGTCTTCGGCCGTGAAGGTGCCGGCCTTGGCGGCGCACTCTTCGATGGCGTTGACGGGAACGAGCCCTGCCTCCGCCATGGCGCGGCCGGCGGCGAGCTCCACTGAAAGCCAGGTCTGGTATCGGCGCTCGGGAGTCCAGAGCGCGGCCATCTCGGGACGGCTGTAGCGCGGAATCATGCGGCGCTTCCTACAAGATTCAGGGCGGACGCACCAGCGATGTTCAGGCAAAGAGCGCGAGCTGCCGCGCGCGGCGCAACGGTGCCGTGAACTGCGGCTTTAACACGAGCGGCGGCAGCGCATGCGTCTGCGAGCCGATGCAGAGCTGGGCGCTGCTGCCGTACTTGCGCAGCACGGCCTCCGCGGCCTTGCGCGCATGCGATTCGCTGTTGTTGTGCTCCGACAAGTGCGCAAGCGTCACCTGCCGCAAGCCGCCGTGCATGATCTGCGCGAGCAACTCCGCGCCTTGCGCGTTGGAGAGATGCCAGCGATCGCTGCGGATGCGCTGCTTCAAAGACCAGGGATAAGGACCATCTGCCAGCAGGCGCGGGTCGTGGTTCATCTCCAAAATCAGCGCATCGAGGCCTTGCAGCGTGCGCACGACCGAGGCCGGCGCGCAGCCGAGGTCGGTCACTAGCGCGGCGCGAGTCACGCCGTCGTCGAAGACATACGCGACCGGCTCCCAGGCATCGTGTGGCACCGCGACTGGAGTCACCGTCAAAGCGCCAAGCTGAACCGGCTGTCCGGCGTGCAATTCGCGCTGCTGTTCGATGGCAGGCTGGTCGCGCAGGGCCCGCATCGTTCCGCGCGTAGCATGGACGCGCACGCCCAGCTTGCGCGAGAGCACTCCCGCGCCGCCGCAGTGGTCGGCATGCTCGTGGGTGAGGAAAATGTCGGTCAGCTCGCGTGCGTCGAGGCCCACTTCGCTGCAGCGCCGCGTCGTCTCTTTGAGGGGCAGGCCGGCGTCCAAGAGGATGCGCGTCTCGCCCGCCTCGACATAGAGACAGTTGCCTCCGCTACCGCTCGCCAGCACGCTGAGGCGCACTGAACGCATGTACGCCATGCCGCGATCGCTTGCAAGGTGAGCGTCTGCGCTGCTACACAGCGGCCCGTTTCGTCAAAGGAGCAGCAATGGCTCGCGTGAAGAAGAGCATCAATAGTCGCAGCAACGAAAAGAAGAAGGCCTTGAAGCGCAAGCGCACCCGCCGCAACAAGGCCGGCCGCCGCGGAGTGGGCGCGAAGTCGTAGCGAGACGTAAGCCGCTTTCGCGGCTAACGGACAGTCATCAGCAGGCCGTTCTTCGGACGCAGCGTGATGCTTGGGTCTAGTTCAACCGGTGCGCCCGGAGCGAGCTCTAGCCGCACGCGCTGCGCCAAAGTCGCCAGCACCAGCTCGGCTTCCATCATCGCGAAGGCGCTGCCGATGCATTGGCGCGGACCCGCGCCAAACGGGTAGTACGCGCCCTTGGCCGGCTCGCGCTCGAAGCGGCGCGGGTCGAAGCCTTCCGGGTCATCCCAGTAGCGCGGATGGCGGTGGGTGACGTACGGGCTGATGAAGACGAGCGACCCCGCCGGAATGTCATAGCCGCCGATCTGGTCCGCCTCGTTCACCGAGCGAGTGATGACCCACGCCGGCGGATAGAGCCGCATCGCCTCCTGCACCACCATCTTATTGAAGCGCAGCTTGGGCAGATCCTCCAGCGTCGGACTGCGGCCGTTCAGGGTCTGCGCGAGCTCTTCCCGCAGCTCGCGCAGCACCGGCGGCGAGCGCGCGAGGCAGAGCATGGTGAAAGTCATCGCCATCGCGGTGGTCTCGTGCCCGGCGAGAAAGATCGTCATCGCCTCGTCGCGCAGTTGCTGATCGTCCATCGACTGGCCGGTCTCGGCGTCCTTGGCCTCCATCAACATCGAGAGCAAATCGCCGCGCGTCTCCAATGCTGCGCGCGTTCGCGCTCCGCCCGTCGCAGGCAAAGCCTGCTCCTCCCTTCTTCGCTCATGAATGATGCGCATGACCACCTCGTCGAGCGTGCCGATCGCCTTGCGAAAGAGCCGGTTTTGCTTCGTCGGGAAGATGGGCGGAAGATCGATCACCCGGCTGGTGCGGATGTTGGCGATGTGCAGCAGGTAGCTCACGGCGCTGCCCACTTCGTCGGCGGCATCGCTCGGGTCGTGGCCGAGCAGCGTCTAACCGACGATGCGCAAGGTGAGCCAGCTAATCTCCGCCGAGACATCCAAGGTTTGCCCGCGCTTTGCTTCCAGACGTTCCGCCGTAGCTTCGGCAGCGCGCACCATCGTCTGCGCGAAGCCGGCGATCTTCTGCCGATGGAACCCCGGCTGCGCGATGCGCCGCTGCCGCTTCCAGAAGTCTCCTTCGGCGGTGAGCAGGCCATTGCCGAGCACGTAGCGCAGGTTCTTGAAGCCGCGCGTCTGCTTCCCGTAGTTCTTGTTGTTCTCCGCCAGCACTTGCTGCGCGCCGTCGGGCGACGAGACCAGGTGCGCCACCATCGGCCCGAACGTGAAGCGCACCACGTCGCCGTGCTCGCGAAAGCTCTGCATCAACATCCGCAGCGGGTCCTTGCGGACATGCTGCAAGCTGCCCATGAGCAGCCCACCCCGCGGCCCCGGCGCCTTCCGCCCGGTCCTCCGAAACACCAAATCCGCCAACGTCAGCATGCAGCAGTTCTACTCCGGGCCGTCCAGCTCCGCTCCCCCGACAATTGCTTCTTTTTTGTGGCGTTCCGGCGCTGCGCGCCTCCACTTGTGCGGGGCGCCTGCCCCGCAACGCCCCGGGCACTCGGGATGACTTCACTCAAGCCGCGCGCTTGATCGGGCGCAGGCGCTTCAACGCCTTGGCTGATTTCTCTCGTGCGTGCCACAGATCCCAATTGGCCTGAAGATTCATCCAAAACTCCGGCGAGCTGCCAAATACGGCCGCGATCCTCAGCGCGGTGTCCGGGCTCATCGCCCGGCGTCCGCGAATCAACCCATTCAGCCGCTGAATCGGCACTCCCAGCTGGGTGGCCGCGTCGCCCTGAGTCAGCCCCAACGGCTTGATGCAGTCTTCGAACAACACTTCACCCGGATGCGCTGGCGGCCAATTCCTGGGAGGCATGACCCTTTCTACCTCAGTGATAGCCAACGATTTTTGAATAGCTTCATGTCCCAGCTGCGACGAGGGCCGCTGCGGCGGTTTCGGCAAGGATGAAAAGCCGGTTCGGCCGCGCGACGAGGCGGATGAAGCCATGGGCCTCGTAGAAGTGGACGGCATGCTCGTCCTTTGCGTCCACGACGATCGCGTATGCGGCAACCGACTCGGCCGCGTCTAGAATCTTACGAAAAGCATCGGCCAGGAGCGCGGTGCCGATGCCCATACCTTTGGTTCGGTCTGCGCGAGCAAGTCTGACGATTAGCGCCGCAGGGATGGCGTCGTACCGCGGAAGCTTGCGCGCAAGGTGCTCCGGTAGGTTGTCCAAGGACATCGTGAACATACTCAAGCTGTAGAACCCGACGACCCTGTGCTCATCGAGGGCGACGTACACTTGAGCGATGCGGCGCCGCTGGTCTTGAGATGCGCGCGTCTTGAACCAGTCGTCGAGTTGGGGCGCTCCAGACTGGAACGATTGGCGATGGTGCTTACGCTCGAGTTGCTCGAAGCGGACGGTCAAGGTGCTTAGCGGGTCAGAGCAGCGTGGCGCTTGAAGGCCGCAATCAGCTTCGCCGTCGGCTTCGGCGGGTTGGCGACTGCCTTCAAGAACGCATCCCTGTCCGCGCCGCGGAGCACCATCCGTTCATGCTCCTCGAGCAGGCGGCGCGCGCCTTCATAGGCGAGGTCGCCCGCAGCCAAGCCGGTGACAGCCGTGGCGCGTTCGATCGTCTTGCGGACGGAGGGCGTGACACGCACTTCCATACGGGCGGTCTTGCGCTCACGGATCTGCTTTCGGGCTGGAGACGTCATGGAGCAATTGTACGGCGAAATACCGTACAGTCAAGCCCACAGCGTTCACTTCCCGGTGTGGCCGAAGCCGCCCTGGCCGCGGCCGGTCGGGGGCAACGAAACCGCTTCGAGCAACTCGGCGCGTTCGACGGCGGCGATCACCAATTGCGCGATGCGATCGCCGCGGGCCAACGCGACCGGCTTCTGGCCGAGGTTCGCCAGAATCACGCCGACTTCTCCGCGGTAGTCGCTGTCGACGGTGCCGGGTGTGTTCAAGCAAGTCACGCCGTCGCGCAACGCCAGACCACTGCGTGGCCGCACTTGCCCTTCGAAGCCCGCCGGAATGGCGACGTGGAGCCCGGTCGGCACCAGCGCGCGCTCTCCCGGCGCGAGGATCACGGCGGCGTCGGCGCGGAGGTCGAGGCCGGCGGCGCCTTCGGTCGCATAGGCAGGAAGCGGCAGCGGCTCGCCGCGGGCAGGCACGACGCGCATCAGGTCGATTCGGACGGTCATTCGCCCGCGCAAGATACAACTTCCGCGCGCGCCCGCTTCGTGCGAAACGCCAAAGCATGGACGTGGCCATTGCCGGCGGCGGGCTCATCGGCCTCGCGAGCGCGCTCGAGCTTGCCGGGCGCGGCCTCGAGGTCACCGTCGTCGATGCTGGCGACCCAGGCCAGGCGTCGTGGGCTGCCGCCGGAATTCTCGGTCCGCAGTCGGAAGCGCACGAGCCGTCGCCGCTGGTCGAGCTGTGCACGAAATCCTACGAGCTCTATCCGCAATTTGTACAAAAGCTCCAAGCCGACGTGGGCTTCCGGCAGAACGGCACGCTGCACCTCGCGTTCACCGAAGCTGAAGTCGAAGCGCTCGAACAGCGCCTCACCTGGCAGACCCAAAGCGGCTTTCGCGTCGAGCAGCGCAAGCACGACGGTGCTCTCAAAGCCCTCTCCTTCCCCGATGAGGGCCAGGTCGACAACCGCAAGCTCGTCCAAGCGCTGCGGGCAGCCTGCGAGCGCGCGAAGGTGAAGTTCGAGAAGCGCGCGCTCACCTCCCTCGAAGAGCTGCCGGCCAGAATCAAAGTGCTCTGTGCCGGCAGCTGGTCCGCGAAGCTCGCGAAGCTTCCTGTCGCGCCGCAGAAGGGCCAGATTCTGCTGCTCGACGAGAGAGCCCCGGCGCAGGTCATCTTCGGCGGCGGCGGTTATGCCGTTCCACGAAATGGCCGCACGCTGATCGGCGCCACCTCCGAAGACGCAGGCTTCGACGCGACACCAACCGCGGAAGGTCGCGAGCAGCTGCTGCGGATCGCGGCACGGCTAGGCTTCGCAGGAAACCTGCTCGACCACTGGGCGGGCCTGCGCCCGGTCACTCCCGACGGTCTGCCGCTCCTGGGAAGGCTCCCGAATGGCACCATCGTCGCCGCTGGCCACTACCGGAATGGGGTGTTGCTGACGCCAATGACGGGCCGCGTCGTAGCGGCGTTGGTCCTCGGCGAAGCTCCCCCTGTCGATCTGCTGCCCTTCGATCCCTCCAGGCGGTAGAGTCTGCCGCCATGAGCGAGTCCGAGCGCATCGTCCCAGTCCCGGCAGAGTTCGCAAGCAAGTCACGCATCGGCAGCATGGAAAAGTATCGATCGCTCTACGAGCGCTCGATCAAGGAGCCCTACGCCTTCTGGGCCGAGCAGGCCGAGCGGCTGGAGTGGAAGCAGCGCTGGAACAAAGTCTCCAAGTTCGACTTCAACAAGGCTGAAATTGCCTGGTTCCTGGGCGGCAAGCTCAACGTCTCCGCCAACTGCCTCGACCGGCATCTGAAAACGCGCAAGGACAAGGTCGCGATTCTCTGGGAAGGCGACAACCCCAACGAGGCGCGCAAGCTCACCTATGCCGAGCTGCACGCGGAAGTGTGCCGCTTCTCGAACGCGCTCAAGGGCATCGGCGTGAAGAAGGGCGATCGGGTCACCATCTACCTGCCGATGATCCCCGAGCTCGCGATCGCGATGCTGGCCTGCACCCGCATTGGAGCGATCCACAGCGTGGTCTTCGGCGGCTTCTCGGCAGAGTCCTTGAAGAACCGCGTCATCGATTGCGACAGCAACGTGGTGATCACGGCCGACGGCGGCTTCCGCGGCGGCAAGATCGTTCCGCTCAAGGCCACCACCGACGAAGCCTTGAAAGACTGTCCGGGCGTGAAGAACGTCATCGTCTTGAAGCGCACCGGCAAGGAGGTTGGCAACGTCGCCGGCCGCGATCACGACTGGCACGAGCTGACGAAAAAGGCCTCAGCCGACTGCCCGCCGGAGGTGATGGATTCGGAAGATCCACTCTTCATCCTCTACACCAGCGGCTCGACCGGAAAGCCGAAGGGAGTGCTGCACACCACCGCCGGCTATCTGCTCTATGCCTCGATGACCCACGAATTGGTCTTCGATCTGCGCGAGGACGACATCTACTGGTGCACCGCCGACTGCGGTTGGGTCACCGGCCACAGCTACGTCGTCTACGGCCCGCTCGCGAACGGCGCCACCACGCTGATGTTCGAAGGCGTGCCGCAATACCCGGACTGGGGCCGCTTCTGGGACGTCATCGACAAGTACAAGGTCAGCATCCTCTACACCGCGCCCACCGCCATCCGCGCCATCGCCCGCGAAGGCGAAGAGCCGGTCAAGAAGCGCAGCCGCAAGTCATTGCGCCTGCTTGGCACGGTGGGCGAGCCCATCAATCCGGAGGTGTGGCTCTGGTATCACCGCGTGGTTGGCGATGGCCGCTGCCCCATCGTCGACACCTGGTGGCAGACGGAGACGGGCGGCATCCTCATCTCGCCGTTGCCGGGAGCCGTTCCGCAGAAGCCGGGCTCCGCGACGCTGCCGTTCTTCGGCGTTGAGCCGACGGTGGTGGACGATCAGGGCAAGGTCCTGGAGGGCGCCACCAGCGGCAATCTTTGCTTGTCGCGTCCGTGGCCGGGCATCATGCGCGGCGTGTACGGCGATCAGGATCGCTTCTACAAGACTTACTTCTCCACTTTCCCCGGCCGCTACTTCACCGGCGACGGCTGCCGGCGCGACGAGGACGGCTACTACTGGATCACCGGCCGCGTCGACGACGTCATCAACGTCAGCGGCCACCGCCTGGGAACCTCCGAAGTGGAGAGCGCGCTCGTGTCCCATGCTTCGGTCGCCGAGGCAGCCGTGGTCGGCTTTCCGCACGACATCAAAGGGCAGGGCATCTACGCCTACATCACGCTCAAGCAAGGCGTAAATCCAAGTGAAGAGCTGCGTAAAGACCTGGTGCAGCACGTGCGCAAAAGCATTGGACCGCTGGCGCAGCCGGACGTCATCCACTGGGCGCCGGGCCTGCCCAAGACCCGCTCGGGAAAGATCATGC
>Ga0105856_1001142_pt1 | contig 11723 bp, 8 predicted proteins | sample OrgsoiDNA_201060_FD_89681 | JGI IMG/M metagenome (GOLD analysis project Ga0105856, IMG submission 89681) | Permafrost soil microbial communities from the Arctic, to analyse light accelerated degradation of dissolved organic matter (DOM) -... | ecosystem: Environmental > Terrestrial > Soil >...
CAGGAAGCATAAAAATGAGTAAACCCATCGTATTTAGTGGTGCACAACCGTCTGGTGAACTGACCATTGGCAACTACATGGGTGCGCTGCGTCAGTGGGTGAAATTGCAGGATGACTATGAGTGTATTTACTGCATCGTAGACCTGCATGCCATCACCGTACGTCAGGATCCTGCGCAACTGCGCAAAGCGACCCTCGACACGCTGGCGCTGTATCTGGCTTGCGGCATTGACCCGCAAAAAAGTACCATTTTTGTGCAATCCCATGCTCCTGAACATACTCAGTTGAGCTGGGCACTGAACTGTTATACCTACTTCGGCGAACTGGGCCGTATGACGCAGTTCAAAGACAAATCAGCGCGTTACGAAAGCTCCAACAGCGAGAGCATTACCGCAGGGTTGTTCGATTACCCGGTGCTGATGGCTGCCGACATTCTGTTGTACCAGACCAATCAGGTCCCGGTCGGCGAAGATCAGAAACAACATCTTGAGCTGAGCCGCGATATCGCCAGCCGTTTCAACGCGCTGTATGGTGACGTGTTCTCCGTGCCTGAGCCGTTTATTCCGAAATCCGGCGCACGTGTAATGTCGTTGCAGGAACCGACCAAGAAGATGTCCAAGTCAGACGATAACCGTAAAAACGTGATTGGCCTGCTGGAAGATCCGAAAGCGGTGACCAAAAAAATCAAAAGCGCGATGACCGACTCCGAAGAGCCGCCAGTGGTGCGTTACGATGTGAAGAACAAACCGGGTGTGTCAAATCTGCTGGATATCCTTTCCGGCGTGAATGGCAAAACCATTGCCGAGCTGGAAGCGGAATTTGAAGGCCAGATGTATGGTCATCTGAAAGGCGCGGTCGCCGAAGCGGTTGCCGGGATGCTGAGCGAGTTGCAAGAGCGCTATAACCGTTTCCGCAATGACGAAGTGCTTTTACAGCAGATCATGCACGATGGCGCCGGGAAAGCCCGCGCCCGTGCGCAGGTAACGCTGGCAAAAGTCTACGAAGCGATTGGGTTCGTTCCCGCCTCCTGATCGTTGCCTCTGCTCTGAAAAACCACACTCTTGAGTGTGGTTTTTTATGTCTACTTTACAGCGGCGAACCCGGGCTTTCACGAGCCGGCATTAAAATTATAGGTAAAGGTGGCGTTGTAGCGCCAGTCACGCTTATCGCTGTCAACCGGCACATCGCCGATGGGGCGCGCGGCCTCAACGGAAATGGTGTAATGGCGATTATCCCCAAACATCACGCCCAGCGCATAAGAGGAGAGGTTTTGTTTCGGGATACCCCCCTGATTAAAGCCGGTATGCGCGGCATCGACGACCACATAAGGCTGGATGGTTTTCAGCCACGGCCCCTGTTCTACACCGTAGAGGTAGCGCATATCCACCTGCCCAGCGACGCCATAGTCACCGGAGGCATCGCTGTCCGGATAACCCCGCCCATAGTGCAGCGCACCAAAGTTCACCCGTTCCGGTTCGGGTAAATCGTTGTCTGACCAGTCACTTTCTACTGAGGTGCTCAGCCGCCATTTTTTGTCGAAAAGATAAGCCGCGTCGCCGTTGAACTTCCAGCGGGTAAAACTGAGATCGGCATTGGGGGTTGTGTTAGTTGCCCCAAGTCCATCGATGCCCTGACGCACATTGAAACGTGTGTTCCAATACGCTTGATCAAATTCGCGGTAACCCGCCAGCGTGATGTCCGCTGCCGGATAGCGTACGCGTTGGTTCACATCCGGCAACTGCACCTGCCGCTCACCCTGCGTGGCCCACAGGTCGTAAGTGTATTTTTTATCGGTATAGTCCAGCCCGCCGCTGAGCGTCCACTGATTTTTACGCGTTAATTCCAGCGGATAGCTGAATACCACACCGCCGTTGTATTGGGTTTGCGTGTTTTTGGAACCGACATTTATCCCATTAGGCAGCGCCAGTATCTGATTGTAATCCTTGTCTTTCTGCTGGTAATAGCTGCCTTTGAGCTGCATCAGCAGGCCATCGTCGCCGACATACTGCTGGTAGTTCAGACCGGCATAAGTTTTGCGCGTGCTGCTTTCCAGAGGAATAAGCGTGGCAATTCCCAGTTGCTCACCATAGGTGCTCAGACCGCTCAGCGTAGCGTTGACGATAGCCGAACTGTCATCTTTGCGCGTATCCACCGCCGTGGCGATGTTCCAGTTGCGCTGGCGTTGTGCGTCAACGTTGAGGGTCGTCGCGCCATAAATATTATTAGGATTATTGGCGGAGGCGGTCACTTTGGTGTCCGGCGTGCGGTTCATCAGCAGGGTGTAGCGTTCGAAGGTATCCTGCGTGAGCGGCTTATCGGCCATGATGTGTTGTGACAGCTTACTGAGCCAGCGGCCGACCTGCGTATTATCACTGTGAATTTGCGTGGCAGAAATATAGCCCTCCACCAGCCCGATTTTTACTACACCATCGTGAAAGTTATCTGCCGGTAAATAGGCGTACGAGAGAATAAAACCGTCGCGATGGTAGCGCTGCGTGATGCTGTCGGTAGCTGCCAGCAGCACGGAAAGCGGCACTTTTCTGCCGACATCTTTGGCGAAGGGCTGTGCGAGCGATTCCAGCGGATAGCGCGTACCGCCGATAAACTGGATATGCCTGACATCGATCAGGGTTTGCGGCGTCATGGAAGGAACAGGGCTTGGGGTGGAAAGGGTGATTTTTTGTGATTTGGCAGGAGGCTGGGAAACCGGCTGAGCCAGTTTCGCCGGGTTGTTCGGGTCAATCAGCGTCGGGAACATGTCGGCCGAACTGTAGCCAATGACAGTTCCAAACAGTGCCACTATGCAGGATTTTATTTTCATAAGCATTCCTTTGGTCGCATAGATAAAAGTTCGGGCTCAGGTGGCAGAAGCTCACTCCCCGACCTCGCCGGGGAGTGTTTAATGCTTTTTATTCAGCGCTGCGGCTGTTTACTGTGCTTTAGGTTTTTGTACTGTGAGACCGGCTGTTACGCTGGCCAGGCCGCTCACGGTGCCCTGAAGACCGGAAATTAACCCGCCTGCAGGTGAAGCCGAAGCGCCGGCACCGGCTGAGATCCCGCCGGCGTTACTGGCGGTAGAGGTCGTGGTACTGCTGGCAGGAACCACTAATACGCCGGTTCTCGAGACTGCCTGTCCGGTATCAGTGACTGTGGTGCCAAGGCCTGCCAGTGCCGGTGTCGAGCTGGTTAACTGTGTCCCTGCGGAGCTAACGGTTGTCCCGACCTGATTAAGCAAACCGCTAACCGGCGCGCCTAATCCCGTTGCGCCACCTACGTTCTGGGTTACCCCCTGAACCTGAGCGACAACCGGTGTCACAATGCCGGTTGCAGACGTCGTCACACCGGATAATGCTCCGGTTTGCAGATTCTGCGCCAGACCGTTGCCGGTGTTCGTTGTCAGCTGACCGACGTTATTCACCAGCCCGCCCGCCGCACCCGTCACGCCACCCAGCGGTGTACCCGCGGTGTTGGTGGCAAGCGATGTGCCCAGCCCCGAGACGCCGGTACCTAAATCAGCCACGGCTTTTGGTACGCCAGCCGCCGTAGTGCCCAGCGCATTAGGATTGACACCGAGCTGACCGACGCCAGTTTGAACACCACCACCGACATCGGTAACGGCTTTGCCTGCGCTGTCGACGATGGTTACGACACCGGTTCCGGCGACCGGGATATTACCGATCGGGGTTTGAGTGGCTATGCTGCTGATCTGAGTGCCGAGGCCGCTGACTGCGCCACCGGCGCTGCTAAGTATGGTGCCGGTAGCCAGAGGGGTGACCGTTGTTCCGCCGGTGCCCGTACCGCTTCCTGAGCCTGTTCCCGTCCCCGTCCCTGTCCCAGAACCAGAACCAGAACCAGAACCAGAACCAGAACCAGAACCAGAACCATTGCCTGCCGTTGTAGTGCCATCACCGGTTGTTGTGCCGGTGCCGCTTCCTGTGGTGGTGGTTCCATTACCCGCTGTCGTCGTTCCATCACTGCCTGAGGTTGTACCATCACCGGTCGTTGCGGCACCGGTGGTTGAGGTTTTTGCAGTATGAGATGAACCCCCGCCGCCGCTACCACTACAGGCAGCCAGAGACAGGGCGATCAGGATTGCCATGGCAATCTTGTTTATATGACCAACATGAATGATAGGGCGCATAAGTTGACCCTCCACGGGTGAAGGCGCCACAGTTGGCGCTCTTTAAGTTTAAGTGGAAGGTTCTGAATATTCCATTTGGCATGGTTTTATATTTTTGATAACGGCGGTGATTATCTTAATTTCATCCCTTATATTCTGTTGTGTGATTTCCCATGACGCATAAGAAAGGGGCGTGAAGAAATAGTCACACCCCTGAATTGATTAAATAATGTTCTGGATTTCTGCCCGTCAGCGGGCTTCAGATAAGGTTACTGAGAGCCCTCATGTACTACGGTTTCACTGGCAAACCAGTTAAGCTTTTTGCGCAGGCTAACCACTGATCCGACAATAATCAGGCTCGGGCTCTGCACCTGTTCGGCCAGAGTGCCTAACTGTGTCAGTTCACCGGTCACGACGCGCTGCTGTTGGGTGGTGCCATTTTCTACCAGTGCCACCGGGGTAGTAGCGGGCAGGCCATGTTCCAGCAGGCGACGCTGAATTTCAGGGGCCTGTGTCAATCCCATATAAAACACCAACGTCTGCTGGCTTTGCGCCAGACAGGCCCAGTCAAGATCGCCGTCCTGTTTGGCATGGCCGGTGATCAGGCGCACGCTTTGTGCGTGGTCGCGGTGCGTCAGCGGAATGCCGCTGTAGGCGGAACAACCTGATGCGGCGGTGATCCCCGGCACGACGGAGAAGGCGATCCCTTCGGCTTTCAGCGCTTCCAGCTCTTCGCCGCCACGCCCGAAGATGAATGGGTCGCCGCCTTTAAGGCGAACGACGCGTTTCCCCAGTTTGGCCTGCTCGAGCAGGATCTGATTGATCTGCTCCTGAGGTACGCAGTGGTGACCTGCGCGCTTGCCGACAAAAATCCGCTCAGCGTCGCGGCGCACTAAATTTAGCACCTCTTCAGACACCAGCCGGTCATACACCACGACGTCCGCCAGCTGCATCTGTTGCAGGCCTTTGAGCGTCAGCAGGCCTGCATCACCGGGACCGGCACCCACCAGAATCACCTCGCCATGATGCTCAACCGGTTCACTGAACAGTTCTTCGATATAGGCATCACTCTGTTGCTGATCATTGTTGGCCAGCGACTGTGCCAGACGGTGATGATTGAACAGCTTTTCCCACCAGCGGCGGCGCAGGGGCATATCCGGGAAATGCTGTTTAACACGATGGCGTAATCCGCCCGCCGCCTGCGCCAGTTTGCCCAGATGCTGTGGCAGAATGGCTTCGAGGCGCTCACGTAACAGCCGCGCCAGCACCGGCGCATTGCCTCCGGATGAGACGGCAATCATCAGCGGTGAGCGGTCAATAATCGACGGCATGATAAAGCTGGCACTTTGCGGTGCATCCACCACGTTGCAAAAAACGCGACGCTGTTCGGCGGCAACGCTGACTGCCTGATTTACCTGTTCGGAGTCTGTTGCGGCGATCACCAGCCACTTCTCATCCACCAGCTTGGGGGAAAACTCACCGGTCAGCAGTTCGGCTTTGCCCTCGGTTGCCCAGACGTCGAACTGCGGGGTGAAGCTCACGGCGTTAACCGTCAGTTTCGCCCCGGCGTCCAGCAGTAACCGGGCCTTGCGCTCTGCGACTTCACCCGCGCCAACCAGCAGGCAGGCTTTATTGTGTAACTGGCAAAACAGCGGGAAGTAGTCCATCGCAGTGGCGCTCCTAAAGGTGAATTTGTACGTTGCCGTCTTTCACGCGCGTTTCAAAAGCCGCGATGGAGTGACTGTCGTCTTCCATGCACAGGCCGTCGGTCAGGCGGAAATGCTGCTTTTTCAGCGGGCTGGCAACCCACAATTCGCCCTGATGCTCGCCGATAATGCCGCGCGACAATACGCTGGCCTGGGCAAACGGGTCAATGTTTGAAAGTGCAAAAATTTGCTCGTCGGTAAAGGGGCGGAACAGCGCCACCTGCTGGTTGCCTGCCAGTGCGCAGACGCCGCAGCCCGGCAGTATTTTATCGATGGAACAGAGTGTCACCCACTGGCTCATAATACTTCCTCCCCGGCGTTAATCACGGTGACCGGAATACGTTCGTCCGGACGGGCCGGGCGGTGTTGCAGACGTTCGCCAACAAACTGTACGTTCGGGTCACGCTGTTCGCTGTTGATGAAATGAGTGAAGCGGCTTTGCGCCGACGGGTCATTGAGCGTTTCCTGCCATTCACAGACGGCGGAATCACGCAGGCGTGCCAGTTCGGCTTCCAGCTGGTCGTTAAGGCCCAGCTTGTCGCCGACAATCACTTTGCGCAGGTAATCGATGCCGCCTTCCAGACTTTCCAGCCACACCGAGGTGCGCTGCAGTTTATCTGCGGTGCGGATATAGAACATCATGAAGCGATCAAGGTATTGCAGGATCTGGTCGTTATCCAGATCCGCTGCCAGCAGGTCGCCGTGGCGCGGTTTCATGCCGCCGTTGCCGCAGACGTACAGGTTCCAGCCATTTTCGGTGGCAATAATCCCGACATCTTTGCCCTGTGCTTCAGAACATTCGCGGGTACAACCGGAAACGCCAAATTTCATCTTGTGCGGCGTACGGATGCCCTTGTAGCGGTTTTCCAGGCTGATACCAAAGCCGAGGCTGTCGCCGACGCCGTAACGGCACCAGGTGCTGCCGACGCAGGTTTTCGCCATGCGTAGTGCTTTGGCATAGGCCTGACCGGTTTCAAAACCGGCGTTGATCAGTTTTTGCCAGATGGCCGGTAAATCATCTTTCTGCGCACCAAACATGCCGATGCGCTGTGAGCCGGTGATCTTGGTGTAGAGATGGTATTCGGCAGCAATTTCGCCAATCGCCTGCAGGCCCTGCGGGGTAATTTCACCGCCCGGCGAACGTGGGATGACGGAGTAAGTGCCGTCTTTTTGCATATTGGCGAGGAACACATCATTGGTGTCCTGCAACTTGGTGTGCTGCGGTTTGAGCACGAACTCATTCCAGCACGACGCCAGCAGTGAACCGACGGTCGGTTTACACACTTCGCAGCCGTAGCCTTTGCCATATTTTGCCAGCAGCTGGTCGTAGGATTTAATTCCTTCGACGCGTATCAGGTGGTACAGCTCCTGACGGGAATAGGCAAAGTGCTCGCAAAGATGGTGATTAACTTCAATGCCTTGCTTGCTCAGTTCGGCGTTTAGCACCTGCGTCACCAGAGGAATACAGCCCCCGCAGCCAGTACCGGCTTTGGTCGCGGATTTTAGCGCCGCCACGGTGTGGCAACCGCCCTGAACTGCTTTGATAATGTCGCCTTTGGTGACGTCAAAACAGGAGCAGATTTGCGCGGTATCGGGCAGGGAATCCGTGCCGATTGCCGCACCGCCGCTGCCTGCGTGCGCAGGCAGGATCAGCGCGTCCGGATTGTCCGGCAGTTCAATATTGTTCAGCACCAGTTGCAGCAGACTGCCGTAATCGCTGGTGTCGCCAACCAGCACTGCGCCGAGCAGCGTTTTGTTGTTTTCGCTGACGATCAGGCGTTTGTAGAGCGCCTTGCTTTCGTCAAGATAGACGTAGCTGCGTGCGCCCGGCGTACGGGCATGGGCATCGCCAATCCCGGCGACATCAACGCCCAGCAATTTCAGCTTGGCGCTCATGTCAGCACCGGTGAACTGACTGTCACGGCCCAGCAGATGGTCGGCCGTCACCTGCGCCATTTTGTAACCCGGTGCGACCAGGCCGAAAGTACGCTGGTTCCATGAGGCGCATTCGCCGATGGCGTAGACGTCCGGGTCGCTCGTCTGGCACTGGTCGTTGATCACGATGCCGCCGCGTGGCGCAATCTCGAGGTCGCACTGGCGGGCCAGTTTGTCCTGCGGACGGATGCCGGTGGAGAAGACAATGAAATCGACTTCAAGCGACGTGCCGTCGGCGAACGCCATGGTTTTGCGTGCGCCGCTGCCGCCCTGAACGATCTCTTTGGTATTTTTTGCGGTATGCACCTGCACGCCCATGCTTTCGATTTTCTGGCGCAGCTGGTTGCCGCCCATCACGTCGAGCTGTTCGGCCATCAGGCCCGGTGCAAATTCAATCACGTGGGTTTCCACGCCGAGGTTTTTCAGCGCGCCTGCAGCTTCGAGGCCGAGCAGGCCGCCGCCGACCACCGCGCCGCGTTTACTGCGACGGGCACAGGCTTCGATGGCGTGTAAATCTTCAATCGTGCGGTAGACGAAGCAGTCCTGACCATCAGATCCCGCAATAGGGGGCACCCAGGGGTAGGAGCCGGTGGCGATGATCAGTTTGTCGTAATACAGCGAGCGGCCGCTGCTGGAGTGGATCACTTTCTCTTCACGGTTCAGCGTAATGGCACGCTCGCCGATCAGTACGTTGACGCCGTGCTTCTCGTAGAAACCTTCGCGGACCAGCGACAGCTCTTCCGCCGTATGGTGCGAGAAGTAGGAGGAAAGATGAACGCGGTCATAGGCCACGCGCGGCTCTTCACAAAATACCGTGATATCGAACTGGCCCGGTTCGGCTTTATCCAGTAAATCTTCGATAAAGCGATGGCCGACCATGCCGTTGCCAATGATCGCGAGTCTGACTTTGCTCATGTTTGCCTCAAAATTGATGTCTATCGGCTAAACATAACGCGCGTGAAGTCCGGCACCTTGATGCAAATCAAGCGGCTCCCAATATACCTCTTAGGTGGTATTTTACTGATTTCATTGGGTTTTTGCGTAACCTTTCGATTTATAGACACTTTCAGGCTATTGTTCACGTATTGGCAAATATATAGCCTTCATTCCCAAACGATGAGGTAACGCGTGACAACATCCCTTTTGCGTACCATTAGGAACGTACGAATGCCTGACCGTGAAGGGTTATGGCAGATTGATATTGCCGATGGCCGCCTGCGGCAGATCATCAGTCAGCCAGAAGACACGGCAGAAACCGACGGCGTACTGGACGCACAGGGTGGGCTGGCGATACCGCCTTTTATCGAACCCCATATCCATCTCGATACCACGCAGACTGCCGGGCAACCGGCCTGGAATCAGTCCGGTACGCTGTTTGAAGGTATTGAGCGCTGGGCAGAACGCAAAGCATTACTGACCCATGAAGACGTCAAGCAGCGCGCCTGGCAGACGTTGAAATGGCAAATCGCTAACGGTATTCAGCACGTGCGCACCCACGTGGATGTTTCGGACCCGACGCTCACCGCGCTGAAAGCCATGCTGGAAGTGAAGGCTGAAGTCGCGCCCTGGGTTGAAGTTCAGATCGTGGCGTTTCCGCAGGAAGGGATCATGTCCTACCCGAACGGTGAGGCCCTGCTGGAAGAGGCGCTGAAACTCGGTGCCGACGTGGTGGGTGCCATTCCGCATTTTGAATTCACCCGCGAATACGGCGTGGAATCGCTGCATAAAACCTTCGCGCTGGCGCAGAAATACGACAAGCTGATCGATGTGCACTGTGACGAAATTGATGACGAGCAGTCGCGCTTTGTCGAAACCGTCGCTGCGCTGGCGCTGCGTGAGAACATGGGCGAACGCGTCACCGCCAGCCACACTACCGCGATGCACTCCTACAACGGCGCGTACACCTCGCGGCTGTTCCGTCTGCTGAAAATGTCGGGAATTAACTTCGTGGCTAATCCGCTGGTGAATATTCATCTGCAGGGACGCTTCGACACCTACCCGAAACGCCGTGGGATCACGCGCGTGAAGGAGATGCTTGATGCCGGGATTAACGTCTGTTTCGGTCATGATGACGTCTTCGACCCGTGGTATCCGCTCGGCACCGCCAACATGTTGCAGGTGCTGCATATGGGGCTGCATGTCTGTCAGCTGATGGGATATCAGCAGATTGATGACGGCCTCAAACTGATCACCAGCTACAGCGCGCGCACCATGAACCTGCAAGGCTATGGTCTGAAAAGCGGTAACGATGCAAATCTGGTGATTTTACCGGCGCAGAGCGGTTTCGATGCGGTGCGCAGGCAGACGCCGGCGCGTTATTCGATTCGTCGCGGTGTGGTGATTGCTGAAACTCAGCCCGCGCAGACTGTGATACATCTGGATAAAACCGAGTCCGTCGATTTCAACAGCTGATAGGTTATCTTATTTGCCATTTTGGATCAGGGTAGTGCTCAGAATCCTCACGTACCAGATGTACGCTCCGGTTCTTCCGTGCTCTCCTTGTCCAAACTGCCTGCAACGATGACGTCTTTGATTGAGCTAATCAGCCCGGCGGCGGGGCGACGGAGTCACGGCTTACAATTTTCGGTGCAAACTGCTGGCGGAGAAGTTCGCCGTCCAGTGAAAGCTCGTCGAGCAGCAGACAGGTGGCGAACTGTGCCATGTCGGTGATCGGAAAATGGACGCTGGACAGCGCCGGGCGGACAAAGTCGGCGCGCTCACCGCTGTCATAGCAGATCAGTGAAATGTCCTGCGGTACGCGCAGGCGGTGCTCACTGATCGCCAGCAGTGCGCCCATCGCCATATCTTCGTTACAGCAGTAAATCGCCGTCGGTCTGACCGGTTGGCGCAACAGCGTATCGGTGTGGCTGAATCCGCTGTCGATCCGGTAATTCCCTTCGAGCGTGGCCAGCGGCGTAATGCCAGCCTGCTGCATAGCATCGGTAAACCCCTGCCAGCGCATGCGCGCGGAGAACCGCGTCAGCGGCCCGCTGATACAGGCAATCTGCCGGTGTCCGGCGTCGAGTAAATGTTGGGTGGCGAGCTGACTGGCGAGGGCGTGATCAAAGCTGATGCAGCGCGACTCCAGCCCCGGTACCAGCCGGTCGAGCAGGACAAACGGGCTGCTGTTATGCGCCAGCTCCCGCAGGCGTTCATCTGTGATATGGCGGACGTGCAAAATAAGGCCATCGCAGCGCAGGCCAAACAGTCGTGAAATCGCCTGCTGTTCGTTTTCTTCGCTGTCACGACCTTGCGTCACAACCAGCTGTTTTCCCTGTGACTCGGCTTCGGTCTGGACCACATCCATCAGCGCGCCAAAAAATCCGCCGCGATAAGAGGTGGTGACCAGCCCGAGGGTATTACTGTGACTCGACGCCAGTGCGCGGGCCGCCGGATGCGGGCTGTAACCCAGCATTGCGATGGCCCTGACCACGATTTCACGCGTGGCCGCCTTCACCTTCTGATCGCCGTTGACCACGCGGGAAACGGTGGCACGGGATACTCCGGCGTAGGCTGCGACGTCTTCCAATGTCACCATACTGGCTCCTGTAGCCCCGCCAGTCAGGGGCAGGGAAAAATCATCTGAACTGAGGTAAATACGGCGCGTTAAGCTGTAAAACCTCGTCGAAGAGTTGTTGTGCCAGTGCGGCATCGCCAACCAGCGGATTGGTCATCAGCGCCAGCAGGCCGCTTTGTCTGTCGCCATGCACCGCGCAGTCGATGGTCAGACGCTCGAAGGTTTTTACCTGGCAGGCCAGCGTGTGCAGCACCGGCGGCAGATGCCCGAACACCAGTGGCGAGGCGCCACTGGCGTCAATTATACAGTTGGTTTCTACCACGGCGTCGTCCGGTAAGCCATGAATAGCGCCATGATTTGATGTATTTACCACCATCTGGGTGCCGAGATTATTATGGATTGAGCGGATCAGTTCCAGTGCCACTTCGGAATAGAACGAACCGCC
>Ga0105856_1001147_pt1 | contig 11700 bp, 9 predicted proteins | sample OrgsoiDNA_201060_FD_89681 | JGI IMG/M metagenome (GOLD analysis project Ga0105856, IMG submission 89681) | Permafrost soil microbial communities from the Arctic, to analyse light accelerated degradation of dissolved organic matter (DOM) -... | ecosystem: Environmental > Terrestrial > Soil >...
GCTATGGCGACTGGACCGGCTTGGCTTCCGCGACGTTGATCGGGGTGACACGCACCGCTCGTAACGTCGTGAAGGAGGTAAATCACTATCTCACTCATTGATGTACTTGGAACGACCTAGCACTGTAGACAAGTGCGCTCTGGTCTTGGGGTATTGGCCCCGATTTTCCAAGCAAGTCGAGAGCATGGGGATCCTGACGTACAGCTGGGCCATTGTGACTGGACCTCGCTGCAGTAAAGCGATCGACTCGCACGCCGTTTGTATCATGTTCAGTAGCCGATAATCCCGGGCCTCCCAGTCAACATGGTGCTTGTTTATGTGCACAGGTTTGGCGAAGCTTTGCTCTTCGGCCATCAGCCAGTCTTTGTCGTTTCGGTAAAGCCAGGCGTATAGAGAAGGCATTGTGGTCCTCAAAGCCTGAACTCCCAATTCAGGATACAAACTGTGCAAGTGTTGCCACTGATTCCTGTGCTCATCAATTTCACGGTGGTGCCTAACTTCAAGCGCTATGGCGTAGGTTGCTGGATGGGCACGTAGCAGCTTATTGATCGTGGAGACCGTGATTTGAAACTCGTCACAAAGCACCTGTTTCGACACACCCTCAGTCAGTTTTGACAGCAGATCCTCTTTGAGCTGCCCTTTTATTCGTTTGGGCCTGGGAGCGTTTTTGGCTTGAGCCCCAGAGCTTAATTGCAAGACTCGGTTATCAGGTACTCGCGATGGAGTACTTGTCACTTGGTTGGCTGATCTGGCCACTTCCGCTTTGTACGCCTCTAGAAACGAGTGCAGGTCATCAAAGAGCCAATCAATTAGAACCAGGTGCTTCAGAGGATGAATGCTTCTGCGTGGGGTACGAACAAGCTGGTTCACAAATGACTCGGAGCTTTTTTTGTCTGCCGGCAATGATTCAAAAAGATGAAAGCGGCGTAGCGGCTCGGTGCGATCGAACAGTGATGCAGATCTGCTCCCGTGGAGTACAGCTGTTCGATACGCCGCGGCGACGGTACATGATTCGAAGGACGTCGCTCGGCCGATGGACGCAAGGTTGATGACATTGTCCGCCAAGGCCAAAAAAACTGGACGTGACCAGAGTTTCTGAGAGGAGTCCTGCTCGATAAGGAACTCCTCGGCAGGAAGCGACCATTCAAAGCGACCCGACCACCGTCTGCCTTTGGTGGATGCCATAAGCCAAGCTTGATGGCGTGGGCAGATCAGAACGCCTGGATATTGATGCGTGAGGTGCCAGTACGCTACGCCATGAGCGTGCACATCCTCGTGCATACAGTGCGGACACGCTTTCAGCGGGTGTTCAGCGCCAAAGCCGCTTGATACTAGGCCAAGTCGATATTTAATTGAGTCAATGCGATCGCCTTTTAAAGTTTTTATCGCGTCTTCAATTTTAATTTTATTTTGAAATGGAACGAATAGTGGAAATATTGTGTGATTAAGAAGAATAGACTCTGCACTGCCCCAGTAAGTGAACCCCGTTTGTTCTAATGCTGAAATTCCGCAGGGGATATCATGCTTTATGAATTGTCGACGCAGTCCCAAAATAGCGCTGGATGTCGTCGCAGGGTCTAAGTTCCCCATTACTAGATGCTGTCGACTGCATAGGCTAAACAGCGTTTCGTCGGGTAGCCAGTCCAGCCGAGGCAATGGTTCTGCCACCCATTCCTGACCTGAGGCGGCGTTCATGGGGCCTCCTAGACGGGTGGCAGAAGAGATTAGTATAGAGGCCTGGCACCCGTGCTTCGTATCCATTCTGCCTAAACAGCGGCTGGTTATTCGCGAATCTAAGGACCCATAACTGTTGGTTTTTACCATCAGTTTTTTATTTCCCTATCATCTAGACGTGCCGGTTTTTGGCCCTCTAAGCCCCGAAAGCACTGGAAAATCAGCATAAAACCGCCGCCGGAGGCGCAACTTCGCTGAATTATTCCAGTTGTCAACTGCCATTTTCCGGCGGTAACATGCTGCGTTAAGTAACGTTTTACTAAAGGCAGTACTGGAAACCGAAAACGCACGCCAAACAGCCGATGCAAGTTCTGCCTAATTAACGTAGATGTAGCTGCCAAAGTGCAGCCAGCTGAAATTAGAGAATTGCTGGCCTATTACTCAGGCCTGAGGAAAACAACATGGAAACTGGATAGAAAACCCAGGAGCCAGATAGACAAAGGCCCAAGTGCTACCTTGGGCCTCTGAGGATAAGTCAGCTTTCGACTCCTGACGAATCCATTGTCCATTCACTAGCGTAGGGCGTCAAGTCCTGCACGGCTCCGCTCATCCCGAGAAAAGTAAATTGCGCGTGGTGTAGCCATCGGCGTGCCAGCGCGCTATTGGACTGCTTATTCACCCGATGCAGGTGAGCCGTTATAAGTTGCCTGTAAGGATTGAATGGACGATGGATAAAATTAGTGGATCTTAAAAAATCGTTATTTCGCATTATAGGTCGACAAGGCCGCTTCAAGTGGGGAGATATCTACTTACCTGGAATTTATGCAGTCCCTGGTGAAGCGCCCAAGGGCTCTCGTATTTGCCGACTTAATAGCAGGAAGCTGGGCCGAGCACTGCATCTTCTTTCTACACCGGAAAGAATCTTCGCCCAACTGGCTCTTTATAATCCTGACGTATTTGAGTTGCACGAGCAGAAGATGCTCAGCCCGATTCCACATGTTCATCCACTTCAAGGGCACCCTTTTGCTGCAGGTTTGGAACTTCTGCCGGTGAAGGGAACATCATTAGTAGCGGAGGAAATCGGGTTTAAACACGCGACTGTAGTCGTGACCTACGGGGATGGTGAACGCCAGAGGGTCCCCCATCCGTACCTGGGCGATCTACTTCTCTATATCCAGCCGCAAGGCTCAGTCCCCTACGTTGTGAACTGGACAGTGAAGTTGAGTGCGATGGATTTTGATGAGGTTGCGCGGGGAAGCTTGAAGAGTCTGGCGAAACAGAAAGAAGACCGCGAGAAAGCTCGCTTGCGACATGCCTTGGAAGAGGCGTACTACCATAGTGCAGGTATGAGGACTGTGAGGGTCTCTAGGGACCTGTTGGACCCAGTCTTGGTAGCCAACTTGGATCTTCTATACGGCTACCATGATCGCGAAATCAGCCTCGAATCGAATCTTCTCGAGGACTTCTCGCACGACGTCGGTGACTGTGTCGCTCATGGGAGGCCAGTCGCGTCTGTTGCCTTAACCTACGGACAGCGGTGGGGCCGGCGTGATCTGTTTCTGACGAAGATCTACAAAGACATATGGGAGCGTAAGCTACAGGTCAGTTTGTTTGACCCGATTCTTATCGATCATCCATTGGTGACGGATGCGCCGGATGTTCTGCAAGTCTATGGCTCACTTTTTGCCGGACTGCCCGAATGATCACTGGCTCGAAGCTGAAAGCACCTGAGGGATTCAAAGGGCTGACGAACGATGTTGAATACTATTTCCTTGCAAGTGACGGCAAGGCGAACAGGGCGCGCCTTGTATTTTTTGATGAAAAAGGCACCACTGCGCGTTTGCTGACGTTTTCGCGGCCTGAATTTGATCTGGCGTTGACCAATGGTGATCTTGTGGAATGTGGCAGTGACGCCACACCTCCATGGTTGACGTCCATCAGCGGCACTTCGATGGATAAACTGGAAAAAGATCGAGTCAGGCCGACGAAAAGCTACGATGAAATGGTCAACAAGCGTTACCTCGCCATAGCTCATTTGGTAGAACATGCGGAGGATATCCTCTCGAGCGACAGGCCTGAATCGATTATCAACTCCTATGCCGATCAGCAGTTCCCCAAGCAGGTCGGAGCCCGGTTGAGGTTTTGGTTTTTTACATATTTGGTGTTTGGCCGCTCGAAATGGGCGCTTATGCCCAAGTTCAACCGTTGTGGGAAAGGCAAAAGGGTACAGGCAGCAGACGGAAAAGTATTGGGAAGGCCGCTTAAGTCGGGGCTCAAATCCCGATTTCCTGCTACGCCCGAAATGCAGGCTTCTATCGTAAATGGATTCATTAAATATAACGATAAAACGAAATCTGACACTGAGATCTTTGGCGACGTGCTGGTGGGTGAGTTCGGTTGTATTCCTTTAACAACATCGAAAGGAAAAAAGAAATTCTATCATCCCGAAGGTAAGCCATTTCCCACAAAAGGACAGTACGATTACTGTCTTGGTCAGGTGATAAGCACCAAGGCGTATAGGAAAGCGCGTAGAGGTCCGAGTTGGGCTCGAGCGAAGTCCGGTTTTGTTGGAAGTTTTTCTCATGACTTGGTCAACGTAAACCAACTTGTTGAGTTTGACGGCTATAACCCAAAAGGCAAAATATCTGGCTTGCTCGAAGGAGCCGCTATGGATTCGGCCTGTGTGGTTCGAGGAGTATGTGGCCAGTCTGGAGCTGTCGTCGCCTTGGGTTTCTCCGAAAACAAAGAGAATATGGAAGCTTACCGCATGGCCCTCTTTTCGATGGCTATTAGCAAAGTCAAATTTGCCTCGTTGTTCGGATTAACCATTAAAGAAGAAGAATGGCCAACTTACGGTCTGCCACAAAACATCGTCTTCGACCGTGGGCCCGGCTCTACCATGGGCGTACCGATCCGTTCACAAGCAGTTGCTCGTGGCGAAATGATGAGTTGGTTATCCCGGCTTGAGCTGACTCCTACCCATTCGGGTCAGTCGAAAGCGACGGTTGAGTCGTCACATCCTCGGACCAAGTCTGACAATGATCAGCCAACGCACTTTCATAGTTCCCTCAACTTTGTCGAGATGTCCAAGCGGCATATTCTTCAAGCTATTTACGATAATCATGCTTCAGATGCTGAGGGGAAGATGACGCCTGAGATGTTGGAGGTGGGCTTCAGTCCAACCCCACATAATATTTACAAGTTTTATAGTGATCTTGGTTACGATGCAGGAACGGAGGTTAGTTTTGACTACGCTGTGCGAGAGTTCCTGACTCCTCATCCGGCGCACATAAAAAGGAGTGGAGTTTATTTTTATGGCCGTAAGTACAACTCTTCAAAGCTGATTGATACCGAAGTTTTTGACAAGATTGCGCTCAATGGTCAGATACCTGTCACAGCGTATGTGATGACAATGTGTGTCAGGCATATCTGGATTGAGTTAGAAGGCGTCCTGTACGAACTCGACTTTGTAAAGCCGGCGAGTGTCCACCCCAGCAGTGTCGACATTTCGCTGTCGGATCTTCAAGTGCTCAATGAGAATCGGCTGCGCGGCAAGGCGCAGCTTCGTGAAGAACAGCCCGCGATCCTCCAGGATCGCAATGCCCAGTTTCTTCACGCAACAGGCAAAACCTGGGACAGTGGAACTCGCAAGTTGGGGCGTCCTTCGAAGGGTGGATCGGCCGAGCGCGATGCCGCCGATCAGAAGCGGTTGATGGGGAAAGGTCATGACTAACATCTTTTCCACGCGCTTTGACGGACCGGACACGCTGGCTGATATCCGGCGGTTGGTTACAGTGCATCCTGATCCGGTGACCGGTCTTGAGGAGTTGAGCCCCGCATTGGCCGCTGAGCGTTTGTCGGAGGCCTTGAAGACGATTTTCCTTCCCAACCAGTTTTCTTTGGACTTCATCAAAGACAGCGTTGACCGTGCGCGCAGCTTTTCGGCCGAGAGCTTTTCCACTGACCAGCAATATCAGCGGCGGCTGTATCACCCCCCTGAGGAGGAGGCGTTCCCTACTTGCCTTACCGGCCTTGCTGGCATTGGGAAGAGCCAAACTATTAGAGCGCTGATGAAGGTAATGCCTGGACCTGCTCCTTATGCATCGGCTCATTACCATGAACCGCATACCTTAATCTCGTACTGGTACGCCAGCGCAAGGGGGAAGGCTGGCGGCAGGCAGTTGTTGGAAGACTTCCTCGGCGGCGACGCGGCAGGAGTTAGAGCGAACACATCAAAGCTGCTGACGGAGTGCCGGCGTAGGGTCAATCGTGACGGTGTATCACTAATGATGCTCGAAGAGATGCAGCATCAGAGCACTGGTCAAGGCGTAGCCCGGGTCACGGATATTCTCCTCACCGTGGCCGGGCTGGGGATTCCGATGATCTATGTGGCGAACTACAGCTTGGGCCACAAACTGCTGACAAGAAACAGTGAGGACAAGCAACGGCTTCTATCCGACCTCCGCGTCATGCTGCCGGACCATCCTGACTCGAAAGCTTGGGAGGAATATGTTCGAGAATGCATCCGGGTGAGTGGACGACGCGTATCCGCAGATCCAGCCGCCCTTGTACATGAGCTGTATCGCTGGACGTTCGGTATAAAGCGTCTGGCGGTTCAACTGATCAAGGTGGCGTATCTCGAAGCCCGTGCGGCCCGTCGCCATACGATTACTTTGGAGGACGTCAACAATGCATACCTTTCAGCCTCGTACTCCAGCAGTAGGGACGATATCGAGGAGCTAGCTCGCCTCAGCATTCATAAGAATAAAACCGGAGCCAGGCCTGACCTCCGTTGTCCGTTCCCGGTACCGTTGCCTTCCAACGTCTTGAGCTTCACCAAGGACGATCGAGCTGCACGGGTGAGCGAGAAGGTTTTTGTTTCATCCCTGACAGCCGAGGAGCGTAAGACTTTCGAACAGCTCCATCCGCCAGGTTCACCTTCCAATCCGTCTTCGAGGCCCGTGCGTGAGAAAAAACCAGCCTTACCCAAGCAAACTCGGGAGGGCTTGGAGGATGCGTACAGCCGACTGCTATTCGAATCCAAAGGGGCGCCAAAACCGCGAGGGCCTGCAAAGTAAGCGCCGTGAAAGCCTTCGCACATCCTGCTGAGCTGCTGCCAGCTTTATCTCGAGGGTGTCGCCTGCAATAGTTCAGGCAACACCTGCGCGGCCGCGCCTATCAGCATCAATTCATTTGGGGACCTCAGGCAAACGTCTGCAATGTTGACGTGGATAACTGTCGCGCCAGATGACAGTGCGATTTCAGGAATATCCGCCCAGGCCTGACGACTCCTGAAGTCCCCACGGAGATCAGGGCGTCGCAATTCCTGACGGCGGCCATAGCTGCTTTCCAGGCTCCAGCAGGCAGATCCTCTCCAAACCACACAATTCCAGGTCGGAGTTTCCCATTGCACCGTGTGCACCGGGGGCGGCTCTACCCATTCTCCTTCTGCACAAACCTGAAGCTGATCAGTTGTGATTACCGCCGGACGCTAGCAGGCAAAACAGATCGGATTCATCAAGCTGCCGTGCAAATGCACGACGTTCTGAGACCCCGCGCGCTCGTGCAGGTCATCGATATTCTGAGTTATGACCGAAACCTGTTTGCCGGTGGCCGCCAGTCGACTAATCGAAAGATGAGCGGCGTTTGGTTGGGCCTGGCCAGCTTGGGAGCGCCGCCACAGATACCAGCCCCAAACCAGTTGAGGGTTCTCCCGAAAAGCCTGTACCGTTTCCAATCTTTCGGGGTCGTGTTTCTCCCAAAGGCCTGTGAGTTTGTCGCGAAATGTTGGAATTCCACTTGCAGCAGAGATGCCTGCGCCGGTGAAAAACACGACTTTTCGAGCGACGGCTAAAGCTACGACGGCTCTATCCCATTTGTTCATCTGACTTTTTTCGCGTCTGCAGCGTAAACGATCGGGGAGTGATAGCTGCTCTCGATTGAGGAGCTGAAGACTGGACCTGATGGGGATACGTCAGAATCTGATGATTCTTCAATCCGTCCAGCAAGGAGCATCTGGAACTGGTCTGGGTAATGACGCAGGAGAAACTTGGCGTCACGGCGTATCCGTTCTGGTAACGAGGAATCTCGGGATAGCTCGAGCAGAAACTCTCCCGTTTGGATGACAGCCCGGGTACGTTCATTCGGCATGGTCATATTGAGGCCCTCTGAATCATCGCGCAGCAGCTCCTGCTCCGCAGATCTTCAGTTTAGCTCTCTAGGGTTGGTCTAAGAACAAAACAGGCCGATCTGCATCTTGCTCCCTCGATAGAAAGGCGACATTGATCATCGGGCCACATGTCGGCCCTTCACCTGGCTCCGGGCGTCTAAAGCAACACCTTGCAGGCGCCCAAGATTCGACTATTGTGACATTTTTCTGGTTTTCCGCTGACTCGGTCCCAGGAAGACCTTGTAAATTGGGCTTTTCATAGAATACAAACAGCAAGCAGAACGGCACTTGTTTACAAGTTATATAAATAGCGCTGTGTGACATAGGCATTACGGAGGCGAAATGGCGAAGGATGCGGTAGCGAAAATTCTGGCTAAGAACGGCCCGATGCTGAGCAGTGAGCTCGCGAAGATCCTGGAATCTCAATACAACCTGGCTCCTACGGCCGCTCGCAAGCGGGTCGAGCGGGGCTGTGAAGATATGAGAAAGCTGAGCCACCTAATCTTTCCTCACCGTGCCCGCTTTGTGTATCTACGATCCGATTACGGCTCGCCGAAATTTTTTTCCAATCTGATTGATGCTCTTCAGCAGACGAATAGCGCCTACTACTCAGCCCTCCAAGCCTTGAAAATGCGCTCTAACTTCATGCTGCGGTCTCATTTCCTTATCGCCTGTGGAGCGCCGGTAGCTCAGTTGAAACACGTCTCGGCCGAAAGTCTGCTTGAACGGTTGATCAGCGCGAGTCTGGTCAAGGAGGTAGCACTGCCGGGAGGGGATACATGCGTCGTGAGATGCGATCAAGAAATGCCCCTCCAGGACGGGATCACGCTGGCCAAACTCAAGGCTCGAAACATTGCAGAGCGACTGGCGCTGATCGCGGTAAAGGACTGGGCACGAAAATTGGGGCTGGTGAGCTACGAGGCCGTCAAAACCCGTGAGGACGATGGGCTAGAGAAGATGCCGCAGGTAGGTACGTTTCAGTGGGATATGGCGGGTCCATCATTTCTGTTTCCGATGCGTTCGTATTCTGAGGCTGCCGGCGTTAAGGGCGGATTTTTTGTCTGCGACATTGCTTTGAATGGACGGGTAACTGCGGAGGAACTGAGTGCATTCGTCAAAAAATGCGTGACGCTGCGCAGCCTTTCAAAGGTAAGCCGCTGTCTCCAGGTTTTTGTAGCTGAAGAGTTTTCCACCGAAGCGTTCTCGCTCTTAAAAGCAGAGGGCATCATTCCTGCCACTACCGAAAGCCTTTTCGGCCTGGAGGTAGCCAGAGCCATGAAGAGCCTGTGCTCATTACTCGAAAACACGGCCAAGCTCTTGGACAGCCCTGAGTCACTGGATCAAGTTTTCAACGTGCTTTCGCGGATAGAGGGGGCCGGGTCTACTTTGCGAGGAAGTTTGTTTGAGTTTGCAGTTGCTCACATTGCCAAGTCCACGTTCCCGGGCGGCGATCCTGAAGTGAACAGAAAGGTTAAGGACAGCCTTGGCCGGCAGGCCGAAATTGACGTCTTGGTAGTCAGGAGGTATCAAGACGTGGTGTTCATCGAGTGCAAGGGAGTACATCCCTTGGGCAATGTAGATGACGCAGAAGTCGCCAAATGGCTCGACAAGCGCATTCCCGTACTCCGCGAAGTGGCTAAGCATCATTCCGAATGGGGATACCTGCCGCAGCGGTTTGAAATCTGGAGCAGCGGAAATTTCACTCCCGAGGCGCTGTTACTGATCTCAAATAGAAACCTTGAAACCGATAAGTACGAAATCGTCGCCAGGAACGCGGATTACGTTTTCGCGCAGGTTATGGCAAGTCACGATGCTGGTCTGATCCGTACCTACGAACAGCACTTCATCAACCACCCCATGAGAGAGGTTGAGTTGAGCAGGGACCGAGCTGCAAGGAAAGCCGAACGAGAAAGAAAGCGAGCCCGCGTGGAACAGAGGTCTTCACCTGCTTAGGAATTGCGAGGACGCTCCAAGCCGAGCTTGATGCAACGAAAGCGGCTCGCAAGAAATTCAGATACATAGAGCTGGTGTTGGTAAAGCATGCGAGCTAACACGATCCCAAACGAATTATTACGATCAGTCCCCCCGACTCGCAGGATGTATCTATGATGAGTAACGGCGAATGGCCACTCCCGCTGCATTCCTGGGAGCCAGGTGAGGCGCTACAACTGCGTTTCGCCGTTACTCATAGATGACGTTCAGAAGGATGCTGGCTGGTGAAAATCAGAAAGATCGTGATCAAGAACTTCCGCGGAGTGAAAACGCTTGATTGGAATGTGCCAACAGCTGACATTTTTTGTCTCATAGGTAAAGGTGACTCCTCCAAGTCCACAATTTTGGAGGCCATCCGTTACACATTCCATCCCCAGTGGAATCTGGCCCTCAGCGACTCAGATTTTTACCAGTGCAAAATCGCTGACCCCATCATCATCGAGATTACGATCGGGCATTTGGCCGCAGACTTTTCCGCCCTTAATAAATATGGGTTGTACCTCCGGGGGTGGGATGCGGCAGCTCAAAAGCTGCTTGATGAGCCAGATGATCATCTGGAAAGCGTATTGACCGCCCGGCTAACCGTTGAGAAGGACTTGGAGCCGAAATGGGCTGTGGTGTGCGATCGCAACCCTGACGGGGTGTCCTTTAAACAGGCAGATAGAAACAAGGTCGGGGTTGGCCTCATCGGCGTTTTCAGCGAACGAGAGCTTTCCTGGGCAAACGGAACTGCACTTGCCAAGCTTACTGCGGCGCAGAGCTTGAGCGAGTTATTGGCCAATGCATCGAGGACTGCCAGGAGTTCGCTCGATGTCGACCGGGCTGTCACCCTGACAAACTTCGACACTGCAGCAACCAAATCGCAAGAGATTGCGAAGCTCTTAGGTGTCCCTGTACTTGATGCCTATAAGGCCCATCTTGACTTGGCGTCCATCAACCTGAAAGTCGGCGGTCTTTCCCTGCATGACGGCGAAATCCCATTGCGCCAGTTAGGTCTGGGATCTCGCCGGATGCTTCAGTGTGGAATCCAGAAAGCGGGCCTGGAGGATGGCCATATCACCTTGTTCGATGAGTTGGAGTTCGGCCTCGAGCCCCATCGCATTACGCGTCTCATCAAGCACATCAGGGAGGACAAACGCGGGCAGTATTTCCTAACCACTCATTCGCCCATGGTGCTTCGCGAACTCACGGTGCAGGACCTTCATATCATCCACAGCAAGGGCGGGGTCGTAACGATCGTCTCCGCTGCCGAGAAGGGCCTCGAAGAGCATGAGGTTCAGGGGAAGATTCGCTCAAGCGCTGAAGCGTTTCTGGCCAAAAAGGTCGTCGTATGTGAGGGCGCCACCGAGGTGGGCTTCCTCAGGGGCTTTGACGATCACCAGCTCGAAAATGGGAAAGATCCATTGTCGTATCACGGTGTGGCGTTGTTGGACGCCAAAGGGGCCAGCAAAGTTAAGGACATGGCCATTGCCTTCAAAAAGCTTGGCTATGAAGTGTCGGTGCTAGCTGATGGTGATGCCGAGAAGCAGTTCTCAGCCGCTGATGCTGCTGGTCTTGTGGCGATGGGAATCCCGACCTACGTCTGGAGCGACAAATTTTCGCTTGAGGAACGGGCTTTTGTGGATCTGCCCTGGGCTTACGTACTTGCTAGTTTGACGCTTGCCCAGGTCGAACTCTTCTACCCGTTATACGATCAAGTGCGGTCGAAGTATCAGGACGTGTTGGACCCAGACATCCGCGAGTGGCTGGATAGTCCCAAGCTACGAACTGCTATCGGTGCTGCAGCAAAGAGCGCGGGGTGGTTCAAGGACACCACTAGAGGCGACCTCTGGTTCAAGGTTGTGGGTGGAGCTTTCAATGATCCC
>Ga0105856_1001151_pt1 | contig 11685 bp, 14 predicted proteins | sample OrgsoiDNA_201060_FD_89681 | JGI IMG/M metagenome (GOLD analysis project Ga0105856, IMG submission 89681) | Permafrost soil microbial communities from the Arctic, to analyse light accelerated degradation of dissolved organic matter (DOM) -... | ecosystem: Environmental > Terrestrial > Soil >...
CCTCGAGCGAGAACTGCTTCTGGCCGAGAAAGCGCCTGCGCAGGAACCGCTCCATTCCGTCGACCTCGCACAGCCGGCGGAAGAGGGTGCGCTTCTCCTCGGCGGCCAGTGCCTGCCGGTAGCGGCCGGATTCGATCGCCTGGCGGAGCCACACGCGCTGCTGGTGGTCGGAGAGGTGCTCGAGCTCGTACGCGATCGTGCCGCAGTACGTCTCGGAGAGCTGCGGCAGGACGTCAGCGAGCGACTCGCCCGGGACGTGCACGCGCAGGAGCGCCGCAGGGATCCGCGCCTGGAGCTCGGGTGTCAGCTTCGGCTCGAGCCGCATCGGCTCGAGCGACGGATCGCCGACCGGCTCCGAGCCGAGCGGATCAAGCCGCGCAGCAAGGTGCCCGTGGGTGCGGTGCGCCTTGATGAGCGCCATCGCCGCGGCGACGCCGCCGAGCAGCTGCGCGTCGATCTCACCGGAGGGCGGGGCGGGCGCCTGTGTCTCCGCTGCGCCCTGCCCGTTGTTGCCGTTCGCGTTCTGAGGAAGCGTCTCGAGCAGCCGGGCGATGCCCGGGTGCGTCGCAACCAGTTCGGACCCGCCGCTTTCGAACAACGCGCGCCACTCGGACGGCACCGCCTCGGGATTCTCGAGGTACTCGTCGAGCAGGGCGCGCGCGTAACCGGCGTTCAGGCCGTCGACGTCGTGCGAGCTCATCCCTGTGTTGTACCAGGGCGCGAAGGGTTCCCCTTCGCGCTAGTACAGCGGGTGGTGCGTCAGGATCTGGAGTGTCGCGCCGACGATGAAGCAGATACCGATCACCGCGATCGCGAGGGCGATCAACCGCTGTTGGTCGCGGCTCATCACGGTTGCGACGAGGGCCAGGATCAGCGCGGCGGGCGCGAGCCGTAACTGGCGGTAGACGAGTTCGAGCGCGCCGATGAAGAGCGCGCCTGCGGCCATCAGCCCGGCGACCGTCTCGGCGGGACGCCTCGTCTCTTCGCGACCGGAGATCACAGGCCGACTGTATCGCGGCGCGCGGGGGCGACGCGGGCGGCATCGCGTTTCCCATGCGGGCCGCCGCGGCGCGGACGCGGTCCGGTCGGTCGTCGCCACGGATGCCAGACCGAATGTTCGTCCGGCTCGACGCCCGCCTCGGGCTCGGCGCGGATCGCGTACCAGACGACGAAGCCCAGGTAAACCATCGGGATCTTCAGGATCAGCAGCATGAAGATCAGCTCCCACGCGCCACTCGACATTTGCGGATTGTACGGAACCGCGGCGCAGCTGGATTGCCCGAGGATGGCCGCGGTCGTGGGGCGAGGCTCCACGACCGCGGCCATCCCTCAGCGCATGGTCGAATTCAGGTAGACGAGCAGCAGCACGCTGAAGACGAGCCAGACGAGAACGGTGACTGTGACCCACCTGGGCGGCATCTACCCGACCGGCACTGTCAGCCTGAGCACATCGTTGTTGTTGTACAGGGGCGCAAGTGAAACACCCCAGGTCGCGTGGGCTTCGAAGGTCGCGTAGCCGAAGCCGACACCACCGCCTGTCGGCCACGCCGGGCCAGTACTGCAGAACGCGAGCCCGCGCGTGTCGCAGCCGTGGGCAACGATCGAAATGCTTGTGATCGCGCCCGCCCGCTTGCAGTAGCTGACCACGAGGTAGTGGTTGACCGAGGAGAAATACGGGAATCCCGCCGAGTGAGACTCGGTCTGCTGCGTACAGCCGGTCCAGCCGGTGCCGCTGGCACCACAGGTGGCGCAGATGACTCTCGGAGGAGGATTCGTCGCGATCGCGCCGGCAGGAACGCTGAGCGCGGCGAGGAGCCCGAGGATGAGAAGTGCCTTGCGCACGTGCTTCTCCCTTCGTTGTCTTTCCAGCCAACGGTAGAGGGCAAGGACGCACGTGTCTGTGCCGGCTTCGTGCCGATAGCGTGACAGCGTGAGCGACGGCTGGCTAGTGGCTGTTCGGGACGAGTCCGATCTGGACCAGATACGCGACCTTCTGCGCGAATACGCGGCTTCCCTCACGTTCCGGCTCGACTTCCAGGACTTCGAGCGCGAGCTCGCCGAGCTGCCGGGCGCGTACGCGCCTCCGCGCGGAGCGCTCCTGCTCGCTCGCGGAGACGGCTGCGTCGCGCTGCGGCCGCTCGACGACACGACCTGCGAGCTGAAGCGCCTGTACGTCCGCCCACACGCGCGCGGCGCCGGCCTCGGCCGCAGGTTGGTCGAAGCGGCTGTGACAGACGCACGAAGACTCGAATACGCGCACATGCGGCTCGACACGGTGCCCGGCATGGAGGCCGCGCAGGCGTTGTACGAGCAGCTTGGGTTCCGCGAGATCGCCGCGTACGCGACGAACCCGATCGCGGGGACGCGGTTTCTCGAGCTCGATCTTTGCTCAGATCCGTGAGACCGCCGAGCGGATCGGGTCGAAATCCGTGTCCTGCGCGGCGAGCGCACGGTGCGACGGATCGAGCTCGATCGCGCGACGGAGATGTGCCACCGCTTCGTCGGAGCGCCCGGCAAGCGACTCGTAGCCCGCAAGGTTGTAGAGGACCAGCGAGTCCTCGGCCCGCTCGAGCTCGCGGCGCAGAACTGCGGCCGCGTCGCCGTACGCCTTGCGCTCGGCGAACGCATGCGCTCTCTGCTGCGCCTCCCAGGTCGTCCAGATGCCGACCAGCCGCCGAAGCTCCACGATCGGCTCGGGGTGGTCCTCGACGCGAAGCTCGCAGACCCGGTCGATCCCCTCGCGCGACTCGAAGCGTGCGCCCACCCGCTCGACGACGACCGCGGCGGACTGCTGGCCGCGCCTGTCGCCGCCGGCGGCCTGGCCTGCCTCGAGCGCTGCGACGAGGCGCTCGACGAGCGGCCCGACCGCCTCCGCGTACGCGCGCGCCATTTCGTCGACGACAGCGGCGCCCGCAAGGATGTTTCCCTGCACGGCCCAGCCGGGCCCGACGCGATGGCCCGCCCAGTCGAGGCAGTCCGCGCCCGTGAACGCCGCAGCGCGCCCGTCGGCGGTCACGATCCCGAGCTGGCGTGTCTCTCGGCCGGGGTCGTCCGCGAGGACCCGCTCCAATGCTTCTTCGGGGGCGGCGCCTCCTGCGAGCTCCTCGAGCGAGCGCTTCCCATAGATCGCGACACCGGCCGCCTGCGTCGCTGCTGCCCCGACACCGGCGCGCGCCCACGGCACGACCGAGCCGACCGCGAAGTACCGGGACTGGACGGCGCAGCCCACCTCGCCGGCCTCGACATCGGCGGCGACGATCGAAAATGTGCTCTTGGTCAGTGGGATGGGTGGCGCTCCCGGTAGGTGCGCACCTTTTCACGGTTCCCACATGTCTGCATCGAGCACCAGGCGCGCGAATGATTTTTGGCGGTGTCGAGGAATGCCCACCGGCAGTCACCGGCGCGGCACGCCTTGATCCGCGTCCAGGTGCCGTCGGCCATCCCCGCCGACACCTCCGCGAGGATGCGGCCGAGCGCGCCGCGCACGCCGGGGGCCGCAGGCTCGACCCGGGCTGCACCATCGGCGAACCGCACGCCGAGGCCGGCGCGGCGGGCGGCCGCGTCGATCACCGCCGTCGACGCGTCGATGTCGGCCGACAGGTCGTTCTGAGCGCCGATCAGGTCACGGAGCGCCTCGCGGACGCCGACGGCCTCGGCCAGGGTCGCCTGCGTCGCACGCGCGCCGGGCGCGATCAGGCCGCGCTCGGCGAGCCAGGCCACGAGCGCACGCGGGCTGTCCAGCCCCTCCTCGTAGGGGTGCAGTTCGAGGGAGTTGACGAAATCGATGACAAGGTCGCTGTTCACCGTTCACTCTTCTTTGGAGGTTACGTAACTGCTATTATCTTAGCACTGGTTACAAGGGAAATGGAGGAGGCGATGGAGATGTTGCAGCATCCGGAGATCATGCGGTTCCTGGCCGCCGACCACGTCGAGGAATTGCGGCGCGCGGCGAGGCCGATTGTGCGCGCGTCCCGGCCGGCGACGACCGATCTGAGCCAGATCGAGTTGCGGCTCTGCCGTGTGGGCGACGACCCTGCGCTCGAGGAGCTCGCCGCGCTTGCTGAGCGGCCGCTTCCGTTCGGCCGCTTTGTCGTCGCAGTGGTGAACGGCCGCCTCGTCGCGGCGCTGCCTCTCGCCGACGGTCACATGCTCACCGACCCGTTCGTACGCACGGCGCACCTCCGGCCCTTGCTCGAGCTGCGTGCCGCCCAACTGCGCGAGCCCAAACGGCGCCGCAGGCTCCTGCCCCGCTATGTCAGCCTGATTCGCGGATCGACCCAGGCGTAGATCGTGTCGATCGTGAGATTGAAGACGATGATGCAGAGGGTGGCGAACACGACCACCCCCTGCATCACCGGCAGGTCGAAGTTCCCGATCGCGCCGACGGCGAGCCTGCCCAACCCGGGCAGGCCATAGACGGTTTCGGTGAAGAACGCCCCGCCGAGCGCGAGACCGATGTCCATTCCGAGGATCGTCACGACGGGAAGAAGCGCATTGCGGATCACGTGCGAGCACATCACGCGCACTTCCGTCGCCCCCTTCGCACGTGCAGTGCGGACGTAGTCCTCCCCGAGGGTCTCCATCACGTAGGCGCGAATCATCCGCACGTACGTCGCGGAGAAGAGCACTGCGAACGTCGCCCACGGCAGCATCAGGTGGTATGCCCACTGCACAGGGCCGCCACAGTCTCCGCTCGGGGAGAAGAAGTTGCAGTAGCCCGTGATCGGCGCGAGGTGCAGCTTGAACCCGATGAAGTACGCCGCGAGAAGACCGATCCAGACGGGGTGCGCGGAGATGCCGATCAGCACGCCGATCATCGTCAATCGGTCGATCAGTGACCTCGGTCGCAGCGCGGACATGATCCCGATCGGGATCGAGATCATCAGCCAGAGCACCGCGCCGCCAAGCACGAGCGAGGCCGTCACGGGTGCCGCCTGGAGCACCTGATGCGTCACGTCCTGGCGTGTTGTGAACGAACGGCCGAGCGACTGGTGAACCACGAGACGGTTGAGAAACTGGACGTACTGCACTGCGACCGGCTGGTCCAGGTGCAGGAAGTGCCGCGCGCGCTCGATGCACGACGCCGTTGCCCGCTGCCCGCAAACCTGCCGGGCCGGATCCGCCGGAATGACGAAGAAGATCATGAAGGTGACCAGGGTCACGGCGACGAACAGCACACCGGCCCAGAGCACTCGACGGACGAAGTAGCGCGGCACGTTGCCTCCTTTCAGAGACAGAGGCGATGGGCGCCGGAGCCGCACCACCACCCGGCGGCTCCGGCGCACCACTGGGGAGGGTCTTGGACGCTGAGACGTGGGCGTCCGTGTCGTAGTTGATCGACGACGTCGATGCGGCCGATCGAAGAGTCAGCTGGCGAGCGGCTCGCGCAGGCGCTCGCCCGCGCAGGCCGAGCGGGCGGCTTCGACGAACGCGGTTGCGTCGGCGCGCGGCGGCTGGAGGCGGCTCCAGACTGCCGCGATGCTGCGCGGGGCGATGAGCCCGGCCTCGAGCTCCACCACTTGCGTTTCCGCGCGCCGCTCGTCGGCGGCGATCCGCGGCACGATCGCGGCGCCGAGCCCCGCGGCGACAAGCCCTTGCACCGCCGTGCCGGTCTCTGCCTCCAGCACGAAGCGGACGTCCATGCCCTGGAGGCGCAGGTTCTCCTCGACGTGCGCGCGAGAAGGCGCATGCGCGATCAGCGGCAGCCGGCCGAGCTCCTCGCCCGTCACCGCGCGGCGGCGGCGAGCGAGCGGTGCCCCTGCCTGGAGGACGACGACGAACGCATCCGAACAGAGCGGCACCGCATCGAGCGGGCCCTTCGGCAGCGGTGTCTCGGCGAGGACGAGGTCGAGCTCGCCGCGCACGAGGGCTGCGAGCAACGCCCGTGAAGTCGGCGTCTCGTGCAGGGTGACCGGCTCGCCGTAGACCCGCAGCAGGGCCGGCACGAGCCGCGCGAGCAGGTCGGGCGTCGCGCCCACCCGCAGCGCGGCGACGCCGGGGCCGTCGAGCGCGGCGAGATCGGCCTGAGCGGCGCGGACGCGTGCGATCACCGCATCGGCATGCGCGAGCAGGATCTCGCCGGCCTGGGTCAGCGCAAGCGGCCGTGTGCCGCGCGAGCGCTCGATCAGGCGTTTGCCCGTCAGGTTCTCGAGTGCGGCGATCTGGTGGCTGATCGCCGACTGGACGTAGCCCAGGCGCGTCGCTGCGCGCCGGAACGAGCCTTCACGCGCGACGGCATCGAGCGCAGCGAGATGCCTCAGCTCGATCCCGGACCACCATTCACCCGCCATTGTTCGGTGTGACGCGTCCGCGGCCCGGCGGTTGTGCCGATCGGGAGGCATAACACCTGCTTAACACGTTCGGCGGAAGAAAGCGGGCGGGGCGCCGGAGCGCCCCACCCGGTTCGACCGCCTACTTGAGGCAAGCGGCCGCGAGGTCGACCGTGTAGATCGAGCTGTAGGTGAAGCAACCGAACCGGCTCGAGACGAGCATCCGGTTGTTCGCGTTCGAGCGCGGAGCCCACGGGACGCCCTGCTGCATGATCTGCACGTCCAGGTTGCCGTAGGCGCTGTAGCGCTTCGAGCCGGAGAGCAGCGACGCCTGCACCATCTCCGTGTTGAACTTCGGGTCGTTGAAGTACGCGAAGTTGTTGTTGTTCGACGCCTGGATGTTCGTGCCGTCCAGGAGCACGTTGACGAAATCGTACGGGTCGGCGTAGTCCGCTCCCCACTGCTCGTCGGCGATGTCGAACGGCTCGCCGCGCGTGCCTTCCTTCTCCAACTGCACTGCACGCGCGAACAGCCTCGCGTCGACGTGCAAACCGATCTGCTGCAGGTTGTACTGGATGATCTGCGCCCGCAACGGCGAGGCCCCACGATTCGATTCGTAGAGCACGACGTTCCCGTCACCGGTGTGGCCCTGTGCGAGCTTCTTCGCTGCCAGGAGGTTTGGCTGCTTCAGCGGATAGAGATCCGCGTCGCGGAAGCCGACCATGCCGGGCGGGAGAATCTGGTCGGTCCGCTTGCCGGCGAGGTACCCGCTCTGTGCGAGCAGTGCCCGGCGGTCGATCGCCTGGTTGACGGCCTTCCGCAGCGGGACGTTGTTCTTGAAGATCCCCCGCGACGTGTTGAACGCGAGGTACGCCGTCGAGAGGAACGGCTTCACCCAGAACTGCCCTTTGTTGATGCCGTACTTCTGAGCGGCCTCGGCATAGGACGCGGGCGGGATACCACCGGCGGCGTAGTCCGTGGCGCCCTGCTGGACGCGAAGGTACGTCGCGTCGAGCGAGTTGCCGATCGTGTAGACGATCTGGGTCGCGTTGTGCGGGCGCGTCCCCTTGTAGAACGGGTTGCGCTTGAGCACGATCGAGCGGTTCGGCACGCGGCTCGCGATGTAGTACGGCCCCGCGGCGGCCGGGGTGTCCACGCCGTTCGGGTCATGTGGCGTCCCGGCCGGGACAGCACAGAAGAACGGCATCGCGAGCCGGGCGAGGAAGTCGGGCGCGGCGTGCGTCAGCGTGACGATCAGGTGATCGGCCTTCACGCGGACGCCTGAAACCGGGCTCGATGAAGCGCCGACGATGTCGCTCATGAACGCCCCTGCCGGCGACTGCATCTTCGGGTCGGCGATCCGGTCGAAGACCGCCTTGAAGCTCGCCGCAGTCACCGGCTGGCCGTTTGAGAACTTCGAGAAGCCGACCTTCACGGTGAAGTCGTACGTCTTGCCGGCCGCAGAGACCCTCGGGAACCCCGACGCCGCCTCCGGGACGAGCTGGCTCGCACGCGGACCGTTTGCGTCCGGATAGTTGAAGAGCTTGAGGCACGTCGCGTACTCGAGCTCCCAGCCGGTCGAGAGGTAGCTGAGCGCAGGATCCGTGTAGTCGACGTCGGTCGTGAGGTCGACGTTCAACGTGCCGCCGGTCGCAGCATTCTTGGCGCCCGCGGCACCGACGGCGGCGAGCGCCATCAGGGTCACGACGAGCGCGATTCCGAGCTTGCGCATCCGTCCTTCCTTTCACATGGAAGGGCGCCCGCCTGACGCACGCCACGCCCTCCTGTTGAGTGGTGTCGGAGCGTGTTGACGCGAGCGTTCGGCTGAAGTTGACGCAAAAGGGAGGCGATCGAAAACTCCGATTGCGAAATCGTCCGGCCGGACGACGGGCGCGTCATCCTCGAGGATGAGAGACGCAAGAAGCCCCCTTGCGGGGGCTTCTCAGATCAATGGGCGGCCTTGGCCTCTACCGCGGCTGCGGCACGATCCGGATGTAGGGCCGCGGCGAATTCCAGCCGTCCGGATAGGTCGTCTTGGCGTCCTCGTCGGAGACCGAGCCCGCGATGATCACGTCCTCGCCCTGCTGCCAGTTCGCCGGTGTCGCGACCTTGTGCTTGGCGGTCAACTGGAGCGAGTCGACCACCCGCAGCACCTCGTCGAAGTTGCGCCCTGTGGTCATCGGGTAGACGAGGATCAGCTTGATCTTCTTGTCCGGCCCGATCACGAAGACGTTGCGAACCGTCTGGTTGTCGGCCGGAGTGCGCTCCGCCGGGTCTCCCGACGTCTCGGCGGGAAGCATGCCGTAGAGCTTCGACACCTTGAAGTCGACGTCGCCGATCATCGGGAAGTTCGGAGCATGCCCCTGCGTCTCCTCGATGTCGGCGGCCCACTTCGCGTGCTTGTCGACCGGGTCGACGGAGAGCCCGATGATCTTGACGTCCCTGCGGTCGAATTCGGGCTTGATCTTCGCCATGTAGCCGAGCTCTGTCGTGCACACGGGGGTGAAGTCCTTCGGGTGCGAGAAGAGCACCGCCCAGGAGTCGCCGAGCCAGTCGTGGAAGCGGATCGGCCCGTCGGTCGTTTCCGCCTCGAAATCCGGTGCTGTGTCGCCAAGCTGCAACGCCATCGTTCTTCTCCTCTGCTCGACCGGTCTCGCCAGGCGCCGTCGTACTCGCCGGACGCTGGCTTCTTCGTTTCTACCAAACGCAAACGGCGTGTCAATCCTTCCGCCCGCCCGGAGTTGCCCGATTCCCCGCTCGCTGGTCGCCTCGGAGGCGCGGCATCTGGATCTGAACGAGCGAAGCCGGATCAGTGTGCGTCCGGCTCGAGCACGACAACTGGAATCTGTCGACTCGTCTTCTGGGCGTACCTGTCGTAGCCGGAATACAGATCCCCGAGCGCGCGCCACAGCCGCTCGCGCTCCTCGCCCTTCGTGTCGCGGGCACGCACGTGCCGCGTCTCGCGCCCGACGGTCACCTCCGCGCCCGGGGTCGCCTGGAGGTTCAGATACCAGAGCGGGTGCCGGGGTGCGCCACCCTTCGACGCGATCACGACGTACCCGTCGCCGGCCCGCGCGTACAAGAGCGGCGTGGTACGCGGTTGACCGCTCTTGCGGCCGGTGGTCGTCAGGAGCAGGACCGGCACCTTGCCGATCCTCCCGCCGACCTTACCCCCGGTCAGCCGGTAGACACCGACGTGCATGCCCCCGAAGATCCGGAATTTCAGGTTCGCCATTGCTCCTCCCGTCGCGAGTTCGCGCAGCCTAACCTGCAGTACGGACACGCTAGAGCCATCCAGGCTCGACGAGTCTTGGGCAAACCCTGGCCGTCCGCGATCGTCGAGGCCGTCCGCAAGAAGTACCTGCCCTGACGGCTACAGCACCGGCATGGCCGAGACTCGCTCGATCAAGCGAGGTTCGTTCCAGGCCTCGGGCTCCGTGACGACGATTCGCTCCTGGTAGTCGACCCTTTCGGTTGCGCGACGTTCAGCGTCGCCAAGTAGGTCTTCGTGACCTTGCGATCGGGTCGAGCCTCGATCCGTTGCCGGATGGCGCCGTAAAGACGCTGCCGTCTCTCGGGCTCGATGCGGCGGTTCCCTGAGTAGGTATCCAGAACATCGATGTACTCGTCTGCGGTGTAGACGACATCCCAGAGGTACCGACGGGCGGCGACGTTCTGGAAGTAGCCGCCGGCTGCGATCTCGTCGCTCGAATCCGTGACGTCCTCGGGGAGCGGCGGCGGCGCATTGTCGTCGTTCGGGTCGATCGCGTCATAGTCCTCCTGCACCCGAGCCCAGAACTGGTCACCCGCCGCGACGCGAACGTGATTGGTCGCCACGATCGCGAGCGCGCCCTCGGCCCGGAGAATCTCCGCCGCCTTCTTGAAGCGAACGTCGGGATCGATCCAGTGGAACGCCGTGAACGCGACCACGGCATCGAAGGGCTCTTCGAGAGGCGTCCAGGCCTCGAACGTTTCATTGACGATCTGCACCTTCGGGTACGACTGGAGCTTGCGACGGGCGACCGAAGCCAGGCCCTCGCCGAGCTCGATGCCCATGATCTGAAAGTCACGCTGGGCGAGAGGCAACGTCGCTTGACCGGTTCCGGGGCCGATCTCCAGGATCCGGCCGCCCTTCGGAAGGCCGGTCAGCTCGACGAGGTCATCGAAGAGCGCCCGGGGATAGACAGGGCGAGCGCGATCGTAGAGCTCGGGAACTTCTCCGAACGTCTCACGCAGGTCGTGCCGGCGGGATTCGTCACTCATGGGAGATCCAACCGTACGTCGGATGACTACCAGCTCCCGCGATCGAAAACCCGCGAGGCCCTCGCGGGCCTCGTGGTTTGGTGACGATCAGGTGGACCCAGTCGGGCTCGAACCGACGACCTTTTGGCTGCCAGCCAAACGCTCTCCCAACTGAGCTATGGGCCCGTGCAGTCGCAACAGTGTAACCCCGAACTCCTTGGTGCCGGGCCAAACGGATCCCGAGCATCTGGTTGTTGCCATCGGACGGACTGTTGTCCGTCCTGGCGACAGGCCCGTTTAGGCGGTGGCCGCTTCGACGGCCTCGTGCGGGACGTCGTCCCAGAGGTCTTCGAGCCGGTAGAACGCCCGTGCTTCGGGCGTGAAGTCATGCAGGACGACGTCGATGTAGTCGCCGATGATCCACGTCGCTGCCGCAGCGCCCTCGGTCGAGCGGGGCAGCAGTCCGTTCTCATGCTTCAGGCGGCCGTGCACCTCGTCCCAGATGCTCTTGACCTGGCGCGGACTGCCGCCGCTGCACACGATGAAGTAGTCCGTGTACGCGCAGACAGGCCGCATGTCGAGGATGACCACATCGCGGGCGAGCTTTTCCTGGGCGAGCGCCGCGATCCGGCGTGCTTCTTCGATTGGACTCAAGCGACTGGAATTGTACCGCGCTTCAGGGCCGATACAGCGTCTCCGCTTCGATCAGCTCGGCGACAGCGGGAGGCACGTCCTCGACGCCCTCGCCGGCCGCGAGGAGAGCCCGCAGGTCTCGTGATGCAACCGGGGTCGGCTCGATGTCGAAGAAAAGGACGTGCTCGGGCTGCTCGAGATGCTCCAGTACCCGGTCGAGACGCTCACGTGGGAAGCCCGGCCGGGTCGCGACCGCAAGCCGCGTCCGCCTGAGCACCTCGTCCGGCTCCTTCCAGGAGAGGAAGTCGCAGAACTGGTCGGCGCCGATCACGAAGACGGGATCGCTCCACTCGGGGTGCGCGCGCAGCGTGTCGATCGTGCGAGCGTGCATGTCCAGCAGCACCTCGTCGTCCGGGAACGCGGCTCGTGCAAGGCGGAGGCGCACCTCCGCCGGCGTGTCGACGCGTTTGTGGCCGGGGTCGGCCGAGACGAGCACGACGAGCCGGGCGAGCCCGAGCTCCTCCTTCGCGCGGCGGGCGAG
>Ga0105856_1001153_pt1 | contig 11671 bp, 7 predicted proteins | sample OrgsoiDNA_201060_FD_89681 | JGI IMG/M metagenome (GOLD analysis project Ga0105856, IMG submission 89681) | Permafrost soil microbial communities from the Arctic, to analyse light accelerated degradation of dissolved organic matter (DOM) -... | ecosystem: Environmental > Terrestrial > Soil >...
TCGGCCGGGGAGTAGGCAAAGGAACCCACGGTCAGTTGCTGGAAATCCAGCTCCGACTTGGTGTAACGCAGGTTCTGCTTGAACTGCCAGGTGTCGTTGAAACGGTGCTCGAACGCATAGCCCAGTGCGTAGTAGGTACGGTCGTAGAACTCGTAGTCCGGATCGCCGAGGTTCTTGTGGTGGGAAACGTCGCCCAGCGGCGATTTGATCTTGGTGCCCTGGATCGGCATGAACTGGCTGGTGGTGCCGGTATCGTCGCGGGTGAACTGCGAGAGCAGGGTCAGCTTGGTGTCGGTATCAATATTCCAGGTCAGGCTCGGCGCGATGTTGTAGCGCTTGTTGTCGATGTGATCGACCTGGGTGCCGGCATCGCGTACCACGCCGCTGACGCCATACAGAAACTGGCCTTCATCATCGATTTTGCCGGTGCTGTCGAAGTTGATCTGGCGGTAGTTGTCACTGCCGTATTGCAACTGGATAGCATGGCTCGACTCCTCGCTGGGACGGCGGCTGACCATGTCCAACAGGCCGCCCGGTGGCGTCTGGCCGTAGACCGACGAGGCCGGGCCACGCAGCAGGGCGAGGCGGTCGAGGTTCCAGGTTTCAGCTTTAGGGTTGGCGTAAACGCCGCGCGGCAAAGGCAGGCCGTCGAGGAATTGCGTCGGTTCGAAACCGCGCACGCGCATCCAGTCGTAACGGGTGTCGCTGCCGTAGCTGGACGATACGATGCCGGGCATGTATTTGACGGCATCATCGAGGTTCTGGACGTTGCGGTCCTGCATCTGCTCGCGGGTCGCCACAGAGATCGAGCGCGGTGCTTCAACCAGTGCGGTGTCGGTCTTGGTGCCGGCCGCAGTGCGCGTCGCCAGGTAGCCAGTGACCGGGCCCCATGCACTTTCAGTGTCGCCTTGCGCAGTGATACTGGTCTCAGCCAACGCCACGACGCCTTCCGGAATCGCCACCAGCGTAAACGTCCCCGCGCTGCTTTGCTCCAGCTGCAGCCCGGTGCCACGCAACGCCTCTCGCAGCGCGCCCTGCGCATCGAACTGGCCGTTGACCGGTGCCGAGGTCTTGCCCGACGCCAACGCTGGGTTGAGGGTCAGCGCAAGGCCGGCCTGGCTGGCGATCTGGTTCAGCGTGCTGGCCAACGGTGCAGCCGGCAGGTTGTAGGCGCGCACGCTGGAAGCCTGTTCGGCGGCGATCAGCGTGGTGCTCGCCAGCGGGGCGCTGAGGGCGATGGCCACGGCTAACAGGCTGGGGCGCAACAAGGTGTCTAGCGTGCGGGACATAGGGCGGCTCCTGAATGGAAACATTTCTCAATTGCCTAGGTGCCGGACGAGAATCAAAAAGTGATAGGGCCAAGCGAAAATAAATCTGCGAAGGTGCGCAACTGATCGAACGGCATGGCCCTCAAGGCTCAGGGTAGCTGGGTTTTTCAGCCGACTGCCCACTGCAGTTTGTCGGCCAGGGCGTCGGGGTAATGATCGGTCTGGGCGATTGCCGCGCGTGTGGCTGCGCCATGACCGAAGGCTTCGATCAACACGTCAACCTGTGTGGCCAGAAAGTCGCTCAGCGAATCAAGCCGAGCCTCAAGGGCGCGGTAGCGGGCGATGTCCATGAGGCCCTCGCTGATGAACCAGGCGGCATGCTTGTTCAGGTATTCCAACACGTAAAGGCCGCACAGCGCGTTGCCCAGTTCCCTGGCCAACCCGTGGGGCAGCAAGCTGCCGGCGCGAATTGCGCTGTCGATGGCAAGACGCTGGGCGTAAGACTCTCCTGCGCGGGCAACGACCATCAACTGCGCGTTCCAGACCTGCATGTCGTCCTCTCCCTCGCCACGGTGCCGGGCAATATGGTCGGCCACGTGCTTGAGCAAACGGTACTCCAGGGTGTGAGCCATGGCTTGCCAGTACCCGGCGTCATCCAGCCCGGCCTGGGTGTTGGGGGGTGTGGGTTCGCTCAAGGGTTGGCCGATCAGTACCTTGGCGGCGTCCAGCAGGATCATGCGGTTATTGCCACCGGCATCCTGGTAGATTTTGGCCATGCCTTCGTAGTCGGCGAAGCGATTGAGGTTGAGCGCACCGGCCACCCCGCAGCGCAACCGACACTCTGTCGCCAGCGCCTCGGCGGCGGGTGCACACAGCGCCTTGGTCAGCGCCAGGGTTTGGCTGATGGCGGCCCACGGTGTCCACGTTACGTCGCCTGTGCCGGTGGTGTGCAGTGACGCCTGACTGGCCGTGCCTTCAATCCACAGGCGGGCGGAGTCGTTGGCAAAGCACTTCATGACATACGCCGTGGCCAGGCAACCGAACAGCGCGCGGCGTTGGGTGCGAAAAGCCAACAGGCCGGTGCCGTTACCGATCCGCGCCTGGGTCGTGCGTCGGTTGGCATGGGTCAGGGCCAGGGTTGAACAGGCAAGCATCACCGAACTCAAGCCGACGCCGACCATCGCCCACACATTCTTGGGCGCAAACAGTGAGCGAATCAGGCGACGGTCCGTACTGCCCAATGGGTCGTGGAACTGGTTGGACGCGTCGATCGAAGCGCCATCGCGCAGCCACGCGTCGAAGGGCAGGCGCACGTTGTCAAAGCTCGCCAGGCCGTAATCCAGCGGCACTGCGCGGATTTCCGCCGGTGACGACATGGAAACTCCCGGGCGCGGGCCGTTGGCGTCACTCAATGGCAGCATGAACGCGAAGACGCCACAGGACTGGCCCTGAACGATCACTTGGGCAAACACCACGCCCAGCTTGTCCAGGTTGCTGATCCCGACGTTGGCGAATTTAAGCGCGGCCTTGTTGGGTGTGTTCAGCACGAAAGTGCGCGTGTCGGCGTCGAATACTGCCTCGACACACGCGCCCATGTGGGAGTTGCTGCGGCCTATCTCGGTCAGCGCGTACACCCCCAGAGTCTCGCCGGTCTCCAGTTTGCGTCGCCACTGGGTGGCGCTCGGGTGATCCTGCTCGAACGCCAGCAGCGTGCCGATACACAACCCCTGCTGAATCACGCAGCCCATGAACAGCGAAGGATCATTGAGCGCCGCGTGGGTAGCCTCGGCCATCAATAACTGCGGCTGCGCAAAGCCATGGATACCGTCGGGCAGCTGGCGCATCAGGTGCTGCAAGCGCTGGTAGGTGTGGCGATGGCCGTCATGAAAACTCTGGTTGGCGCGAGGATGGAGTTCGGGGTCGCTGAAAATCTTCGCCATTTGCGCGTGAACCTCGGCATCGACGGGCCCGTTGGCCAGCTGGCGCAAGGCAATCACGGCCTTTTGCGCGGCGGGCGCGTTGACCAGCAAATGGCGCAGGGTTTCGATGGGTTGCGCCAGCGGCGCGTAGGTTTGTGCGGGATGCAGGCTTTTGCGTATGCACACCGACAGGCCGCTGTTCACCCCAAGGTCGATAAACACGGTGTGTTTGTCCGTCGGCAGTTGCGCCAACGTGTAGGGCAGGTTGGTGGGTTGCGTGACGCCCAGGGTAAACAGGTGATGCAAATCGTCCTCGGGCTCGTAGCGACGCCCCAGCACGGTTGAGTAGATCGGTGTTTTGAAGGGTTTGGGGGCCAGCGGCCGCAGGTTTTCGTGAAGTCGCCGGGCGACCTCCGTGTGAGGCGGATAGTGCGACGCGTAAGCGATCGAGACCGGGCGCAAGGGGTGTGCGCTGTCATCGTGGTGAGCAAGCAGGTGCTCCAGGTCTGCCGTCTCGCCGCTGATGATGCATTGGGCCGGCGCGTTGACGGAGCCCAGCACCAGGTTCGACTCGGGGTAGCGGTCCAGCAGTGCTTGCGTGTCCTGCGCTGAAAGGTTGACCAGCAGCATGCTGCCTCGGCCTTCCTCGCTGCGGTAGGCGGCGTTGAGGGCACAGACCGCGCGGGCACCCTGCGCAATGTCGAGCACGCCGCCACACACCCTGGCAGCAATTTCGCCGAAACTTTGCGCAACGATCAGGGAGGGAACAATGCCCGTGGCCTGCAGCAACTGGTTAAGCACCACTGCAGCGCCGTACAGCGCCAGTTGCGCCACACCCGAAGGCAGCGGCAGGGCGTGATCGCGGGTCAATAGAACCTGGGTGATCAACCCTGGATGGGGATCAGGTTCGTGCGCCGCCGCCTCGGTTTCGATGATTGCCAGAATCGTGTCAATTGGGTCCCGGGCTTCGGGTACATGCTGATACAGCTCCGCCAGAGCGCCGCACGGATCGCTCCCTTGGCCAGGAAAGGCGAAGACATAGTTCTGACTGTAGATGTTGAGTTGGGTTGACATGGGTCCATCCTCTTTAGCCGAACAGGATCGCCTCACCAGCAAAATGCTGGAAAAAACGAAGGCTCATTGGATGGCAAAAGACAGGGCTGCGTACCTGTGAGAAATGACAGTTTTTTGTAACGTTTCGAGATAGTCTCGATTCAATTATTGCTAACCGACCCTCCTTGCGCCGGCCTTGCGACCACCTGGGTCCACCACAGTGTGTGCTGCTCGATCTGTACCGGCAGCGTCGGCAGCAGCGCGTTCAGCGCCAGCGTCGTGTCGTGCAGCGGGAAGCTGCCGGTGATGCGCAGATCGGCCACGGTTTTATCCACACCCAGATAACCGCTGCGGTAGCGGCTGAGTTCTTCGACCACATCGCCCAGGCGGGCGTTGTCGACCACCAGCATGCCGCGCGTCCAGGCGTCGGCGGCGGGAGAGACGGCCAGCGCAGGGTCGAGGCCGTCACTGCGCATCAGCACTTGCTGGCCTTCCTTGAAAATCTGTTCCTTGTGCAGTGCCTGGGGCTGGGCAGCCACGGCGGACTGCAGCACGCTCAAGCGTGTGGCGTGGTCTTCGCGCTTGACGATAAACCGCGTCCCCAGCGCTCGCAGGTTGCCATCGCGGGTTTGTACATAAAACGGGCGCGCATCGTTGTGGCCGGTTTCGACCAGAATCTCGCCTTCCTGCAACACGATCAGCCGGCGTGTTTCGTCGAAACGCACGTCGATGGCCGTGTGGGTATTGAGGTTGATCAGCGTGCCGTCCGCCAGTTTCAGCGTGCGTTGCTCGCCGGTGGCGGTGCGCTGGTCGGCCAGCCAATAATGGATCGGCACATATCGCTCACCGGCAAACAACGCCAGGCCGCAGAGCAGCGCAATGCTTGCCACGCCACGTCCAAGCTTGCGCACGCGCTGGCGAATGCCTTCGCGCGAGTGCAGCAGCGCCGCGCGCGCGGGGCCCGAGGCCACGCTGAAACGCTGGTCGAGCATGCCCAGCTGGCGCCAGGCGCGTGCATGTTCTTCATCGCTGGCCAGCCATTTGGCGAACTCTTCCTGTGCAACGAAGTTGCCGTCACCTGAGTCCAGGGACAGTTGCCACGCAATCGCGGCATCCAGCACGCGCGCCGAGACCGGCTTGGCGCTGACCACGCTCACAGCGGCTCGCCATACAGTGCGATGTAACACTGGCGAATGCCTTGCGCCAGGTACTGGCGCACGCGGGGCACCGACACGCCAAGACGCTGGGCAATGTCGGCGTGGCCCAGGCCGTCGAGGCGGTTATAGAGGAAGGCGGCGCGGGCCTTGCTCGACAGTTTGCCGAGCAAGCGGTCGATGGCCTTGAGGTCTTCGAGGATCAGTTGCTGCTCTTCCGGCGAGGGGTGTTCGCTTTCCGGGATCAGCATCAGTTCAGTGAGGTAGGCCTGTTCCAGGGCCGCGCGCCGGAAGTAGTCGAACAGCAGCCCCTTGGCGATAGCCACCAGAAATGCACGTGGCTCGCGGGGTTCGCGCAACTCGTCACGGCCCAGCAGGCGCATAAACGTGTCCTGGCTCAGGTCTTCGGCGCGGCTCGGGCAGGCCACGTTGCGCCGCAGCCACGCCAACAGCCAGCCACGATGGTCGCGATACAACGCGCCAACAAGCTCAGTGTGTGGGGTCTGGACCGACGACAAGGCATCACCGAATAAACAAGGGGTTTAAACTAACGAGAATTATTCGCGATTGTGTCAGAGGCAAGGAACGCGCGCAATTGGCGTCTGTCGGGCGGTGCTATTAAAACGATGGCGCTTGTTTGCGCCGTTTCCATTGGCTCACGCGTGCTTGAAGCGCCTGCGGGGAGTCGATGTGCTGCGCACGCGCACGGCTCAACAGGATGAGCATCAACTCTGCCGTGGCCAGGGCGTCGGCGCTGGCGTGATGGCGCTCACCGACCTGCAGCTTGAAGTGGTTGATCCAGTCGTCCAGCCCCGCTTCACGGATATTCGCGTCGGGGCACAGCAGCGGGGCGATGTCGGCGACGTCGAGGAACGGGTGCGCCAGGCGATAGCCGAGGCTGTCCTTGAGCGCGCGGCACAGCATGTGTTGATCGAAGGGGGCATGGAACGCCAGCAGCGGGCTGTCGCCAACAAACGCCATGAAGTCCAGCAGCGCCTCGACCGGGTCGGTGCCGGCGGCGATGGCGCTGGGCCCCAGGCCGTGAATCAGCACGCTGGGGCTCAGCTTTGTTTCGGCACGGTGCAAGGTGCGTTCGAACATTTGCGAAAAATCCACCGCACCGTCCTCAATCACCACCGCGCCAATGGACAGCACTTGGTCGCGGTTGAGGTTAAGGCCGCTGGTTTCCAGGTCGACAACTACCCAGCGCTGGTTGCGCAAGGCGCCATCCCCCAGCACGGCAGGTGCGGGCAACTGCGCCAGGCGCTTGAGCTGGGTCGCGTCGAGCCCGGGCTTTTTCGCACGCAGCCAACTGAACAAACTCACAGTTGGTACCGAAAGGTCAGGCTGCTTTGCAGGCGCTGCGCCTGACGCAGGGATTCACGCAGGATGCGCCGGTCCAAGTGGTTGAGGCTGTCAGGGTCGACGCGGTTGGAATACGGCTGGTTCTCGCGGGTTTGCAGTTGGTGCTGCTGCATGCGGGTTTGCTGGATAAAGTGGTAGGCCTCTTCATACGCGGCGCCGTCCAATCGCTCAATGACCGCTTTGTCCACCAACTGGCGCAGCCGCTCCAGGGTGTTGTTGGCGTGGATGCCGTTGGCCAGGGCCAGCAGGCGCGCGCCATCGACAAAGGGCGTAAGGCCCTGCACCTTGAGGTCGAGGGTGGCCTTTTCGCCACCTTTGCGCGTCAGCACAAAGTCGCGGAAACGCCCCACCGGCGGGCGCTGACGCAAGGCGTTCTCGGCCAGCATGCGTTGGAACAGCCGGTTGTCCGCGACTTGATCGAGAATGCCCTGGCGCAATTGCTCGCAGCCCTGTTCATCGCCCCACACCACGCGTAAATCGAAATAGATGCTCGACCCCAGCAGGTTCTCCGGCGTGGCCTCACGGATAAACGCCCCGAAGCGCCGCGCCCATTCGGCCCGCGACAGGCACAGTTCGGGGTTACCGGCCATGATATTGCCCTTGCACAGGCTGAAACCGCACAACGCCAGGCTCTGGTTGATCTGCTGTGCCAAGGGCAACAAACGGCCGCGGATCTCGGCGGCTTCGGCGGCATCCTTGGCGTCGAACAGGATGCCGTTGTCCTGGTCGGTATACAGCGTCTGCTCGCGGCGGCCCTCGCTGCCGAAACACAACCAACTGAACGGCACGCCGGGGTCGCCCTTGTCGGCCAGGGTCAGTTCGATCACACGGCACACGGTGTGATCGTTGAGCAGCGTAATAATGTGGGTAATCTGGGTGGACGATGCGCCATGGGCGAGCATGCGTTCGACCAATTGGCCGATCTCACCGCGAATCGCCACCAGGTTTTCCACGCGTGGCGCATTGCGGATGGTGCGCGCCAGGTGCACCAGGTCCACCCGCTGCAGGGAAAACAGGTCGCGCTCGGACACCACGCCACACACGCGCTGGTCTTTGACCAGGCACACGTGGGCGATGTGCCGTTCGGTCATGGCAATGGCGGCGTCGAAGGCGCTGTGGTCCGGGCTCAAATAGAACGGCGCCTGGGTCATATGGGACTCGATGACCTGATTGAAGTCACTGGTGCCATCGGCCACTACCTGGCGCAGGTCGCGCAAGGTGAAAATTCCCAGGGGCGCCTTGTGCGCGTCGACGATGACGATGCTGCCCACTTGCTGCTCATGCATCAGCGTGACCGCCTCGCGCAGCGGCGTGCTCGGGCTGCAAGTGACGGGATGGCGCATGGCCAACTCGCCCAGGCGCGTGTTCAACGAGTATTGGGTGCCGAGGGTTTCCACGGCTTTTTGCTGCACCTGTTGGTTCACTTGGTCCAGCAGGCTGCTGACGCCGCGCAGGGCGAAATCGCGAAACGGGCTCGAAAGCGCGAACAGCTTTATAAAGGCCGGCTTGTTCAGTTGCAGGCAGAAGGTGTCTTCGGCGGCCTTGTGCTCGGTGCGGGTCGCGCGCTCGCCCAGCAGCGCGGCCAGCGGGAAACACTCGCCGGTGGTGATTTCAAAGGTGGTTTGCGTCGCGTCTTGATTGAGCAACGGGCGCTCGCCGACCACGCGGCCTTGCTTGACGATGAAGAAATGCTCCACCGGCCCACCCGACGGCTTGAGGATGCTGTCGCCCTGACCATAGAAGCGCAGTTGGCACTGTTCGACCAGATACGCCAGGTGTGCGTTTTCCATCTGGTTGAACGGGGGAAAGCGTTGCAGGAATTGCAGGGTGCCGTGGATGTTCTGCAACACGGCGGTTTTTCCCGCCTGCGTGAAAGCATCAGCTTTACTCATAACAGTGACCGCAGTTTCTTGTCGTTATCGTCCTTTATGGTCGGCCCCCGTGCCCTGGGTGCCCATTGGACGTAAGTCTAGGTAGCGGTCAAACCATTGGCGACTAGGGAAAAACCTTACATGGCTACCGTGCAAACCCCGTAGAACGCCCACTAGTCAAACTTTCCGACGAAGTGCACATTGTTCGCCCTTCCGCAGATGTCTGACGAGTGTGCTGGGAGATTGATGAGAACTGCTGAGAAACGTATGCCCGACCACGATATTTTGAGTGATGCAGAGCGCGAGGCACTGAGCGCTGTGATGCTGGAGCCTGATTTACCGCCACAACGTGTGTTGATCGTCGATGACGACAAAGATGCGCGCGAATTACTGGCGGAGATTCTGGGCCTGGATGGCATTCGCTGCATGACCGCCGACAGTGGAGAGGCGGCGTGGGATTTGTTGAGCTCCAGCAGCTCCATCGGTTTGCTGATCACCGACCTGCGCATGGCGCCGAGCAATGGCCTGGAATTGATTCGCCAAGTGCGCAGCTCTACTCGGGCGGCGCTGCCAATCATCATCATGTCCGGGGACGCTGAAGCGCCGGATGTCATCGATGCGATGCACTTGAGCGTGGTGGACTTTTTGCTCAAGCCTATCGACAGCGTGAAGTTGGCGAAGATGGTCAAGCGCGAGCTGGGAATGGCGCAGTAACGTCCACTGGTCGGTATCAGCTAAGCACTGTCAATTCTGACAGTAGGCAAGCAATAGGTGGGGCTGTTTACTGGATGAGTGCGCGGCGATCGGGAACGGTTGCCCCCTTCATTCACCACCAGGAGTCAGTCATGAAAATAGCTGGCAAGATTAAGGCGGATATTTTCCACAACGGTAAGCTTTTGCGCACCACCAGCTCCACGAGCGTTTCGGGTGACAGTAATCACTTTCAAAGTACAGATTCTGCGACCCGTACGTCAGTCTCGATGTCATTTGTTCCCGCCATCGAGGATGGCACCACGACGTACAAGTTCGAGGAGGCTGATTCGAAATTCGGATGCAGCTTGGGCGATATCCTTCTGCCTATTGCCGGAACGGTTGAAGTGACCTCCACCAACTCAACCGACAACTTGAAATATACGTTCAGTGGGAAGTTCAACGATGGAAGGCGCGACCTGGAGATCAAGGGGACGGCTGAGTTGAACTACCTCTATCCATGATCTGAATGCCCCTGCAGGATCAGTCCCTGATCTTTTGATCAGGGACGTCTCCCTTCGTTAGTTACACACCCATTTTGGCTTTGAACTCACGGCGCCGACGGTGCAACACCGGCTCGGTATAACCATTGGGTTGCTTGGTCCCTTCAATCACCAACTCCACCGCTGCCTGGAACGCGATGTTGCTGTCGAAATCCGGCGCCAAGGGGCGATACAGGGCATCCCCCGCATTTTGACGGTCTACCACCGGCGCCATGCGCTTGAGGCTTTCCATCACTTGGGCTTCGTTGACGATGCCATGGCGCAGCCAGTTGGCGATGTGCTGGCTGGAGATGCGCAGGGTGGCGCGGTCTTCCATCAGGCCCACGTCATTGATGTCCGGCACTTTCGAGCAGCCGACGCCTTGATCGATCCAGCGCACGACGTAGCCAAGGATGCCTTGGGCATTGTTGTCCAGCTCGTTGCGGATTTCCTCGTCAGACCAATCGGTGTTGCTGGCCAGAGGAATGGTCAGGATATCGTCCACCGACGCGCGCTCGCGTTTGGCCAGTTCGGCCTGACGCGCGAACACATCAACCTTGTGGTAATGCAGCGCGTGCAGTGCAGCCGCCGTGGGCGAAGGTACCCAAGCGGTGTTGGCGCCGGCCAGTGGGTGAGCGATTTTCTGTTCAAGCATCGCTGCCATCAGATCGGGCATCGCCCACATGCCTTTACCGATCTGTGCACGCCCTTGCAGGCCAGTGCTCAGGCCGATATCGACGTTCCAGTTCTCGTAAGCGCCGATCCATTTCTCGGCCTTCATGGCCGCCTTGCGCACCATCGCGCCAGCTTCCATGGAGGTGTGGATTTCGTCGCCGGTACGGTCGAGGAAGCCGGTGTTGATAAACACCACGCGCTCGCTGGCGGCCTTGATGCAGGCCTTGAGGTTGACCGTAGTGCGGCGCTCCTCGTCCATGATCCCGACCTTCAACGTATTGCGCGGCAGGTTCAGTACGTCTTCGATACGGCCAAACAGCTCGTTGGTGAACGCAGCTTCTTCGGGGCCATGCATTTTTGGTTTAACGATGTACACGGAGCCGGTGCGGCTGTTCTTGCGGCTGCTGGTGCCGTTAAGGCTGTGGATGGCCGCCAGGCTGGTGAGCAAACCGTCGAGAATGCCTTCCGGTACTTCGTTGCCGTCTTTGTCGAGGATCGCGTCGATGGTCATCAAGTGGCCAACGTTGCGCACGAACAGCAGCGAACGGCCGTGCAAGGTCACGTCCTGGCCATCCACGCCGGTGTAGACACGGTCGGGGTTCATGGTGCGGGTGAAGGTCTTGCCGCCCTTGGCCACTTCTTCGGCCAGGTCGCCCTTCATCAGGCCGAGCCAGTTGCGGTAGATCACCACTTTGTCATCGGCATCGACGGCGGCGACGGAATCTTCGCAGTCCATGATAGTGGTCAGTGCAGCTTCCATCAGCACGTCTTTGACGCCGGCCGCATCGGTCTGGCCGACAGGCGTGCTGGCGTCGATCTGAATTTCGAAATGCAGGCCGTTGTGTTTCAGCAAAATGGCGATCGGCTGGTCCGCCGGTCCCTGGAAACCGATCAGTTGTGCATCGTCGCGCAGGCCGCTGTTGCTGCCGCCCTTGAGGCTGACGATGAGCTTGCCATCAGCGATCTTGTAACCGGTGGAATCGACATGGCTGCCAGCGCTGAGCGGCGCGGCTTCGTCGAGGAAAGCACGGGCGAAGGCAATCACCTTGTCGCCCCGCACTTTGTTGTAGCCCTTACCCTTTTCGGCGCCGTCGGCTTCGCTGATGGCGTCGGTGCCATACAGCGCGTCATACA
>Ga0105856_1001156_pt1 | contig 11650 bp, 11 predicted proteins | sample OrgsoiDNA_201060_FD_89681 | JGI IMG/M metagenome (GOLD analysis project Ga0105856, IMG submission 89681) | Permafrost soil microbial communities from the Arctic, to analyse light accelerated degradation of dissolved organic matter (DOM) -... | ecosystem: Environmental > Terrestrial > Soil >...
GCTCGCCGCCCACACTGGCCCAAAGGAGGTTTAAACGAACCTCCTTTGGAATCCTGCGTTTTTAAACTGCGCGCTATCGCTAAATCGGGATGGCCGTGTTTCAGTTACCGCAGTTACAGCCGCAAACTCCGCCGCTGCGCGGTTCTCTCGTTTCGGGTTCGGACCAGCTCGAAAAAACACTCTCGCCGTTTCTCACCGCTCACTCGACGTCGTTTTGAACGCGGCCCAGGCTTTTTTAAAAGACTAAAACAGACCTGGTTTTTAATTTGATTTTGAATTTAAAAAAAGCTTCGGCCGTGTTCAAAATGTCACCGGCAAGTCGGTGGAGAGACAACATATTTACCGTTGGCTCGAACCCGCAGCCGGGAATCGCGGAGCGATGACATTTTACGGCTATCGCTGAGATACCTGAAACACGGCCATTGTGACCAGCGCAGCTGCTGTTTTTAAAAGGCGCGGGAGTCAAGAGGGTGCGCGCCTACGCACCCTCTTGGCCAGTTTGGGTGGCAACCCAAGGTCTTGATCTTGAATTTAAAAACCGATTCAGGCGGCAACCTAAGTTCTCGGCATTTGGGCTGGTGTGGGCCGACGCCCACGACCTTGAATTGGAATTTAAAGATTGAAAGATTGAAAGATTGAAAGGCCAGTTTGGGTGGCAACCCAAGGGTTCAGCAATGCCCCATTGCTCACCTCTCCCAGTAGGCGGGCTCGCCAAATTTCTCAAACAGAAAATCAATCACTGCCCGGACTTTGATCGAGGGCTTTTTACCGTTCGGGTAAACGGCTGAGATGGTCTGGGCCTCCAGCGAGGTGGAAACCTGATACGTTTCCAGCACGCTGACCAGGCGGCCAGCATGTAAGGCATCGCCTATCAGCCAAGTGGGGAACACCACCAACCCTAAGCCGTCGATGGCGGCCTGTGTCAGGGTTTCCGCATTGTTGCTGGTCAGCACGCCCCGCAGGGTGTACGGCTCCCAGGTTTCATGGGGCTGGCGGAAGAACCAGCGCTGGGAGCCCGCAAAACCTTTAAATACCAGACAGCTGTGCTGCGCCAGTTCCGTTGGAGATGAGGGGATCCCGGCGCGGGCCAGATAGGCCGGGCTGGCTGCCAGCGTAAAGTGCTGATACCCGAGCGTGCGGGACTGCAGGCTGGAGTCGGCCATGACGCCGATGCGGATCAGCAGGTCGGTAGCATCATGCAACGGGTCGATAAAATCATCGGTCTGCATCAGCTCAATTTGTAATTTAGGGTAGCGGGCGCACAGTTCATGCAGCCAGGGCGCTAGATGGCGCTGGCCGAAAACCACCGGCGCATTGATGCGCACCAGCCCGCCCGGTTCCAGATCCTGCTCCTGTAACCCACGCATCGCTTGCTCCAGTTGATCCAGAACCTGACGGGCATGATGGGCAAGCAACAGGCCTGATTCTGTCGGGCTGACGGCACGAGTGTTGCGGTAGAGAAGTTGCGTCTGCAATGCCTGCTCCATCTGCTGGACCACCCGTGAAATGGAGGAGGGCGACATCGCCTCGCGGCGCGCAACTTCGGAAAAACTCCCCTGATCCACCACGGCGACAAACAGCCGCAGTGACCTGAAATTGAGCTGACTAAAATCTTCCATCAGTGCGTATCCCGCAAAAGTGTTTTCATGATTATCCTGTTTTTCGCAATGAAGTGCCACGCTATAGTCCGCTTCTTTTTTCGGGTAATAACAGGAATACAATGAATCTGCTTTTAATTCCGCTGGTGGTGCTGGCGGGCATGGGGCTCTCGCTGGAGGCCGGGCTGATTGGTCCGCTGGGCACTGAAGTCGGTCATCTGTGGGCAACGCTGAGTATTTTTGGCGTGGGCTCCGTACTGACGGGGTTGCTGGTGTTGTTCTTCAGCCCGCGCCATGCTCCGGCATTTACACAGTTACCCGGTTGGCAGCTGCTGGGCGGGGTTCTGGGGCCGGTTTACGTGATTGTCCTGACGCTGGCGACGCCGCTGATTGGCATCGGGCTGACGATGATCGCTATCCTCTCCGGGCAGGTCGCCAAAAGTCTGCTGATTGACCATTTTGGCTGGTTTGGCAGCCCGGCGAAAAAAGTCGGCGGTGAACGTTTGCTGGCGCTGCTGTTTATTGTCGCTGCGCTTATTTTGATTGCCTGGAGCTGAACATGACCGAACTGATAATGATTATTCTGGCCGTGATTGCCGGAGCCGCGCTAAGTATGCAGGCAGCGGTTAACGGTAAACTGGGCGAAAGAGTGGGCGTGCTGAAAAGTGCATTTCTGACGTTCAGCGTCGGGGCAGCTATCACTGCTGTGCTGATTTTGTTCATTCAGACACCGCAGGCGGCTACTTTGCTGACCGTGCCAAAGTGGCAACTGATGGGCGCGCTGTTTGGCGTGCCGTACATCATCATTATGGTCACGGCCGTGCCACGTATTGGAACTGCGGCGGCGACGGTGGCGGTTATTCTCGGGCAGTTGTCGATGGGAATGATGATTGATAATTTCGGCTGGTTGCAAAACCCGACGATCGCTCTTTCATGGCAACGTATGGCGGCAGTTCCCTGCCTTGCAATTGCGTTATGGCTGATTTACCGCAGCAACCGACGCGCATCATAAACACTTCGTTCTAAACCGCGTTACGCGTCAGGCTGTCAGGGTCAGGCGCGGATCAAACACCATTGCTTCTGTCTCTATCGTCTCAAGCAGGGCGGCGAAATCGGCATGTAGCGGATTCATAATCGCGTTGAATTCACTCGGTACAATCACCGAAGGTACTCTTAATCCGACGCTTTCCCCGTCCAGTAGCCACTCTTCTCCCAGACTCTGCGTGCTGTCCGGCGGCGACGGATCTTTCCAGTCGGCACTGAGTGTCGAGGCGTCAAGCACTGGCAGCATCTCTTCCGGAACCTCAATGCTCAGCAGGGTATAGGCCTGCAGCAGCACGCTGTTTTGCAGATGCACCATGATTTCCAGTATCGCCAGTGAAATGCTGGTGGCGAGATAGACCACCGGCTTACCCGGCGGATTCCACCGTCCGCCATACAGCTGCGCGCCGGAACCTGACCAGGCTGTCGCCAGATGTTTGGTTTTCACTATGCGATAGAGCTTCACCCAAAGACCCCGTATTCCAGGCGGCCAATCAGACGGTTCACTTCCAGCGCACCCGCTTCAGAGGTCAGCATCTCGACCGGCGCAATGCCGCCGAGCGCGGGAGCAGGGCGACGTATCCAGTCGAGCGCTGCGCTGCGGTCACCTTCGAATAAATCGGTAGCGGCATCCACTATGCGGATCAGACGCGCGACGCGTTCGCTTTCGTCCATTTTCAGCAGACCATTTTCCGCTTTCCGGCGGGCAAAGCTGCGTTCGTTAATTCCCATAATTTCCAGTAAAGCCATCTTTGACCATCCCAGTTCAGCGTTCAGGAGATGGATGCTATCAACTGAAAAGCCTTTTTGTATGGCATTGATCAAACTCATTCCTCCGCTTGCGGGAAGCCCCGCAGATTGCCAGAGGCGCATTGCAGGAACGTGTGAGTTTTTGGAATGCAGATCCGAAATTTTAGGTTGCATAATGAGCTCCTTCGTCAGGCTAATTGTCATCATCATACCACGACAATTGTCCGTTGTGCATATTTTGCGCAATCGATTTTTTCTTCGACATAAAAACCGCCATAACCGCAATACGTGAATACATTGTGACAACCATCACACAAAGTATGTATCCGAATGAAACAGAAATTGACAAACATTGACCAAATCTATTTATTAGCTAACAAAAGTTGAATCCGATCTGCTGCGACTGGAAATTGCTCATTTTTTGTATTATGGCGTCGCAATCGGTTGTCGGTCACAGTTTCAGATTCTCTCTTATGCGTAGTGATGTGGCACGCCAATTACGGTTTTAAACAGGCGGTGTTCCTGAGCAGAGATTCAGGCGCCGGATGTTTCGTAAAAAATTGTCTCCTTCTGGCAGGGAGTTGCTTCCTAACCCGCTTCTGGTAAACAAATGAACAATAAAATTATTGCAGCTGGCGCACTTTTAGCTTTGTCTTACAGCGCGACTGCGCTGGCTGATGACACCAAGGGTGAATTCGTTTCCGACTGGTGGCATCAGAGCGTTAACGTCGTAGGCAGCGCCGATACCCGTTTCGGACCCACGATTCGTAACGACGTTTATCTCGAATATGAAGCCTTTGCACACAAAGACTGGTTCGATTTCTACGGCTATATTGATATTCCAAAAACTTTCGGCGCGGGTAACGGCAACGACACCGGTATCTGGGATAAGAACGGTTCTCCGATGTTTATGGAAATCGAACCGCGCTTCTCTATCGACAAGCTGACCAATACTGATCTGAGCTTCGGCCCGTTCAAAGAGTGGTACTTCGCGAACAACTATATTTACGATATGGGTCCGGACAGCGATAACCGCCAGAACACCTGGTTCATGGGGCTGGGTACTGACATTGATACCCATCTGCCAATGAGCCTCTCCCTGAACGTGTATGCTAAATACCAGTGGGAAAACTACGGCGCAGCAAATGAAAACAGCTGGGACGGCTACCGTTTCAAAGTGAAATACTTCGTGCCATTGACCCAACTGTGGGGCGGTAACCTGAGCTACATCGGTTTCACCAACTTCGACTGGGGCTCCGATCTGGGTAACGACGATTTCAACGACGTTAACGGCCGTAAAGCTCGTTCAAGCAACTCCGTGGCATCCAGCCACATCCTTGCGCTGAACTACACGCACTGGCACTACTCGTTCGTAGCGCGTTACTTCCACAACGGTGGCCAGTGGCAAGACGGTGCTGAGCTGAACTTCGGCAACGGTAACTTCGACGTGAAATCTACCGGCTGGGGCTACTATGGCGTGATTGGTTACAGCTTCTAATCCCACCTGTAGAGTCCAATCATTAAAACCCGGCAATGCCGGGTTTTTTTATGACGCTATTTCTTCGCCTCAATCGCCACGACCACTTCATTGCCATTTTCGGCTTTCAGGGTGAAATCGACGGCTTCTCCTTCCTTAATATTCTTCAGCAATGCGGGGTCCGCAACGTTGAATCCCATGGTCATGGCAGGCCAGCTAATGGCCGGGATCGGACCATGTTGCAGCGTCACCATGCCCGCGGCGGTATCGATTTTTTTCACCACACCGCTGGCTGTTGCGGTATCACTTTTTGCCGGAGTGTCGGCCATTTGCATTCCTGCCATATTGCCGGACATGCTGGTGTCTGCGGCCATTACCGGCGCGGCGGCTGAAAACAGCACGGAGAGAGCAATAAGGTTGATGAGTTTAGACATGATATTTCCTTCACTTGTTGAGGTCATGAGAACGTGAAGCCTGCAAAGAGGCTGAGGGTTTACATACAGAGAGTTGGCGTTCGGCGAGCAAACGCCAGAGCGCGGGAATGATAAACATCGACAGCAGCGGGGCGCTTATCATGCCGCCGACCATCGGCGCAGCGATGCGGCTCATCACTTCTGACCCGGTGCCGCTGCTGAGTAAAATCGGTACCAGCCCGGCCAGAATCACCGCCACCGTCATGGCTTTCGGCCTGACGCGTAAGGTGGCCCCTTCACGAATAACGATATCCATTTCTGCCGGTGTCAGCGGCAGGTTATGGGGGTTATGTGTCGTCATGGCCTGTCGCAGATAGACCAGCATGATCACGCCGAACTCTGCCGATACACCGGCCAGCGCGATAAAACCAATGCCTGAGGCAATCGACAGGTTGTAGCCAAGCAGATAGAGCAGCCAGATACCGCCGACCATGGCGAAGGGCAGTGTCAGCATGATCAGCGCCGCTTCCTCTACCCGGCGAAAGAGCAGATAGAGCAGGAAGAAGATGATCGCAAGCGTTGCCGGAACCACCAGTTTCAGCCGCTCCACCGCATGTTGCAGGTATTCAAACTGCCCGGCGTATTCGATGCTGACGCCAGGCGCGAGATGCAGTTGCTGATTTACCGCCAGACGCAGTGCCTCAACGACACTGGCAATATCGCCGTTGCTGGCATCGATATAAACCAGCCCCGACAGGCGCGCGTTTTCAGTTTTGATCATTGGCGGACCTTCGGTGACTTCCAGCGTTGCGACACTACCCAGGGTGATCTGCTGCCCGGACGGCGTATAAACCGGCAGGTTGCGCAGTCCGTCGAGGGAGTCACGGGTTTCACGCGGATAGCGCAGGTTGATGGGATAACGCGCCAGCCCCTCGACGGTTTCGCCGATATTTGCTCCGCCAATGGCTGAAGAGACTATTGCCTGTACGTCAGCAATATTCAGCCCGTAACGGCTGGCCGCCGGCCGGTCAATGTCCACGTTAATATAGTGTTCGCCGGTTAAGCGCTCCGCTAATGCTGAGCTGACGCCGGGCACCGTTTTGGCTATTTTTTCGATGGCCTGCGCCGTATCGTCGATGACGTCCAGCGTGGGGCCGGAGATCTTCACGCCAACCGGGCTTTTAATCCCGGTCGCCAGCATGTCGATGCGGTTGCGGATCGGCGGTACCCAGATGTTGGCTAAACCCGGTACTTTCACCACGCTGTCGAGCTCTTTCACCAGTTTTTCCGGTGTCATTCCGTGGCGCCACTGGTCGCGGGGTTTGAACTGAATGGTGGTTTCAAACATTTCGACCGGTGCCGGATCGGTAGCACTTTCAGCCCGTCCGGCTTTGCCAAAGACGCTTTGCACTTCAGGCACGGTTTTGATTAAGCGGTCAGTTTGCTGTAATAGCTCGGCGGCCTTCGATACCGAAAGACCCGGCAGGGCAGACGGCATATAGAGCAGGTCACCTTCGTCAATCGCAGGCATGAATTCCGAACCGATACGGCTGAGCGGCCAGAGCGTAGTCAGCAGAACCAGAACCGCCAGCAGCATGGTCAGCTTCGGGCGGGTCAGTACCCAGTCGAGCATGGGCCGGTAGACTTTCGTCAGACCGCGGTTAATCGGGTTGCGGCGCTCATCGGGGATTCTCCCGCGTATCCAGTAGCCCATCAGCACCGGGATCAGCGTCACTGACAGCAGGGCCGCACCGGCCATAGCGTAGGTCTTGGTGAAAGCCAGCGGGCCAAACAGTTTGCCCTCCTGCGATTCGAGCGTGAAGACCGGGATAAACGACAGTGTGATCACCAGCAAACTGAAGAACAGCGCGGGGCCGACTTCGGTTGCTGCCTGCGTGATCACCTCCCAATGCGCCTGCCCCTCGAGCTTCCCGCCGGGATGTCCGCTCGTCCAATGCTCTATTTTTTTATGCGCATTTTCGATCATCACAATCGCCGCATCGACCATCGCCCCGATGGCAATGGCAATTCCGGCCAGCGACATCATGTTGGCGTTGATCCCCTGAATGCGCATCAGAATAAAGGCGATCATGATGCCGAGCGGCAGGGAGATGATAGCCACCAGCGCAGAGCGGAAATGCCACAGGAATAGCGCACAGACCACCAGCACCACCACAAACTCCTCGATAAGTTTATGGCTGAGGTTATCGATGGAACGGTCAATCAGTTTGCTGCGGTCGTACACCGGTACGATCTCCACCCCGTCGGGCAGGCTACGCTGTAACTCGTGCAGTTTCTGTTTCACGCTGGCAATCGTCGTACGGGCATTTTCGCCGGAACGCAGAATAATCACGCCGCCGGCGGTTTCTCCCTGACCGTTGAGCTCCGCCACGCCCTGACGCAGTTCCGGGCCAATTTGCACCGTCGCAACGTCGCCTAAGGTAACCGCAATGCCGTTTACCACGCCGAGCGGGATCAGCCGGAAGTCATTAAGAGTTTTCAGGTAGCCGGACGCCCTGACCATATAATCCGTTTCGGCCAGTTCCACTACCGACCCACCGGCCTCCTGATTGGCCTGCTGTACAGCGGCGATCACCGTTTGCTGGGGCAGACGGTAAGCCGCCATTTTCACCGGATCGAGCACAATCTGATACTGCTTTACCATGCCGCCAATACTGGCGACTTCCGCCACATTCGGCAGACTTTTCAGTTCGAAGCGCAGAAACCAGTCCTGTAAACTGCGTAACTGGCTGAGATCGTGCTTGCCGGTTTTATCCACCAGTGCGTACTCATAAATCCAGCCGACGCCGGTGGCATCCGGCCCCAGCGCGGGTTTGGCACTGGCCGGTAAACGCGACTGTACCTGACTGAGATATTCCAGCACCCGTGAACGCGCCCAGTACAGGTTGGTGCCCTCTTTAAAGATGACGTAGACAAAAGAGTCGCCGAAGAAGGAGTACCCGCGCACGGTTTGTGCGCCGGGCACCGAGAGCATGGTGGTAGTCAGCGGATAAGTGACCTGATTTTCAACCAGCTGCGGTGCCTGACCGGGATAGCTGGTTCTGACGATCACCTGAACATCTGACAGGTCGGGCAGGGCATCGACCGGCGTCGTGTTGATGGCCCAGATACCGGCGGCGGCGATAAACAGCGTCGCCATCAGCACCAGCACGCGGTTGGCGACCGACCAGCGAATCAATAGCGCAATCATGGCTGGCTCCCTGCGTTCCTGGCGCTGTCCATTCTGCCGAGAACGCCTTGCAGACTGGCTTCTGAATCAATCAGAAACTGACCGGAAGCGACCACCTGCTGGCCCTCTTTCAGGCCGGAGAGGATCGCGGTCTTACCGGCAGACTCCGGCCCGAGGATGACCTCAACCGGGGAAAAGTGCTGATTACCGTCGCTGACGATCACGACATTGCGCAGTCCTGTACGGATCACCGCCTCGCCCGGCACGGTGAGATATTTCGTCTCAGCGTTGCTGTGTAACGTGACATTAGCAAACATACCGGGCCTGAACTGCTGCTGAGGATTCGCCAGTTCAACCCTGACTTTCAGCGTACGGCTGGCGGTGTCGGCCACCGGCAAGATGGCGCTGACGTTGCCGATAAACGTTTTACCGGGGTAAGCCGGAAAGGTGATCTGTGCCGGCTGACCTGACGCCACCCTGGCACCCTGTGATTCAGGCACGGCGACGTCGAGCCAAACCGAAGCGATCCCGTTGAGTGTCACCAGCGTATTGCCGCTGGAAACCACCATGCCCTGACGAATGTCGAGAGACTGAATCACCCCTGCGACAGGTGCCGTCAGGGTCACCACCGGTTGCGGTTTACCGCTGCGCGTGACTTCACTTATCAGCGAAGAAGGCATACCCAGCAGTAACAGACGCTGTTTTGCCGCGCGGGTCAGGGCGCTATCGCCGGTGCTGCGCATCGCCAGATACTCGGCCTGCGCACCCGCCCAGTCGGGCATCAGCAGATCCACCAGCGGAGCACCGGCCCTGACGATATCGCCCGCCGCCAGCGGATAACTGCGCTGCACAAAGCCGTTGCTGCGCGCCTGCACAATCGCCACATCACGGTCATTGAGCACCACGTTAGCGAGCGCATTAACAGTGGTATCAACATGGTCGGAGGTGACGTTCACCAGCCGGAACGCCAGGTTTTGTACAACGCCGGAGTCAATCCGCACGCTGCTACCCGCGGTTTTTTCGTCGGCATATTTGGGTACCAGCTGCATGTCCATAAAGGGTGATTTTCCCGGCTTATCAAAATGCTGGGCCGGTGCCATCGGGTCATACCAGTACAGGGGTTTATTTTCAGCCGGTGCGGCGTCTCTGGCGGACACTGTATGCGTCCCGGCAGCCTGCGTTTTGCCATACCAGTAACCGGCGGCACTGCCCGTTGCAAGACCCGCAGCAATGCAGACCAAAGACATGGCCGCCAGCGGGAAAGATTTGCGTTTCATGGTTGAACTCCTGCAAAGCTGTAATAGAGGCTGGCAGCCAGTTGTGCGCGCTGGCTTTGTAGTCCGGCTTTACGCAGCTGCTGCTCAAGCACGGCGCTGCGGGCGTTAATCAGGGCTGTGCCCTCGCCGGTGCCACGCGAATAACTGGCGTTCAAAAGCGTGACCTTTTGCCGCGCCAGCGGCAGCCAGCTCTGGTCGATGCGTTCAATCTGGCGGGTAAGGGTGGCGTAATCGGCGAGATCGTTATTGAGCTGATTGGTTTGCTGACGCAGAGCAGCATCCCGCAGTTCACCCACTTGTGTCAGGTCGAGGGTTTTGGCGGCAATAACCGGGTCCTGACGGCTGGCGGCAAACACCGGCAGGCCGACGGTAAATTGCACAGACACCATGTTGCCGAATTGCGGATCACGCCGCTGGTAGTCCAGTTCGACGCTCCAGTCAGGGATTTTCTCTGCCTGTGCTGCGCGCAATTGCGCCCGCGCTTTTTCCGCTTCGCTGTTATAAGCCTGAATTTTTGGGGTTTTATGCAGGATTTTAAGATAGGTTGCGCCATCGACCGGTAAGTCAGGCGCATTGCCCGCCAGCGGCTGTTGCGCGTCAGCGCCGATATAACGGCTGAGATTCGCCGTGGCGCTGCGCAGTTCGCGCTGAAGCTGGTCTTCACGATCGGCCAGTTCGGCCTGTTTTTCATCCGCATTCAGCGAATCAGCCAGCGGGGTACGCCCTGATACGATCTGGGCCTGTAAGGTTTTCCCCAGCAAGCCATTCTCCTGCTCCAGCTGATGCAACAGACCAAGCTGTTGCTCAAGATAATAGCGGCTAAGCCAGGCCACGGCGGTACCCTGCGCCACATCAGTTTGCAAAATACGGTGTTGTGAACCGGCCTGCCCGACCAGCGCGTTTGCCACGTCCTCACGGGCATCGCGCTTGGCTGAATTGGGAAATTCCTGCATCAGGCCGATTTTCTCCATGGTCATCGACTCTTCGGTCAGTGAGTTCGCCATGGGACCGGAAACCGGGAAGTTGTCGAGCCCGGCGACGAGTTTCGGGTCAGGTAATGTGCCAGCGGGAATGGCGGCCGCCTGCGCAGAGTGAATGCCGGTCTGGCTGGCGGATAATTCGGGTGATTGCTGCAATGCGCTGCTTACCGCGTAGCTGAACGTCAGCGGCGCGGCGAAGGCGACAGAAGGTATTCCTGCGAGCAAAAGTTGCACAGGGAAATAGAACGATTTAAGGGACATCGTATTGATTCCATGAAAGTAACGGCACGCCAAAAGGCATACCTTTTCCCGCCAGCCACAGGCTGAACGGCGTTAGCTATCGATAAGAATCAGATGAACCGGGGAGGGCGCCACTGGCCTTCAAGGGCCGGAGAAAACGGAGTTTCAGGTGTCGGCAACGCGTTGTCGTGATAAGGGGAAGATAACGTCAGAGGAACGAAAGAGGTCAGGATGGTGCTGAGATTACAGTTGGCGCCAAACTTACAGCTTTGCCCGCCCTGCTGCTTACCCTTCGACGACATGTCACTTTTTTGCGTCATGCAGTCATCCGGGGCGTCAGTCATTGCGGACATGCCCGGCATTGCAGCTTCTGCGCTGGAAGTCATTTCCGTCATCGTGGAACACTGCGCAATCAAATTCACCGACGCCAGCCCTAAAGAAGGCAGCGTGATGCTAAGAATGAGCAGGATCAACAGACGGATTTTTTTCATGGGCGGCAGTGTAATGCAAAGCGACAGGACATGCATCCGTTCAAAAATAACAAAAAGTTACCGATACGGTGAGGTTTGCCTGAAAAACAACCACCCCAACAGGCGATCTCCTTGCGCCGTTGTGGCATAATGCGCGCCAAATCACATTCCTAATTAAGAGCGAGCGTTGTGTTAAGTACTTACAACATCACCA
>Ga0105856_1001157_pt1 | contig 11648 bp, 11 predicted proteins | sample OrgsoiDNA_201060_FD_89681 | JGI IMG/M metagenome (GOLD analysis project Ga0105856, IMG submission 89681) | Permafrost soil microbial communities from the Arctic, to analyse light accelerated degradation of dissolved organic matter (DOM) -... | ecosystem: Environmental > Terrestrial > Soil >...
CCGCGAACAGCATGTACGAATGGTCTGCCTGCTGCGCGTCGCGCATGCCGCGCTGGCGCGCGACGACCAGCCGGCGCGCGACGCCGTCGCATTGCTACCCCACTGGTTCCTGCTGCACCTGTCTAGCATGGACACGGAACTGGCGGTGGCGCTGGATCTGGTCGCTACGACGCAGAACCCGCCCTGAGCCATGCCCTTCCCCACACCATCGCGGCACGCCGCGCCGGCCCAACGGGCCGCTCCGCCCAGTGCCGAGCTGGGCGTCATCGCGGCGCTCGACGCCGATGCGGTCCTGGCCCGCCTGCGCAGCCGGGCCGCTGGACTGGACAACGCCGAGGCTCGCGAGCGCCTGCGCCTGCACGGCCCCAACACGGTGGCCCGCCAGCGCCGCAGCGGCGCCGCACTACGCTTCCTGAAGCTGCTCGCCAGTCCGCTGTCCCTGCTGCTACTAGTGCTGGCACTGGTCAATTTCCTCACCGGCCAGACCTGGAGCGGCATCATGATTGCGGTCATGGTGGTGCTGTCGTCCGCGCTGGCGTTTTTCCAGGAGCACCGCTCGGACCAGGCTGCCGAACGCCTGCGCTCGATGGTCCGCACCACCACCAGGGTGCTGCGCGGCGCGGCCGCCCCGCTCGAACTGCCGTTGGCCGAGCTGGTTCCGGGCGACATCGTCCTGCTGTCGGCCGGGACCATGGTGCCGGCCGACCTGCGCATCCTGTCCTGCCGCGACCTGTTCATTAGCCAGTCAGCCTTGACGGGCGAATCGCTGCCGGTAGAAAAACGGGGCCAGGCGATACGCGCCAACGGCGTGGCGGTATTGAACCTGGACAATCTGGCCTATATGGGCAGTACCGTCGTCAGCGGCAGCGCCAACGCCGTCGTGCTGGCCACCGGCGGCGCCACCTATTTCGGTCAGCTGGCCGCCGACCTGGCCGGCGTACGCGAGCTAACCAGCTTCGACCGTGGCGTCAACCAGTTCGTCTGGCTGATGGTGCGCGTGATGCTGGTGATGACGCCACTGGTATTCCTGCTCAACGGCTACGGCAAGGGCGACTGGCTGCAGGCGCTGCTGTTCGCGGTGGCCGTGGCCGTCGGCCTGGCGCCGGAAATGCTGCCGATGATAGTGACGATCAACCTGGCCAAAGGCGCGCTGGCCATGGCCGGGAAAAAAGTCATCGTCAAGCGCCTCAACGCGATCCAGAATTTCGGCGCCATGGACGTGCTGTGCACCGACAAGACCGGTACGCTGACGCAGGACCGCGTCATCCTCGAACGCCACGTCGACATCGACGGCCGGCCGTCGATGCGGGTCACCGAATACGCCTACCTGAACAGCTACTACCAAACCGGCCTGCACAACCTGCTCGACGTGGCTGTGCTCAAATACGTGGACGTGCACCAGCATATCGAAGCCGACACGGCCTTCCGCAAGATCGACGAGCTGCCGTTCGACTTCCAGCGCCGCCGCATGTCGGTGGTGGTCGAGCGGCGCGACGGCAGCCGGGTGCTGATCTGCAAGGGCGCCGTCGAGGAGGTGCTCGGCGTGTGCAGCCGCGCCGAAAGCGCCGGCGCCATCGTCTCGCTGCAGGAGCGGCACGGCGCCGCGCTGGTCCGGGTGGTGCAGGAGCTGAACCAGGACGGCTTCCGGGTGATCGCGGTGGCCTGCCGCGAACTGGCCGCCGGCGAGCAGGTGCTCGACAATGGCGCCGAGTCGGACCTGCTACTGATCGGCTACATCGCCTTCCTCGACCCGCCCAAAGATAGCGCGGCCGAGGCGATACGCGCGCTGAAACACTACGGCGTCGCGGTCAAGGTCCTGACCGGTGACAACGAAGCGGTTACGCGCAGCGTCTGCCGCCACGTCGGGCTGCCGGTGGAGCAAGTCGTGCTCGGCGGCGACATCGACGCGCTGGACGACGCGGCCCTGGCCGCACGGGCCGAAACCGCCTCGGTGTTCGCCAAAATGGCGCCGCAGCAAAAGGCGCGCGTGATCCGCGCGCTGCAGCGCGGCGGCCACGTGGTCGGCTACCTGGGCGACGGCATCAACGACGGCGCCGCGCTGAAAGCGGCCGACGTCGGCATCTCGGTCGACAGCGCGGTCGACATCGCTAAGGAATCCGCCGACATTATCCTGCTCAAGAAAAGCCTGATGTCGCTCAAGGACGGCGTGGTCGAGGGCCGCAAGGTGTTCGGCAACATCAGCAAATACATCCGCATGAGCGCCAGCTCCAATTTCGGCAATATGCTCAGCGTGCTGGGCGCCAGCCTGCTGCTGCCCTTCCTGCCGATGGCGCCGGTGCAAATCCTACTCAACAATCTGCTGTACGATGTGTCGCAGACCTCACTGGCCAGCGACCATGTCGACGCCGACTATCTGATGCGGCCACGCCGCTGGGACATCGGCAACATCTGGCGCTTCATGCTGTTCCTTGGACCACTCAGCTCGCTGTTCGACTACCTGACGTTCGCGGCCCTGTGGTATCTGTTCGGCGCCGCCCACCAGGTCGCGCTGTTCCAGTCCGGCTGGTTCCTCGAATCTCTGCTGACGCAAACCCTAGTGGTGCATATACTGCGCACTGGCAATATCCCCTTCGTGCAAAGCAAGCCCAGCCTGCCGCTGCTGGCGACCACGCTCGCCGTGTGCCTGCTGGGCCTGTGGCTGCCGCTGTCCTCGTTCGGCACCGCACTCGGCTTCGCGCCGCCGCCACGCGGCTACTGGCTGGTCTTGTCGACCATCGTCGCAGCCTATCTGGTTTCCGCCCAACTCCTCAAGGCATGGCTGGCACGGCAGTTCGGCCAGCTTTAGCGGGCCTGCGCACCCAACAAGGGCGCTCCTGCGTATCTCTTGTCCATTACTTGTATTTTGATGTGGATCAATCAAATTTCGCGCTCATCTCCTTACCATGGTGCTCATACGATCCGCCGCGACCACGGCGGGCAACCACCGGAGCCATGATGAAACCGTTCGCAGGCCTGACCTTAGCCCTCTGCTTGACCGTCCCCAACCTTGCCGCAGCCGCCGCGCCGGTCGACGCCCCGTCCGCCGCCACGGTCGAACAGCAAATGTCGGCCATGCGCGCCATGCACGAGCGGATGGTACACGCCAAGACCGCGCAACAACGCCAGGCGCTGATGGCCGAGCACATGCAAACCATACGCGATGGCATGGCCAGCATGAGCAGCATGATGGCGGCCCCGAACTCTGACTCGACGCCTCAGGCGCAACACCAGCAAATGGCCATGATGCAGATGATGATGCAGATGATGCAGGACCGGATGGCGCCACCGTCAGCAGCGAAAAAGTAATTCCAGCCGCCGGCGACGGCGCTACCGACAACTCGATCAAGGAGCAATGCCATGTCCTATAAAACCATGCTGGTGCATGCGGACACATCCGCGTCCGCCAGCCACGCCATCAACGTTGCGGCCCAGCTCGCCATCATGCACGAAGCCCATTTGATCGGTGTCGCCAGCACCGGCATCGATCAATTCATCCAGCAGTCCAGCCTGTTTCCACCCGGCATACCGGTGCAACTCAGCGACCTGGGCTTTCTCAAGCAGCGTGCGGAAGCGGCCCTGGCCGGTTTCGAGGCGACGGTCGCCCGGCTCGGCGTGCCCTCGTATGAGAAACGCAGCATCGACGAAGAGCTCGGCGAAGGCTTGGCCTTGCATGCCCGCTATGCTGATCTGCTTGTGGTCGGCCAGGCCGATCCGCACCGTCCGCTGCCCGACCAGCAACCGGGCCTGCCGCAGCAGGTCGTGCTGCACGCGTGCCGGCCGGTGCTGATGGTGCCGTATACCGGCCGGTTCGACCACATCGGGCGCCACGCTCTGGTGGCCTGGGACGGCAGCATAGAAGCCTCGCGCACGATCGGCGCCGCCTTGCCGCTGCTGCGCCGTGCCGCCCTCGTCACGCTGGCCATCTTCAACCCCTACGCCCGTTACCAGGTGCACGGTGAGCAGCCGGGCGCCGACTTGGCACTGTATCTGGCCCGGCACGGCATCGTGGTCGAGGTGCGCCAGGAAGACACACCGTTCGACGTCGGCGACTGCCTGCTGTCCATGGCCGCCGACATCGGCGCCGATCTGTTGGTGATGGGCGGCTACGGACATTCGCGCTTCCGCGAAGTGGCATTGGGCGGCGTCACCAGGACCATCTTGCAAACCATGACCTTGCCGGTTTTGATGGCGCATTGACTCACGGTCAGCGCCGGCAAACACGCTGGCGCCACCAACCTGCCATTATTACGACGGCTGGCCGTCGACCTCAGTCTCCCCGCTGCGGCCCGCTAACCGGCGCGACGTGCATCCGGTACCTCTCCGCCATCAATGCGCCGGGCCAGCGCCGTCAGACGTCGGGGCAGATCGGCGTCGCCGCCGTCGAACACCACGGTGTGGCGCCGCTCCGCCGGCGACAGGGACTGCCGCGTGGCAAACTGGTGCGCCAGCAGTTCCGGCCCGGCGTCCGAAGCGTCGGCGGCGTCCCGCGCGCGCGGCCAGGCGCGTGCGCAGCAGCGCCATCCCGGCACGCACGTCGACGATGACATATTGTAGGCCGAGCTCATCTGCCATCTGCTCAAACAGCCGCCGCTCCCCGCGCCGCAGGTTGGCCGCATCAACGATCACCGTCAGGCCGGCGGCTGCGACTGCCCGTGCCTGCAGTCGCAGCCGCTGGTAGGTCGCCTCCGTGCTGGCGGCGTCGTAGATGCCGTGGCCGGGCGACGCCGCCATGCGGGCCGAAGCGTCCAGCCCGTGCAGGCGCTTACGCTCCACGTCCGAACGCAGGCAAATGGCGCCGAGGGCGGCGGCCAGGCGGCTGGCGCAGTAAGACTTGCCGCAACCCGAGTATCCGTGCATTAGTACCACCGCGCCACGCCGCCGGGTGCCGGCGCAGGCTAGCGCCAAATAGCGCCACGCCCGCGCCCGCGTAGCCGCGGCGACAGCCGGCTCGGCGACCGCATGCAGCAGGTGGACCTTGCAACGCACCAGCGCGCGCATGGCTCGGTAATAGGCGAACACCGACAGCCCGCGATAGTCGTCGCTGGCGGCCAGATAGCCCTGCAACAGGCGCGCGGCGAGATCGGCGCGGCCATGGTAGCACAGGTCCATGAAAATAAAGGCCACGTCACTGATCACATCGATCCAACGCAGTTCCGCGTTGAATTCGATACCGTCGAAGACCTCGACCCGCCCGTCTAGGGTCAGGATATTGTTGCAGTGAAGATCGCCGTGGCATTCGCGGATACGCCCCTCGGCGCGCCGTTGTGCGTAGCGTGCCAGCGCCGCCATTTGCGCAGCGTGCCAGCGCGCCAGCCTGCGCAGTCGGGACAGCGTGGTACGGCCGTTCAGCAAGGCGGCGCAGGCGGCCAGGTCGCCGCGGCCGAGCCTGCCCAACGCCCGCGCACTGTCCCACGGCGTGTCCGGCGCGGCCACCGCGGCCGATGCGTGGAATTGCGCCAGCCGCAGGGCCAGCGCGTCGACTTCATCGCCATCAAGCACACCGGCCGCCAGACAGGCGCTCCACAAGGCCTGTTGCGGGAAGGCTCGCATGCGCACGGCGTATTCCAGCGGCATGCCCGTGCCGTCCATTTGCGGCCCCGCAACACCGCCCGTGACAGCCGCCACGCCCAGATACAGCGCTGGCGCCAGGCGCCCGTTCAGTCGCAACTCCTCCTCGCAGCAATGACGGCGAGCCGCCAGCGAGGAATAGTCAAGCACGTCGAAACGCAGCGCCTTCTTGAATTTATAGGCGTACTGGTCTACCACATAGATCCACGAAATATGCGTTTCGTAGCATTCCAACCGACAACCCTGGTCTCGCCATTGCGCCGCCAGTTGCGCCAGCAGTGTCAGCTGCACCTGCAGCGCGCAGGACGTGGTTGCCGCGGGGCCTGTTGCACGCATGGCGTCAGCGGAACACCAGCACCGGAATCTGGCTGTGCGTCAGCACCTTCTGCGTCTCGCTGCCCAGCAGCAGGCCCGCGATGCCGCGCCGGCCATGCGAGGCCATGCAGATCAGGTCCCAGCCCTGCTCCCGCGCGGTCTTGATGATGACCTCGTATGGCTGGTCGCCTGTGTAGGCCAGCGTCTTGCACAGCAAGCCGAGCTCGCGCGCAACCCGCTCGATTTCCGCCAGATAGAGCCGGGCGTGGGCCATGTCTTCCTCCTGGTACTGGTCGCGGTCGACATCGAGCAGCGCCCTGCCCTCGGTCAGGGCGCGCAAGGTGGGCACCACGTGCAGGCCGGTGACCATGGCGCCGGACTGCTTGGCAAACGTGATGCAATTGCGGATGATGGCCGTTGAGATCACCGAACCATCGGTCGGCGACAAAATATGCTTGAACATGATGTCCTTCTTTCGGAGTGGATGAAACGGCGGGAATGGCCGGTCTTCGCGCATACACATGCCCTCAAAAAGCTGCCGCCGTGTGTGCGCCGGCGACGCTAGCCCATGAACTGGCCGCCGTTGACATTGAAGGTGGCGCCCGTGATGTAGCCTGCCTCATCGGCGGCCAGGAAGGCCACCATGCGGGCGATGTCGTCCGGCGTGCCGAGACGGCCGGCCGGGATCCCCGCCACGATCGCCTGCAAGACCTCAGGCGCGACGGCCGCCACCATCGCCGTGTCGCAATAGCCGGGCGCGATGGCGTTGACAGTGATGTGCTTGCTGGCATTTTCCAACGCCAGCGACCGGGTGAAGCCCAGAATACCGGCCTTGGCGGCCGCGTAGTTACTCTGGCCGGCCTGTCCCTTCTCGCCGTTGATGGAGCTGATGTTGATGATGCGGCCATACTCGCGCTGCCGCATGCCGGCGATCACCAGGCGCGACATGTTAAACACCGATCCCAGATTGGTCGTGATGACCTCAGCCCATTGCTCCGGGCTCATGCGATGCAGCATGCTGTCGCGCGTGATGCCGGCGTTGTTGACCAGAATGTCGACCGGCCCCAGCCGGTCCTCCACCCGGGCCAGACCCGCGCCGCAAGCCGCATAGTCGGCCACGTCCCAGCGAAACACCGGGATGCCGCTGGCGTCGGCGAAGGCGCGCGCGGTCGCCTCGTCGCGGTGGTACGTGGCGGCCACGGTGTGGCCAGCCGCCTGCAGGCCCAAGGAAATAGCCTGTCCCAAGCCGCGGGTACCGCCGGTGACCAAGGCTACTCTCGTCATGATGTGGCTCCTCTTAGTTATCCGCCGCGTCACGCCAGCTGGCCGGATGGCCGACGCATTGCGCTGCGATCACGCGCTGGTGCGGTCCCAGCCCCATGCGGGCGGCCAGCGCCGGCCGGTCGACCGCGCCGCGCACCACGGTCGCTAGGCCCTCCGCGGCGCAGAACAGATACACGTTCTGGCTGATGCAACCGGTGTCGAACCCGGCGTAAAACTCCTGCTCCATCGCCGTCACCGGATAGGCCACGGCGCTGTCCAGGTTGGCGACGTAGATGAGGTCGACCGGCGCGACGGCGACGAAATCCTGGCCGCCCGTTTGGGCGCGGATATCGGCGTCCAGCACGGGATCGAGCACCAGCCGGCACGGGTCGAAACGGTACAGGCCGGCGCGCATGGCCACGTAGATGTCGATCTCCTGTCCGTCGCGGGCCGACGGCGCGGTCCGACCGCCCTGCTGCGGCCGGTTCACACCGAACGCCGACCAGAGCAGCCGCGACAGCGTGTACAGCGGCAAGTCGTCCGGCGCGTAGGCGCGGCTCGACTGCCGCTTGTGCAGCACTTCGAGCAGGGCCATGCTCAGGGGGCCGATGTCGGCGTCCAGCGCCAGTGACGAGGGGGCTATCAATTGCAACGCCGCCTGGCAAGCGTGTGGGCTATTCATATACGTCCATTCAGGTCAAATAGGGATTGGAGAAATGGTGCGGCGCGGCCTCGGCGGCCATTGTTTCACCCTGGCGATCGAGGATCAGCGCCACGGCCAGACTCTTGAACGATTTCATGTCAGTCCCTTTCACTGCGCGTCTGCTGCCGGATTGAATGATTTGATTTACGATAGACCGCCAGCGCGATAAAAGCACTGGTGCAATTTGATGCAGGTCAAATTGCCCATGAATTTGATGCAGACCGTTCAGTGTTGCCGGCCTTGCATTTTCTTGATGTATATCAAGGAATTCGTCTTCGCCCAGGTGGGACAATGCTTTTACTCTATTGGGATCGGGATGAATATGAAGCAGCAAGGCTCAGCGAATCACGGTGTTGTGTTGGCCGCAGCCACACCGTCGCGCTGCGCCGGCGCCCCCATGACCGCCGTGCACTTGCTGGCCTGCTTCGCACTGATCGGCGCTACCGGCATTGTGCCGGCCGCAGAAACGGGCGCGGCGCCGACCACAACACCGCTTCGCCCACTCGACGACGCCGAGCTGGGCGGTGTGTCGACCCTGGTGGCGCCTGCCGACAGCCGCCAGGCGAAAGCGCCGAACAGCCGGGCGCCCGTCTGGCGCTGGCCGTTCACCAGCTTCGGCGGTGGCGCGCAGCAAACCGGCGACCTGGATTTCTTGCTGCATCCGCTGTTCGGGCTGTTCAATGCCGACGTCGCGGTCAGGGACGTGTCATTCGGTAGTCCCGACCTGCTGCCCAGGCTAAATACCGATGGTTCCTTGAACTTGCCGCTGCCCGCAACCGTGGGCGAGATCGACCTCCAGAACCTGCGCATCGGGCCCAACGACGGCGCCACTTTCGGCACCCTGCAGATCAAGGGAATGGACCTGAGCCGGACCGTCATTACGATCACTCCGACAAAATAGCGGCAGCGGCAGCGCCGGCGCGATGGCCAGCTTGCCGCTTGCGGCGCTCGCTCCCTGGTCGCGCGGGACGCGCCCGCGAAACTGGCCGGCCTCCACGCAGATGCCGCGCGACCGCACCGGGATTCCACGTTACAGTTCGGTGTACCATGAGAGGAAGAGACATGACCCAACATACCCATCGCACCCACCGTTCCGGATGGCTGCGCGCCGGCGTGCTCGGCGCGAACGACGGCGTGCTGTCGATCGCCAGCCTGCTGCTCGGCGTCGCCGCCGCCCACGTAGATGCCCGGGGCATCGCCATCACCGGACTGGCGGGGCTAGTCGGCGGCGCGCTGTCGATGGGCGCCGGCGAGTTTGTCTCGGTCAGCACCCAGGCCGACACCGAACAAGCCGACATGGCGATCGAACTCGACGCCCTGCGCAACGACTACGCGGCCGAACACGCCGAGCTGCGCGACATCTACGTCCAGCGCGGCCTGACGCTCGCGCTGGCGCACCAGGTGGCGCAGCAGTTGATGGCCCACGACGCGCTGGGCGCGCACGCGCGCGACGACATCGGCATCGCCGATGCCCTGGCCGCCAGGCCGCTGCAGGCGGCGCTGGCCTCGGCGCTGAGCTTTGTCGCGGGCGGCATCGTGCCGCTGTTGTCGGCCATCTTAGTGCCGGCCGCGCTGACCACGGCCGTGGTGGGCGGGCTGGCGCTGTCATTCCTGGCTGCGCTGGGCGCGCTCGCCGCGCACGCCGGCGGCGCGTCGGTCTGGCGCGGCGCGGCCCGCGTGCTGGTTTGCGGAACATTGACGATGGCCGCGACCAGCGTGCTGGGCGCCTGCTTCGGCCGTCTGCTGTGACGCGGCGCCGGGCCGGCCTAGCGGCTCAATCCGCGCCGGCGCCGGCCACCTCCCAGACCGGCGCGGCGGCACGGTTCCAATCCCGTGCCACCAGCCATTGCGCCAGCACCGCCACCGCGCCGTTGAGCAGCAGCGCATGGTTCACGCCCAGTAGGCTGACCGTCAGGCCGGTCAACAGACTACCCAGCGACAGCCCGCCGCGCATCGCCAGCATATACAGGCTGACGGTCTGGCCGCGCAACTGCGCCGTCGTGTTCGCCTGCACCAGGGTGTTCGATGAAATATTGCTGACGCTCATGGCGACGCCGGCCGCCACCAGCAACGCCGGCAACAGCACGAACCAGCGATTGAGCGCGGCCAACACCAATATCACGCCGTAGCCGCCCGCGAACCACGAGCACAAGCTCCGGCGATCACGCCCGGAATCGACAAATAACAGGCCGATACCGCCGAGCAGCCCGCCCACACCGAATGCCCCGACGGCGATGCTGAAATGGCTGGCGTCGCCATGGTAGGCATCGCGCACCAGGATGGGCGCGAAGGTAACGATTTGCGCGCACAACAAACTGGTCAGGAACACCGTCAACAGCGCGCCGCGCAGATACGGCACCCGCCCTATCGTCAGCACGTGGTCCAGGATCTGGCGCGGACGCTGGCCATCGTCTGCGGCCAGCGCGACCAACCCGCGCGGTAGGATCCAGACCGCGACCACGATAAACGGAATATATGATAGCGCGCTCACCACGAAGCAGCCGACCGCCCCCACGCCAACCAGCAAGACGCCGGCGATGGCCGGCCCCAAGATGCGCGACAGGTTGAACTGGGTCGAATTGAGCGCCAGGCCGGTGGCGATCTGCCTGTGCTCGACGATCGACGGCACGATAGATTGGAACGACGGCATCGACAAGGCATCGGTGACGCCGACCACCAGCGACAACACGATGATCATCCACGGCCGCACCGTCCCCATCATCAGCAACACCACCAGGATCACCGGGCAGAGCATCTGCGCCGATTGAAAGCGGGCAATCACCTTGCGGCGATCGGCACGGTCGGCCAGGGCGCCGCCGACCACGGTCAGTATCCACACCGGCGCACTCAAGGCGAACGCGTCGAGGCCGATCACGAAGGACGATGCGCCAAGGCTGAGCAACAGCCAGGGCTGGGCCACTTGCTGGGCCCAGGTGCCGATATTGGACAGCAGGCTGGCGAACCAGAACGTGCCGAAGCGCCGGGTGAGCAACAGGCGCCAGGCCGCGCCGACGCTGTCCACGCCTAGCCCCGCCGGCACGTACCCGGCGCGCGGCTGGGCGCGAACCGAACCAGGCCCCCGCCATGCGCCGGCGCCGTGCCGCGCGGCCTGCCAGGCAGCACGCGCCCAGCACGGCGCCACGGTCGCTGGAGCAGCGCGGCAGCCATCAGCGGTCCCCGGCCACCAGCATGCGAGCGACGGCGGCCGCCAGCGGCGCAGCCATCCCGATCTGGTTGCTGGTATGGAGCACCGTGTCGCAACTGACGATGCGGCCGGCGCCGGCCGCCTGCAGCTCAGCGTAGGCGCCGCCGGCGAACAGCGCGTGCACGCCGATGCAGACCGGCGGCGCACCAGCGGCCACCTTCAATTGGCCCACGGCGGTGATCATGGTGCGCGCGGTCGAGACGATGTCGTCCACCAGCACCGGCGTGCGGCCAGCCAGCGCATCGGCGGCCGGCCGCGACACCGCCACCGTGCGGTCGCCGCTGCGCACCTTGCGCAAAACGGTGTAGGGGCAACCGACGGCGGCGGCCACCTGCGCCACCCACTGCCCGCTCTCCTGGTCCGGCCCGACCAGCACCGGCCGCGCCACATTGGCCGCGATCCAGCGGGCGATCAGCGGTGCGGCCGGCACCACCTCGCTGGCGATGGCGTAGATCTCGGACAAGCTGCGGTAGCGGTGTAGGTGCGGGTCGACCGTCACCAGCCAGTCGCAACAGCCCGACACCAGCCGCGCGAAATGGCGCGAGGTCACCCCCTGCCCCGGCGCGAACACGGCGTCTTGCCGCATGTAAGGCA
>Ga0105856_1001163_pt1 | contig 11621 bp, 7 predicted proteins | sample OrgsoiDNA_201060_FD_89681 | JGI IMG/M metagenome (GOLD analysis project Ga0105856, IMG submission 89681) | Permafrost soil microbial communities from the Arctic, to analyse light accelerated degradation of dissolved organic matter (DOM) -... | ecosystem: Environmental > Terrestrial > Soil >...
CCAGCACGCCGTCGGAACCGGCGACGGATTTCATGTACATCATGTTTTCGACGCCGTTGATCGACTCTTCCAGCGGCGTTGCCACGGTTTCAGCGATCACTTTCGGGTTGGCACCCGGATAGACGGCGCGCACCTGCACGCTCGGCGGAACCACGTTCGGATATTCACTGACCGGCAGCAGCGGAATAGAGATCACACCACCAACGAAAATCAGTATCGACAGCACCGCCGCAAAAATCGGCCTGTCGATGAAAAAGCGGGAAAAGTCCATGAGTCAGGATCCTGTGAGGCTTATTGGGAAACGGTTGGCGCGGCGTTAGCAGCAATCATCGCAACAGGTTTGGCATCAACCGGCATCCCCGGCATAAACACTTTCTGTACACCGTCGATAATCACTTTGTCGCCACTGACTAAGCCTTTTTGCACAATGCGCAGACCGGCGTACTGGCGGCCTACAACCACATCACGACGCTGGGCTTTGCCCTCTTTATCCACCACGTAAACGTATTTACGGTCCTGATCGGTGAGTATCGCGCGGTCGTTAATCAGCGTGGCGTTGAACTGCGGGCTGCCCGGCATCTGGACGCGGGCAAACAGCCCCGGGGTAAAGCGGCGATCGCCGTTGTCGAGCACCGCACGCATGCGGATAGTGCCGGTGCCTGAGTTCAGCTGGTTGTCGGTGAAATCGACATAACCAGTGTGCGGATATCCTTCTTCGCCTGCCAGCGCGACTTTAACCGGCAGTTTGGTGCCCGGATCGGCAATGTGCTGACCGTTGCGCGCCAGTGTCTGATAGCGCAGGAAGGTTTCCTCATCGACATCAAAGTAGACGTACACCTTGTCCTGGGACACCAGTGTAGTCAGCACACTGGCGCTGTCCCCGGCGGTGACCAGATTACCGGCAGTTATCATCGCGCGGCTGGCGCGGCCATCGATCGGGGCAGTGACCTGAGTGAAGTCCAGATTGAGCTGCGCCATATCCAGCTGGGCCTGCGCGGCCAGTACGTCGGACTGCGCCTGTGACGCCGCAGATTTACGCTGCTCCCAGATTTCCGTTGAAACTGCCTGAGTTCCAATCAGTTTCTCAGTACGCCCTGACTCGCTGCGGGTCAGGCTGGCCTGATTGCGGGCGCGCACTAACTCGGCCTGCGCCTGCTCGCGGGCGGCGCGGTAAGTACGGTCATCAATGGTGAACAGCACCTGACCCTTTTTCACTTCCTGACCTTCGGTGTAATTCACTTTGTCGATATAACCGGAAACCCGCGGGCGCAGCTGTACGCTCTGCACCGCTTCAATCCGGCCATTAAAATCGTCCCACTGACTGATGGGCTGAACCACTACGTCCGCGACGCTGACCGCCGGTGCCGGAGGGGGGGCATTCTGTGCCACACTTTTGTCGCAGCCGCTAAGCAGGGCGACTAACAGCGACACGGCTGAAAGTTGCAGCGCCATAAGGGAACCGCGACGGCCCCGTTGAACCAGGGAATTTTGCAGGTTTAGCATTATTTTTATTTCCAGTGAGTAAACCTTCCGAGGCAATACACCCGTTCCTGTCATCCGGGTAACGTCCTTTGCCTGAAGGGTTTTTGTCCGAATTGCGTCGTTCACTGACACAACTTTGCTGCGAGAAAAATGAGGAAGTGCTAAATTTAAGGTATCAATGAAAGATACATTAATTCGGAGGGATTGTAGGGAGCGGCTTATCAAAGTGCAAGAATTACTGTTGCACTTTATGTGCTCTTTTTCAGGGAGTGGCGCGGTGAGGAAAATGACTCTACACTGAGATAAGTTTAATGCAACAATAATACTTGCATTTAGAGGCGGATCCCGTCAGGCTAAAAACAGAACAAGACAACTACCCCACATCACTTACGTTGCTGCAAGGCGGGAGAGAGACCATGAAAACGGCTGATTTTATTCACGATTTAACTGATTGGATCGACAAAAACCTCGAAGAGCGGCTGGATATCAACACCGTCGCCGAGCGGGCAGGGTACTCTAAATGGTATCTGCAACGGATGTTTAAAGAACACACCGGCTCTGCGCTGGGTGAATATATCCGTGCAAAAAAACTGAATATTTCGGCTGAAAGACTGGCCAACAGCGGCGAGCCTATCGTCAATGTCGCGATTTCACTGGGGTTCGACTCCCAGCAGTCCTTTAACCGTAGCTTCAAACGTCAGTTTGGACAGACTCCGGGTGACTGGCGCAAAACCCTGCACAGTCAGCCGGAACGCAGTGCCTGCATGTGCAGCTAACAGTTCAGACCCTCGTGTAGCAACGCCCGGCCTCTCCGACCGGGCGTGTTCGTTTTATTTCATCACCCTCAATACCACGCAGACCGCTCTCTGCACTGAAGCCCTTCAAATTCGTTGTATCCCCTTGCTGACCTTTGCCGTGAAATGATCACGGTCATCCGTGAGCGGGCCGGGTTCAGCCTTTTATTGCCTGCAAAATGCCGCCGAGCTGCTGTTTCTGCTGCGGGCTGATTTCGCGTCCAGCGCAATAGCCGGTGTTGCGGATGATGACCTCGTTGAGGGCCACCAGCCAGTCGTAGATATAGAACGCGGTATTATTGGCAGGTGCCAGCGTCAGTTTGGTCAGGCGCTGGGTGGTGCTCCAGGTTTTCACCGGCTTGGCGAAGATTTTATGCCCGCGGTTGATACGGCTGTCCGGGCGCTGCGACTCGTCAATATTGAGAAAGCCCAGCCAGGCGACAAAATCGCCCATCACCGTTAACGCGCGTGAAACCTGACGATCGGCCTGGCTTTCGGCGCTGGTGCTGCTCAATGGCGTCTCTTCAAGAATCGCGATCAGTTTGCCCGCCACATCCATACGAATACCAGCGGTGATCACCTCTTCGACCAACATCTCAACGCCCGGTTTGCCAATACCGAGCAGGTCTACCAGCGGCGCGTTGTCGGGCAAGCTGCGCAAATGGTTGACCCAGTGGTGCTGGGCTTTACGGGCGAAATCCGTTTCTGCTGCGACGGGCAGGGTAACGTCTTCGGTCACCACGTCTTCTGACGGGTCTTCGCTAAACAGATCAATGCTGATGCCGATACCAAAGGTTTCAATGACCGGCGGCGCGGTTGTCCCTGTTTTATGTAACGCGGCCACGGGGTGCGCGTTGAACGGTTGCAGATAGAGACGGCGAAGTTCTTCGCGTGCAGGCAGCAGGCGTTCCAGCAGCTCACCGTGAACACCGGCGCGAGTTTGCAGCGCTTTTAACAAACTTTCTGCGATGCGCTGTTTCTGCGGGAGTTCCTCATCGGCGGGGGACTGATGCCAGCTCCCCAGCAGATTTTCTGCCAGTTCACGGCGGACTTCATCCCGCTGTTCCGTCAGACGGGCGCGCTTATTTTGCGCCGTCACTTCCGCAGTTAACCACGTTGCCATACGTTCGATGCCGCGTTTGTCCATCGCCAGCATGGTGCCCCATGCGTCTCCCGGCGTACCCACATAGCGCTGCACGGCTTCGTCGAAATGTTCGCCGTGGGTGATGCGCTGATCAAACGGCGTCAGCGCCCAGATAAGGCCGGGTTTGCGGCGGCTGCGCACCTGCGCATTCTCACCCTGCGTCTGTTTTACCCAGTGATCCAGCGCCTTGCCGACCCGCTTCACTGACTCCCGGCTTCCCGCCGCCGTACAGACCATCAGCAAATTGACCTGCTGGCTGTCGGTGTAGCGTTCCAGCAGGCAGGCATTTTTAGCCTGTAGCAGGGCAGGCGAGAGCAGGCTGTGCGGACGGCTCAGGGTCTGGGTATCGATATCGGCAGGGAAAGTCAGCAGATCGACTTGTTCGAACAGCGCTTCCTGCGGCGCAGACATCAGCGGCACCAGCAGTTCCACGCTGAGCAGCGCCAGATCCGCCAGGGTTATCTCAAACGGTGTGCCTGCTTTACCGTTTTCCAGCGGACACACCATGACGGTTTGACCGTGACTTTCTGTTTCGAATTCACCACTTAACGTAAGCGGACTCATGATCCCGTCGGCGGGCAGAAGATGGTCGTCAACCAGCACGCTGAGCGGCGCGAGAAGCTGCGCTGCACAGCCTGACTGTTGCAGTGCATGGGCAAAGTGACGGTAGAAAGCCGTGGTATGGGCAGCCTCCCCCCACAGCACCGAGAACAGACGTGCACGGTCGTCCACGCTCAGACAGGGCGCAAGATCGACAGCCGCTGGCCAGAAATGCAGGGCGCGCGGTTTGTCCGCTTTGGCATCAAAACGCGCCATCGCGTCCCACAGGGCCACCACGTCGTCACCGGTCAGCCCGTCAACCGCGTGCGGCTGGCGGTGCATCGACAGGCTGTGAAGGTGGGCGAGGATCTGCTGCTGGTCCCACGGAACCGGGTCATGGGCTGCACTCAGGGCCGCGATTTTGATCAGCTCCGCTTCGCTGAGCAGCGTCAACTGCACCGGCCACTGCGGGTCAATGATATCGGCCTGACGGCTGAAACGCGTGATCACACCGCTGGCCTGATCGCCCGGATTGATATGGCTGACATAATCCAGAATGTGGTTGCCGAGCAGCGTCTCGATACGGCCATTCTCTCCGGCCAGCAGGGCGTTCATCAGGTGAGACTTCCCGGCCTGCGACTGACCATAAAGGCCGATTCCGGGATTGTGGGATTCTGAGATGCTGAGATTGTTGGCTTTATGCCGCTGGCGGCGAAGCTTCAGTAACAACCGGTCGGCTTCCATATGCAAACGCGGCGAATGCTGACGGTTTTCATCTATCCAGGACATCGCCTGACTGATGCCCGCCACGATGGACTGAAACTCACCGGTCAGTGGTTGATTTTTTATCGAATTCATTTTTTAAATACGCTCCCACTGTCGATCCAGTAATGGGTGGCACCTGAACCGCTGGCCGCTAAAGTATTGAGTTTCAATCGTAAATGTTCCGGTGGAATAGGGGTGCCGTCCTGCAACGTGGCTTCGGCAATTTCAACTTTTTCAGGGCTGTGTGACGTTCCCTCTTTGCTGACTTTGAGTTTCAGCGTCAGCACGTTGTCACCGGCAATGCGCCGCGCCAGTTTGTGGTCACTGATAGAGAGCGTATAGAGCGGCGACGCGGGCCAGCGGTCATTGTCCAGCTGGCGGAAACCCAGACACAGCGGGCCGCGCATCTGGAAACTGGCCTGCTGGCTGAGCTGGAAATCGGGCTGGTCGAGGTCGATATCGCTGTAATAGACGTTTTCCGCCGTCAGAGCATTATTGCTGTCGAGCATCCCCAGATAGCGGATGGTCGAGTAGGGCTGAAAATCACCGGCCTTGAAGTAGAAACTGTTCAGGCGCAGGTCGAGGGAGAGCAGGCACAGCATCGCCCCCACGGCCGCGGTGGATTTCGGGTTCTCAATACGGCCCAGTTTGTTAAACGGATACCAGTCGCTGGTGTGGTAGCCATCGAGCGACAAAATGCGGTTGGCGGGCAGCGGCTGTAACAACCGGAACAGCGCCTGGATGCCGGGGAAGCGCGAAGGGCGGCCGGTCAGCAACAGCACATCGCAGGCGTAAAGTGCCACCACTTCACATAACGAGCGCAGCTGCTGGGTAATGTGCATACGCGGCGATAAAAACTCGGCGTGCAGTTTGCTCAGGTTAAGGATCAGCGGCACCTGTAAAAGGTCAAACGGTGCGGCGTCACTGCGCAGTTCGCGCTGCACTTCGCTGTTGATGTGATCCAGCACTTTTTGCGTCGGCGACTGGCCTATCATCGCGCCAAAGCGGGTTTCAATTTCGGCACCGGCATCCAGCGGGTCAAAGGTTTCATACGTTTCGAGGATCGCCCGTCCGACCGGCATAAATATTTGCAGTGTCACCTGCTGGCGCAGAATGGACAAACCGTCCATGCGGCCTTCGTGGCCGAACAGTTTGTCCATCAGCGGTTCCGGATTGGCAATGCCGGCTTTTTTCAGCGCGCCCTGCAAGGCGGGCAGCACGTAGAGCTGGATTACGTCGAGCAGGATATCATCCCCCGCGACTTTGAAGCCTTCACGGAACAGCAAACGCGGCAGGATTTTGACGTTATTGCCTACGCCGTCGTCCAGCCAGTACTGGGTAATGGCTAAATCCGTGGTGCCGCCGCCGATATCAATGGAGGCGATACGCAAGGTTTTTCCGGCACTTTCTCCGTCGGCCAGTTCTTTGTCCGGCCGCGCCATGCTGGCGAAAAAGGCTTCGGTCTTACCGGCGAAATTCACCTGGGATTCGTTATAGAGATAGACCATCTGACCGCAGGTGGCTTCGTCCCACTCCATTTGTACTTTAGGTACCGGCACCCGGCTTCCTGCCTGTTGTTGCGGTGTGCTGAATGCTTCATCGGCCGGGTGCCAGCCCATGGCTTTCCACACCACGCCGATGGCCTCAATCATCCTGCGGCGGAAGATTTCGCGCTCGGGTTTGGGCATCGCCGAGGGCAGGGTCAGAATGATGTTACGCAGCTGACGCGGCGCGGTGGAATGGATCATCTTCATGCGCTGGGCAGCGCTGTTGATCTGCATCAGCGCCTGCGCCAGCAGTTCAGAGAGCATAAAGGTCATCACCGAGCTGCGGCTGTAGTGCGGCGAAAACACCGGCAGGCGCTCGTCGGCAGGCAGCGTAAACAGCGGCTGGCCTTCATCATTGAAGAGGAAGGTTTGCGGCAGGGCGGTAGCCGGTGGCTCCTGCGCGCAACGGTGCGTACTCTGGCTAAAACGCCAGCCCGGCGCGTAACTCTCTTCGTCCCACAAATAACGCCGCGGGCTGGAGAGGCCGGTGGAGCCTTCGGTTCCCTGACGCACCAGCGCCATGCGGCTGGCTTCGCGCCCGACGCGCACAATTGATGGCCAGATAAAGGCGTCGTCGCGACCGCTTTCAACCGAGAAATTCTGCTTACCGAAGGCGGCTTCGGCAAACTCGATGCGGCTTTCGAACAGTTCGTTATAGAGCTTATGCGGTTCGCTGAGGTCACGGATTTGCAGCTCATACGTCTGCTTCAGCCCGTTGCTTTCGTCCGGGCTCTCTTCTACCAGAATTCCGCAAGTGTGCGAGTTACCGACGTCGAGGATCAAGTCCACGTTGATGGCCGGTTCCTGCAAGGTGCTGGCGCTGATCTTGATCTCCGGCACCGCTAACTGCGTGCCCAGCATGTCGAGCAGATTCAGGTAGTGGGCCTGATACTCGAATTCGCGCAGCGCGGTTTTGATGTCGCGCGGGAGGCGGTTTTCGCAGTGGCTGGCCTGCTGGCTGAAGACTTCGCGCAACCAGCCATCGACCCAGGTGAGATCAAGGAAGTCGCTCAGTTCGTCGTTATAAAAGGCCAGAGCAAAACTGACGCCGGTTTTGATGTCGTTTTCATTGGGGGCCAGCAGTTCGTTGTCCTGACCTTCGCCATAAACCCGGGTATCGAACGCCAGGCTGATGCGGTGGGTATGTCCTTCCTGGTCCGGCTTATCCAGCGCCAGAATCTGCATGCGTGCCCAGTTGTCCGGGCCGCCGGAGAAATTACGCGGTGGCGTGAAGCGCAGGAACGGCAGTGGCAGCCACACTTTTTCCAGCAGTTTCAGCGACTGTTCCAGCGAAAAGCTGGACTCCGGGCGCACCACTTCCACCTGCATCCCCGGCACCGGCAGGGAATATTTGCCGGTCAGCGGGTCGTGGTCGAGGCGCAGCAGCGGGCCGTTGGCGCTTTTGCGCACAAACTTATAGGGCAGATCGGCATCGATGTGCGGCGTTAACGCAAAGTCGAGGAACTGAATACCGCTGTTCTGAATCAGCGTAATGCGTTGTTTATAGTCGGTGATCGTCGCCAGCATCGGTTATTTACTCTCACGCTTCATGGTCATCGGGAAGACCGTGTTGCCGTCGTAGCGGCCCTTACAATCTGCGGGTCCGGTCAGGGACTGGGTACAGACGATCTCCGGCATCTGGTAGCGGGAGCCGTCGCTGCATTTGGCTTTAAACCGGCTGTTGATCACCAGATTGCCGGAGCTCATCAGCCCGGCGCTGATATCCGCCTTACAGCTCATGCCGTCGCCATATTGGATCCGCGCCGTGCCTTTACCGTTTTTAATCTGATACTTCAGACTCGGTGGTTTGCCGGTGACCGGGGTTTTGATGTCCAGCATCACCCGCCACGTACCGTTGAGGAATCGGGTCGAGCCGACTTTGACTGCATCCGGCGGCATGGTCAGGGCATTCTTGTCTTCAGGTGCGGCCGCTGCTGGCTGGGGTTCGGCGATTGCCGGGGCTGGCGTTGCCGTGACAGGTGCTGCGACAGGCGCTGCGGGCTCCTGCACCACGGCTGGCGGAGCCACGACCGGTTCCGGCGCGATGACCGGTGGCGCAATGACGGCCGCCGGTTTTTCTTCTGCAATGGTCGGCGTGGCGGGCAGGGCACGTTTTTCTGCAACAACCGGCGCTGTCGGTTTTTCCGAGACAGGTTTGGCATCCGGTGCCAGTGCGCCGCTGAACTGCATCACCAGCGTTGCCAGCAGGGCGGCTCCGGGAATTAACCACCAGAAACGCAACAGACTTTTGGCCGAAGACGGTTTTGCCACGGGAGCGGCAATGGCGGTATCGGGTTCGGATACTGGCGCTGCTTTAGGCGTGGCGACCGGTGCTGCTTTCTCAGCCGTCGCCACCGGCAGATCCACCAGCGAATATTCAGGGGGCGCCACCGGCGGACGCAGGCAGTCCAGCGCATCGGCACGGAATTTTTTATCCAGATGCACGAAGCCCCAGAAGGTCAGAACCGGTTTGCCGTCCACCAGATAGACGTGATTCTGGTCGGGAAACTGAATGGCTTTGGCGAGCAGGGCACCAAACAGCTGCTGGCCGGGTTTATCCGACTTCAGCGCCTTCTGACAAAGGGAGTGAACAACGACGCGGCACTGTTCGAGCTGCGTCACGGCAGAGGCGCGTTCTTTGTCGGTGGCGGCCAGCCATGAGGTCACTTTGCCCGCGACGGGCGAATACCAGTCAATGCGGTCGCCCGCTTCATCAGGTTGAGGTATGGCTAATACGTTGGCGACGGCGTGCTGATTGCGAAGGCGCAGCGTTTCCCGTAACTGCAGGGCTGAGGCATAAACCGGCTGGCCGTTTTCCCCCAAAGCCAGAATTTCGTCCAAACTTCCACTGCGTAACAATGATTTTGCCACGCAAAAATAGTCCCATATTGGAGGAGCCAGAGCAGGTGCCAGCGGCAGAAAATAATGCACTATCGGCGATTGTGGTGATTTTACCGTCAGCTGCTGGCAATCAAACGCAGGAATAAGGGGGTAAAGCGGGGCTTGTTTGACTTAGTGCATCATCAGGCGCAGACCTCGCCGACGCTGGCAGGGGCAAAGATCTGGCTGCCCAGCGTCTGAGCTTTAGCCAGCCGGGCGTTAATCCAGGCCGGTTCCGCTGAAAACAGCCGTTCTGACGTCACGACCGAAGAACCTTATTAACGAGGGTGTTACAACCTAAATATGACCTGATGAAGATCGCGCTGGCTCACCATCGATTTGGCTGGATCCATCCTTTTGGAAACGGTAATGGCAGGACCGTCAGGCTTCTTACTTATGCGTTGCTCATCAAATAGGGGTTTAACGTACAAACGGGTGGGAGAGTGCTAAATCCGACAGCCGCTTTTTGTCACGACCGGGAACGTTATTACGCGATGCTCTCTGAAGCCGATACAGGAACACCAGCAGGATTAGAGGCGTGGTGTCTGTACGTCTTGTGCGGAATTTCTTATGAACTCCGAAAAGTTGACCCGTTAACTAAACACGCCTTTCTTAGCAGCAAAATTTTATTTCCAGCGCTCGATTATTCCGCTCAGAGAGGGCTTATCAATGAAATGGCACATAAAGTCCTTAAAAAAACCGTTTCGTCAGGCACGGTGAAAGCCGCTGATTTAAAACAGGTCCTTCCTGCAATGAAGGCAGCTCAGATCACTTATCAGATTGGTAAATTAGTCGACAGGGGGCTTTTACAACCTGTAGAACAGGGTGCAAGAAGTTACACGGCCAAATTCTCCAATTCTTATCTGATTCGTGGTGTGATTCAAACACTACGAAAAGAGGGGTTTATTCCTGATTTTTAACTCCCGCGCGCGCTCTTTCTCCGATTTGAACTACCCTTTTCCTATCACGCAATTGTCGAAAATAATGTTACTCAATCCATGTTAACCGGAGGCGTCCATGAGTTTTTTGGGGTGGACAGCGGCGGTGGGTGGACTGCTGTTGCTGATGTCACTGGCATCGGGCTGGATCCACCGCAGCCCGGTGACCTCATTTGGTTTATATCTCGCGGCGGGCGTTGCCTGCGGTCCCTGGGCACTGGATCTGCTGCATATCGATATCGTGGCGCATTCAGAACTGACCGGTCGGCTGACCGAGATCGCTATGGCCGCCTCGCTGTTTATCACTGGCCTGAAACTGCGGATTCCTTTTCGTAATCACGGCTGGCGTATGGGCGTGCGGCTGGCGTTTCCCGGCATGTTGCTGACCGTGGCGGGTGTCACGGTGGTGGCGCACTATCTCACCGGTCTTTCCTGGCCAATGGCGCTGGCGTTTGGGGCGATTGTGGCACCGACCGATCCGGTGCTCGCCAGTTTGATTTCCGTCAATGATGCCAGCGACGACGATAATCTGCGCGTCTCGCTCTCGAGTGAGGCGGGCATGAATGACGGTTCGGCGCTGCCGATCCTCATGCTGGCCCTGCTGCTGATGAACTCCACCGAACCGCTCACGTACCTGCAAATAGGTCATTGGGCGCTGGTGGATGTGCTGTGGGCACTGCTTGGTGGACTGGGGATTGGCTACGGGCTGGGGCGTCTGATTGGGCTGCTGGCTACCCGGCTGCGTCATGCACAGGGCGATATTGCGCCGAGTGATTTTATCGCTCTCTCGCTGATTGCCCTGAGCTACGCCGCCGCGCAGAGTCTGGATGCCTCAGGGTTTTTAGCTGCCTTTGCTGCCGGTGTCGGTTTGCGCAGCGCGGAGTTACGCATTGTTAATCTGCATCCGCCGGAGAATATGGCCGACGATTTGCGCTACCGTCCCGCTGAGGAGCTGGTGAATCCGCACAGCCGCCACTCATTTGGCGAGGGCGGCCCGGCAAAATCGATGGGGCTGGTGGTCGGGGACGCTCTTTCATTCGGCGATACCATTGAGCGTCTGTTTGCGGCCGCCATTATTGTGTTGTTGGGGATTACGTTATCCCAGCACTGGGAACCGACAGGATTACTCATCGCCGCGATACTGTTTATCGTTATCCGTCCGGCGTCGGTGTATATCGCCACTATGGGCGGGCATGCACCGCGCGCCCGCCGTCTGATGATTGGCTGGCTCGGGATCCGCGGTATCGGCAGTATCAACTATATTGCTTATGCCTATACCCACGGCATGGCGGGTGCGGAAGCTGCCCGGATGGCGGACATTGCGTTTACGGTTATTGTGACCAGCGTATTAGTGCACGGTTTAACGGTGACGCCGCTGCTTAACTGGCGACAGAGGCGACAGGCGTTGCATGCTGAGCGCGAAAAAGAGAAGTGACCGGAGGCTGCGCGCCCTGACGCTGTACAGCAGCGGGAAGAGGCGGGGGAATAATCGGGCGCAGCACTCCGCGCCCGACTGGCTTAACTTACTTAC